>ERZ778022.3694-NODE-3694-length-14027-cov-6.065631_pt1 | contig 14027 bp, 10 predicted proteins | sample MGYA00375752_ERZ778022 | MGnify/ENA primary metagenome ERZ778022 (study PRJEB29350, sample SAMN05389826) | bioreactor metagenome | isolation source: Thiocyanate bioreactor | place: South Africa: University of Cape Town | collected 2014-04-04 ... | reverse complement strand
GCGCGCCGAGCAGGGCAGCAGCGGCGGCGGTGAACACGAGCGCTCCGGTGAGCTGGTCTCCCGTCGGAGCAAGCCGACCGTCGAGCGCACTCCCATCGACGGGGCGTGCGTTCGAGAGCCCCGGAACGGCGGAGGGATGGGGACGGGGACTCGCGGGTCCGCGCTCGTGCGGCGGGAAGACGACCTGGATGACCATCTGCGAGGTTGCCTGCGGCCCGGCCGAGGAGCCGTCGTCGGGCGCGGTCGCGGAGGCGGCTCCGGCGACGCCGACGGGGCCGAGAGCCGTCGCGGCAGTGAGGCACACACCGGCGGCGACGCGTGCGAAGGTCCTCGTGCCCATGCCGATGCTCTCCTGTCCGTCACCCGGCCGGCGACGAGTGCCGAGCCTCAGAGGCGCCGGTGACGGAGGGGATGCCGTCAGGCGACCGCGCGGTGAACCCGCTCAGTCCTTCTTGGCGCGACTGGGTTGGACGCGCGGCGGCTCGCCGGGCATCTTGGGGAACTCGGGCGGGAACGGCAGCTCACCCAAACGCGCCTCGCGGTCGCGCTGCCACCACTCGAGCAGCACATCGATACGACCGGGGTTCTCCTGCAGACCCTCCCAGGGGTCGCCGACCTCGGCGAGTCGCCGCGGCACCGTGCGCACGGTGAACGCAGCCGGGTCGACGCCGTCGGCCAGCTCCGCCCACGTGATGGGCGTCGCGACGGTCGCCGACGGCAGGGCGCGCGGGCTGTAGGCACCGGCCATGGTGCGGTCGCGGTTGGCCTGGTTGAAGTCGACGAAGATGCGCCGTCCGCGCTCCTCCTTCCACCAGTCGACCGTCACGGCATCCGGCAGCCGTCGCGCGAGCTCTCGCCCGGCCGCGATGACGGCGTGGCGGACGTCGAGGAACTCGTGCATCGGCTCGATGGGGCAGAACACATGGATGCCGCGATTGCCGCTGGTCTTCAGCCACGGTTCGAGCCCGGCCTCGCGCAGCACCTCGCGCAGCACGGGTGCGACGGCGGCGGCATCCGCGAAATCGGTGCCGGGCTGCGGGTCGAGGTCGATGCGCAGTTCGACGGGATTGTCGGTGTCGGCGGCGAGCGAGGCCCACGGGTGGAACACGACGGTGTTCATCTGCACTGCCCAGACGATGGCCGCGGCCTCGTCGAGCACCACCTGAGGGTGACGGCGCCCGCTGTTGTAGGTGCACATCACCTCGTGGACGTAGTCGGGGGCACCGCGTGGCGGGTTCTTGGAGAAGAAGCGCTCGCCGTCGACGGTGTCGGGGAAGCGCTCGAGCGAGACGGGGCGGTGGCCGTTGGCCCGCAGGAACGGCTCGGCCGCGGCGATCACGTACTCGGCGAGCTCCTGCTTCGTGATGCCGAGCTCCGGCCAGATCACGCGGTGCGGGCTGGACAGCGAGACGTCCCGCCCGGCGACGTCGAGGGTGATGCGCTCCGAGGCCATGCCCCGACCCTACGGGCCGGGCGCCGGTCGCGACAGGGGGCGATCCCGCGCTCGCGCGGGTCGCCACAGATTCGGTGGCCGGCAACGGATGCGGATTCGGATGCCGCGCGGCATCCGAATCCGCTGCATTCATCCGAATCTGCGGGGCCTGCGGCGCGTGTCCGTCCGCGAGTATCAGTCCGCGCGTCAGCCGGCGAGCGCCATGACACCGGCCAGCGCGTCGCGGTCGAGCTCGATCCAGGGGCCGCCCGAGTCGACGACGACGCCGGTGAGGCCCGGCTCGGATGCCAGGGCGCGGCCGAGCTGCTCGGGCTGCACCGGCAGGGGGCTGTCGCCACGGCCGAGAGCCACGACCTCCAACGGGTGCGAGAACACCTCCATGCGGCGCTGACCGTCGGGGGTGCGCGCCTCGGCGAGGCCCATGCGCCCCTCGGCGTCGCTGTTGCCAGCCACCCAGACGGGAAGGCGCGAGAGGGCGTCGGCGACGCGTGCGGCCGTGCTCTCATCGCGCGGCGCCGACAGCAGCGTCTTGATCTCGAACGTGGGCTCGCTCTCCTCGACGGCGCGGGCGATGAGCTCCTTGGGCAGGATGACGCGGGCGCCGGCGGTGGCGTGGTCGAGGTAGATGCCGTCGTATCCCCCGGCCACCGCGTTGCGCAGCACCTCGATGGCGGGCTGCCCGATGACCGAGGTGGCCGCCCCGCCTTCGGAGTCGACGCTGGCCTGCAGTGCGGCGCCGCCACTGAAGGCGAGGAGGAAACGCCTTCCCTCCACGGAGGCGATCGCGAGGTTGATCTGCTGGCCCGCAGCGATCAGCGCCTGAACGTCGCCCTGCGCCCGCAGGAACAGCTGCCCCTGCAGCGCCTGGCGCATCACGTTCATGATCTCTGTGTTCTGCGGCTCCGCCGACAGGCCCGCCAAGGCGCCTTGCAGCAGCGCGTTGTCGACCAGACCGGGCACGATCTCGCGCGGAGCCGGCGCGGTCGCCGCGGGGCGCGTCGGCGCTGCGGGCGCCGGAGCCGTCGGGTCGGCGCCGAAGGTGGAGACCGAGATGCCGACCTGCGGCACCCCCTCGGCCGCGACGGATGGCGCTTCGGCGGATTCGTCCGTCTCCGCGACGGTGTCGACGGACTCGACCTCGGATGCCGGGGCGCCGTCGCCCTTGTCGGAACGGTCGCGACGCGAGAAGAGTGCCATGGGTCCGAGCCTAGCCGTGACCGCCACCGGCCCGCGGCGGGGCGGCATCCGCCTCACGCGCTCCCTTCCGTCTCGCGCTACCGAAACACGCATCGCGCGTGCCGGATTCGACAGCGCGAACCGCCGGGCTACAGCTTCTCGATCGGGGCGATCTTGATGAGCAGCTTCTTCTGCCCGGCGCGGTCGAAACGCACGTGGGCCACGCGCTTGGCGCCTTCGCCCGTGACCATGTCGACGCGGCCCTCGCCGAAGTCGTCGTGGCGGATGCGGTCGCCAGGGACCAGCTCCATCTCACCGTTGTCGCGCACCTTCGCGGGAATGCGGTTGGCGAACTTCGCGATGTCGCCCGCGGGCTTTTCCCGCCGCGGCAGCGGAACGAGGTCGTCGCCGTAACGCGAGCCGCCCGAACCACCCGAACCGCCGAACCCGCCCGACCTGCGCCCGTTCAGTGCACGCGATCCTCCCTGACCTCGCGAGTTGATGTCGCCGGGCGACTGGCGCCAGTCGATGAGCTCGTGGGGGATCTCCTGCAGGAACCGCGACGGCATCGCGACCGACACCTCACCGAACTGGGCGCGGGTCATGGCGAGCGAGAGGTGCAGGCGCTTGCGGGCGCGCGTGAGCGCGACGTAGAACAGGCGGCGTTCCTCCTGCGGACCGCCCGGCTCTCCCGCGGAGATCCGGTGCGGAATGAGATCCTCCTCGACGCCCGTGACGAAAACCGCGTCGTATTCGAGACCCTTCGCCGTGTGCATCGTCATCAGCGATACCGAGCCCGAGGCGTCGGCGAGGTCATCGGCATCCGAGACCAACGCCACCTCGGTGAGGAAGTCGAGGATCGTGCCGTCGGGGTTGTTGCGGGCGAACTCGCGGGTGACGGCCACGAGCTCGTCGAGGTTCTCGACGCGCGCCTCGTCCTGCGGGTCCTTCGACATGCGCAGGGCGTCGAGATAGCCGCTCTTGTTGAGGAGCAGGGTGAGGCCTTCGGCGACCGAGGTCGGCGGCGGTGCCTCGCCCGAGGGGGGCAGCATGATGGCCGTCGCCTCGGCGAGCACGGCGTCGAGCTGGGCGATCGCGGCCTGGATCTTGGGGCCGACTCCCAGCGCCGACGCGTTGGCGAGCGCATCGCGGAAGGTGATGTCCTGGTCGGCGGCGTAATGGGCGATCGAGGTCTCCGTGACGTCGCCGATGCCGCGGCGGGGCTTGTTCAGGATGCGGCGGACGCTCAGCTCGTCGGCGGGGTTCGCGACGGCGATGAGGTAGGCCATCGCGTCTTTGATCTCGGCGCGCTCGTAGAACTTCGTGCCGCCCATGATCTTGTACGGCACGGCCGCGCGGATGAAGATCTCCTCCAGTGCGCGGGACTGCGAGTTGGTGCGGTAGAAGACGGCCATCTCGGCGTACGGGACTCCAGAGCGGCGCAGCTGCTCGACCTCGTCGGCGACGAACTGCGCCTCGTCGTGCTGCGAGTAGCCGGTGAAGCCGATGATCTTCTCGCCCGGGCCCTTGTCGCTCCACAGATTCTTCGCCTTGCGGTCGAAGTTGTTGCCGATCAGGGCGTTCGCCGCGGACAGGATGTTCTGGGTGGAGCGGTAGTTCTGCTCGAGCAGCACGACCTTGGCGCCGGGGAAGTCGCGCTCGAACTCGGTGATGTTGCGGATGTCGGCGCCGCGGAACGCGTAGATCGACTGGTCGGAGTCGCCGACCACGGTGAGCGAGGCCCCCTCCCCCTCGGCGTCCGGTGCGGGGGCATCCGGTTCGAAGATCATCATGCCGTTCGACTCGAATGCGGTGCCCGACTCCGCAGAGGTGTCGACCGGCTTGGTGAGCTCGCGGATCAGCGAGTACTGGGCGTGGTTGGTGTCCTGGTACTCGTCCACGAGGATGTGCCGGAACCGTCGGCGGTAGGTGTTCGCCACCTTCGGGAACGCGCGGAACAGGAACACGGTCTGCGCGATGAGGTCGTCGAAGTCGAAGGCGTTGGCCTTCTGCAGCGCCCGCTGGTAGTCGGTGAAGATGTCGACGAACTTGCGCTCCGCGGGGTCGGACATGTTCGCCTGGCGAGCGTGGCCCTCGGCATCGAGCAGCTCGTTCTTGAGCTTGGAGATGCGGGACTGCACCGCCCCGGGCGTGAGTCCGTAGGCATCCGCCTCGTGCTCCTTGACCAGGCGCTTGAGCAGCGCGCGCGAGTCGCCGGAGTCGTAGATGGTGAAGGACTTGGTGAAGCCGAACTGCTCGGCCTCGCGCCGCAGGATGCGCACGCACGCCGAGTGGAAGGTGGAGATCCACATACCGCGCGCGACGTCGCCGACGAGTCCCTCGACGCGCTCGCGCATCTCGCCGGCGGCCTTGTTGGTGAACGTGATCGCCAGGATCTGGCTGGGCCAGGCCTCGCGGCGGCGCAGCAGCAGCGCGACCCGGCGCGTGAGCACGCTGGTCTTGCCCGATCCGGCGCCGGCGACGATGAGCAGCGCGTTCCCGCGGTAGGTGACGGCCTCGAGCTGCTGCGGGTTGAGGCCCGAGAGCAGCTCGTCGGACCCGTCGGAGGAGCGCGGGCCGGAGGATGCGGGGACGATGAGTGGAGCGTCGGTCATGGCCCTTCGAGTCTAGGCGGCGGCTCCGACAGCGGCCTCCCGAGCGGGCGTGCGAGAATCACGGCATGCGCACGATCCTCAACATCATCTGGGTTGTTCTCGGCGGCTTCTGGCACTTCCTCGGCTACATGCTCGCCGGCATCATCCTGTGCATCCCGATCATCACGATCCCGTGGGCGATCGCGGCGTTCCGCATCGGCAAGTACTCGCTGTGGCCGTTCGGCCGTCAGGTGGTGGACAAGCCGACCGCGGGCCTGGGTTCGGCCCTCGGCAACGTGATCTGGGTCGTGCTGGCCGGCTGGTGGCTGGCGATCGGCCACATCGTCTCCGGCATCGCGATGTGCGTGACGATCATCGGCATCCCGATGGGCATCGCCGACTTCAAGCTCGTCCCCGTGTCGCTGATGCCCCTCGGCAAGGAGATCGTCACCAGCCGCTGACGGTTCAGCGGAAGAACGCCACGCCCAGGTCGGGGTGGTCGACGAACACCCCGTCGACGCCGGTGTCGGCGATCACCCGCCACTCCCCCTCGTAATCGCCGAAGGCGGCCTTCCCGCCTCCGGCGCGGAACCGCGGCGACAGGAACTGGTTCTCCGGGCGGCAGGTCCAGGTGAACACGCGCAGGCCGCGGGCGTGCGCGTCCGGCACGATCGTGTTGCCCGGCTGCAGCAGCATCCGCTTGTTGACGCTGATGCCGTCCGCGCGCAGCGCGTCCAGACCCGCGGGCGTGACGACGGAGGCGTAGTCCGGAGCTGACGTGCCCATCGAGGTGACCAGGTCGAACGGCTTGCCGCTCGCCTCGATCAGGTAGATGAACGTCGCCGCGATGCCGGTCGCCCGCAGCCGATCCAGCACCGTCGACTCGAACGATTCGATGACCAGAGGCAGCTCTCCGGCCGCCCAGCCGCCGGCGCGCAGGTCGCGCTCGATCAGCGGGACCAGATCGAGTCCCACGCCCTCGAAATAGGTCGCGTGCTTGACCTCGAGCACCAGGCCGATCTCGCGGCCGTGCTCGACGGATGCCTCGCTGATCAGCTCGAGCAGGTCGGGCAGCCGCAGGATCGGCTGCGCGTCGTCGAAGGTCGCGCTGGACGTGCGGATCTTGGGCAGCCGCTCCCTGACGCGCAGCGTGGACAGCTCCGCCCAGGTGAAGTCCTCGGTGAACCAGCCCGTGAGGGTCTCCCCGTCGATCCGCTTGGTCGTGCGCCGATCGGCGAACTCCGGATGCTGCGCGACGTCGGTCGTGCCGGAGATCTCGTTCTCGTGCCGGATGACCAGCACCCCGTCCTTCGTGGCGACCACATCGGGTTCCACGGCGTCGACGCCCAGCGCGAACGCCAGCTCATAGGAGGAGCGGCTGTGCTCGGGACGGTAGCCGGGCGCACCGCGGTGCCCGATGATCAGAGGGGAGGTCCTGGGCACGCTCTCAGCGTAAAGCACCCCGTTCATAGGCATGCGCCACTATCGTTGAGGAAAGAGTTGACCGATCCCTCGGGAGTAGAGGCCACCCACCATGAGCAATTTCGTCTTCAACACCCCCGCGTTCCAGCAGCAGGATCCGCGGAACGTCGCCACATACCCCGGCGCGCCCCAGCAGCCCGGCCAGCAGGGCCAGTACGCCCCGCCGCCCCCGCCCGGCGCCGCCGGACAGACCGCCGCGTTCCAGCAGGCGGGCATCAACGCCGCCGCGCAGGCGAACCTCGAGGGCATGTACGCGGCTCCGGCCGCCGGCGCTATCGAGACCGACCGCATGACCGTTGAGGACACGATCTGGAAGACCGCCGGCCTGTTCGGCATCCTGCTCGTGGCTGCGGCCGTCGGCTGGGTCTGGACGGTCGCCGGCTCCGCTGCCGGCCAGGCGAACCTGACCCCGTGGATCGTCGGCGCGCTCGGCGGCTTCGTGCTCGCCATGGTCGTCATCTTCACCTCCCGCAAGAAGGTCCGCCCGGCGCTGATCTTCGCCTACGCGGCCTTCGAGGGTCTCTTCGTCGGCGGCATCTCGGCGTTCTTCGAGATGGTCTACCCCGGCGTCGTCATGCAGGCGACCCTCGCGACGGTCGCCGTCGTCGGCGTCACGCTCGCACTGTTCGCCAGCGGCAAGGTGCGCGCCAGCGCGAAGATGACCAAGATCTTCATGATCGCGATGTTCGGCTACATGGCGTTCTCCATCCTGAACCTCATCCTGATGTGGACCGGCGTCAACGACAACGCCTGGGGCCTGCGCGGAAGCGTCGAGATCGCCGGCATCCCGCTCGGCGTCATCATCGGCCTCTTCGTGGTGTTCCTCGCCGCGTACTCGCTGGTGATGGACTTCGACAGCATCCAGCAGGGCGTGCGCAACGGCGCTCCCCGCAAGTACGGCTGGATGGGCGCCTTCGGCATCATGGTGACCGTGGTCTGGCTGTACGTCGAGATCCTGCGCATCCTCGCGATCCTGCGCGGTAACGACTGACCATCGATCCGCACGCTCTGAACGGCCGCTCTCCTCGGAGGGCGGCCGTTCTGCTCGTCACAGCAGGCTGATAGCGCATTCCTGAACTCGTGCGCAAGGGGGTGGATCTAGACGCTCGTCTCAGGCATCCTGGTTGAGCCCGGACACCCCGGATGCACTGACAGAACGGAGACTCCCATGAGCTTCCTCGGATTCCTTCTCCTCGGCCTGATCGCCGGCGCGATCGCCAAGCTGATCCTCCCCGGCAAGCAGGGCGGCGGATGGTTCGTCACTCTGCTCCTCGGCGTCGTCGGCGCTCTGCTCGGCGGCTGGCTGGGTGGTCTGCTGTTCAACGTCGACCTGAACGGGTTCTGGAACCTGTCGACCTGGCTCCTGGCCATCGGCGGATCGATCATCGTGCTGCTGATCTACGGTCTCATCGTGGGCCGCGGGGATCGCAGCAGGGCGTAAGAGCCCCTCTTTCAGGGGAGGCGGATCGGGGGATCCGCCTCCCCTTTTCCGTGCCTGCGGGAAACCGTCGGCGTGATCAGCGCGCCTTGGCCTCCAGCGCGTGCGGTCCTGATCGGCGAGCAGCACCGGATCGCCGCGGCGGTCGACGCGGGCGGGAAACCGCGCTGCTGTCAGTTCCATGAGCGCGAGCAGGCCGTGCACCTCGGGTTCCCGCGGCACGAGGCCCCCGAGGACACGCGCCAGTCGCACGGCCTCCCGCCCCAGGTCGGGTCGCATCCAGTCCTCCCCGCCGCTGGCCGTGTGCGCCTCGTTGAAGATCAGGTAGAGCACTCCCAGGACGGCACTCAGGCGTGAGCCGAACTCCTCGCGCGGCGGCAGCTCGAACGGGGCGTGCGCTGCGCCGAGCGTCTTCTTCGCACGCACGATCCGCTGCTGCACCGTGGCCACGGGCACGAGGAAGGCGCGGGCGATCTCCTCACTGCCCAGACCCCCGACCACCCGGAGGGTGAGCGCGACCTGCGCCTCACGGGAGAGCACGGGGTGGCAGGCGATGAAGATCAGGCGCAGCACGTCGTCGTCGATGGCATCCGGATCCCACGGCAGGGCGCCGGATCGACAACCTCGCGAGAAGTCTTTCGAGAATCGCTTCCTGCCATGATGGTGGTCACGGAGGAGGGCCCGATCGCAGATCGGCCCGCGAGCGGGAGGGCAGTCCATGCGCGGACCATTGGGGAGGATCACTGCGGTCGCGAGCGCGATCGGCCTGACGGCCGGCATCGCACTGGGCGGCGCTCTGCTGTCCGGCGGTGCGGCGTCCGCCGCCACTCCCCCGGACCTCGACCCCGGTTTCGTGACCGATGCCTCCGGCGTGCTCGGCGACGCCGCGGAGGCCCGCCTGGAGAAGCAACTCGGCGACCTGGCGGCGAAGGACGGCCGCCCGGAGCTGTACGTGATCCTCGTGCCCGACTTCGAAGACCCCGGAAACGCGCTCGCCTGGGCCGATGCCACGGCGCTGCGCAACAATCTGGCCCCCGACCAGTACCTGCTCGCCATCGCGACCGAGGGGCGCACCCTCGCGATCTCGGCCGAGTACGGCGGAGACGGCGTGCAGGCGGGGCCGCTCTCGGAGGACCGGATCCTGCAGATCGAGGATCACCTCGGCGGCGACTACCTCGCGGATGACGACTGGGAGGGCGGCATCTCGTACGTCGCCGGGGAGTTCGACCGGGTCCCGTGGCCCTGGTGGGTGTGGGTGCTGGGCGTGGCCGCGCTCGCCCTCATCGTGTTCGGCGTGACGCGCCTCGTGCTGCACCTGCGTCGTCGTGCGGCCGCGGCGGCAGAGCTGCGCACCCTGGAGGGACAGAAGAAGCGCGCGGCGCGCCTGCTGGTGCGGGCCGACGAGGCCGTGCGCACGAGCGAGCAGGAGCTCGGATTCGTCACGGCGGAGTTCGGCGAGGAGACGACCGCGGAGTTCACCACGGTGCTCAAGGAGTGCCGCGCGCGGCTGGACGGCGGATTCCAGCTGCTGCAGAAGCTGGAGGACTCCACCGAGGACACCCCTGCGGAGACCCGCGCGTGGACCGACGAGATCATCCGGATGAGCGCGCAGACCGATCGCGACCTGGAGGGGCGGAAGCAGCAGCTCGCTTCGCTGCGCGCGCTGGCGGAGGGATCGGCGGCGACACTGACCCGCCTGAGGACCGCCCGCGCCGAGGCCGACGGGATCCAGCAGGATGCCGCCGAGCGTCTCGCGGTGCTCACGGCGGGGTTCCCTCCCGCCGCGCTGGTCGGCGTGGCGGGCAACCCCGCCGAGATCGGACGGCGCCTGGCCGCGGCCGATGCCCAGCTCGCGGCGCTGGAGAAGGCCGTGCAGGCGCACAAGCCGAGCGCGATCTCGCAGGCCGTGCACGAGATCGAACGACTGCTCGCCGAGGCGGGCGACCTGCGGGATGCGGTGAAGGCGCAGGCGGATGCCCTGGCTGCGGGGGCGGCTCCTGGGCAGACGGGCGCCGATGCCCTGGAGCTGGCGAAGGCCGCCGTGCGTGCCGCTGAGGCATCCGTGCAGGCCCGACCGGGCGAGGTGAACGCGCTGGCGCTGCCCCGCCTGAACCTGGCCAAACGGCAGCTGGCGGCGGCCACGGCAACCGGCGACCCGCAGGAGGCTGCGCGTCTGGCCGCATCGACATCGGACGTCGCCGCGCAGGTGCAGGCGCTGACCGGCGCTCCGACCGCGCTGGCCGGCGCGAGGTTCAGCAGGGCGGCGGCCGACGACGGTCGCTCCGAGCGTGAGCGCCCCGTCATGTACGACGAACCCTCGTCGCGCCAGAGCTGGCAGTCCATCCGCGCCGCGCCGAGCTCGGACGACGAGGGGCGCGGCGGGAAGGCGATCGCCGGGGCGCTCGGCGGTGGCCTGCTCGGCCTGGTCGGCGGTTTCAGCCTCGCGGACGGCAGCGCGGGCCTCATCATCCTGTTCGTCGTGCTCGGCGCCGTGTTCGGCGCGCTGTCCGGGGCCTTCGGCGGCAACGGCGGCGGCGGATCGTCCTCGGGGTGGGGCGGGTCGTCGCATTCCTCGTGGGGCGGTTCCTCGCGCTCGTCGCGGTCGAGCTCGTCACGATCGTTCAGCAGCCGGTCCTCCGGCGGGAGCCGCTCGTCCGGGAGGTCCGGCGGGAGCCGCTCGTACGGGAGGTCCGGCGGTCGGCGCTTCTGAGGCGCGCCCGGTCACCGGGGCGGGCCGCGTGTCCCGCAAGGGGTGGGTGCAGGGCCCTGAACCGTTCCCTTCTGAGACCCGTCGGCGCCCCCGTCCCAGAACACGCGGGTGCCGAGGCATCCGACCCACCTCTTCTGCGACACGACGTACCCTGGTGCCATGACCGCATCGCTCGTCGACGGCATCCGCGCGGAGCTGCGCGAAATCGCCGATCCGGCCCTCGCGCCGGGTCAGCAGGCGTACATGAAGTCCACGATGCCGTTCCTCGGTGTCCGGGTGCCCGCCGTGCGCGCGCTCGTGCGGCGGCTTGCGAAGGGCGAGACGGATGCCGCGCTGCTGAAGGCATCCGCGCTCGCACTGTGGCGCGAGGCGCACGCGCGCGAGGAGCGCTACGCCGCGCTCGCCCTGATGGCGCTGCCCGCCCTGCGCGGCGACGCCGCCACGCTGCCCGTGCACGAGGAGATGATCCGCTCCGGCGCGTGGTGGGACTACGTCGACGAGGTCGCGCACCGGCTGCGCGACCTGCTGGATGCCGATCCCGAGCGGTTCGCGCTCGAGATGCGCATCTGGGCCGATGACGAGGACTTCTGGGTGCGGCGGGCGGCGATCATCTGCCAGCTCGGACGGAAGGACGCCACCGACCGCGACCTGCTCGAGTACGCGATCCTCACGAACATCGACGACGACGAGTTCTTCATCCGCAAGGCCATCGGCTGGGCCCTGCGCGACCTCGGCAAGAGCGACCCCGACTGGGTGCGAGCGTTCGCGGAACAGCATCCGCTCTCCCCACTGTCCCGTCGCGAGGCGCTGAAGCACCTGGGCTGACTGCGCCCGCACCGGTGCTGCTCCCCGGCCGCGGATGAGGATGCGATGGGTCAAGCTGACGCCTATCCTGAGGTCGTGAGATCGGGGCTGCGACGGGTCGTCTTCTGGGATTTCGACGGCACGCTCGCCGTACGGGACGGGATGTGGTCGGGCGCGGTCATTGACGCACTTCGGTCAGTGGATCCAGATACTGCGCTCGACGCCGCCCAGGTGCGTCCGTATCTCGGCGAGGGATTCCCCTGGCACACTCCGAAGATCGTCGACGCTCCGCCGCTGTCGGCGACCGCATGGAGTCGGCGCCTGGTGCCGGTGTTCGCGCGCGCGTTGACGAAGAACGGTATCCCGGAAGACCTCGCGACCGCCGCATCCGCTCGTGCGCTGACCGAGTACTACCGCGTCGATCCGTGGAGTCTGATTGCCGGTGCTGCGGATGCCCTGCAGCTGACGCGTGCTGCAGGTTACGACAACGTCATCCTCAGCAATCACAGGTCGCGGTCAAGGGTTGATGGCAGGCCGAATCTGCGGAGTTCATCACCGTGGCGGAGGATCCAGCCCACAAGACTCCGCGATCGTGCAGATCTCCGCCGTTCTGCCGCACGGTGAGGTGCGGGAATGTGCAGAACTGCGAAGGTGCGCAGCCGACGGCGACTCGGCCACCGGGCAGCAGTGCGGTCAGCGACGAGGCGGCGCGGACAGCGCAAGGCGGGCGGCGGCAGCGAGGGAGGTCATGGCCGCGTCCTCGCTCCAGGCGGATGCTGCCACGGGCGCGTCGGCGGCCAGGCGCTCGCGCAGCGGGGCGTCCGTGAGCACCCGGCGGATCGCGTCCGCCAGCACCCGCTCGTCGCCGGCCGGGACCAGCAGACCGCCTCCGCGGCGCAGCGCGTCGCCGGGGCCGTAGCGCACGTCGTACGACACCACGGGGCAGCCTGCTGCGAGCGCCTCCACGATGGACAGGCCCTGCCCCTCGTACGCCGTGGCGGTGACCATGAGCGAGGCGCGGCGGAGCACTGCGGCCGGATCGTCCGTGCGACCCATCAGCGCGATGCGGTCCCCCGCGTCGAGGGCCGCGATCTGCTCGGCGACGGATGCCGTGGACGGCCCGTCGCCCCAGATCTCCAGGCGCGTGCCGGGGACGTCCGCGGCGAGGAAGGCGCGCACGAGGTGGTCGATGCGCTTGCCGGGAGCCAGTCGCGAGACGCTGACCACCAGTCCCGGTTCGCGCGCGTGGTCGCTCACCTCGGGAAGGCGGATGCCGTGCGGCGAGACCAGGTTCACGGCGTCACCGCCGAACCGGGACTGCACGTCGTCGCGCTGCGCCTGAGTGGGCCAGATCACGGCGTCGAACCGGTCGCTGACGGCGAACCAGCGCGTCCACAGCGCGTTCAGTGGAGCATCCGGGGTGTACGGCGGCTCGAGGTGCATGGTGTGGATCGCGTGCACGATGCGCGCCTTCGGGTTCGACCAGCCCGCCAGCAGTTCGCCGAGCTGGCGCGACTCGCAGATCACGACGACCGGGCGGTCGGCCCCCTCGACGAGGTGATCGAGCCATGCGCGGTACAGTCCCCCGAAACCGGCGAGCGTGCCGACGGTCTCGCCTGCCTCGTCGTACACCCGCACGGGGACCGTGCTCAGATGCCAGTCCGGGTTCCCCTGGATCACGGGCAGAGCCGCGTATGCGCGCCCCTCGGCATCCGTCAGCTCGCGGTAGGAGTCCGCCTCCTCCTGCGAGTGCACCACTTCCTGACGAGGGAACCGGATATCGACGTCGCCAACCGGTGCACTCGGCGGCAGGTGGTTCACTCGAGAAGATTCAGGGGCGGATGCTGCGGCGCGCAGCCAGGGCGCAGCTCCGCCGCCGGGGGCGGACGCCTCGTCGAAGAGGTTCCGGAGCGGGATGCCGGCAGGGAGCATCCCGAGGCGTGCGAACTCCGCGCGGTGCGCGGCGTGCGCTGCAGCATCCGCTGGATCCACCGTGAGCACCTGCACGTCGGCGCCGCGCGCAGCCATCTGCCGAGCGCGCGCGGCCGTGGCGATCGTGTAGCCGCCGTCGAGCCCGGGGATCAGCCGGCTCGACAGGACGAGAAACGCCGCGTCGGGGAAGATGCCCTCCCCCGGCGCGGCGTCGCTCACAGTGCTTACTCCCACTCGATCGTCGCCGGCGGCTTCGAGGTGACGTCGAGCACGACGCGGTTGACCTCGCTGACCTCGTTGGTGATGCGGTTCGAGATCTTCGAGAGCACGTCGTAGGGCAGGCGAGTCCAGTCGGCGGTCATCGCGTCCTCGGACGAGACCGGGCGCAGCACGATCGGGTGACCGTAGGTGCGGCCGTCGCCCTGCACGCCCACCGAG
>ERZ778022.3686-NODE-3686-length-14047-cov-11.878573_pt1 | contig 14047 bp, 7 predicted proteins | sample MGYA00375752_ERZ778022 | MGnify/ENA primary metagenome ERZ778022 (study PRJEB29350, sample SAMN05389826) | bioreactor metagenome | isolation source: Thiocyanate bioreactor | place: South Africa: University of Cape Town | collected 2014-04-04 ... | reverse complement strand
CATTATTTTTAATCTTTTAATACTTACTACTTTTAAACAACTATTATTACTTTATATTTCAACATTTAACTTTCATTCATTCATTATCCTTCTACTTAGTCAATTTCGCTTTAGGGTTGACTACTTATCCTCAACATTTTATTTTTATTTTTCAATCCAATTTCTATAATCAAACATAATAATCATATTTTGAATGTTTTTTTCAGAAGTTGATGATTTCGATTCCCATTGACATACTAGCTTGTGATTCTGTCTTCCAATACTCTACAATCAACTTGGATTTAACATTTCAAATGTATTCAATGCTAACAATCAACTACAATATGATAATTTGAATCTTATTTGTGCATATCCTCTAGCATGGATCCAACTCTACCAGTCTGGGCAATTTCATATTAATCCTTCAATCAAATCAATGTTATAATTATAGGACTATAGTGCATCAATAATCAACACATATTAACTTATCACTTCTTTTTGATCATGCTGGGACTAGAAATTTACCCATGTAAACATGAGTTTTTCTGACATTTCAAACTTTGCAACTATTCCATCAATCAATAGACAATCATATAAGTGCACTACACACCGAATATGAGAGCATTTTGTTAAATAGGAGGAGATGGCAAAATCAATGGCAATGGTACTCAAACTTTTAATATCTTTTCCTAATTATGATTAGCTATATCATATAATGCTAATTAATTATATAACATGACCCCCCCTTGTTTTTGAACTTTTTAATAGAAGGAGACATTATTGGGCTTCAATATATACATTGCATTTTAATCAGTGTACAAGTATAATACTTTCACACTAGCATGCAATAAACTTTTGTTCAGGTGTGGGTCTGATCTACATTTTGAAATTTTGTGGCAACATACCTGATTGTTGGCACAACAACCATCAATAATTTTAATATTTACACAATTTATTTGGACTAACATAAGCTCATTCACTAAGATTACAACAATAAGTACTTTCCTCTTATTTTCAAAGTATAGTCACACCTAAACTTTGTTACTACTGGCTAGTACATGATTTTCCAACACAACTATTTCAAAATACATAAAACAACATGATGTACAATGGTTTTTTGTTTGGTTTTTTCAATAGGGCAAACACCCTATCTTTTTTTATTTGAAAAAAAAAATTACAGTAAATACCAAAGCCTAATGAAATCAGGCAATTATCTAAATAAAATTAAAAGTATGTAATGCAATACTAAAGAAATGCTTTTTTGCAAGCAGTGCAAGGGCAGTGCATAAAGTGGAAATCTTCACGTGAATCTCTGTACCATTCCCAACGAGTAGGACGATTTATCACACTTCTATCAGTCCAATCTCCAATTCCAAAGCTGTATATTTCATTGACAGATACAGTGGTGGTGGATGAACCATATGTGGTCCATTCATAGTGTCCAATGTAAAAAAGGACGTTGACCAGAATATCCTGAGTGTTGGTCACTTTAATTACATCAGCAATTAGAATAGGAGGATCCAAAACATCCAAGGAATTGTCTTCATTCTTTGATGAAACCAAAACAACAACGTGTCCAGTGCGTAATAAAGAGCCATTAATTCTAACAATTGGATTTGGTAATGTGAATACAGCACGTTCAATCTTCAAAGGATCTTTTCCAGGTTGTTTTATATCTTTAATTCCCAAGAAATCAATGAAGCCAACATCATTATCCTCAGAATTTTCGTTACTCTCCATAATTTTCACGTTGGTATTGTTGTTATTCAGTGATGGTTCCAATGGTGGAGTAGAATTCGAATTAAATGATCTCTTTCCAGTTAACTTTGGCTTGGTGTATGCCATTCTCATTTGTCCTTTCGTTTTGACAGCAGTAATAATAACATCATCTGATTTTGACCCACTTTCACTATCAGATTCATAGGAAATGGGTAAATTCTGAGTTACTGGTAAATCCTCAACGTGCATATTGTTGTTGCAATCATCATTTTCTTGTGAATATTCACTGGAATTAGCACTTGCTTCAACCAACATTTCGTTAAGAATCTCCAACATTTCAGCATCATCACTTTGTTCGGAAGAGTCACTTGAAGAATGAGGTTGTCGAACCAGGGGTTTCTGAGATGAACGCCAAGAGTCAGTTATTTTACGATTTATCGTGCGACCCATAACATGGTCTTCTTGACGTGATGATTTTGCGTAATATCGATTATGCGTATCAGGAGAATGCAACATTCCTTTGGACAATTGATTTCTTTGGTCCTGTGGAAAATTTCGTGCTGAACTGGCCACGATAGAACGAATGCGAGAAGGATATATTCCAGTGACTCCAGTGCGGTTGTAGAAAAAACGTGCAATTTTCGATCCAACTTTGCCCATTTTATTCTTTTTGCATGTGTTGATAAAAAGATCGTTTGTTGTTGGGCAAAGCAAAGGTCTTACATAATTAATAAAATCATTGATTATATCTGATGACTCTTCAGAAAGGATCGGACTATATGGGGTTAATTGTTCTCCATTCGACTTAAACTTCTGGTAGTTGACTTGGTACAACCCCTGAGTATCTAACAACACCAAATTTTCACCAATAACAAGATTAGAAATATTTTGGGTACGAAGTGGAACTTCCAATAGTAAAATTGTTAGCATGACAAAGATTTGTAGCTCCAGAGCAACTTCTTCAATTGGCACGTAATTGTCATCTTTAACCTGGGAGAGTGTATCCACCCACAGCTTCTCCAAGTATTCATATTCTCCCATCAATTCAGGCCCTTCTAACCACATGTTGTGGTTCCGGAGAAAATCCAGACTGTTTCGAAATGCAGCATTGGCACGTGACTTCCGTTGGTTGTGAGCAGCAGTCTTTGTGACCCATTCAATCGAAAAATCCACTTGTTTTACTTTAATTCGAGAAAAATACGAGTGTTTTGATAGGGATTTTGCCTTGACAAAGCTTAAAAATCGTTTAAATGCCCAACAGTAGTTTCGCAAAGTGTCCACTGAAGGAGGAGTGTTGCTGTTGTGTCGTTCAAGCACGAATGTCAAGTTGAATAACTCTTTAATCGTTTTTACACCAATTGCCAAGCTGGTAACTGAGTCCATGTCAATTCCATCAGTTTCTCCATCACTGTCAGAAGAACACAACTCGTCGGGACTTTCCGCAACCCTTTTATGCTCGTTGGGGTCGTAAAGGGTTGCGTATGAGAAAAAAACCAGCTTTCTGACATGAGACAAGTACCCTTGGAGGGTTGTGGGCTCAATCTTGCTAGGACGCCACATGTCGGGAACATTGTCGTTTTCCCATTCTGCATACTGATCGATCAAATCATAAATGCAAGGAGGAACATAATCAAGTTTTCTCATGTAAGCACGTCGTCGAACATCAGTTGAAGACTCTGGCAACTTGGACAGACTACAAATGTGTTCTTTGGCAGAATCGTAGTCCCACACTTTAGAAAGCAAAATGGTACAATCCTCCAAGTGTTTGTTTAAATTATATTGTCGTGTAAATTCTGTATTACAGTGACAGCAAGTGTATCGTACACTTTGATGGACAGTCTGGTAGTGACATCGTGCACTGCTCAGACGTGTGTAACAACGATCACAAGACAGGCAGTGAAATTTGCCACCGACTTTTTTAAACTATACATGCATTAGCAACTAATAATTAATATCACCTCACAAATATTCACTCAAAAACTCAAATAAATCCTCAAGTATCATAGTATAGTTAATGTACCTTGTTATCATTAGAATCCATTGGAGTAAATAAGGACAAACTCTATTCGAATTTTAATACTACTGGACACTATTGATAACAATTAGAAAATAATAGATACTTTTTAACAATAGTTACCTGGCGTGTACTGAAAAAATATAAGTTTTTTTAAAGCTGGATGCAAGCACACAATTTGGGGGATTTTTTAAAGAGTAACAATAAACCCAAATGGGAATACTATAATAACTTATTATTATAGTATAATATAATAGTATTATTACCTTAAACAATGAGGGTGAAAGGTAAAATTCGTTGGAAGAAAAATCCTGCCCAAAAAAAGAAAGCCAAAAAAAGAAAGCCAAACACTAACAATAGGAGATTATTAATATAATACATTGGGAATACTAAAAATATATTACAAACATCCTATTAAGGGGTCGCATATACCCTATTATATTGGTGGTGCATATTAAAATAATTTACCCATGATTCAGATCTCTAAATTTTTTTATATGGATTAAAAGGGGTGGGAACTTACAGGAATATGACCCCAATAACTTAACCTTGGGTCGTGAGTATTGAGTATGCCCTTCTGTGGTGTTGGGGGGCAAGATTAGGTAGGGATTAACAACTTTGCCTAAAATTCGGGCTTCATGCAACATTATATCCATTATAACTCCATTAGTAATTATCCGAATGTAAAACCGATGGTACCATTAGATTCAGCATCAAATTTTGCATCTGGACACGTTATTGTTTAGTGTGTGGCTGAAAAAGTTTGCCCGACCCCAATGTTTTCCAACTCATCACTCCATGACCACCATTCACAAATATAACTACAGCCCCAATAATTGTACTGAGTTAATATAATTATCAACATATTATATTAATATTACTTGATGATCCTGAATTTTAAATAATTTTGTAAAAAAATTATTAGCAGGAAATCTCATGACTCGGTGTTCAATTACTATTGCACCAAATAAATCGGGACTTGTTTCATTAGCTTTCTCATGCATTAAATAGTGGTAATTGACACCTTGTTCGTCCATATCAATGCACTGGTAAAATCGCTGGATTATCAGAGCCCTCTGGCTTACAGCTCAGGAACATGGATACCCATTGCAAAACCAAAGCTGTCGATGAGTTTGGCGATGTTTTTTACCCCTATTAAGCATATAATCGACCTTCTCACTGTTGGAATTGGTCCAAGTCCAATTTTTATTGGATTTCTAACCACTACAACCAAGATTCCTTCCTTACACTTAAGAGTCTAACAGTGGGACAAAAACCATTGAGTTCGCCATGATTTACTCTACAAGGTTATCTAGGTTTCAATGCTGAGATACTGTGCTGTTTTGTGCAATAAAGGTTAAAAGCAAAATTTCGGGGGATTCATTATACCCCCAATGCATTCCAACCTTCCCCAACCAATTACACAACCCCAAATATAGTATCTGGGGGGGTTTTCACCATGCTGAACAAGATTTTCCACTTGAATTTTTTCGTTCAGTTCAATGGACATCCCCCTAAGCAACCTCTTCAACACTATCTTTGGCAGCATCAACCTACATCACTATCACTTCAATATATGCCCATTATATTGTAAAATATTGGGGGTATTTTTATCATCATTAATGTCCCCATCAAGATTTCATTGTAGATCAATCCCAATAGTCCCTACTTAAACTATTACTACCATATTATATTTACACACACATTTCTATATTATATCTTGTTATTTCAAATTGTCCTTTTATTCCTCATCAACAATCATTCCAATTTTTTTTACCACAGGCCATTCTCATCCCTTTTGGTACTACTTTTAATACACTTATCAACCTTTAATTTTCCTTTATTTGTAATCTTCTCAATTTACTATATACATTCTGTTACATTACTCTACATTTTTAAATAATATGGTGAGTTCCACGAGCCTCATGTTCAATCAGTGTTTGACTGTTCTATTGTTTTAAAATAATAAATCTTCCCAAATTTTCATCCTCAATATTTTTAAAAATAATCAAGGACTTACAACTTAAAAAGAGAGTAGGAGTATATAAAATTTTAAGTATGTTCAATTTCATTTTCTTAATTTATCAGTATGAGTACCACAAAGTGTTCTCGATCACAATCCCCTTCAACAACACAAGTTATTGGTAGAAAAAAAAGTCACACTGAATCCTCAGTCAGACTGGATGTGGCTGCTTCCATGTGGGAAAGCATCCATGAATATCAAGAGAAATACTCTTGTGCCACAATAGATGATACACTTAAACATCTCTTGAATAGAGATAGTGACAAGAGCTCAGGAGGAGAGCCAGATGGGGGAATTGAGGCTCATCTGGTATCAAAATTGAAAGAAAAAGACGAATATCTGTTTGTTCAGCAAGATAAGCTCATTGAATTATTTAATCAAATGATATGTCCAATATGCAAGCAAGCCTACACATATAATCCAAAACTTGTTGACAAATTTGATCATTTGCTCGTCATCACTCTTTGCTGCAATAATGGGCACTTATATAAGTGGTACAATAGCGATTTAGATACAACAACAAGTGCATTCAAGGTAAATGTGTCAGTTCCTAGTGCATTTCTGCTGTGTGGTATTGGATTCTCTTGCAACAAAGAAATATCAAAAACCCTCAAAACTGGCGCTATTGGCAAGAAGAGATACTACAAAGTTATACAAAAACAATTAATCAAGCCCCTAGTGCACAATGAGTACTTAATTCAGCAAGCAGCTATTTTTGATAGCCTCCAATCTCGAAAGATCAAGCTTGTCTTTGATGCACAATACGATTCTCTTCAACAGAACTCAAAACAAAGCTTCTGGTGCTCAATGATTTTTTTGGACTATGCCACAAGAAAAGTAATTGATGTTATTCATATAATGAGACCAAGATCGGCAACTGAATCTGCAAGTCGCGAAGCCCAGACCTTTCAAATATTCATGGAAAAAATATCCAGTACCTTAAACATGGAGGAGTTTATTCATGATGCTGATAATGCAGTGCAAAGAGCAATTAAAAAATTTAAATTGCAAGATCAATACGAGTGGTCAACCAATGGACCAATAACAAAGCAGATTAAAAAGGACTCCACACTGTTATGCAACAAATATTCCAATTTGAAAGATAAGGCAAGTTGCCTTCCTAAACACTGGCTCAAATGCCTCAAATCCAGTCACGATCACCCAAATCTCTTCATGGCACAATTGTTTAATTGCATCCTGCACTGGTCTTGCACCCACAAATTTTGTGAACGTATTATGGCCAAAAAGCAAATGTATACAGCTTGAATACAAGCCAAAATATGAATTGATAAGATCCGATCGGATCTTGCAAAAATGGCCGTATTTAATTTCATTGGCAAGAAATTAATGGATTTAGATATTGAAAAATACGTAGGGGGGCACTTAACCTCCCCAGTGGAACAGTTCAACTGCAAGATCTTGAAATATTGCCCAAATGATTCATTTTTCAATGGGAGCTATCCAATACAAATAGAATTGACATGCTCGATTGGAATGAAAATGTAGACAATAAGGTGCGACAAACAACATTCTTTCATCAAATTGTATTTGAAAGAATACTTGGTAATCAGCTGTTCTGATCTATTTCGCTTAATAAAAATGGATTTTTTTTATGTGTGTTGTTAATTTCTATATTTGTTAGTGTCTCCTAATTATAGGTGCTATTTATACTCCTACTCTCTTTTTAAAATTTCAAAAGATAAATTTGGGTACAATTTAAGTGAAAAAATAGCAAATTGCAATACCATACCAATAATTTGTATGAAAATCAAGCACATTTTGAAAGTTTCCCACAACTTTTATTTTGGACTTGTAAAGTTTCTGACTGTTTTTGACAAAGAGAATTGTCAATTGTTGATGAAAATTTTGTCTTGATTTGCTTCCTTTTAGACGATTTTCATTGAAAAGAAGGAAACTTCCCCATTTCAAATTTTGTACCATAACAAAAGTTTTATTTGTACATCACATAAAATTGGTCCATCCTTTAATTGCTAAAGATATTCACTCTTGTTATAATGTTATCCACAATTTTTGGACTTTGTTTTTACAGATGAAGTCCAATAATAATTTTTGAAACGTGTATCTGAAGTTCCCTCTCTCTGACTGCAGGCTGGTCTATGTCCAGCCTGATACTAAAACAACATTACTACTCTTCCTAAATACAAAGATATACAAACAATAAAAATTGTAAAGAATGTAAACTTGCTTCCTCTTTGATTACAGACTGGTCTACACCCAGCCTGATACTACTAAATGCTTTAGTTTCAAATCACACAAGTAATTATTCCATTAATTATGATTATTAGGGGGGCACGCCCCCCTAAACCCCCCAAATTATTTCTTGCTTTCTAGTTGCATTCAACAATTTGGCCTAATGCACTGAATAAATGACACAATTCAATACTTTTTTAAAATGCTGTTCCACATTAAATATTACAATTTTTACAATATCTACTTATTTCTAACCTTGCACATCAAGTTTGACCAAAACAGCAGACTTTCTATTCAAAATTTCAATCTTTGCAAAAAATTGTTTAGATATTAATCATATCATATAAACATCTTATACTCCAAGTTTTACATTGATCTGATGCTATATTGCTGAGATTTGGAGGTTGGAGCCTAGGAAACAGGCACGGTGACTGAAATTCAACTGACTGACTGGAGGGAAGATGAAGGACTGATGAATGATGGGACTTAGTCTACTAGTATTAACGACTTTATATACCAAATAGGAGTTCATTCCATGCTTGTCATTCAGAGTCCCACACTAGCCCTACTGCACCAGGTGCGGCAGCTGCTGCGCCTGCCGCAAGCGACTTGGCGGCCTTCCAGAGAGGAGACACGGATAGCAGCAGAACTCCCCTTTGGTTTATAGAGAGTTCTAATAGGGAACTCTATATTGTGTATAGGGGAGTTCTGTAGGTGTCCATGACTCGGAACTGGAAGGCCTGAAAGAAACGCCCCAAAACCCTAACCCTAACCCTATGGTACTATGATCATTAGATTGAGCTTGTCTTCTTCTATTTGATTATACTAGTTTCATATTAATAACTATCCATGATTCGGAGCTAGACTAGCAACAAGTTAGCTCAAAACAAACATTTTTGGACTTAGTAATTTTTCTGAACCTGGAAGAATTGCGGAGAATTGGGAAAAGAATTGAGAAGAATTGGACTAAGGCGTCTGAGATTTCGGACTGAGAAGAATTGAGAAGAATTGGACTAAGTACTTTTGTGATTCGGGAATTCTTGAAAATTGCAGGCAATTTGGCGTGCTACTTGCAAGGTCTCTAGCACTCTTAGTAATTGACCCATTTTAATAAGACTAGGTTCATTATTCACGATTTTTAGTCACCTTTCAGGATATGTAGTCAAACTGGGTAGTTAAGGTTGATTCTGGATCCGACCTGGATGTGAGTCTCTATAAATTAGCCATCAAGTCCTAAAAATCCAATTCCTTCTGATATCATAAATTAATTTATTATTGTCTCATTTCCTTATAGTTTTGTTTGATTTAAAATTCAATATAAGTTTGGTTGATTCTTAATGTGATTCTTAAGTCTTAATCACATGGGTACTTTTCCAATCTCTTAACTATGATCTTCTATCATTGATATTCTTTCATGCTATCATTATACTAATTATAACAACCCTATTAAACTGAAAATAAACTGTAAATCTCAAGGGACGATTTCTGGCCTGGATCTAGGCTGAAATTAATTATGTGCAACTTTTCAGAGGTCCCTCCCACCGCATATGCCTATTTATATGGTTTCCTTATTAATTCAATCAATAACAATCCATTTGGACTTTATTTCAAAAGTTTAATTTTTTCAACCCCCACCGTGCCTCTGTACAGTCCATAAAACCTTTCCAAATGAGGTCTAATCAACTCCCCAATAAGATTTTTGGTTTTACAACACTACTTATATATTGTTACCAACAGTATTTACTGGGGTCAATATTTATTAGAACTTTAGTTTTTTTCAATTACCCATGTAAACTTAAATCATACCCAACTACATTTTTTTAATAAAATACATATATACAGGGTAGTATTTAGCTATCCCCATTGATAATTTGATGTCAGCTAAACACCCACCAAGTCAACCTTGGTTTTAAGAGTTATTTCACCCATCAAACTGAGATTACCCACCAAATCATTAAATCTCCCATCAATATCATATAATCAGTCCCTCTTATTATCAATACTATTAGTAATCAAAACATTTATCCTCATTGGATTTACCCATCATCCCACTTAAAATTCAACTCCCTTACATTGCACTCATTGTTTAAATAACTATCATAGTATTATTATATATGTTCATAATAACAGTATTAAAGTTTAATCAAGTTGATTTGTTGATATTTTTAATTTTACTCCAACTCAAAATTTCACTAAGTCCAAACTTTGATGGGTAAATTTTTTAAACAAATTCTTATCAAAACATATTATTTTCATTATAAACACTAATAATACATGTCTATTAACTTGGTTACAAGGTTTTTTATTGGTACATGGTTTTGATGGGTAAACTCCTTTTAGGTACTGGGTTTTCATCAACAAAACAATAAGACTGAGTGAGGAACTAGTACTGACACTAAGCAATAGTGTACTAGACCTTGAGTGGAGTCGCCTCACACTCTATCTTATTGATTGTTAATGTTAGGTAGGGAAATAAAGTGGTGGGAAGATGTTGATGAGAGTGAACCACTTCAAAGAGCAAGTAGTTGTTGCAGGAAGGGATGAGTTGAAAGACCAAACTGTTGCACCATCTCCTCATCATCAAGGACGAGATAATGCTCCTCTGCAGTCTCTGCAGAGTGGTCCATCAGGTAATGGAACCACTGCTGATGAGACTCTGTCCAAGTTCTTAGACTGCCTTTATTAAAAGCAAGAGTGTTTAAACTCTTTCTTAAAACTTGAATAGTGTATTGGGACCCGGTTACTTGATCAGTAAGGGCCTTAACTAGAGTACAAATTTTGTTAGAAGTAAATGATCTTCCTGTGTCAAAATTAATCCAAAATTCATCATTAGGATGATCTGGATCAACTAAACAGGGTCTTACATGATCAATATAAAAGTTAATGTATTGATTTAAAGAGCAAGGAATTGGGAATGCTTTGAAAATTGACCTGTTAAAGTAAGAGGAATTTTTTGTGTACTTAGGACAGAATTCCCAATACCCTTTACCCTTTTTATATAATCTATTACCTTTACTTACTGCATTATTCTTCTCTCTCCAAATCAAAGTGTCATTGAGAACCATCTTAGTGAAGTAGCTAGTTCTTGGCAAACCAATGGAAAGACCAAGTGTCCACATCAATGCCAATTGATATTGCTCACACTTCTGGAGTTTAAGGGACCCTAATAAATGAATTCGAGTTGGTTTTCAGATCAAATAAAATCATTTTGTACTCTTTTTAAAAAGTTTTTAAAGTTTTTTAAAAAACTTACTTGTTTTTGTAACCATTCTATTATCTTTAATATTTACTTTTGACTTGATTATATCCTCCATAGTGTCTTTAGTGAATTCTGAAATGGCTTTGAAGCTCTCTTCTGAGCAGAGCTTGCCTTCAGCCTTCATCACTGACATCCTCATGGCATGCTTCTTCAAGTCATTTGCTGACTTTCTAGCCTTCTTCCTTTGCTGAAGATAGAACTTTTTGACTGCTTTAATCTGTCTTAACCTGATATAATTACTCTCATTAATCTTAACTACTTTAAGCATTTTAAGGATACTGCTAATGTTTGAGCAAACTGTAGATGCCATCTTCTTTCCCTTTGTCTTTCTCCTTTGTCCTAGAGTTAAAAAGAACTTCTTATTAATATCAAGAGATTGAAAAAACTTTGCAGGAGTTGGGTAATTGTCAGTCAACTTTGTAAAAGACTTTGTCTTTAAATCCTTCATTAAAAAGGTAATGATTGATACTAAGGTTGATGATAACAATCTACTATTATTATTATTTGATTCTGAATCAATCTCTTGAATGAGATCAGCCCAGTACTTAGCCTTGATCAACTTGGACTTTACCAACTTCCAGTTGATCACATGGGGATTCTTCTTCTTCTTCTTCTTAATCTGGACCTCTTCCTCAACAGGCTGGTCGAGTGCCAATTGAATATGAAACTCTTCTATATCTTCTTCCACCTGCTGAACCATTGGTTTAGGTGTCCTCTTCAGGTTAGATGCATCAGCTCTGATGACATCTGTGGCCTCCAATTCTTCAATCGACCCCTTCATCTCCCCTCTCTTCCTCCATCTATTGACCCTCTGTATCCATTTTCTTCCTTCTGTTGATTTCTTTAACAGAGAATTCTCCATCCAGAAAACTTCCCTGAACCTGACTTCAACCTTGTAGAGCAACTTATTGCCCTCAAATTGGAATCCAAAAACATTAGTAATCTCACCCCCCAACTCTTCCTCAGAAGTAGGACAGTGGGTATTAACCTTAGGCCTATTTCTGGGGTTGGTGGCTGAGTAAAGTTCAATGATACTGTACCTGTTTGCAGGGGAGTACCTTAAGATGGCAGAGCAGCAGTTATTCTTCAAGTGGGGCAGCACTGACTTGAATCTGAGCTCCTTGTAGCACAGGGGGCAGTCAACTTCCTGGCAGCACTGGTTTAAAGAATGCCAGTGGGTAAACTCCCTGGTCATTTGATCCTTGTCAAAGGCTTTGAATATGGGTTGCATTGTTGATGCAAAAAAATTTTAAAAGGGCTCTGCTGTGGTGTTGTGTTTTAAATAAAACAATAAATGAAATAAAAAGCCAAAAAAAGGTTTGTGATTTGTAACAGCTAGTTTTTCTGTGAAGCAAGTGGGTAAAAATAAATATTCAAACCATGCAGCAAGGGGGATAGAAGATATTAAGAGCATTATGGCAAACCAATCCCCATTAAAAACAATCCATTACAAGCTGAGAAATCTTGGGCAAAAGGGACCATTCAGGTCAAAATATTTTCAACTTGATTTCTTTTATATTATTAAAGGCCATATCATTTACTATTGAACCAAGCAAACCGAATTGGATTCTATTAATTACAAACTGAGATTGACCCATGACAATGTCTAACTTGGGTCAACAAGTACCCCCTCTCAATTTATATATAGGATGAAAGCCCATATCATAAGCATTCCAACAAAGCAAACCGAGTTGGATTCTGTTAATTACTAAGGGAGCTAGACCACTTCCAGGATTGTACAGAAAGTGGAGTAAAAGTGGAGTGAAAGTGGAGCGAAAGTGGAGTGAAAGTGCACTCGGTCTGCCAGTCCAGGTTCAAAACCCACCTGGGGCAATTTTTTTTTTTTTTTTTTTCTCCCTTAGTAATTAACAGAAACTAATGGGGTTTGTTTTATTAGTATATATACCTATTATACTACCCATATTGTCTTTGACATTACTTAGTTGACATGTACTCATGGAAATTTAGGTGTCCTGGTTTTTTTGTACCATGCTTTCCTCCATCAATACTTGACATAGTGCCTTATCCATCGGCCATTACTATATTGATTTGGCATATGCTAGGCATCTATATTCATTTGATACTATACCTGGATCCATGTCTCTTTGTTGCTTGGTCAGAGCAAAGGTCAAAGTACCCATGGAAACCTAGGTGCCCACTTTCCCAGTACTGGTACAGATCATGTCACCAAGTTATAGGTCAACTTTATATAGTATCATACTACCCTTGGTATATACTTATAGATTATATAAAAGTTTGATCTCAGTCTCTGTTGGTGGGTGTTGCCATGTACCCATGGAAATTTAGGTGCCCACTTTCCCAGTACTGGTACATACCATGTCTGCAAGTTATAGGCATATGGTATACAGTATCATACTACCCCTGGGTTATACTTACAGTTTATATAAAAGTTTGATCTTAGTCTCTGTTGGTGGTTGTTGCCATGTACCCATGGAAATCTCCTGCTGACCCCTACTATCCCGAAATTACTGGCCTTAGTAGCATGCTCCTATCAACAAATATCAATCATTATTATCATGTACTTGGCAGATACTAGGTGCTAATGTATATATGAGCCCGGATTATTCCCATCATTAAGCTCCCTAATGTACCAAAGTACCCATGGAAATTTAGGTGCCCACTTTCCCAGTACTGGTACAGATCATGTCTGCAAGTTATAGGTCAACCTTATATAATATCATACTACCCATGAGGCATACTTACAGTTTATATAAAAGTTTGATCTTAGTCTCTGTTGGTGGGTGTTGCCAAGTACCCATGGAATTTTAGGTGCCCATGGAATCACCCCTCCAATAACAGACATTTGTACAGTTTTTGTATT
>ERZ778022.3684-NODE-3684-length-14050-cov-5.060593_pt1 | contig 14050 bp, 6 predicted proteins | sample MGYA00375752_ERZ778022 | MGnify/ENA primary metagenome ERZ778022 (study PRJEB29350, sample SAMN05389826) | bioreactor metagenome | isolation source: Thiocyanate bioreactor | place: South Africa: University of Cape Town | collected 2014-04-04 ... | reverse complement strand
CCAACTGGGCGCAAACGGTCGCAGCCCTGCTATTGCCGTCCCATCTCTCACCTGCAGCAGCCGCCACGACAATGGAGCACGCCAGCGTGGAGTTTGAGGACGCGTCGCAGCCGCTGGTGGTGGAGGATGCATCCCCCCTGCCACCCCCACCGCCGCCGCCGCCACCGCCGCCACCGCCGTTGCCGCCGTCGCGGTACCACTTGAGCGAGGAGGCAACGGCGGCCAGTGGGTTGGCACCCGTCTCTGGCAACAAGCGGCGCTTGATGGCGTCCAACGGTTACAATGGCGGGGGCGCGGCTACGCGCCCGTGGCGTGGCGCGGCGGCGGAAGCGTCATTACTACGGACGGCAGCAGAGGCGGAGACGGAGGGGTACGACACACAATATGTGGAGGATGACATGGGTGGCGGTGGGGGCAGCAGCAGTGCCGCAAGCAGTAGGGGGCACCCGCACGCGCACGTGGGTGGTGGCGGGGGCGGCAGTAGTGGCGGCGGCGGCGGTAGTGGCGGCGGTGGCGGCAGCGATGGCGGGGCGGACGTGGTGGACCTGGCAGCGGCAGCAGGGGTGCAGCTTGTACTGGATGCGCTGGCAGCTGACGACCTGCAGTCCCTGGCGGCGGCACTTAACATCGACGTGCTTGCGGGCAGCAGCGGCGGCGGCGGTGGCCATGATGATGACGACGAGTATGTTGGCCGCGGCGGTGGTGGCGCAGCTGCGGCGGCGGCCGCAGCAGCGCCGGCGCCACGCCACCGCGCAGTCACGGCAGATGCCATCCGGCGACAAATTGCATCCGAGATGACGGCGACGCGGGCGGCGGAGGTGTGCCAGTGGCTGCGCATGTACATCAGCAGCTTGAAGGCGGGCGACATTGTGCTGTTTGGCGGGCGGCGGGTGGGTGACGGCGACCTGATTGACGACGTCGACGACGACGGGTCCGCGTCAGAGACGCGGACGCCACCCACAGCGGCGGCGGCAGCAGCAGCTGCAGCGGTAGCCAGTGTGGCAGAAATTGACGACGATTTTGCATTAGTGCCGCCTACCGCCGCGGTCATTGCAGTGGATGACGACGATGATGCGCTGCCGGTTACCACTGCCGCCGCAGCCGCCGCGTCGTCGTCGTCTCGGTCACGCACCATGATGTCACAAGACGTGGAGGTGGTGGGGGACATGGGCGGCGGCAGCAGCTCAGCATGGCGGCGACGGGCGCCAGCGGCGGCAGCGGCCGTTGGTGCTAGTGGGGTGGTGGAGGTGGTGGATGACGGCGACATTGTGTTCCTTCCTACATCAACCCGGCGGTCAGGCGGCGGCGGCGGCGGCGGCGGAGGAGGTGGCGGCGCCCTGACACGAACCCGTACCAGCCGGGATGACGACGTGGTAGTGACGGAGATGGCGGTGACGGACACCCGCACCGCGGAGTGCTGCATTTGCCTGTGTGACTATCCACGCCGCGACATGCTGCTGCTGTGCCCCTCGGGGAAGCACCGCGCCTGCCGCCTGTGCGCCCTGCAGCACATCCGCACGGAGCTGGGGCCGGAGGCAACGTGCGTTGCGTGCCCCGCCTGCGTGGACGGCGGCGTTGACCGCCCCGCCGCCGCCATGCCGTCCAGCGTCATTGACGCGGTGCAGCGGTGGAGCAACGGGCCTGGGGCAGGCGAGTTGGGCGGCGTGCGGCCGCTGTCGGAGGAGGAGGTGGCGCGGTTCACCGGCTTGCTGGTGAACGCCGCGGTGGCAGCGGGCAGCGGCGGGAAGGAGCGCATGCTGCGCTGCCCCGTGCCTACTTGCGCCGCCACTTTTGTGTCGGACGCCACCAAGCCCGCCGCTGCTGCCTGCCCTTACTGCCACGCCAGCCTGTGCGGCGTGTGTGGCGTGGCGTGGGAGGCGGCGGGGCACGCGGGGCGCACGTGCGAGGAGGCGGCGGAGGCGGTGCGGTCGGAGGCGGAGGCGAAGGCGGTGGAGGCGGGCGAGGAGGGCGCCACGTTCAAGCGCTGCCCCGCGTGCGGTTCCGGTATCACGCACTACCGCGCGCACGGCTGCCACCATATCACGCACCAATGCAAGCCGGGCGCGCCGCCCGCGCACTGGTGCTACGTGTGCATGGGCAAGTACCCGTGCAAGGCGGGCTGCGCGCTGTGGTGCGACGACACGTGCGACTGCGCCGACTGCCCCGACTGTCGCCGCGGCCGGCCGTGCGGCCACTGCGTGCGCGTCGGCTGCCCCAGCTGCAAGGGCGAGGGCAAGAAGGCGAAGGCGACGCGGTTGGCGCGGCAGACGGCGGCGCGCGCTGCCAAGGTGGCCGGCGGGTGGACTGGCCCCAGTCGCTCCCGCCCCTCCAACATCAAGCCCACCGATTACTACCAGCAGGCCGCCCCTGCGGCGCCAGCAGCAGCAGCAGTCCACCCCGGCTTCCGACTTCCCAACGTAGGTGTTGCGGCAGCAGTCCCCCTCTTCCACAACCTGGCGGCACAAATGCTTGCCGTCTTCCGGCGGTAGGGTCTGTGGGACTTCAAATATAGGGCATGGCTCATCGGTATCGGTACAGGGGGAGCGTGTGTTGTGGGTTGTCTGTGGTAATCATGTCACATGATCCCCCCCCGCCAACACAAAACAGTGAACAGGTGGCGGCAACGCTGCGAGCCCAGCTGGCTCGATATCATACATGTACTACTGCCTACACAGGGACAACGGTGGTGCGCTTGAATGAAGACTTGTGTGGCAGCGTGGCGCCCAGGGGCGGCGGGCTCATAAGCGGCGGCGTGGCGCCGACGCCCGCGGCGCCTCCTACCACACTGCCACCCGGCGTGGTAGCACCCGTCCGCCCGCTACCGGCACCACCGCCGGTACCGCCACCGGTACCGCCGCCGCCGTCGGTGGGCCCGCTGCTGTCGTCGCCGCCAATCACCAGACGGCGACGCGACAGGCTGGCAAGCAGGCCGGGCACACCGCCGGCACTCGCGCCTGCAGCTGCTGCCGCCCCGCCCGCCGTCCCGCCGCCGGCGACCGCGGCAGCGGTAGCGGTGGTGGGCTTACGGTGTACCGCCTTGGACGCCGCGGCGGGCCGCCGCTGGCTCCACAGCGCGTACGCCTTGGTGGCCAGGAACCGCGGCAGCGAGTCGTACAGGATGAGGGCGTGCACCTCGCGCGCCGCGTCCTCAAACAGGTCCGCCGGCAGCACGTCAAACTGAGCGGCTATGAGCGGCGCGGCGGCGAGGGCAGCGGCAAGCTGCATTATGGGCTCGGCCGCCGCGCCGGTGGGGATTGGGCTACTCGTGAGCGCCGCCGCACTGGCGCCTGTCGCCACCGGCGCCACCAACACTGTGGCCGCCACCGCCTCCTCGGCAGCACCCGCGCCGCCGCCGCCACCCACCGCCGGCGTGGAAGCCGTGGGCGTGGAAGAGGCTGCGCCCGCCGCCATGGCAGGGCTGCCGCCGACACCGCCGCCAATGACGCCACTGCCGCCGGCGCTCATGACGCCACTGCCGCCAGCGCCAATGACACCACTGCCCACAACGGCGCCGCCGCCGCCGCCGCCGATGAACCCAACCGCGCTGCCGGTGTAGTAGCCGCTGCCGTTGGACAGCGTGCCTTGCACCGCTGCCAGGCGCACGGCGCCTAGCGGGGTGGCGGGCGACACGCCGGCGCGCGCACAGAAGGACGCCAGCGCCGCCGTCAAGCGCGCACGCATGGCACTGACAATGGTGGATGGCAGGTTCACTTGCAGCGGTGCGCCGGGGGTGACGTATTGCAGCCAGATGGCAAGCGCGTACCGCAGCGGCGGGCGGTGCATGTAGGCAGGCGGCGCGTTGCCAAACGGCTGGCGTGCTGTGCCCCACTGCGACGTGCCCACGCTGCCTCCGCGGCTGGCGGTCAGCGACGCGGCGGGTGCCCGCGCGCTGCCAATGGACACGGCTGCAGTTTGCGGTGCCGTGGCGGCGCCGGAGGTAGAGGCACCACCTGTGCCGGGCGTGCGCGCAGAGTGGCCAGGCCGCGCGCTTCCCCCCGCGCCACCGCCACCGCCGCCCCCGCCCCCACCCCCCCCCCCGCCGCTGCCAGAGTGCCGCCATTCGCCGCCCAGCCCAGGCGGCAGGGCGCTGCCACCGCCCGCTGATGGCAACGGCCGCATGAGGCGCGTGGCATTGAGTGCCGAGGCGCCCTCCCGCGCCTCTGCCATCACCTCCGGCGCCACGTACACCGTGCTGCCGGCATCCACGATGGACGCCCCCATTGACGGCAGGAAGGTCATGTTGCGCCCGCCGCCGGCATGTGAGGCAGCCGCTGACGCGGTGGTGATGGCGTCACCTGCGCTGCTGCCTCCGCCGCCACCCACCAATCCCGGCCCACGCGCGGCGGCACCGGCACCTGCAGTGACGTCCAGGCCCAGGGAAGCTTGCCCCGCCAGCACCAGCCGGCGGAAGCGTTGTGACTCCAGGAACAGCGCCAGGTTCTCCAGCGCCAGCTCGCGCTGCAGGTGGGCGGCCAGCAGGTGCCGCCCCAGCCCGTCCCGCAGCAGCTCGTCCAGCACGGTGCGCATGCTGCGGGACTCGGTGACAACGAGGGAGGAGCGCGCGCGCGCGCGGATGAACAGGCTGCCAGGTGGATCTTCCGACCCGTGTGGCGCCGGGAGCAGGCTGCCAGCAGGCGGCGCCGTCGCGCCTGCCCCCGCCACGCTGCTAGCCACCGACGACGCGGCGTTGGAGACACGGCGGCTGCGCGGCGTGCAGGAGGGGATGCAGCACATCGCCTCCACCCAGCCACCCCGCGGCGACTCGGAGGCGGAGCACGACACGGAGGTGCTGCCAGTCCCGCTGGTACCGGCACCACCATCGCCAGCGGCGCCGTCGCCACCCAACCCCCCGCGCTCCGCCTCAATCGCCGCTGCCGGCGGCAGGTTCCACGGCGCCTGGTACGACAGCGCGGCAGGGTAGTACAGCGTCCAAAACGCGTTGCCCAGCGCCGCCGCCACCAGCGCCGAGTCAATGGTGTACCACACGACGTGGCTGGTCAGGTACACGGCGTACGCCACAAAGAAGGCGAGCAGGGCGGCGGCGTGCGTGGCCAGCAGCGCCACAGACTCGTAGTGCAGCGCAAAGACGTCACGCGGCCCCGCGCCCATGCACACCAGCGCGGCGGCAGCTGCCAGCAGGGCAGCACCCGCAAAGGCGGCGCTGATGGCCACCTCTGCCGTCGACCGCTCCACCGCACGGTGCATGTCGCTACCTTCCACCGCTAGCCGCCCCAGGGCAGCCGCCATGCCCGCCAGCCACCACACCGTCACAACCACCGCCACGGGGGGCGGCGTGCAGGCGCTGCAGCGTCGTGACTCACTTCCGCCGTCGCCACCGTTCCCACTGCCGTTCTCGCTGCCGCTGCCGCTGCCGCTGCTGCTGTCACCACTGCAACACCCGCAGCACGCGCCCGACCGCCGGGTGCGTGCCGGCGGCAGTGTCAGAAGCTCGCCCGCCTGGCCCACCTTGGCTGGCTGGCCAGCCTGCTGCGCACCGGGTGCCAGGGCGCCCTCCTTGCTGGGCACGCCAAACGCTTGCCCGCCCTCCCGGCTGCTGCCCCCGCGCGTGCTACGCGTTGACGGCGGCGGCGTGGCAAGTGGAATGGGGGCAAGTGGCGCGCCAGCGGCAGCACCGTCTACACCACCAGCAGCACCGTCACCACCGCCACCACCACCACCGCCGCCACCGCCACCGCCACCACCGCCACTCATCCCTGGCGTGTGACCCCGGGCGGAGTGCGCCTGGGAGTACGCCCTACTGCGTGTGGACGGCAGCACCAGCGCCATGGCAGCGGGGATGGACTCGTCACCCACCAACGCTGCGGCGGTCATTGCTGGCGTCCCTTCGCCACTGCCGTCACCGTGCCCGCCAGCACTGCCGCCGACAAGTGGCGGCGGTAGGAGGAAGGGCGCGCTGCTAACCCCACTCCGGTGCGTCAGCGGCGGATTGGATGCCAGCGTGCTGGAGGTGCCAATCGGGTCCACGCCAGGCGGTGAGGGGGGCGCACCGCCACGACCACCACCCCCGCCACCCAGTAGTGCACGGCTGGACTTGGAGCCGGTCGCGGTCGTCGGCAGGGCAAGGCGGCGGGCTGAGTTTAGTGTCGAGCTGCTATGCCGCCGTGGGCTGGTGGCGGCATCGCCAGCGGGCGCGCCCGGGTCAGGCGCGCCGGTGCTGGGGCCCGCGGCTGCCGCCGCCGCAGCTGCTGCCGCCAGGTTTAGACTATGGTGCGAGGTAGGCCGGTAGATGGCGCGCAGTGCAGAGCGACTGCTAGTGGTGGCGCCGCCGGGGCCGATGCCTGCCGCCGCCCCCAGGCCAGCTGCCATGCCGCCGTCGGTGGGCGCTATATGGCGCGGGCTGGCGGTTCCCAGGCCGCGGGCGCTCATGGAGGCAAACGTGCCGCCGTCGGTGGCGCCCATCAGCACCTGGATTGTGCCGTCGGCGGAGGGCGCAGCAAGGGAGGTAAAGGCGGCTGGGTCGGCATTAGACGCCGTGGCAGCCGGCGAATCATCCACTGCCGCCGCCACCGCTGCGGCGGCCGCTACAGCGGCGGCAGCTGCGGCAGCGGAGCGTGACATGCCGGCGCTGCGGGTGGGAGACGAGGCCTCGCCGCCAGCACCAGTGCCCGGCGTGCCGCCGCTGCTGCGACGTGACGACTTGGCTGCCTCCCGGATGCCGGTGATGGAGTCACGTGCGGACGCAAAGCCACGGCGGGAGGCCTTGCGAAATGACAGCACGGGCAGGCCACTAACGCCGCGGGGCGAGTGCGTGGCGGAGTGGGGCGACGTGCCAAGTGAGCCGGCCGCCACTCCACCGCCCGCCCCCGCCCTTCCACCGCCGCCACTGTCAGCGGCCACACCGGCAGCAGTGGCGGCAGGCGAGTGTCTTGTCGAGTCGCCACCCGCCGGCGGCACCGCCGCTGCGGGGGACGACGACAGCGGCTGCGGCGGCGGCGACGGCAGGACGGGCACCATAACAAAGGGTGGCGGGGCGGCGGTGTCGCCGTGCTCCAACACGTTCACCGTGCTCCGGCCCTTCAGGATGCTGCGTGGCGGGTCGTGCGGGGTGGTCGGCGCGCCAAGGTGGCGGGCGGACGGCAGCACATGGGCAGAGGCGGTGCCCGGCAGGGTACGGCGAGTGGGCGACACGCCCATGCGCGCGCTGCCCATGGCGCGCGCTGACATGGCAGTCACTACCCCGCCGCCTGTTGCGCCACTTGCTGGCCCAGTTGCAACGCCAGTGCCGGCACCCGTGGTGCCCGCAGCGGGGGAGGCGTGCCGCGCGGTGGTACCGGTAGCCGCGGAAGGCGACGGCACCACATTGGGAGGCTCCAGCGCCGCGTCACCGCCCGGCGCATCCACATCTACCGCCTGCACCTTCTCCCCGCCCTCCGTGCCCGCTGACGCCAGGCTGGAGTGCCGGCGGTGGTGGCTGCTGCCATGCACGCCGCCCACGCGCGTTGCGGCGCCAGCTGCCGACCGGCCCGACGGCAGTGGCACTTCACTTGCTGGGGCGGGGGCGCCGCCGCCCACCGCCTCATCCAGAGTTGCGGATGCAGCCGCCGCCGCTGCCGCCGCCGCGGCCGCCACTGCGGACGGCGGCGGCGCAGGTGGCACGCACGGCACGCCGTCCAGCACCGCCGCCGCCGCGTCATCCTCCAGGAATGCTACCGCCGCCGCCAGCTGCTGCGCCTGCCGCTGCCGCATGCGCGCCGTGTTGACGGCATGCGCTCCCAGCATGAGCGCGCCGCTCTGCAGGTTTGGAGGGTGGGGTGGGGGTGGGTGGGTGGCGTTAGACGCACTTCTGCCGGCGCTGGAGTCCCCGGTCCTGTACGCACGGCATAGAAGCACACAAGGAGGGCTGCTGTGGGGAAGTTTCCCCACCCTAGCAGCGTGCGAATGGGTGCATACAGGGTGATCAGTCCGCCCACTGCGCAGGGTTGGGCGGGGTGGTAGGTTGTTGGTGTGTGTGCGCGTGGCAACGCAACAAACAGCAACAACAGCAGACAACAACAACAAGACGCACAGTTGGAAGCCACCATGGTGACGGTGGAGCGCGCGGCAATGACGCGGGAGGAGGCGCGGCGGCGCACCGCCACGGCGCCAACGCCAATGACGACGAAAACCGCTACCACTTCCACTGCCGCCACCGCAGACGACCACCCCGGTGTCGTCAGTGGGAGGGCGTCCGGCGCTACCACGCCGTCACTCAGCACACGCGCCGCCATGGCGGGGGGCGCGGGTGGCGGCGCAGACAGGGCAGGGGGCAGCAAGATGGCGGTGTGTGAGGAGTGCTACTGATGCTGGGCGCGCGCGATGGCACCACTCCACTCTCATGTCCGCGCCAACAACTATGCGCTGATGATGACCGCGACACCGTGGTTGACCACCATTGACCTCCACTGCAGCGCCAGAAGTAGCACCACCACCGCCACCAGCAGGAGCTAACGATCCCGTGTTGTCGTGCTGCCTGGCGCACTGTGCGTTGTCGTCAGTTGCTGTCGTGCAAAGGCGTGAGAGCGTGCAGCCAGCGCAGCAGCGCCCAGGATGACGGATGAGTGCGCAAGCCAGCACTGCGCCAGGGGCAGGGCGGGTGGCTGGCACACGAAACAAACTGCGGCGCAGTGCGTGCGCCATGCCGGGGGGCGTTGCCACCTGCGCCGTGTGTGTGAAAGCCAGGTGTGTTTGCCAAACTGAGTGCTGCTGCTGCGAAACGATACCGCGCGCCGCTGCTGCTGCTGATGCTCAGGCTGACTTCAATTGTCAGGCTGGACCAGGAAGGTCCGAGTTTCTTGATGTCAGATTTTCCGCGTCGTGCCAGTTGGTTTTTTCCAAGACTGCCACGCGTCCACCCCAGTGAGCCGCCGCCACGCCCGCGGCGGTGGGGCGCAATTGTAGCCCCGGAACACCGCGTCTACATCGCAATCGAAGCAATCGACACCATGGCGGAGACGTTCGCCTTCTCGTACGTGAGCGTGCGCGTGCGGCGTTTATTTTCGCGGTGTGACTTGCGGCCCGGGGGCGGGGGTGTGGGGAGGGGTGCAGCACCACGGGGGGTGCGAAAGGGGTCGTATGTGGGCCAGGCAGCGCGTGGTGGCGGGTGGCACCCCCACCGCCAACCACTACGTATCTCACCCCTATTGTTACGGCGGGTGCTGCGCGGTGTGCGCCCGCGTGTGTGCATTTTCGATGGGTGACAGATGGCGGGGGAGAGGGGCCGCGACACGTGTCGTCCTTGAACCCCTCCCCTCTCTCTCCTCTCCTCCTCTGTTACTGCTGCTGCTGCTGGTGGTGTCACTCATTCCACAACAGTGTCACAACACACACGTGTTGTACACACGCGTGGCTGACACACACACACTGGGTGGTGGTGCGCGTGTGGGCGGGGCGCGGTGGCGCGTGCCGTGTTGTGTGTACATGTTTTTGTGTTTGCCCGCGCTCCACACCACACGACACGTCACCATCCACCCCCCTACCCACCCACCCACCAAACACCCGCAGGGCTGACATCTCTCAGCTGCTGAGCTTGATCATCAACACGTTCTACTCCAACAAGGAGATCTTCCTGCGCGAGCTGATCTCGAACGCGTCGGACGCGCTGGACAAGATCCGGTACGAGTCGCTGACGGACGCCACCAAGCTGGCGGCCGAGTCGGAGCTGAAGATCTGCATCATCCCCGACAAGACCAACAACACGCTGACGATCGAGGACACGGGCATCGGCATGACCAAGTCGGAGCTGGTGAACAACCTGGGCACCATCGCCAAGTCGGGCACGAAGGCGTTCATGGAGATGCTGCAGGCGGGCGCCGACATCTCCATGATCGGCCAGTTCGGCGTCGGCTTCTACTCCGCGTACCTGGTGGCGGACCGCGTGCAGGTGTACTCCAAGCACAACGACGACGCGGACCAGTACGTGTGGGAGTCCATGGCGGGCGGCACGTTCACGGTGACGAAGGACGACGAGACGCCGCGCCTGAAGCGCGGCACGCGCCTCGTGCTGTGGCTGAAGGAGGACCAGCTGGAGTTCCTGGAGGAGCGCAAGATCAAGGACCTGGTGAAGAAGCACTCCGAGTTCATCAACTTCCCCATCTACCTGCTGGCGGAGAAGACGTCGGAGCGCGAGGTGACGGACGACGAGGAGGAGGAGGACAAGGGCGAGAAGGGGGAGAAGGACGCGACGGTGGAGGAGGTGTCGGACGACGAGGGCGCCGCCAAGAAGGGCGGCAAGAAGACGCGCAAGGTGAAGGAGGTGACGAAGGAGTGGCAGCTGCTGAACAAGCAGAAGCCCATCTGGATGCGCAAGCCCGAGACGGTGACGGCGGAGGAGTACAACGCCTTCTACAAGGCGGTGACGACGGACTGGGACGAGCCGGCGGCGCTGAAGCACTTCGCGGTGGAGGGCCAGCTGGAGTTCCGCTCCATCCTCTTCCTGCCCAAGCGCGCGCCCTTCGACCTGTTTGAGACGTCGCGCAAGAAGCAGAACAACATCAAGCTGTACGTGCGCCGCGTGTTCATCATGGACAACTGCGAGGACCTGATGCCGGAGTACCTCAACTTCGTGAAGGGCATCGTCGACTCGGAGGACCTGCCGCTCAACATCAGCCGCGAGTCGCTGCAGCAGAACAAGATCCTGAAGGTCATCCGCAAGAACCTGGTGAAGAAGTGCCTGGAGATGTTCGAGGAGCTGGCGGAGGACAAGGACAAGTACACCAAGTTCTACGAGCAGTTCGCCAAGAACCTGAAGCTGGGCATCCACGAGGACACCGCCAACCGCACCAAGCTGGCGGAGCTGCTGCGCTTCCACACCTCCACGTCGGGCGAGGAGCTGGCGTCGCTGAAGGACTACGTGTCGCGCATGAAGGCGGGCCAGCCCGGCATCTACTACATCACGGGCGAGAGCCGCAAGGCGGTGGAGGGCTCGCCCTTCCTGGAGAAGCTGACCGCCAAGGGCTTCGAGGTGCTGTACATGACGGACCCCATCGACGAGTACGCGGTGCAGCAGCTGAAGGACTTTGAGGGCCACAAGCTGCTGTGCGCCACCAAGGAGGGCCTGGACCTGGCGGAGACGGACGACGAGAAGAAGGCGTTCGAGGAGGCCAAGGCGCGCGTGGAGGGCCTGTGCACGCTCATCAAGGAGGTGCTGGAGGAGAAGGTGGAGAAGGTGGTGGTGTCGCACCGCCTCGCCGACTCGCCCTGCGTCCTCGTCACCGGCGAGTACGGCTGGTCCGCCAACATGGAGCGCATCATGAAGGCGCAGGCGCTGCGCGACTCCTCCACCTCCACCTACATGGCGGCCAAGAAGACCATGGAGGTGAACCCCACGCACCCCATCATCCTGGGCCTGGCGGCCAAGGCGTCGACCGACCGCGGCGAGGCGTCCACCAAGGACCTCATCTGGATGCTGTACGACACCTCCCTCCTGGTGTCCGGCTTCTCCCTGGATGAGCCCGCCACCTTCGCGCACCGCCTGCACCGCCTCATGAAGATCGGCCTGTCGCTGGCCGAGGACGACGAGGAGGCGGAGGACGCGCCGCCCGCGCTGGAGAAGGACGCCGCCGCCGCCGCCGCGCCCGTCACCGCCGCCGCCGCCGCCGCCTCCAAGATGGAGGACGTCGACTAAGCCCCGCTGCTGTGCGCCTGCGCGCACGCGCACCACCACAACCACTTCCCACCCCCCTGTAGCTGCCCTCCCCACTGCGTGCGGCAGCGCCCACCCACGCCTTGCGCGCACCGGTGACGACGCGCGGGCATTGCGTCCCGTGTTGAATGCTTCGTGACCCAACATCCAACTGTGATAGTGTGTGTGATTCAGTTCACCCAGGTCGTGTTTGCGCGTGTTTGCGCCAGCGTGGAAGCGCCGTGGCAGTTGGTCCGTTTACCCGCCGCTGTCGCCAGCTGGTTCCGAAGGGGGAGGGAAGCCGGCGCATACCACCGTGCGCATGCGCCACCTCCCCGCTACACCATGCATTTAATGCCAGAAACCAGCACCTCTATACCATATTTGTGTAATCCCCCACTGCGTCATATCATCCACCGCGCGCATCTTTGTTGTTGCGGCGCGCAGGTTGTTGTTGTTGAGAAGGGGGTAGAGAAGAGAGGGAGGAGAGGGAGAAGGGAGGAGGCGGGGTACAGGTGCAGGTGGTGTATGAGAACCCGAACGTCGACACCGCACCTGCTGCTTGCAACAGCAACAGCTGCAAAGGTAGTGCTAGTACACTGCTTCTTGTTGCTGCAGTTGCAGTGACAGTAGGGTTGCTGCCGCTGCAGGTGGACCGTACCGCTTCCCGCCTACTGGTTTACCCGCTACCACCCTCTGCCTTGTCACGCTGCTGCTGCCGCTGCTGCCTGCCACCGCTGCTACCTGGTGTCACAGGGGTGGTAGTCGGGTGTTGCTCCTACTGCTGCTTGTTGTCACCGTGCGATTGGAGCTGCGGCTTGGTCCACGCGGTAGGGCGGTCCACCCGAGCGCTGCGCTGGTGGCACACGGCGCGGTAGCAGAAGTGGCGGTTGTCGCGAGAGCGCGGTGCGGCAGGCACGGCGGCAGCGGATAGGGGCTGCGGCTGCCGTGTAGTGCCATGGCAGGCGCATGGGCGGCGCCGTCACACGCTGCGGTGGCAGCCGCCGCCACCACCACCCCGTCCGCCGCTGCTGCTGCCGCTAGCCCGCTGGCAGCCACCGCTGCGGCGCTGCGCAGAGATGGCATGTTGGGCCTGCTGCCAGATGCGGCGCTGGGTGCCGTGTTGCAGTTTGCTGCCGATGGTGGCACGCTGGGCGCGCTGGTACGTGGCTGCTGGGGGTAGGGGTAGCGTATGTTTATGTGCCCGTTCTGTAGTACCGTCGTATTCCCTCCCCCTTTAACACATGCAGGCAAGCACCAGCAGGCGGGCGCGGGAGGCGGTGGACGCTGACCGGGACCAGCAGTGGCAGCTGGCGTTGACCAGCCGGTATGGGCGCGATGATTGCATGACGGTGACGGGCTGCGGCGATGAGGGCGAATGCTTCCCGTTCCCAGCGTCGCTGCCCGTTGGCTGCGGAGGCAGTGGTGTTAGTAGCAGCGGGCATGCCGCGCCGGCGCGGTGGAAGGCACGCATGGCGGCAGCGGCGGCGGCGGAGGGCGTGTGGCTGAACGGTGGCGACGCTGACGCGCTGGTGTCGCCGCATGCGGTGGCGCTTGCCACCAAGGCGGCGCTGTATGACGTGGCGCTCCTGCCAGGCGGCGGCGGCGTGGCGGTGGATGGCGGCGGGTGCGTGCACCTGCTGCAGCTGTCCCGCGGCGTCATGCCGCGCTGGCGCGGCGTGGCCAAGTGGCAAGCGCACACCCGGGCCGCTGCCTGCCTTGCCGTCACGTATGACGGCTGCCTGCTGACGGGCGGCATGGACCGCAACGTGTCGCTGTGGCGCGTGACGGCGGGCGAACCCGGCGCCGCGGGCGGCACGCGCGTGTGCCGGTTGGGTGGCAGCAGCGGCGCAGGTGCGAGTGGCGGTAGCGGCTGCAGCGGCAGCGGCGCCGAGGTGGCGGTGTCGCAGTCTGGCAGCTGTAAGGTGCGCGTGGTGAAGCGCGGCGACGTGGGGCGGCACAACGACACGGTGGTGTCGGCGGCTGCCGCCATTGGCGCGCCGCTGGCGATCACGGGCAGCCGCGACCGCACGGCGCGGCTGTGGGACCTGCGCACCTGCACCGCGCGCGGTCTGGTGTGCACGCACGGCAGCGAGGTGGAGAGCGTGGCGATTGACCCGTGCGGCTCGCGCACCTTCTCCGGCGACCGGTGCGCGGTGGTGCAGGTGTGGGATGTTGCGACCAGCCGGCTGATGGTGCAGTACGAGGGCGACGAGTGGTGGACGTCCGCCATCCGCCTGCCCGTCAGCGCGCTGGCAGAGTATGATGCCGCCACTACATCGGTGCACGCGGGCGGCGGCGTGCGCCACCCGCTAGACCGTGTGCGCAGTGCCCGCGCGCCAGACCCCGTGGTGGTGGACCTGAGCTCATGGCACCCCTTCCAGGCGTCACAGGCGCCAGCGGCAGGTAGCGGCAGCGGCAGTGCCGCCC
>ERZ778022.3675-NODE-3675-length-14083-cov-5.449530_pt1 | contig 14083 bp, 9 predicted proteins | sample MGYA00375752_ERZ778022 | MGnify/ENA primary metagenome ERZ778022 (study PRJEB29350, sample SAMN05389826) | bioreactor metagenome | isolation source: Thiocyanate bioreactor | place: South Africa: University of Cape Town | collected 2014-04-04 ... | reverse complement strand
GGCGGTATCCTCCGGGGCATGTACGCCCCGTTCTTCGGCCTTCAGCACCCGCCGTTCTCCATCGCCCCCGACCCCCGCTACCTGTTCATGAGCGAGCGGCACCGCGAGGCGCTGGCGCACCTGCTGTACGGCCTGGATGCGGGCGGCGGTTTTGTGCTGCTGACGGGCGAGGTGGGTGCGGGCAAGACCACGGTGTGCCGCTGCTTTCTGGAGCAGATCCCGTCGCACTGCGATGTGGCCTACATCTTCAACCCCAAGCTCACGGTGGGCGAGCTGCTGCGCTCCATCTGCGATGAGTTTGGTGTGCCGCACCAGCCCTCGGTGGCCGGGGTGGAAACGGTCAAGGATTACATCGACCCGCTCAATGCATCGCTGCTCGCGGCGCATGGCGCCGGGCGCAACACGGTGCTCATCATTGACGAGGCGCAGAACCTCTCGGCCGATGTGCTGGAGCAACTGCGCCTCTTGACCAACCTGGAAACCAGCGAGCGCAAGCTGCTGCAGATCATCCTTATCGGCCAGCCCGAGCTGCGCACCATGGTGGCCAGCCCAGCGCTGGAGCAACTGGCCCAGCGCGTGATTGCGCGCTTTCACCTCGATGCGCTGAGCGCGCAAGAGACCCAGCAATACATCGCCCACCGCCTGGCCGTGGCGGGCTTGCAAGGGCCACTGCCCTTCAGCCGCAGCGCCCTGCGGCGGGTGCATGCGCTGTCGCGCGGCATTCCCCGGCGCATCAACCTGCTGTGCGACCGGGCGCTGCTGGGCGCCTACGCGGCCGGGGTGCGCGAGGTCAGCGCCCGCATCGTGCAGCGTGCGGCGGCTGAGGTGTTTGATGCACCCGCGTCGGCTGCTGCGGCGCGCAGCGCCCGGGGCCAGTGGCCCCGCTGGGCGGTGGCGGGCCTGGGCGTGGCGGCGGGTGCCGCGCTGGTGGCGGGCGGCTGGGCACTGGGGACCTGGCCGCAATGGTCTCGGCAGGGCGTCGTGTCATCCACCGCGCCTGCGGGCGCCACGGCCAGCCAAACATCTGCCAGCGCGCCATTCAGCGCCCCGCCCAGCAGTGCTGCCAGCACTACAGCGGTTACAACACCCACGGCGCCCGCGGCAGGGGCTTCGGCCCCGCGCGTCGCGGCGCCGGTGGCCATGTCGGACCTGCAGCAGTTTGTGGCCGCACTGCCCGCCAGCGACAACGCGGCCTGGCAGGCGCTGGCCTCGGCCTGGGGGGGCAGCGTGGCCGACGGGGCCGATGCCTGCGCCACCTTGCCGCGCGACGGCCTGCGTTGCTACCGCAACCGCCGCGCGGGCCTGAACCTGGTGCGGCAGATCGACCGCCCGGTGCTGCTCACGCTGTTTCCGTCCGAAGAGGGCGATGTGGCGGTGTCGGCCGTGCTGCGCCGTCTGGACGGCGACATGGCCACGCTCGAAGGCGCGGGCCGTACGGTGCGCGTGCCGGTGGCCGAGCTGGCGCAGGTGTGGCGTGGCGACATGGCCACGCTGTGGCGCACGCCGCCCGACATGCCCGACAAGGGCGACCTGGCGGAGACCCCCGCCGGCGCCGCCTGGCTGGACCAGCAGCTGGCGACGGCTGGGGCCGGGGGCTCGCGCGCTGGCGCACCGGCGGCGGGCCGCGCGGCCACGCTGGCCCAGCGCCAGGCACGCATCCAGCGCTTCCAGCTGGCCCAGGGGGTGACCCCGGACGGCCGGGCGGGGCCTTTGACCCTCATGCTGCTCAACCGTGTCAACGGCGTGAGCGAACCGCGCTTGCGCACCGGAGGCTGAACCCAGTGTCTTACATCCTTGATGCGCTGCGGCGCGCAGAAGCTGAGCGCGGCCGTGGCGCCGTGCCCGGCATCCATACCCCGGCGGTGCCCGTGCCGGGTGCCATGCCGGTGGCAGGGCGGTCGGCCATCAGCCCGGTGCTGGTGGCTGTGGCGGTGGTTGCTGTGGCCGCCGTGGCGGCCGGCGGCACCTGGTGGTTCTTGCAGCGGCCGGTGCCTGCGGGCGCCGTCGTGGTGGCTGCAGCGCCTGCTACTTCTGCTGCTGTGGCTCCGTCCATGCCGGCGGTAGCGTCCACGGCGCCACCCGCTGCCGTCGCCTCCCCGGAACCGGCCCCAGCCGTGGCGCCAGCGGGGACACCCCCTCCGGCACCCGCGCCGCGCGCGGCGGCACCTCAGCGGGAGCGGCCCGCGCCCGCGCCCAGCTCCTCCGTGGCGCCGCGCTCTCCCGCCGCAGACCCCGAGCGGGCCCGCCCTGCAGCGCCCGCCCCGCGCGAGCGCACGTCCCAAGCCCCAGCCCCTGCGCCGCGTGCCGCGGACATGGCAGAGGCCAATACCGCTCCTGCCGCAGCCCCGGCCGCCACGGGCACCGTGTTTGCGCAGGCCGATCTGCCCGAGGCCGTGCGGGCACAGCTGCCGTCACTCAAGATTTCTGGGGTCACCTATTCCAGCAACCCGGTGTACCGCATGGCCATCGTCAACGGCCAGGTGCTGCACGAGGGCGACCCGGCCGGGCCGGGCCTGCTGCTGGAGAAGATCGAGCCCGGCCGCACCATCTGGTCGTTCAAGGGCTACCGGTACGGGCTGGCGTCGCAATAGCAGTATTTGGGCGAAATCGGCCGGTAGCGCTAGTGCAATATGCGCTGATAGCTATCTGATTTATAGCAATTGAATGGGCGGCCCCGCCGCAGCGCGCCCCTGTCATCAGCGTGCCAGCGGCGGGCCCTTCGGGCTATCGCAGGAACCGCCCATCGCGTCCCACCAGCGTGAGTTCGACAAAGCGCGAGGCGTTGCGGTCCGGGGTGCTGGCGCTGATCTCGAACCCGCCCAGGTCCCACTTTTTCAGGTTCCAGGTGGCGTCGATGAAGGCTGCGCGGGTGGGGTTGCGGCCTGCGCGCTGCAAGGCCTCGGCAAACACGCGGGCATTGATGTAGCCCTCCAGCGCCAGGTGCGAGGGCTCGGCCGTGGCGCCCGAGGCTTTCCAGGCCGCCTGGAACTCGCGCACCACGGGCATCACCACGTTGGAGGGCAGGGGCACCACCTGCGAAATCGCCATGCCCGTGGCGTCCGCGCCCAGGGCCTTGACGGTGGCCGGGGTGCCCATGACCGACAGCGCGTACAGCGTCACGCCCCGCTTGAGCGCGCGGAACGCCTTCACGAACTCCAGTGTGGGCTTGCCTGCGAGGCCAATCACGATGGCCTCCAGGTTGCCGCCAGCCAGCTTGGCTGCCGCGCTGCCCGCGTCCGAGGCGTTGTTCTCCACCGTCACCGTGGTGGCTTCGGGCAGTTTCAGCCGGTCCATCGACTGCTTGGCGGCGTTGAACACCTCTTTGCCGAAAGAGTTGTTCTGGTAGACGATGCCAATGCGCTGGATGCCGATGGTGGACAGGTGCTGCACCAGCTTCTCGGCCTCGTCGGCATAGCTGGCGCGGATGTTGAACACGTTGCGGGCGTTCTTGGTGCGGCTGAGCTGCGCGCCGGTGAAGGGTGCAAAAAACGGGATGCCGCTCTCGATCACCTTGGGCAGCATGGCGTCGATCATGGGCGTGCCCATGCAGTTGAACAGCGCAAAGTACCCAGGGTCGGCCAGAAACTGCTCCACATTGGCCAGTGCCTTGGGCACGTCGTAGGTGTCGTCCTGGGTGACGAGTTCAATGGCCTTGCCGTGCACGCCACCGCGCGCGTTGATGCCCGCAAATGCGGCCTTGGCGCCCTGGTGCATGGCCGAGCCCAGGTCGCCCAGCGGGCCGGTGAGGGCGGTGGACTGCGCGATCTTGATGGCGCCCTCCTGCGCGCGGGCCGCGCCGCTCCAGCCCAGCCCGGGCAGGCCGACGGCCGCTGCGGTGGCGGCTGCGGCGGCCAGCACCTGGCGGCGGGCCAGGGGGCGCGGCGCGGTGGGCGCGGGTGGGACGGTGCGTGCGGTGATGGAAGGGTGTTGGGTCATGGTGCTTGTCTCCTCGGGGCGCCCTCCGTAGGTGGCAGGGGCGCGAGGCGACATCATCCCGTCACGATTGACATTTTTTTGTCGGTCTGGCGACAATTGGGATCGTGATATTCCCGCATGCCCAGGCGGCTGCGGGGCGCCCTTTTTCGTGAGAACCTTTGCGCCATGGACCCACGCACCCACCAGGACTTGTCGCTGCACCAGCGGCGCCGTTCGCCCACGCCGCAGGAGCTGGAAGGCATTCCCTGGCTCCCTCTGCTGCTGCCCGCCGAGCGGGAGCGCGCGGTGGCCTCGCTGCTGGTGGGGGATGCCAAACCGGGCGACTATGTGTGCCGCGTCGGGCGCCCGGTGACCTACTGGTTTGGGGTGGTGGAGGGCCTGCTCAAGATGAGCACCGACAACGCCCAGGGGCAGACCATGACCTATGCGGGCCTGCCGCCCGGCGGCTGGTTTGGCGAGGGCACGACCATCAAGCGCGAGCCCTACCGCTACAACATCCAGGCCCTGCGCAAGAGCGTGGTGGCGGGGCTGCCCATCGACAGCTTTCACTGGCTGCTGGACCACTCCATCGGCTTCAACCGGTTCGTGATGAACCAGCTGAACGAGCGCCTGGGCCAGTTCATCGCCGCCCGCGAAATCGACCGCCTGAACAACCCCGATGTGCGCGTGGCGCGCAGTCTCGCCTCGCTGTTCAACCCGGTGCTGTACCCGGGCGTGGGCGAGGTGCTGCGCATCACGCAGCAGGAACTGGCCTATTTGGTGGGACTGTCACGCCAGAGGGTGAACGAGGCGCTGTCCGCGCTGGAGGCGCAAGGGGCCATTCGTGTGGAGTACGGCGGCCTGCGCGTGCTGGACCTGGCCGCGCTGCGGTCCAGCGTGACCGCCCCCTGAGGCGCTGTGCGCTTTCCCTCCGGGAGCGTACGCCCGTGGGAGAGTCCCGTCAGCTGCGCGGCAGTGCAGGAGCGCGTGACGGGGCCGAGGCCAGTGGGCGTGGGGCTGTGGTGCGTGTGGGCGCCGGCACCGCCGCCGGTGCTGCGGCGGGGCTGGCGGTACCCCAGCTGTCTTCGTCGCCGCCGTCGTTGCGCGAGAGGCGGAAGGTGCCCACCATCTGCGTCAGGCGCCCCGCCTGGTCCTTGAGGCTGTCGGCAGCGGCCGCGCCTTCTTCCACCAGCGCCGCGTTCTGCTGGGTCATTTCTTCCAGTGCGCCCACCGACTGGCTCACATGGCCGATGCGCTGGCTTTGCTCCTGCGTGGCAGCCGTGATCTCGCCCATGATGTCGGACACACGGCGCACCGACTGCACCAGTTCTTCAATGGTCTTGCCGGCGTGGTTGACGAGCGTGCTGCCTTCTTGCACCTGGTCCACGCTGGTGCCGATCAGGGCCTTGATCTCGCGCGCCGCCTGGGCCGAGCGGCCCGCGAGGTTGCGCACCTCGCCCGCCACCACCGCAAAGCCTCGGCCCTGCTCACCGGCACGGGCGGCTTCCACGGCGGCGTTCAGCGCCAGGATGTTGGTCTGGAACGCGATACCGTCGATCACGCTGATGATGTCGGCGATCTTGCGCGAGCTGGCGCTGATGGTGTCCATGGTGCGCACCACCTGGCCCACCACTTCGCCGCCGCGTGTGGCCGCATCGGATGCGGTGGACGCGAGCTGGTTGGCCTGGCGGGCCGAGTCGGCGCTTTGCGACACCGTGCCGGTCAGGTCCACCAGCGAGCTGGCTGCACTTTGCAGGTTGTGCGAGGTCTGCTCGGTGCGCTGGCTCAGGTCCAGGTTGCCCGAGGCGACCTCGGAGCTGGCCACCAGGATGGAGTCGGCGGTCTGCCCGATTTCGCCCACCAGGGTGCGCAGGCGCTCCTGCATGGCGGCAATGGCTTCGAGCAGTCGGCCGGTTTCGTCGTGGATACGCACCTCGACCTGCGAGGTGAGGTCGCCGCGCGCAATGCGCTCGGCCACCACTACCGCTCGGCCAATGGGGGCGGTGATGCTGGCTGTGATGCGCCAGGCGATCAGCGCGCCCAGGCCAATGGCCAGCAGCACCAGCAGCCCGCCCACCACGCGGGCGCTGCTCTGGGTTTGTTCTGCCGAGGCCGTGGCTTCAGCATTCAGGGTGTTTTGCAGTTCGATCAGCTCGCGCAGCTTGGCGCGCCAGGCGGTTTCTGCGGGGGCCACGCGGGTCATCAGCGCCAGCGTGGCGCTCACGGTGTCGCCGTCGTCAGCGGCCTTGATGGCGCTGTCCAGTTCGGGGCGGGTCTTGCCGCCCAGGGCCTGCACCTCGCCCAGCAGCTTGAGCTCTGCAGGGGTGGCCTTGGCGGGGGTGAGCAGTTCGGACAGAGCGGCTTCTTGCGCGGCGTATTCCTTGAGCGTCTTGCCCACTGCCACGATCTGCTCGCGCGCCTGCTTGGGGTCGATGTCGTTGAGCATGGCGGCGGAGCGGCTCTGGATGCCGATGGCGCTCACGCTCTCCAGCATGCCGTTGACCAGCTTGGCCTTGTTGGCGCCCACGCCGGTGATCTGGGTCATCTGGTCGTGCACCTTGCCCACGGACAGCTGCCCCACCGCTGCCACGGCCACCAGCAGCACCAGCATGCAGCCAAATCCCAGGCTCAGCCGGCTGGAGATCGACAGGGATTTGAGGGTGGAAGCAGCCGACATGGGGGTCCTTGGGTATCGAAAAGATCAAAGCGTGATCAAGCGGGGGCTTTGGTGCAAAAGCAATAACGGTGCCCACCGGCCCCGGGGCGCCCGATGGGTGGGGCCGAGGTCGGTGCAGTGTAGGCAATAACAACAAAATGTGTCATGAGTGTTGAGGATGCTCCCATGCCCGATCTGCATAGCCGTTTTGTTACAAATGCAGTCGTGCACAGCCTTGGTGCACTGGCGTCAAAGTGCAACAGAAGATGTCGGTGAAATCATTGGTAAAAACGCTATGGGCGCAAATAAATCATGCCTTCGGTGCTATTAAAAACATAGTTGATGGAGACTCGGGGTTTGCCCTTGTCCCCGCCGCGGGTGCAGCCGATCAGGTATAAACCTGTAACACTTGCGAGGCGTTCCATGCATCCGTTTTTTCCCTCCTCCACGCTGCGTGCGGCGGTTGCTGCGATGGCCTTGGCCGTGCTGGCTGGCTGTGCGGCGCCCCGGCCCGATACCGGCTTGCCCGAAACGCTGGTGGCCGTGACGGCCTCGCACGAACTCATCACCTTCCAGGCTGCACAGCCCGATCGCATCCTGGAGCGGCGCCCGGTGACGGGCCTGGCGCCTGGCGAGCGGCTGGTGGGCATCGACTTCCGCGTGGCCAAGGGCGTGCTCTATGCGCTGTCGCAAGCGGGCCGCCTGTATACGCTCGACATTCCCACGGGTGCGCTGCGCCCGGTCGGCCCCGCGCCTGCTGCGCTGGCACTGCAGGGCACGGTGTTCGGCTTTGACTTCAACCCGGCGGCCGACCGCATCCGGGTGGTGTCCAACACGGGCCAGAACCTGCGCCTGCACCCCGACACCGGGGCGGTGGTGGATGGCGACGCTACTGTGGAAGGTGTGCAGCCCGACCCCAGCCTGCGCTACGCCTGGGGCGATGTAAACGCCCGCCGCCGGCCCGACATTGCCGGTGCTGCCTATACCTACAACCCCAACGACAGCAAGATCACCACCAACTACGCGATCGACCGCGCGCTGGGTGTGCTGGTGATGCAGGGCTCGCGCGAGGGGACTCAGCCGATGGTGTCGCCCAACGCCGGGCAGCTGCGCACCGTGGGTCCGCTGGGGCTGGGGCCGCTCACGGATGTGAGCTTTGACATTGCCGACGTGGGCAACACCGCCCTGATTGCCGTGCGCACAGCCGCCGACACCAGGTGGACCTGGCCACTGGCGCCACCCGCCCCCTGGGTGTGGTGGGCGATGGCGCGCCCCTGGTGGGCCTGGCGATCGAACCATGAGGCTGGCCGGCCCGCCGACGCTGCAGCCCGCCAGGTTGGCCCGGTTGGCAGCGCTTGCTGCGCTGGTACTGCTGGCTGGCGGCGCGCAGGCGGGCACGGCGCAGGTCGATGTGTCCGACGCTGCGGGCAAGCCGCTGGCCGATGCCGTGGTCTTTCTGGATTCGGCCGAGGCCCGCAAGCAGGTCAAGCCGCTCGCTGGCGTGGAGATGGCGCAGGAGAAGCGGCAGTTCGTGCCCGGTGTGCTGGTGGTACCGGTGGGCACCGAGGTGCGGTTTCCCAACCACGACACCGTGCGGCACCACGTGTATTCCTTCTCGCCCGCCAAGAAGTTTGAGCTCAAGCTCTACAGCGGCACGCCGTCCAACCCCGTGCTTTTTGACAAATCCGGCGTGGTCACGCTGGGCTGCAACATTCACGACCAGATGGTGGGCTGGGTGCTGGTGGTGGATACACCGTACTACGCCCGCACCCCTGCGGCCACGGGCAAGGCACAACTCGACAACGTGCCGCCTGGCACCTATACGCTGCGCACCTGGCACGCCCGCCTGCCGGTGGGCGCCCCGGCCCTGGAGCAGGCACTGACCGTGCCGGCCACAGGAGCGGCCACGGCGGCGGTGCGCATGACGGGGTTGCAACCTTGATGCGGCTGCGCCTGGCCCGGCGCAGCCTGATCCTGCGGTTGGTGGGGTTGTCGTTGCTGCTGCTGCTCATCGTGCAGGCGGCGGGGTTTGCCGTGGTGCGGGCCTCCATCGACCGCAATGCGCGCGCCCAGATCGCGCGCGCCCTGGACCTGGATGAAAACATCTGGCGCCGCCTGCTGGACCAGAACGCGGAGCAACTGCGCCAGGGCTCGGCCCTGCTGGCGGCGGACTACGGGTTTCGTTCGGCGGTCAACTCGGGCGACGAGGAAACCATCCAGTCGGTGCTCGAAAACCACGGCAGCCGCATCGGCGCGGCCGTGACGGCGCTGCTGAGCACCGACCTCACGCTGCGTGCGGTCAGCCTCACGGGCAGCATGGACCAGTTTCCGGCCACGCTGCAGCAGGTGGTGCCGCGCCTCGCGCAGCAGCCCCAGGGCAGCCAGATCGCGGTGATGGAAGGCATTCCCTACCAGTTCGTGATGGTGCCCATGCGGGCGCCGGTGGTCATTGGTTGGGTGTTGATGGGCTTTCGCATCGACCAGTCGCGTGCCGACGAAATGCGCCAGCTCCTGTCGGTGCATGTGGCCCTGATGGTCAAGGCCCCCGGGGGCGCAATGACCCTGCCGGTCAGCACCCTGCCCAAGGACGCACAGGCCTTGCTGCTGGCCAGCGGTGGTGCGGCGGGCGAGCTGCAGACGGCCGAGGGCACCTTGCTGGCGCGCTCCAGCCCGCTCGATAGCGTGGGGGGCGAGGTGCACTCGCTGCTGCTGCGGTCGGTGGACGAGGTGGTAGCCCCCTACCGGCAGCTGCAGGTGTTGCTGGCCATCATCACCGTGGCGGGTGTGCTGCTGTTTGCCGTGGGTACGGGCCTGGTGGCGCAACGGCTCGCCACGCCGCTGCGCTCCTTGCTGGCGGCCACGCAGCGGCTGTCGCGTGGTGAATACGACGTACCGCTGGAGCACACCGACCGCACGGACGAGATCGGCAACCTGGCGCGCTCGTTCGACCACATGCGCGTGGACATTGGCGCCCAGCAGACCGAGATCCGCCGCCTGGCCTACTGGGACCGCCTGACGGGCCTGCCCAACCGGGAGCGGTTTCGCGACGCCGTGGTGCAGGCCATTGCCGCCAGTGCCAGCACGCCGCAGCCCCTGGCCGTGCTCACGCTGGACCTGGACCGCTTCAAGCATGTGAACGATGTGCTGGGCTATGCCTTTGGCGATCGCCTGCTGCAGGCCGTGGCCGAGCGCCTGAGCCAGCAGGTGCGCTCGCCCGACGATATGGTGGCGCGCCTGGGCGGCAATGAGTTCGCCATCCTGCTGCAGCGCGCCGATGCGGCGGACGCGCACGACGTGGCCCAGCGCATCAACCAGTCGTTCGAGTTACCGCTGGCCTTCGAGGACCAGACGGTGGACCTGAGCGCTGGCATCGGCTTTGCCTGCTGGCCGGGCGATGCGGGGGATGCTGACACGCTGCTCAGCCGTTCTGAAATTGCCATGTACGCCGCCAAGCGCCAACTCAGCGGGGCCCTGCAGTACGACGCGGCGTTTGACTCGTCCAGCGCGCAGACCCTGTCGCTGCTGACCGAGCTGCGCCACGCCGTGGAGCACCATGAGCTGCGTCTGTACCTGCAGCCCAAGGTGCCCTTGCACGGGCAGCCGGGCCTGGCTGCCGAGGCGCTGGTGCGCTGGCAGCACCCGCAGCGCGGGCTGGTGCCGCCCATGCAGTTCATCCCGTTTGCCGAGCAGACCGGGTTTGTGCGCCACCTCACGCTGTGGATGTTTGAAGAAGTCGCGCGCCTGCTGGCCGACCCACGCACCCAAGGCCTGCCGCTCAGGGTGTCGGTCAACCTCTCCACGCGAGACCTGCTCGACCCCGAACTGAGCCATCGGCTGGCCGACATCCTGGTGCGCCATGGGGTGCCAGCCAGTGCTTTCTGCCTGGAGATCACTGAAAGCGCGATCATGGACGACCCCCAGCGCGCCGAGGCCATGCTCAACCGCCTGTCGGAGCAGGGCTTCAAGCTGTCCATCGACGATTTCGGCACGGGGTATTCGTCGTTGGCCTACCTCAAGCGCCTGCCGGTGGATGAACTCAAGATCGACAAGTCGTTTGTGATGGGCATGGAAACGGGTGAGGACGACGCCATGATCGTGCGCTCCACCATCGACCTAGCGCACAACCTGGGGCTCACGGTGGTGGCCGAAGGCGTGGAGACTGCCGCCATCCAGGATCGCCTGCGTGCGCTGGCCTGCGACGAGGCGCAGGGGTACCACATCGCGCGGCCCCTGCCGGTGGATGATTTCCTCGCCTGGCAGGCGCGCCAGGAGTAGCTGGCAGCAGGCCGCCGCATCTCCGTTTGGGGGCTAAGCAGTCCACAGGCGAAAATACCCGCAATGTCTTCCTCCTCCTCTCGCCCGCCTGCGGGCCCTGCCGCCGCTCCCGCCTCCGACGTTGGCGGCCCATCGTCTTCTGCACCAGCCGCCGGTCGGCCCGTGCTGCGCCGCCCGACCCTGACGGCCAAGCCCGCCCCTGCGCGGCCTGCTTCTGCACGGCCCGCTCCGCCGCCCCGGGCCCCACGGCCGTCCCGCGCCCCTGCACCCTCCAACTACCGCGTGGCGTCGGGCGCTTTTGTGGCGCCGGTGCGCCAGGTGCCTGCGCCAGCGACGGGCACCGTGGGCGGCCTGCCCACCTCGCGCCTGAACAAGCGCATGGCCGAGCTGGGTCTGTGCTCGCGCCGCGAGGCCGACGACTGGGTGGAGCAGGGCTGGGTCAAGGTCAACGGTATGGTGGCCACCCTGGGCCAGCAGGTCACGGCGGCCGACCGCATCGAGGTGGACAAGATTGCCCAGGGTTTCCAGGAGCAGCGCGTCACCATCCTGCTGAACAAGCCCATCGGCTACGTGAGCGGCCAGGCCGAAGACGGCCACACGCCCGCCGTGGCGCTGATCAACCCCCGCACCCACTGGCGCGAGGACCCCAGCCGAAACCGCTTCTCGCCGCCGCAGCTGCGGGGCCTGGCGCCCTGTGGGCGGCTCGATATCGACTCCGTAGGCCTCCTGGTGCTGACGCAGGACGGCCGCGTGGCCCGGCAGATCATTGGCGAGGACTCCGTGATGGAAAAGGAGTACCTGGTGCGCGTGGTCTACCAGGCCCCGGGCCAGGCGGCGCCCCGCCATCCCGGGGAGCGCTCCGCGCCGCTTCAAGAAATCAACGAGCGTGACCCCGTCAGCACCAATGTGCAGGCGGTGTTTCCCAAAGAGCTGCTGGAGCGCCTGCGCCACGGCCTGAGCCTGGACGGCGAGCCGCTCAAGCCCGCCAAGGTGGATTGGCAGAACCCCGAGCAACTGCGTTTTGTGCTCACCGAGGGCAAAAAGCGCCAGATCCGCCGCATGTGCGAACTGGTGGGGCTCAAGGTGGTGGGCCTCAAACGCATCCGCATCGGCCGCGTGACCTTGGGCAACCTGCCCGTGGGCCAGTGGCGTTACCTGTCCCCCAGCGAGCGGTTCTGAGAGCCCCGGGCTCCCTAGAGCCTGTTCAAAGTCTTTTTGGAGATCGCATTGGAGTGCAATCGGGATGAGTGGATGCTTCGGGTGCGCCGCATGGGCTCATGCCCATGCAAGCAGCCGGGGCGTTCAATCGCCCGATTTCACTCCAACCCTTCGGGCAAGTGCCTTGCCGGGCGGTCTGCTGCGTTGCGGCGCTTGCCGATAGCACGGGCTATCGGCGGCGCCCCGCGCCTTGCATCCCATCCCGGCAAGGTACTTGTGCGGCTCCAAAAAGACTTTGAACAGGCTCTTTAAACCATTTCTGAACGGAGCCCCTCTCATGCCCCTTCCTTCCGCACCTCGGCCACGCAAGCCTGCTCCCTCTACCCCTGCGGGCGACGGTACTAAAGCGGCGACGGCCAGCCCGCTGCGCCAGTTGCGCGCCTCCGACCTGCGCGCTGTGGCGCGCCTGGCCACGCAAGCCACTACCGGCATCAGCCGGGTGGCCGAGGGGGTGCACCAGTCGGTGCTGGACACGCTGGGGCTGCCAGGTGGTGCCGAGCCGGGTCGCACGCGGGGACTGACGGGGCTGGTGTACCAGAGCATTCGCGGGGTGACGCAGCTGGTGGATGCGGGTCTCCAGGCGGGGCTGGCGCGGCTGGAGCCGTTTTTTGCCTCAGCCACGTCGGCCGGTGAGGTGCACTGGGAGCGCGAGGCGGTCATTGCCGCGCTCAATGGCGTGATGGGCGACCGCTTGCAGCGCGACGGCAACCCGCTGTGCACACCAATGGGCTGGTACCAGCAGGGGCGGCCGCTCAACCTGCAGGCGCTGGCCGCCCCCAGCGCCGCCACCGGCAAGCTGCTGCTGCTGGTGCATGGCCTGTGCATGAACGACCTGCAGTGGCTGCGCCACGGCCATGACCATGGCGCCCATCTGGCCGAGGCCCTGGGCTACACCCCCGTGTACCTGCGCTACAACACGGGTCAGCACACCTCCACCAACGGGGCCGAGCTGTCGGCCCAGCTCACATCTCTGGTGGCTTCGTGGCCCGTGCCGGTGACGGAGCTGTCCATCCTGGCCCACAGCATGGGCGGGCTGGTGGCGCGCAGCGCCTGCCACCAGGCGGCCCAGGCACCTGCGGGTGCCAGCGGGTGGCTGCCCCTGCTGCGCCACTTGGTCTTTCTGGGCACCCCGCACCACGGGGCCCCGCTGGAGCGGGCGGGACACTGGGTGGATGTGCTGCTGGGCAGCAATGCCTATTCGCGCCCGTTTGCGCGCCTGGCCCAGCTGCGCAGTGCGGGCATCACCGACCTGCGCTACGGTCATGTGCTGGAGTCCGACTGGCTGGGGCGGGACCGCTTTCGCAAAAGCCCCGACCAGCGCACCCCGGTGCCGCTGCCTGCCGGAGTGGCATGCCACGCGGTGGCGGCCACCCTGGCTGCGCGGCGCAGCCCGGTGGGCGAGCGGCTGGTGGGGGACGGGTTGGTGCCTCTGCACAGCGCGCTGGGCATCCACGATGATCCTGCCAGGACGCTGGGGTTTGCCAAGGCCCGGCAGGCGGTGTTCTACCGCCTGGGCCACCTGGATCTGCTCGCAGACGCGGGCGTGGCCCGGCAATTGCAGGACTGGATGCAGGACCATTGATCCAAGAGTATCCGGACGGCCAGCTTTTTGACGCAAGCGGTGCTTGCCAGGGGCCCGGGCGCGGCTACCATGTCGCGGTGCGCCACATAACAAGGAGAATTGAGTGAGTGATGCGAAATACCGCCTGGTGACCCGCAGTGACTTTGACGGCCTGGTCTGCGCGGTGCTGCTCAATGAGCTGAATCTGATCGACGAGATCACTTTCGTCCACCCCAAGGACATGCAGGACGGCAAGGTGCCCATCACCAGCCGTGACATCACCACCAACCTGCCCTATGTGCCGGGTGCGCACCTGGTGTTCGACCACCACGAGTCCGAAACCATCCGCAACTCGGGCCGCCGCGACGAGAACCACATCATCGAGGCCCACGCCCCCTCGGCCGCGCGGGTGGTTTACAACTACTACGGCGGCAAGGCCGCCTTCCCCCGCATCACCG
>ERZ778022.3673-NODE-3673-length-14087-cov-5.944912_pt1 | contig 14087 bp, 6 predicted proteins | sample MGYA00375752_ERZ778022 | MGnify/ENA primary metagenome ERZ778022 (study PRJEB29350, sample SAMN05389826) | bioreactor metagenome | isolation source: Thiocyanate bioreactor | place: South Africa: University of Cape Town | collected 2014-04-04 ... | reverse complement strand
GGGAACGGCGTCATGGCAAAGGTGGCGGGGTAGGAGCGAATCTGCACGGGAGGTGGCGGGGGGCAGCGTTGGGTAGCGGCGCGTACTAACTGGTGTGCATCGCAGCTGCCCTCGTCTACTGCCACGCAACGCACGTGCAAGCTGCCCGTCGGCTTGTTAAAGTACAGGCCACGGAAGGCGGGCGGGCGGGAACCTGCGCACGGGTTGGTTCAGTGTAGAGAGCGAGTGAATCAACCACTGCGCATGTCACACGTCGCGCCGCCGCTGTCATGCCACGTACCAGTGTATCCGCCACCGCCGCCGCCGCCACCACCGCCGCCGCCGCCGTTGTTTTGCGCTGGGCGCCGCGCTGTCCAGCCGCCCGTCGCGCCGGCGCTCAGCACCGCCGCCGTATGGACGGCCGCCGCCGCAGTGGTGGCAGGGACACCCCGAACCGCCGCGCGGGCAGCTGATACGACGGCGCGCGCGAGCATGGTTGCGATCAACTGTTGCAGCTGTCATCAACGGTCTGTCGTGGTGATGGGGGGTCGGAGGGGGGAGCGGGTGAATCCAAAACCAACACATTAATCAAATTACACACACGGTTTACTACCCCTATCCAGCTCCCCATCGCCCAAGGTACCAAACGCACCTGCTACAATATTTGCACACCGTTGCGATTGCAATATCCGGGTTTGTCCATTTCCCCTCTCTAGCTCCCGATTGACGTTTTCTTCACCTCTCATTTCTCCTCTCCTCTCCTCTCCTCCTCTCCCCTGGCAGTTGGGACACAAATTATGGGCAAATACGGCATGGAGTAGGATTATTAAGGTGGTGGTGCAAGAAAGACTGCGGTTGGTGCGGGTTCGACATACATTTGGGTCGCTTCACGGTGCCATTCGATACTTACGGCGCCGCCAGCACCATCAGCAGCTGGTACCGGTATGGTGCCACGACGACGGATCATGGCTGCCGCGTATCATTATAATTTGGTATGCGCAGTAATTTTTGTTCACAAAAGTAATAATGCGAATTGGCTACAACTGTTATTTTAAGCGCAATCCCGCCGTTTAATTGTTGTATAATTGCGTGGTTGTGGCGTTTTAGGAACGACCCATTACGGTGGCAACGGTGCTCGCATCGCTGCTGCTGCTGGGTGCGCGGCCCCAGCCCCATAGTCTCCGCTACATAGCGCCAGCGCCAGCGACGACGCGAGCGGCACCGACGTGCGTGCTGGTGTGGCGTCCTTGTCATCGTCTGCGGCGGCTTTGGCTGGTAGTGGGTCTGCCGTCGCCCCGTTCGCAGCACACCTGCACACCTGCCGCTGACAACTTCAGTGACAAGTATTACCGGCACAAGATTATGTATGTGGGCGCGCGCCGCCTGCACCTTGCACGCACACATACCTGCGTAGAAGTTTCTTGCACTGCGTGGGCGCGATTGTATCAGGGGTCCGTTGTGCACTACCACCACTTCTGCAAGCGCCTGCATCTGGAATGGAGCAGCATGCTGCCAAACGCCGGCGCGCCGGCCGCCAAGCAAGTGGCATGGCTGTTGCCGCAGACACGGCGGCAACGGAGGGGGACGTGCCACTGCTGGTGTGCGTGCTGGCCGGCAACCCTGCTACAAGCGCGGGCGTCCTGGCCTGCCTCAACTCCGCAGACGCACGGCACCTTCGGCAGCTTCACCCCGCCGTTGCTGGCGTGGTGGTGACCGTGCCGTGGTGTGACACGGATACGGAGGTGATGGGTGTCGTGCGGTGGCGCGCGTGCCTGCCGGCAGCGGTGGGCATGAGGCTGGCGCCGTTAGCGGCGTATGATTCGCTGCCGATCAAGCCGCTAGGTGGCATCACGCACTTGGACCTGCACAACTGCGAGGGCGTGACTGACGAGCTACTCTCCCTCCTGCCGACCTCACTACGCGTCCTGAACGTATGCGATTGCGAAGAGCTAACGTCGCGTGCCAGCTTTGCACATCTGACAGCGCTGGTGTCGCTGGACTGCAGTGGGACGTGGGTTGTGAGCACACGGACAGATGGTCTGCCGTCATCACTGCAGGAACTGGGCATTAGCAGGATGGAAGAATTTCAGGATGGCGCGTCACTGGCGCACCTGAGGGAGCTTCGGGTATTGCGCGCCAACTTGAGTGCGCTGGACGATGTCACGTTGGCATCGCTGCCGCCGAGCCTCGAAGAGCTGCACGCGGCGGATAGCTGGGGGCTGACACCTGCGGTATCATTCGGCCACCTGACTGCGCTGCGCATGCTTGATGTTGGTAACTCTGGCATTGGCGACGCTTTGTTGGCAACCATGCCGCCGTGTCTGGTGAACCTCAATGTGCAGAAGTGCGACAACCTCACCCCCGCCGCGACGCTGCCGCGCCTGCCGGTGCTGCAGTTGCTGGACGTGAGTGGCACTGGCATCGGTGACGCGTTGGTTACCAGCCTGCCGGCTTCGTTGATCGAGTTACGGCTCGCAGGCTGCCGCCGCGTGTCAGCCGGTGCTACGCTGGACCATCTGCGCGCGCTGCGCGTGCTGCACTGCATTGGCACAAAGCTTGCGCCCGCGTCGCTGGCAGCGTGCCGCGCGCGCGGGTGTGTCGTGCCAGCGGCCAGCGCGTTGCGCGGGCACAAAGTATTTGTTGCTGCTTTGGCGCTGCTGGGCGATGGCAGATTGGCGAGCGGTGACAGTAGTGGTGTGGTGCGGCTGTGGGACATGGCGACCGGGGGCGAAGCAACCGCAGAATTTAGAATGAACATCCCAGTGCATGTGCTGGCAGCGCTGCGGAACGGCCACCGCCTAGCCGTTGGCACTGCTTCATTTTATGACAAAAATGCTGGCTTCATTGAGGTGTGGGACGTGGGGGCTGTGTCACCTACGCGCTGTGCGGCCATCAACTGTCGTAGAGGTGTGCAAGCATTCGCATTGTTGCACGACGGCCGCCTAGTTGCCGGTTACCGCGATGGCAAGGTAAATATTGTTGATGTGGATGCGAGTGCGGTGGTGACGACGCTGAGTGGCCACACGGAGTGGGTGACGGCACTGGCGGTGCTGCCCGACGGCGCGCTGGCCAGTGGGTCGCAGGACAAGTCGGTGCGGGTGTGGGATGTGAGGGCGCGCGTATGTGTGGCGACGCTGACTGGGCACACTGGCGAGGTCACTTGCCTGGCGGTGCTGCCCGATGGCCGGCTGGCCAGCGGGTCGAGCGACGGCAATGTGCGGCTATGGGACGTGGGCGCACGTGCCTGTGTGGGCATGCTAAGTGGGCACACCGGCGAGGTGACAGCACTGGCAGCGCTGCCTGACGGCCGGCTTGTCTCTGGGTCTGAAGATGGTACCATCCGGTTGTGGGACACACGACCGGCCGCAGCTGCTGGCGTTAGCCGTGCGGCGGGCGCCGTGCCGGTGGTGGGTGTGGGCGTACTTGGCGGCAGTGTTGGGGCACTGCTGTCGTTGCCGGATGGCCGCCTTGCATGTGGCGGCAGTAGTGGAACACAAGGTAGCGGCCATGGCGAGGGGCTAGTTTATTTGCTGGAGGTGCCGCCGCCTGCCGCGTGCGAGTAGGGCGCCCCCGCGTCTGTGTGTGAGTCGCGACGGAGAGACCAGCGCGGTCGCGCAGGTGCAACACTTCAACTGGCGTGGCGGTGCCTCCAAGTTGTTGGCCGCTGGCACCTATCATAATTAGCACTTAGCAGCAGGTAAAACCACCAGGGCGGCGTGGGTACACAAACGCCGCAGTCACTGGCGCGCCGCCGGCGGTGAGGCGGCCGTGGCGGCAGTCCAGGAGTGTCGTGATGGCAGGCGCCGCGTGCGTGAAGGTGGCTGTGACGGCGCGCTGCAGAAAATGGCGCGTGAATGGCACTGCGTGGTCGCGCTCGCCGCCCACTCTGTATGCCCCGCGCTTCACTGCCGCCACCAGCTCGTTCTGTGTTGCCGTCGCGCTGCTGAACCGCACGCGCAGGGATGCGGTGCACAGATCGGGTGTCGCCGCCAACGTCGGCAGCGGCGTGCCATCATCCCACCAGCGCACGGGCGATGGCAGCGCGCACGCCGGCCAGTCGCAATTCTTGACATGAGGTTGGGTGGCGTCGTGCATGACCACGCCACGTAATATGGGTGATAACCCATCCATGCGCAGGTTCGCCGCCGTCAGGTGCAGCAGCACCAGCCGCGAGTAGTCGTGCAACACCGTGCGGTTCAGCCACGCCACGTCATGCAGCACAGCGGAATAAAAGGGCCGCGCGGCAGCAACAACGCGGAAGGGCAGCCCCCAACGAGGGTGCGCTGCCAGTGTGGCACGCATGTCCGCATGCGCCGACACCTCCGCCCCGTTGTCATCAGGGTGCACTCTGCCCAGGTCCAGCGTCGCCAGCGCGCCGACCAGCCCCTCCGCTGTGGCGCAGTTTGTAAACCGCAGCAGCACGGGTACCGTAACACCTGTGTCGATGTGACGCGCAAGGAACATGAGGCCGGGGCCCTCCGTGTCGGTGGAAGGGTGGTGAATCAGCGCGGTGGGGTGCGCTGCCAGAAGGGACAGCGGGCTGCGGCGCGCGTCCACGTCGCCACGGCGGCCTTCCGTCAGGCACACCTGCCACTCGGAGCCCAGCGCGTCCAGTGCGGGGTGCATACCGGTATTCAGACCAAAATAGGATTCAATACGGGTAGTGGCGCTCAGCGCCAGATACGGTTCCAGTAGACTCCTCAGCAACACCCACTTGCGCCCATCTGCAGCCGCCACAAGGCACGTAAGCAGCAGTGCCCACGCTAAGCAAGCCTCGTACGCAGGGCCGCAGCCAGTCACAGCACCGGACCGCGAGCGCGTAGTATTGCGCTCTACCAGCAGCGGCATGATGGCGTCTGTACGATAACCTGTATGCAGGTGATGTAATACCCCCAGCTCGCGCAGCGCTGCCGCCGTGATGGGCTCGTCAGCCAGTCGGATGTCGGTGTCGCCGTCTCGCATGTTTAAGATGCCGTGGTGGTAGCACACGATTGCTTCGTCGCGAGTGCCCGCCAGCGTCACGCGTGAGCCCACCGACATGACGCTGTCGACAAACAGTGTGCACAGCAGATGGCTCGGCACGTAGCCGTGAGTGATTGGTGTAGTCCACCTCCACAGCTGCTCCATGCGCGCCGTGGCAGCTACTTGCTCCTTTCTCACAGTTGCTGCCACCGCGTCTCGCACCATGTCGACAGCTGCGCCGCCAGCTGAACCCCACGTGCAGCGCGCCAGGATCTCCTCCCAGAACTTCGATGCGAACAGCGGCCGCCCCACCAGCGGTGCCAGATCGTCGTCGGTAATGCCGTCCATGGCGGCCGGCGTGAGGTACTGCGCAAACCAGGCGCGGATATCAGTGGCGGTAAGATGCACAGCATGCTGTGAAACCGTGGCGCGGCCGTGCGCCGGCGAGTACGTGGCCAGCACCTCGCCTGCCAGGTGCACGCTACTACCCATCAGCAGGTGGCCGCTGGGGGCAGTGGCATCAATCTCATGAATGGCGGCAAGTAAGCCATGAAACCAACCGTAACGCCCACCAGCGTGTGGCGACGGTGGCAAGCCCTCCTCTACAACACCTGCGCCCGCGTGCGTGCCCATGAACAGGTCCCGTGGAAACCGGTAGCTGTCCAGCAGGCAATGCACCCCGTCGTGCGCCCACATGATGACCGGCGCGCTGCCATCTACATTGCGCCACACGCGATGTGCCCGCTGCACGACGGCGTTGAGGTATGTGGTGGCGGCGCCGACAGTGAGGCGCAGCGTGCCGTCATCCGCGACAGCGCCGCGTGCGTCCAGCATCGCAAGCAGGGTGCGCCGGAACATGTGGGCAACGTGGCTGTAGGCCCACGAGGTGCGCTGCGCACGCTGCACCAACTCCCGCAGCACAATGGTACGGCGTGTCTCACCTGCAGGCGCGGCACCGGCGCGATCCACAGCAAGCTGGCCCTCTGCCGCGGCACGAAACGCCTCGCGGTGCTCGTCTGCGTCAGCCGCCTCACTTACCTCCACTATCCATTCCAAGTGCGCGCCCAGCAGCACCACCAGCGCCGCCTTGAGCGCAACGCGCTCCACCAGCGGCGGCAAGCCGTCTGCACCGTGCGCGGAGGTGCGCACCACCTCCGCTGCAAACCCGTAAAAGGCTTCCCACGGCAGCGTTAGCCGGTCGTACTGCACGACGCGCGACATCACCATGTACGCGTGCCGCAGGCCCACGTCATACGCCGCCTTTGTCTTGCCCACGCCCGACACGCCCGTCTGCAGTACAAATGGCACGCGGGCCGGTGGGTTCGCCGATGCCGCGTTGCGCAGCTTCTCCCACATGTCTGCCATCACCACCCCGTTTCCCGCTGGCGGCATCGGGTCCAGCGTGTAGGCAAGAAACCGCGGGTTATTGGAGTCGTAAGGCAGCGGCACGCGCAGGACGCGTGCCAGGTGGGGCGTGCAGAACGCCGCCGCTTGCTGCTCCACCGTCATGACCAGGTTGCGCAGCACGCGGCCCGCCACCTCCGTGGCCGGCAACAGACACGGTGTCGTCCTCCCAGCAACCGGTACCGGCACCAATCTGCGGCGCAGCAGCTGCAACCGCGCCTCAGCGGCAGCTACCGGTACCAGCGGCGCAGCAGCCATTGTACAACGCTCCGGTTTGCCTCAATGACGTAGCAGGCTACCGTGCAGAATTGGCGTCGCCGCTGTGCGGTGTCGCACATCCTACGCATGATTGGTGTCATCGCGCGCTGCCATTCAATTTGCGCGGTCGACTCGGACTGTCGGACAGCTGATGAGGTGGGGGCCGTGGGGCAACGGGCGCTTGCGGGTAGTCGCCCTTGCACGCCTTGGCCACGTTGATTGTGTTGCCCCGTGGCTTTGCGTTGTGACGCCGTGGTTGATTCAACTTGATTGCCACGATGCCTCGCGCCGCTGCGGCCGCCGGGCAGCATTGGTCCGCCAGATCGGAGGCTGCGATATACCGGTAGTATCACAATCATGCGCACCGCGCGCCGTTGCAATAAAAACACACCGGTACCTGCCGGTATTCCATGTATTTATCTGTACTCGACCATTATTTTGCGCGATTCCGTTGCATTACTACGCCATATCCAGCTTCTTATTGCAGGTGCAAGACACAGGGGAGTGATGCAGCGCCGGTGAGCTGCAGCAGGGAGGCAGTGACGCAGCACCAACGCTGGCGCCGCACCAGCAAGGCGGACGACTACGGTGAGATCAGGAACAGGGAGAGGGCGGTGGCTGCAGAGAGTCAGTCCGCCGGCCGGTGTCCAGCACAGCCTGGGGCAACCTTCCATCGGTGCCGGTACTGCACAACATGGCTGCAGCTGCAACAGCTGTGGCTGCAACGCGACGCGCAGGCGCGGCACTGCGGCACGTCACTGCGCGCTCCGCCAGCACCATCAGCAGCAGCAGCAGCGCCGCCGCCGCCGGTACAAGCGGCGGCAAGTGGGACGTCATCGTGGTGGGAGGTGGACACAACGGCCTGGTCGCTGCCGCGTATCTTGCAGCAGGCGGACGGCGGGTGCTGGTGCTGGAGGCGCGGCACATGGTCGGCGGCGCAGCGGTGACGGAGGAGGTCATCCCGGGGTACCACTTCTCACGCGCGTCGTATGTGTACGGCATGTTCCGACCACACATTGTGGACGATCTGCGCCTGTCGTCCCGCGGCCTGCGCCTCCTGCCACGCGTGCCGTCGTCATTCACGCCCGGCGACGGCGTCGGTGCGCCGTCACTGACACTGGGCGGCGGTGCCGCCTTTGACGCCGCCCAGATTGCGCAGTTCAGCGCCCGCGATGCCGCCGCGTACCCACGTTACTGCGCCTGGCTGGACCGCTTTGCCTCCGCCCTGCGCCCGCTGTACGACGCGCCGCCGCCCGACCCATACGCCATCGCGGATGTCTCTGCGCCGTGGCGCCGCCGCCTTGGCAACGCCCTGTACCTGATGGCCACCGCCGGCCGCGTCGCATCGGCGCTCGGCACCCAGACTGCAGGTACGCCATTCCGGCACAATAACCACTACCGGTACCGGAACCCCATTATGCCACCAACCCCCCCCCCCCCCCCCCCCCAAATCCCAGAGCTGCCCCACTTCTTGACAAGCTCCGCTGCCGGCGTGCTGAACCGGTGGTTCGACAGCGATGTGCTGAAGGCGACGCTGGCAACGGACGCCGTCATCGGCTCCGTGGCGCCGCCCAGCGGCGCGCAGACGGCGTACGTGCTGCTGCACCACTGCATGGCTACCTGGTACAACGTGGCGGGCGGCATGGGCGCGCTGACGCGCGCCATCGCGGGCGCGGCGACCGAGGCAGGGTGCGAGGTGCGCACGGGCGCGCGCGTGAAGACGATCACCGCCAACGAGGACGGTGGGACGGGTGTGGAGCTGGCAAGCGGCGAGCGGCTGCGCGCAGGCGTAGTGGTGGCAAACGTGGACCCGCACACCACGCTGACGCAGCTGCTGGAGGCGGGCGCGGCGGCGGGTGTGGCGCCCGCCACGCGCCGGCACATGGAATCCACCGACCTGCGCAGCGGCGGGGTAAAGATTAACGTGGCGCTGGACGCGCTGCCACGGTTTGTGTGCGCGCTGCCGAAGCACGACGGCGCGGGCGGGGCGGATGCCGGAACGCCGGCGCATCTACGTGGCACCATCCACTTTGAGCACAGCATGGCGGCGCTGGAGGCGGCGGCGGCGGATGCGGCTGCAGGGCGTCCCAGCGCCACACCGCTGGTGGAGATGACGGTGCCCACCGTGCTGGACCCTGCCCTGGCGCCGCCCGACAAGCACGTCGCGCTCCTGTTCTGCCAGTACGCGCCGTACGCGCCGCGCAACGCAGCCACGGGCGCGCCGGGCAGTTGGGACGACGCCGGCGCGCGCGACGCGTTTGCTGATCGCGTGTTTGCCGTCATTGAGCGTGCCGCGCCGGGGTTCACGGCGTCGGTGGTGGGGCGCGATATTTTGACGCCGCTGGACCTGGAGCGCACCTTCGGCCTGCCGCGCGGCAACATCTTCCACTCCGCCATGTCGTTGGACCAGCTGTACTGGAACCGCCCCGTCCCTGGCGCGGCGCAGTACCGCTCTCCGGTGCCCGGCCTGTACTGGGCGTCAGCAGGCACGCACCCCGGCGGCGGCGTCATTGGTGCCGCGGGGCACAACGCCGCTATGCAGGTGCTGGCGGACGGTGGCGAAACCCCTGACGCGCTGTCACGCATCTCCTCCGGCTTCCGCAATGGCGCCCCTGAGGGCCACATCCCAGCAGCGCTGGGGGCTGCCGGAGCAGCAGGCGGTGGTGCGCGCTGGCGGCACCGCACCCCTCTACGGTAATTCAACAACAGCAGCAACAACAGCAACAACACGTGCTTCAGCACCAATAACACCAACCACTAGTTGAACAGAACACGTCAATTGCGTGGGCCGCCGCCGCCGCGGGCGACGGCACCCGCCGCCACCCCTACACCACCGCGTTGCCGCCGCTCGTACTCTGCTACCACCTGCGGGAAATCCGCCACCAGGTCATCCCGGTCAAACCACTCGTCATCTGCCGGCCCCGTGCCGCGCCAATGCACGCGGTACAGCACGGTGCCGGTGCCGCCAGAGCCGGGCGGCGGCGGCACGGCGCGTGCCGCCACAATATACTCCACCTCGTCGCCGCCCTCACCGCCGTCCTCGTCGCTCACATCCGCGTAGTCAAACGCGTCATACTGCTCGTCCGCCGCCGCCACCGACTCGTCCGCATCGCCCGACCCAGTTGATGCTGGCAGCCCGCGGCGGGGCGGCGTGGGCGCGTGGATCGCACCGCCGGGCGACGGCGACGGCAGGGAGGTGGGAATATGGACAACTGGCGGCGGCACAAGCGGTACCGCCGCAGTGCGACCAGCAGGCACATCCGCTGGCGCCGGTGCACGTGCCGGCGCGGCGGGCGTCGTCAAAAGCGACAGCGAGTACGTCACCACGGCCTCCGGTGGCGCAGGCGCCGGAGCGGGTGCAGGGACGGGCGCTGGCGCGGGAACTGGTGCGGCAGCCACTGGCGCCACCACCGTGGCGAGTGTTGGCCGCGGTACGGTGGGTGCGATTGCGGGTGCCGGCGACGGTGCTCCCGCCGCGGCAGGCAGCGGTGTTGTCGTCAGGGAGCGCGCAGACGGCAGCCCGGTGGCGCCATCCGGTCCCGCGCTGGCGCCGGCGCCGGTGCTAGCAGACACACGTAGTGGCGCGTCAGTTGCGCTGGCTCCCAGTGCAAGTGCCGGGATGCGTGGTGGCGCGTGTGCCCCCTCTGCTGCGGCCGCCGGCGCTGCCGGTGTGGCCGGCGGCAGCGAGATAGTGACAACATCCACACCATCGGTTGCCTCCACCGCCGCCGCAGCCAGGCGGGCTGCAAATTGCTGCAACGGGCGGCCCTTACGGGAAGACGCGCCTACGCCGCCGGCGGCAGGCGTGCGCAGCAGGCCGCCGTCGGCGGCGTCGCCCCACAGGAATGACTCGGCGGCCGCGTCGGCGTCCGACACGCTGACGCGGTGCGGCGACATGGACAGCGGCGACGGCAGCGGGGAGGGTGACAGCGGCGTCGTGCTGCCATACAGCACACCGGCGGCACTGCTGGCGGCACGCGGCGCGGACATGCCTGCCGGTGCGCTAGCAGCGCCACCCCCGCGCTCCCGGTCGCCGCCGCCAATGCTGGATGCACGCGGCCCGGCGCTGCGCCGCGACCGCCGCACCTCCTCTCGCAGTGCCGTAGTGGTGTCCACCAGGTAGCGCAGCACGTACCGCTGGTTGGCGGCGTCCTCATCCCGCACGCGCACCGCCGCCTCCGCCGCCGCCAGGTGGCGCTTCAGGTCGTCAAACCGCGCATCCTTCACCGCCGCCAGCGCATTCACGCGTGCTGTGTTGTGCGCCGTCGCCGCCGCCGTGCGCTCCACGTACGCCACCAGCGCCGCCGCGCTGCCAAACGCGTCGTACGGCGGGTGGCTGACAAGGCGGTCAGGCGCGTCGCCGCCGCCGTCGTACATACCCGCCGCTGCCAGCGCGCTGAGCGTGGCACTAGTGCCAACACTGCCGCCACCGCCACCGCCGCCGCCACTGCCGCCACCACCACCGCTGCCGTCCTCCCCGCCGTCGCTGCCGCCGCAAGCAATGAGGTGCAGCGCCAACGGGGATAGGGTGGCACCTCGCGGGACGGCGGGTGGCGCCAGCAGCGATGGCACGCTGCCCACAGCACCAGCAGCCGACGCCTCATCCTCCGCGCCAAACCCGGCGTCCCAGCTGTCGCTGTCGCCACCAGACGGCGGCCCGCTACGGCCGCCAGCCGCCGCCATGGGAGCATCCACCGCCGCGCCGTCGCCACCCGCCGCACGTGGCCGCGCCATGGCGGCAGTGGTAGCGTGCGTCATGTGCACGGTGGCCAGTGCGGCGGCGGCAGAGCGGTACGCGTGCCCCAGATGTGGCCCAAAGGTGTCAGGGTGTGGCGGCCGCGGTGCCGCCGCCACGCCAGCGGCCGGTGCCATCATCGCGCGCAGCAGGGGGTCATGCGCCAGCAGTGCATCCCGCGCACTCGCCGCCGCCGCCTCCTCCTCCGTGGCGCGTGCCAGTGCGCGCTCCCACGACCGCGCGTGGCGTGCGGCACGGAACAGCGCGCCCAGCAGCACTGCCAGGCTGGCGTCGTACATGCGGGTGACGTGCGCGTACAGGGCGCGCGCGACGTCGTCGTCGCCACGCAGGGGCAGCAGGGAGGCGTCACCTAGCGCGCCCGCCGCCGCCATGCCCGCACCCGCGCCTGCCGCCAGGCTGGCCATGGCGGCGGTGGTGTGCTCCGCCGTGGCAGCCTCCAGGCGGTCGCCCAGCTCGCGCAGCGCGCCCTCGTACCGCGCCACCAGCGTGGCTACCTCCAGCGCGTGGCCGGACTCGATGGTGGACAGGCGTGCCTGCAGGCGTGCCGCCAGATCGGCGTAGTCGGCGTTAGAGGCGCCGCCATAGCCGCCGGCAGCTAGCACCGGCTGCGCCGCCACGCGCATGCAGCGGGAGGCAAACAGGAGGGTGGAGAGCGACTCTGAGACGTTGCGCGGCGCGGGGCCTACCGTCGCCAGCAGGAACGTATTGCTGGAGCCGCCCAGGTTGCCGTACAGCAGGCGCGTCAGCTTGGAGTCGCGCCACGGCACGTGCACACGAGGCGGCGGCGCGGCGCCACCGGCCGCCACCGCCGCAGCGGCCGCGCTGGACAGCGACGACAGCGCGGCAATCACCTGCCCCAGCGTGTGCAGCGACGCATTGATAGCGCGCGCCTCCTCCAACCGCGCGCCGCGGCTGGACGTGCGCCGCACGCGCTCGCTGCCCGCCAGGTCACAAAGCATGAGCTGCGCGCGGCGTGACACGTAGCCCACCGCCGGCCCGCCGGTACCCGCACTGCCAGGTCGGCCGCCGCCGCCCGCCGACAGCGCCACCGGCGTGCGGCACTCCACACGCACCGTCAGCAGCGTGTGGCTGCGCGACGACGTGCCGTTCATGCGCGTGGCGCCCAGCACGCGGTTCTCCAGGCCCCAGTTCAGCAGCGTCGTCGCCTCGCTGTACGACCGCACCGCGTACTCGGACAGGCCCTCCACGTAGAACCCACGACTGGGGTCCTCCCGCACCGCAAGACCGGGGCCAGTGAACGCCAGCGTGCCGCCGCTGTTGGCGTCCGTCTGCCGCGCCAGGCCGCGCATGTGCGACGACGTCGCGCTGCCGCCGCCGTACGACGTGACGCTGGCGGCGTCGTTGATCGACGCGTTGCTGACGTCGTGCGCGCCGCCACCGCCACCGCCCGCCGCTGCCACGTTCTGACCTGGCGCCGACACGCCTGGCGCGGGTGCCAGCAGGTCCTGCACCGTGTCCAGGTACAGCTGGCAGAATGACATGGTGACGGCATACACGGGTGCGCGGCCGGCAGCCGCCGGTGGTGCACCACCACCACCGGGTGTCGCTGCCCCGCCGAACTCACCCTCTGATGCCCCAGCAGCAGCGGCGACGGCTGCAGCAGCCGCAGCGGCGGCGGCCTGCTGCTGCGCCTGCGCGATGGCGCCAAAAATGTGGGACAGGGAGCGCGGGATGACGCCGGACTCGCCCGTGACGCGCGTCAGGATGCCCAGGCTGTGCGTCTTGCCGCTGCCGGTCTGGCCGTACGCCAGGATGGTGCCGTTCACGCCGCGCAGCACGCCGTCCACCACCGGGCCGCCAATCACATTATACACGTCGGAGTTGGAGGCAGAGGGGCCAAACACGACGTCAAACGCAAACTCGCGCTTCTTGCCGGGCGCCAGGTCAATGTGCAGGCCGCGCGACAGGTGGTCACCCACAGCTGCGCTGCCGTCGCCCGCCGTCAGCGGCGGCGGCAGCGCGCACGCCAGCGTGGCGTCCGGCGGCAGCACATTGATGGCAGGCGCGGCGCCCTCCTCCGCAAACGGCGGCCGGCAGCGCACCGCCACGCGCACGCGGCTAAACGTGGGTGCCGCTGCTGCTGCTGCTGCTGTAGGTACGGCGGCGGTACGACCGCCCGTCGCTGGCGTGACGGCGTATGCGGTGTGCTGCGGTGCGGGCGACGCAAACCCACCGCCGCTGCCGGCGCTGGCCGCGGCGCCAGTTAGCAGCGGCGTCCGCGTCAAGGGGGTGGCGCCCCCGCCGCCCCGTGCCGCCGTCACGCCAGGCGGCAAGCTGCTGCCGCCTGGCGACGCGCCGCCTGCAGCGGTGGCGCCCCATCCACCGCCACCAGGCACCGGCGGCACGACAGCACGCGAATGGAGTGGCGGCACGGCGCGCCCGCGTCCTGGCAGGCCGACACCCCCGGGTGTGCTGCCGGCTGGCGGTGGTACCGGCGGCGGCCGGATGGCAATGCCGCGTGGCACCGCCGGTGCGCCCACACTGAAGCTACCGGCAGGCGAGGCGCGACCACTGCCGCCGCCAGACGACGGCAGCGGCGGTGCCGCCGCTGGTGGCGCACTTGTTGATGTCGACGCTGATGTGGCAGGTCGTCGCGGCGCCACGACGGCCGGCGGCAGGGTTGGGTGCGGCGGCGCGGCGGTGCCCCACAGGTCTACCATCACGGTGGGCAGCGCCCCCAGCTGTCCGTACTCGTCGTCCATCGCGT
>ERZ778022.3668-NODE-3668-length-14108-cov-3.450082_pt1 | contig 14108 bp, 11 predicted proteins | sample MGYA00375752_ERZ778022 | MGnify/ENA primary metagenome ERZ778022 (study PRJEB29350, sample SAMN05389826) | bioreactor metagenome | isolation source: Thiocyanate bioreactor | place: South Africa: University of Cape Town | collected 2014-04-04 ... | reverse complement strand
CCGCCGATAACGTCAAACTGGTTCAACCTCTTGACGCAGGGATTGTTCGAGCGATCCTTGTTCGCGATGGACAACGTGTCGTTCAGGGCGAGACTCTGATTGAGCTTGATCCAACTGTGTCAGCCGCGGACGTCTCGCAAGCCGAAGAAGCCTATCTGACAGCTCAATTGAAAGCGGCACGTGCTCAGGCGGTTTTGGCCGCGCTGGAAGGGAAGCCCTTTCATTTCGAAGCGCCGGGTGGAACCTCTCCGGAACTTGTATCGCTTCACAGAGAATTTGCAGCAGCAGAGCTCGCCAACATCCAGGCAACCTTGGCAAGCCGCGCCGCCGACCTTCGCGCCGCCGAGGCGAGTCGACGGGAGGCCCAGGCGCAGGCGGCGAAGCTCCATGAGACAATACCACTCATCGATGAGCAACTTGCGGCAAACGAGGCGCTTCTTGAAAAAGGCTATGTCGCAAAATTGCGAGTCATCGAAATGCGCCGCCAGCGCATGGGCATCGTTCGCGATCGCGAGATAGCACTTGAGACTGCACGCAAAAGCGAAGCCATGATAGCGAGCGCCAACGGAGCGCAGCTTCAAACGCTGGCCCAAGCGCGTGGAAAGATCATGGGTGATCTCAGCGCGGCGGCAGCAGAAGTGAATCTGCGACACCAGGAGCTCATCAAAAGCGAGCGTCGTTCGCGATTGCAGCGCTTAAGATCTCCCGTGACCGGCACCGTCGCGCAATTAGCCGTCCATACGGTTGGCGGTGTCGTCGAAGCGGCAAAGCCCATCATGGTCATCGTTCCAGACGGCGAGCCGCTCATTGCGGAAGTGCAACTCCAAAATCGCGACGCTGGCTCCGTTCATGTCGGGCAGCAGGTGGCGGTAAAACTCGAAGCGTTCCCTTTTACAAGATTTGGAACGATTACCGGGCGTTTGGACAGCATAAGCTCTGATGCTATCGAGAAGGAAAAGATGGGGTTGGTTTACATCGCCCGTGTGGCTCTCACCGACGTCCCAGTTACGATCGCGAGGCGCAATTTAACGCCGGGGATGGCCGCTACGGCTGACATCCGCACGGGGGCGAGATCCATACTGAGCTACCTCTTAAGCCCGATTGACCAAATTCGCAAAGAAGCGGGACGAGAAAGATGAACAGAAAATTACTAAATATAATATCTATAATCTCAATTGCATTGATGAATTTTATTTCACAAAATCCATTATATGGAAAAAATATCTTTAATAAAAATAAGGATACAAATATTATATTGTCAAATATATGCTTATCCCTAAACATTAGCCCAGACATTTGGCCTCGTTCATCGTCAAACTACAAACCACACACATTTGATATGATGTTCTTAAATTACATGGATCTCGCACAAAGAAAGGGAAATATTTCTGATGATAATAAGTTAACAAATAAGGTAACTTTCTCCATTCCTGAATTTAACAAATCAAAAACATGCGAAAATAACAGCGACAATGCAATAGTATATGGACACTATAAACTATCTCCTGGGCGCGATGAACTTATATTCAAATATAAGATATTAAAAGGTGGAACTATAAAATATTCAAGATCATTTAATTTATATCTCGAAAGGAAATGGCCAGAAGGGCCAATGGATTTATCCAAATGGTCGTATATACAGGATACCCTATATAGGGACATAGAGAAAAACAGCTCATTTATACTGCATGATTTAAATAATATTTAGGAGGAAAGCTATGACAGATTCCAATATATCGCACGCTCTCCTTCTAGTTGGAGACGGATTGTCAACAAAATCTTCCTATACATATTATTTTTCCAGCTCTTTCCCATCATATCAAAATGGAATTGATGTGGAAAAATATTATAAAAATGATCAAATCACAGAGTTTGAATTAAGCTCATCGTATTTTGAGGATATATTAAATACATCATCAGGTAGCTACAATTATACAGCAGAATATATGGTTGGGCAAAAATTTACTGAAATATCATCATCATCAAATTTATCTTTTTCTTATTTAAATTCAATTTCTGCTGATATAGTTATTTCCGGAGTTAATATCCCTCTTCTTTACCAAGGCAGTCCGATGGGGCCATTTAAGGATGTCGATGGGTTGGCGATGCTGCCAAAAAGTAGTGCGGGATCTCTAGCTTCGGATGTCTGGATTCCGCGAGATGCTTCAGGAAATCTTATGTCGGACAAGCGCTTGGCTCGGGCGCTATCACATGAACTTCTGCATTCGGTCGGCCTCTTGGACGCGTCATCCACAGGCTTGGAAGATCTAGCGGATGACTCTCCAAAGTTCTCCATAATGTCATACAAGAACCATCCAACCGCCTCACGACTTGTAACAGAATTGCAAATTTATGATATTGCTGCGATCCAGTCAATTTATGGCCGGTCAGACATTTTAAGTAATGATTCATATAATAAATTTGTCGAAGATTCTGGTCCTTTTAATGGAGAAAATAGAGTATTTTCAATTTGGGATGGTGGTGGCTTTGATGAAATAGATGCATCTCAATTTACATCTAATTCAGTTTTAATTGATCTCCGTCCTGGTTACTTTTCATCAATTGGTAATGCTGCCGGAGTCAGCATTACGCCAGGTGAAAATCCAGCACTAATATCTTCTGGCATTCAAAACATTTCAATCGCGTTTGGCGCATATATCGAGGACGCGGTTGGCTCGTCACAAGACGATTTCATCATCGGTAACGTTCTATCGAACAAGCTCACCGGAGGTGACGGCGACGACGTCATTTATGGTGAAGGCTTCTACTCTGTCTACGAAGGGGGAGCGGGCGCTGATGGCGATTATCGAAGGATCACAACCACGGGAACCCATGTTGAAAATGCTCCCGCGGGAATTGCGGAGTACGTCAACAATCCCTCACGCCAGGCGGATCATATAATAGGTGGAGCCGGCGACGACTATCTCCATGGCAGCCGAGGCGATGACTTAATTGTAGGCGGAGACGACGATGACATTCTGGTCGGGGGTGCGGGCAACGACGCTCTGGACGGTGGAGCAGGCATTGATCTAGCTGACTACTCCGAAGGTTCGGCACCGATCACAATTCAATTCGATGGCTCGTCCACAAGCCATTCAATCAACGTTCTGGACGGCTTGGATGGGATGGACACCCTAACGGACATCGAGAAGATCCGCGGAACCGCTGCCTTCGACTATGTAAATGTCTCAGGCTATATCCAAACTGGAATCAACCTTGAGATCGACGGCAACGGCGGCCAGGTCAGCGATCCCTTAGACGTTGTCAACGGTAGCGGTGTGGCAGCCGGTGGCCTCAAGGTCGTTATCGGAACCAATGGCAACGGATATATCGGCAATCAAGATGGAACTGGCGGTCAGATCACGCTAACTGACTTCCATACCCACATCATCGGCTCAGACTATGATGACGACATTTCCGACGATAGCGGCGGGAAGAAGATAATAGATGGGGGTGCCGGCAATGACGAGATTTCCGTCTCGGGGACAAGCAGCGGCGCGACGCTGATTGGCGGAGAAGGCGACGACATACTGACCGGCGGATCTGGAAATGATGTCATCTGGTCAGACGTTGAGGAAAGTGCTTATTACGAAAAGTATGGGGTTCCCTACCAAGGGGACGAATATAACGAGATATATGGCGGAGATGGAGCGGATTTTATAGTTAGTGCATCCGGCAACAATTATATTGATGCAGGATCAGGTAATGATTATATTAAGCTTTTATGGCCAACTGAACATAGTGAAGATTCTTTATATATTGATACAGGAGCTGGGAATGATGCGATCTGGGCTGAAGGAGCCATGGAGTTCATCTACCAGATGCGTGCCGATGGCGATCACGATACGATATTGAACGATTCAGTAAACACTTCATGGGGATTTCCACCAAGGATAAATATAGACTTAGGTGGACTTTCTTATTCAGATGTAACTATATATTGGGATGTCCCATCTTCTAGTGGAACAAAGATGGGTGATCTCGCAATTGTAGTTAATAGCACGGGTGCTTCTCTTTTTATTCCGAATGTTACTGGAGATGTTTCTGCGAGCCAGGGAGTCAGTCAGGACACTCTCGACATCTACATTAATGGAGATGAATTCGACTCTCGCTATACGACAATTAGCGTGCAGTTTGGCGGCGCCTCCGCTTACAATTATGGCGCCACTGACTTCGAGGCGGACACAGCACCCGACCCACAGGATACAACGGGAACAAGCGGTGATGATAATCTAGCTGGAGGTCCAGGTGACGATATCATTTCTGGGGACGATGGGGATGACAATATCACCGCCAGTCCGGGCGACGATCAGATCGATGGAGGTGATGGCACCGACACTGTTACGGTGATGGGATCGCCAATCAACTACATCATCAGTCAGGACGGTGCCAGCACGATCTTGGAGGGGGCGCTGGGAACCTTGAGCCTCAGCAACGTGGAGGCGATCTATTTCATAGCCGACGGTGCATCTTACTCTCCGGAGGATTTCTTTGGTTATTACGGTACGTCCGGCCCGGACGTGATAGTGGCTAGTAGCCATGACAATATCATCTATGGGCTGGAGGATGATGACACACTCACCGGCGGCAGCGGAAGTGACGAAATCTACGGTGGCGATGGCTTCGACACGGCGATCTACGAAGGCTTCTCCGATGAATACGAAATCGAAAAACTGGATTCAATCGCGTTCTACGTAAATCATACTCCCGCCTTTGGAGAACCCGAGGAGGATTTTCTGTTCGAGGTTGAGGCAATCCATTTTTCCGGCGACGACAAGACCGTGTTCCTCGCCGGTCAGACGTTCACAGGAACAGCTGCCGCCGACGAAATCGTCGGCGGATATGGCGACGACGAGATCGATGGCCTCGGCGGTGACGATCTCATCATTGGAGGCGTCGGTGATGATGTGATCGACGGCGGAGCCGATGATGACACCGCGGTTTTCTCCGGATCCTCGACCGACTATTTGCTCATGAGGAATGAGGATGGAACGATTAGTGCCTTCGACTACGCCGGAAGCGATGGAAGCGATACACTTGTAAATGTCGAGCATTTCTATTTCGAGGGAGACGAGGTAACACTCGATCTGGGTGATCTTCCACCCCTCGGCACAAGCGGCGACGATACGTTAACGGGCACTTCCCGACACGATGGTTTGCTCGGCCTGGCAGGCAACGATACTTTAATTGGCGGTGACGGTGACGATTGGCTCGATGGTGGGACAGGTGCCGATTCAATGACTGGCGGAGACGGTGACGATTACTATGTCGTCGACGACGCAGGAGACCTGGTCATCGAGGCACTCGACGAAGGATATGACATAGTCGATGCTCATATAAGTTATACTCTTCCAGGCAACGTCGAGGATCTTTACCTCGTAGGCGTGGGCAATCTCTCCGCTATGGGAAACGCGCTCGATAACTATATCGGTGGCAATTCAAGCGACAACTATATCGCTGGTCTCGCGGGAAATGATGAGCTTGATGGTTGGGATGGTAACGACACGCTCGAAGGAGGTGCGGGCGACGACTATCTATATGGCAGCAGCGGTAGCGACGTTGCCGTGTTTTCCGGTGATCAGGCGGATTACTCCATCGTCACCAACTCCGGTTCAATCACCATCGTCGACAACAAGCCTCTCGTGGATGGGGATGACGGGACGGACACCCTCTACGACATCGAAACCGCCCAATTCCAGGACGGTTCAACGAGTCTCGCCGTTCCCATTGTTCTCGATCTGGATGGCGATGGCGTCTCACTGGTCGAGCGATCTGAGACGCATGCACGGTTTGATTGGAATGGCGATGGACAAAGAGACGATACCGGATGGATCGACAGCGGCGATGGCTTCCTCGCCATTGACCGGAACAACAACGGTCGTGTCGATTCCAGCAAAGAATTGAGTTTCATCGGCGACAAAGCTGGCGCCAAGTCTGACCTCGACGGACTAAGCGCGTTTGACACCAATGGCGACAATATTTTGTCTGCGGAGGATGAGCAGTTTGGCGCTTTCGGAATTTGGCAGGATCGCGATGGTGACGGGCGCTTCAGAAAGGGCGAATTTATCACCCTGGAAGAAGCAGGGATTACTTCGATTTCGCTCGCGGGGCAGCCTGTCAATCAACAATGGGAGTGGGGCGACAACATCACTGTCAACACCGGCTCCTTCAACTGGGAAGACGGAAGCACAGGGCAACTCGGTGACGTCGCTCTGAGCTATGATCGGTCCGGTGAATCTTGGGAAGCAGCACCCTTCGGAGGGATAGAGAGATGGGGTGGCGTTGGCGATGAGCGAAACTTTGCGCTTCACGCAGCCCGCCAACTGACGGAGGCCCTCGCCGTTTATGTCAATGATAACTGGAGCGACGGCCTGCCCTCGCTGTTCGGGCGCGACGGGATATTCGATGATATCTTGGCTGCGCCGCATCATCGTCGATGGGCCTGATGAGGAAGTTCCGCTTAGGGAAATGTATGTTGTGTGGGGGCCTTAGGCCTCCGCACAGTTCGGCATGCCGTGAGACGGCGATGTATGTCCGATAATGTTTGAGGCAATTGTAGCATCAAGACGACTCTGACCTTCCCCACTCAGGGCATTCCCGTGAATATGTCACGAATGGAGGCGAGGGCTTCATGAGGGTTTCGAGCCCCGACCGCATGACCCCGCCGCTTGGGTAACTCTTGGCCTTCTTCCCGTCGCTTTCTTACTGCTAACACGCTAGGCGCATGCCATGGGCCTCAAACTTGAATTTGCCTTCCTGCTTGCCCTCTGGCTGATTTTCATGGGCTCCACGATCCAGATGCTGTTGGGCTGAACGGGCGCGTGTCCCTCTCAGCAATTCCGTAACCTTGCCGCGGCATGATCCGTCCGTCGGAGAGGGAAGCCTGGTTGATGACAAGAGCGGTTCTGACAGCGATCGTTGCAGGATGCGTCGTAGTGGTTGCTGCGACGCAAGCTCACGGCCAAGCGATTTCCGGTTCGGCCGAAGCGGTCGATGGCGATACGCTTTCCATGACCGGCACCCGCATCCGCCTTGCAGGGATCGATGCGGTCGAAGCAAAGCAGACTTGCGAGCGCGACGGCATTACCTGGGCATGTGGGGAAGAAGCGCGCCAGAAGCTGGCGGTATTGATCGGGAGTGCCCAGGTCGAATGCATTGGGCGCGAAAGGGACATCTATGGCAGGTTGGTGGCCACCTGCAGGGTGGGACACATCGACCTTGGCGAAGCGATGGTTCGAGAAGGCTTAGCGATTGCCCTTGCGGAAGCAAGTCCCGACTACACGGAGGCAGAAGGGCGAGTGCGTCAGTTCGGCTTCGGTATCTGGGGCTCAACCTTCGAAAAACCAGCTGACTGGCGCGCCGCACATCCGCAGGAACGGCCAAAGGTGGAACAGGTGGCCGCCAAGGCATCAGCTTCCCAAGTCTCTGCCCGCCCCCGCATCTGGCGCGATGATCTGGGGCGTTGTGCGATCAAAGGCAATCACAGCCGCCATGGTGACTGGATCTATCACATGCCGGGACAGGCTTATTATCATCAGACACGGCCTGAAGCCCTGTTCTGCACTGAGGGGGATGCTCAGAAAGCAGGATACAGGCCGTCGAAGATGTGAGTATCCCAGCCCACCTCCCCGACCTCTCCGCAATCTAATCGGTTCTACCAGATGCCTCTATTGCATCTTTCCGCTCGGAAGGACGCCGCTATCATTCGCATCCTATTCCATCTCCATCCCGATCCAATTTGCGGCTGTAGCCGGGATCTCCAGCATATACTGGCGCCGCCCCAGCAGCACGGGCCGCCGAACAGTTAGCGTAGTAGGTACTCCGGCCGCTGAACGAAGAGCGATTGCTATTCGCGCGAGACGGAGGAACGTTGTCCTCGTAAGAAGCCGGCTTCGGATTTGACAGGAAACTGCTTACCTGCCTCGGAGCAGGTGTGTCTTCGATCACAGTAGGTGTCGCAGATAGAAACTGTGATGACACCCAGCAGTTGGGATAGCCGTCCACGCGTACCCAATCAGCGGCCGTCTCCAGAATGCGAACTGTATCATTGCGGTTAAGGCTGCGAACGACTGCTTCGGTTTGCGAGGCTCCTGCCCGACAATTGAGCGAATGAGCCTGCACGAACATAAGTGCGCCGATAGCTTCGGAAGTAGTCTTCGTTTCATCCGAAGCGCATTGACCAAGAGCCACGACAGTCATGGCAACTGCTATCACCCAGCCAAGTTTTCCTGAGCCCTGTGCCACAATCCTTGCCTGCATTCCCATCCCCATTTTTCTAATGGAATCCCACTCCTTGCTTGTCTCACGATAATGGGGCGTAACGACATCATAGAATGGAAAATTCTTATTACTGGACTCGATAGTATTCTGGAAACATTTAAGGTCGGTATATCGCCTGTGGATCTCATTTCTCAACCTGTTCAGGCACATGCTATTACTTGGTGCAACGGTAGGTTCCGCCGAATAGCCGACATTCCCATGTCCAATTCAGCTTGTCAGAAGCTGCCTTGCATTCATGCTGTGCTGAAGGCGGCAACTGGGCCGATAGGAAACTGGCAGGTTTCTGGAGTCCTAATGCTATAGCTGCCGTTTAAACCGCATCATGGTGTGGTAGGAGCCGCGAACATAGCTGCCGTTCGACTGCTCAATGTGGCTTCCCAAAAGCGGCCGTTCATTCACGCACGACTGTAGGGGCATTTGTGTCCAGTCGCTTCATAGCATAGCCACTTGGTTGGCACACCCGCGCATAGTTCGGTTCTTGAGTGAAGTGGACAAGCAACACGGCCTGGTTATTGTCGAGCCGCTCGTCGAGGTAAAATCCAAACTCCTTGCCGGGGATGAGACGCATGCGTAGCTCAGACATCAGAAGGGGCTGAGTTTGAACAGTGAACGGATCAGGACTTGCTTTATCTCCGCTCCGGGAGAGACAAACATAGGTCCAATTCGGCAAGCACTCACCGCGCGGGGCGTAAACGTCCTCGGTCTCAGTGATGTAGCGGCAGGAACCTCATGGCAAGCCGCCCTCATCTCCAGCATCATCCAGGCTGATCTCATCATAGGTGTCCTAGCCCACCGCGACAGCGCGAATATGATGTTCGAGCTCGGCATTGCGGCTGGCTACAAGAAGCCCGTCCTGATCTTTGCACCCGCTAAAGGCGATATTCTCCCATCGAACCTCAAAGGCTTCCAGGTTGTTCGAACCAGTCTGCATAACCGCGAGGCGATCGACTTCGCCCTCGACCAAATTTTAGCAAGCCCCGCGACGCAGGTCCGTGCGGAGCTGCCCAAAACTCCGCTCAACCAAAAACGCACCATAGCCGCGGGCTATTTTCGAGAAAGGCTCGCACAAGTTCTTCGCGACGGACACTGGCGAGAACTTGAAACCTTGGTAGCGCAGGTGCTTCGAGAGTCCGGTGCAGAGGTCGTTGCAGAATCGGATACGCCCGACAAAAGAATCGATCTCGTCGTGTGGTCGGATGGTTTGCGGCCCTACGTCGACAATCCTTTTCCGATCGAAATCAAGGCGCGCCTGCGGACCCGAGAGGATGCCAAACGCGCGCTCAATCAAACGGAGCGGTCCGCCAATGTGATCGGTTCACGCTGGTCGATGTTGCTCTATGGCGAAGGACCAACGTCGAGTGATCGCGTCTGGCTGAGTAACCCAGCCGTTCTCGCACTGAAGATTGATGATCTGCTTATCAGGCTGGAACCCGTGAGCTTTCCTGACATTGCCCGGACGCTTCGTAACCGCCACGTCCACGGGCTCGACGGCTGATGGCGGCTATCGACCAGCCAACGATGCAGGGCTTTCTTGATACGAGCGCTGCGGCGGTCAGTACTACCGAGCAGGGACGGGCTCTGGAGGACCTTATCTGCTACCTATTCGCGCTTGTGCCGGGCATCGCGGTTACTCGCCGGAATGTGATGAATGTGTTCAACACTGAAGAAATCGATGTCGCCCTCTGGAATGATCTCGACACCGACGGCTTCAGCTTTCTGCCAAACATCATCCTAGTCGAATGCAAGAACTGGTCGAGCCGGGTCGGCAGTGGCGAGGTCAATTGGTTTGACTCGAAGCTACGGAACCGAGGCCTGGATTTCGGCATCTTAATCTCAACCCTCGGTATCACTGGCGATCCAGACGATCTGACAGCCGCGCACGCTGTCGTCGCCGCAGCCCTTCGGGAGCGCCGCCGTCTCGTCGTCGTTAGCGTCGATGAATTGCTCGCCCTGAATGACACCGCCGAACTCGCCCATCTCCTCAAGGAAAAGCTCTGCGATCTCGCCGTGCGCGGTGCGATTGGCTGATCATCGTCAGTTGGCCTAGCGTTGCCGGACCACGATTCCAAGGCGTTCAATCTCGGTGGGATACGCCAACATAGCCGCCATTTCCAGCCTGAAACCATTCCGTCAGAAGCGGTCGTTCATTCAGCTTAAGGCGTATGGCGAGTGTAGCGACACAGGGATCGATGTGGGTTCGGCTAGACCTGAAGATCGAATGCTGCCTTGTAATCGCGATCATCGGTGCCGGGGGGAACTCGGCACCGATGATCTTGGTCCAACACGCTTTGCGGGTCCGGGTGACGCGCTAGGCGGTGAGGGGAAGCTCCGGATCACCTGGAATGATGATCTCGGGCTCGCGAAGCGACTGTTCCGCCTCAAGGTAAAGCTGGTCTGCATTAGGCACCAGCAATGTCCGCTCGATCAAGGACGGGAGTTCGTCGCGCGTGACCACAACAATCCCTGCCTTCCGCGCATCGTCCAATTCACCATGGACCTCGTCTCGGGTTTTGGTCGTTACGATCACGGCGAGCACGCGAAAGTGCTGACTATTGGATAGCCTGAGCGCTTCCCTCACGACCTCAGCCCGCTCGACAAGATGCGATAGCTTGTGGCCGGCTTTCAAAACGCCAGTGGTACATTCGACGACGGCGAAATGCCCTTGAGGCGTTGAAACGAGAATGTCCGCGGCGTCTGACATCTTTTGATTGGCGCCAAGGTGGGCGGGACTGAAGCCCAGCAGCCACAAGAGCCAGGACACGGCAAATTCGAGGTCGCGAGCCTGCTTCATTGGCTGGTCACTCAGAAACGAGGTCAGTGTTGCCAGATCCGGATCGCTCTTTGCGAACACCGCTCGTCGTGGGTTCTGGCTGTTTTGGGGGTCCTGAATCCACCAGTGGTGATACGCCACTCCACCATAGCAGGCGAAGGTCTGGAGGATCGTCGCAGGCGCGACCTCCAATTCGGCCCACGCAATCTCGCGCCCAGCTTCGGATGCCCATTCCAGGTCAGAACCGGCGATGCTTCCGCGGGTAACATTGCCCCCGGAAATGATGCGATATCCGAGGCTCGCCCTTGAATGCTCAAGACGCGGTGCAAGACTTATTCCTAGGCGAGCCTTTGTCCCGTCAACGGTGGAAGTGGTGTCGATGGCCGCGATCTGGGGGACCAACGCTTCGAACAGGCTGGCTTGCTCGGGAAGGTGGGCAATGTTGAGTGCTGACAGTAGCTCTCCAATGCCATCGAACGGCGTGGCGGCCGCCCGCCACTCCCACGTATTTGCAACAGCCCCATCCGGAACTGCTTTTCCGCGCCCTCCGGCAGCAGCGGGATATGGACGGCTCCATAGCCTCCGCCGAATTGAGGTTCGAAACGCAAAGTTGCGTCGCCGACAACGAGCAAACCCGCCTGGAGCCTTTCGACAATTTCTCTAGCCTCCGCGGCCCCACCGTCAATTATCTTGGTGCCGGCCAGGATATTTGCTGTGCGAACCTCCAATGGTTCGCGCTCATAGCCTACGAAGTTGTAGTTTATCCGGCCACGAAATAGGTGCCAGGCTCCGTCGCGCTGAAAAGCGAGATAGCTCAAGCTAGGAACCAGTACACTCTCGAACGCTGCAATCGACTGAAAGAATCCGTCAGTCGGCGATGGTCTGATCTTCGGCTGATCGTTCATCTGCCCCACCATTTTTGAGCGGCAATCCTAATCATGAGAGACGCTAAATGCCAGATTGCGAGATGAGTCCGTAATCCCGGGCATTGATATTCGCGTGGCTTGCCGATCAGCGCGCGCCGCCGACAAAGCGGTTGGCGTTGGGCGACTTCCGGCATCACAATGCCATCCCAACGCTGGGGCATGTTAAGCCTCGCTTCCCAAAATCCCGCTTAGCGCCGGACCCGCGATGTCTGCTATGGCCGCATGGAAGTCGAAAAATTGCTCGCAAGATTCGCGATGACTGGCCCTGCCGCGATCGCACCGACGATCAGGCTCAACAAAGCCAAGAGGATAATCCACGGCTGTAGCCGGAGGTTCGCATGGGCACTGAGCAGGTTGGCTTGTGATTGAAGAGCGGAGTTTAGATCTTCCACATTCCGCAAAAGCCCTTGAGCCTGCCGTGGTAGCTCCTCCTGAATAACCTCGACTAGCGTTTGTGACGATTGTGGCCAATCGGAAGATTCGGGCTCGAGATCGATATCGCTTTGATAGCGCGCGAAGGTCGAGTCGATCTCTAGAAGCTCTCGCCCGATTGAGGCAGCATCAACGCAAACTGCAAAGTCGGCGCGAACTTTCGCTAGCGCTTTTGATGCGCGCGCGTTGCCAATCACGTTTGCCGCGCCGTCTCGGGTCTTCGCAAGACGTCGTTGATAAAACCTAAACACTCGCAGCAATGCCCAAACACAGAAGGTCGCTCGAAACTGGCTGTCCACATAGTGCGCAGCTCCCGTCTCTCCTGCCTGGTAACCAGAAGTATCGATATGAGGCAGCTGCGCACTATCTAGCGCCATTACTGAATGGCTTTGTAGATCGTCGCCGCCTAGATATGGGAAGTATCGAATTGGCTTGCTCGCATCGCCAGCTGGCCCTGCGAATTTAGAATAGGAAAAGCTTAAGGCCAAAGCGTCCATCATCTCCCTTGAGCCCTCTGAGACTCCTTCAAGTACTGCCAGCTCACACATTTCCGGCTCCTCACCGTTGTTGCTGAGAAGCCCCCGAAAGTTTTTGCGATGCCACTTCGTAGCCTCCGCTCGCCACTCCCCACGAATCCGATTAATGTGTGCCCTCCGCTCCAAAGAAGGTGACGATGCTGTCACCCCGGTGCCCCACGGGGTGACCCGTGTCTGATACGTCCGGTGTACAGCCTCCTCGATTCTGGATCGCTCGCCTTCGCGTAGTTTAAAATAGGTCACCAAGGCGGTGAGGGAGGGTGTGAGCATTGTCACCGTGCCCTGGGCCGACGAGGCAAAGCGAGGCAGCTCGCACTGATGGCCGGAGCTGAATGGCAGCCGCTTCTCACCTGGCGGAAACAAATATAGCTCAAGAGAGCTACCTGGGTTGGCTCGCTGGTTTTCTAGGAATTCGGCCAGGCTGCGGCCCGGGATGGTGGGCTGCGAGGCCTCCAATCTCTCTAGCTGACGCGACAGATTGTGAACGTTGTCGGGTGTGAAAAACTCCGTCGTCCAAATACCGTAAACACGAACATGTTCAGCATCGGGAATCGGGCGTTCCCGGTCACCCTCGCTGTCTCGTTTGGCGTGGAACGCCAATGAGCGGTAGTACATCGGGCTCTTTATGAGACCTTTGGAAAGCCGGAAAAGTAAGTGCTGGAGCCGATAGCGAAATGATCCTCTCCGGCTATACCAAGCTTCGTCCTCGTGCTCCTTACTTTGCGCTGGCGAGATCATCGTTGCAATCTAGCCCTCTCCAAATGGTCAGCAACCGCCGACATAGCCGTCGTTTGCCTATCGAAATTGAGGGCTTCAAACCTGCCTTCCATTCACAAGAGGATACACATGTTGACTAGGAAACTTTTTCTTATTAGCTTCCTAGTCAACGAATCGAGGTGGTTATGGCCGGTGTCTCCGACCTCAATGCCCATACAGGTTATCTGTTGCGGATGGTGTCGAACGCCGTCTCGCAGGAATTTGCGCGCAAGGTCGCAAGTGAGGATGTGACCGTGGCTGAATGGACAATGCTCCGCTCGCTCTATGGAAGCGACGCCATAGCGCCTTCGGTGCTGGCCGATCGAATGGGCATGACAAAGGGCGCGATCAGCAAGCTGGCCGGGCGGTTGCTCGAAAAGAGATTGATCGAACGCGACGACAATCCCG
>ERZ778022.3666-NODE-3666-length-14111-cov-4.614898_pt1 | contig 14111 bp, 14 predicted proteins | sample MGYA00375752_ERZ778022 | MGnify/ENA primary metagenome ERZ778022 (study PRJEB29350, sample SAMN05389826) | bioreactor metagenome | isolation source: Thiocyanate bioreactor | place: South Africa: University of Cape Town | collected 2014-04-04 ... | reverse complement strand
TCCGTTCGCGCGCGAAGAGCAGCAATTCCACCAGCAGCAGGGCGGCAACGGCCGCTTCGCCGGCCATGCGTCGCCCGCCGAAGCCGGCGACGAGGCCGCCCCCCTGCCCCAGATCGCCTATCGCGGCCTCGCGTCTGCGGGCGGCGTAAACCTGTTCGTATAGGAGACCTTAGATGGCCATCAGCGGCGTCAGCGGCAGCAGCGGTACCAGCGCCCTCGCGGGATCGCGCCAGACCATCGCGGACAACTTCGACACCTTCCTGCAGATCCTCACCACCCAGTTGAGGAACCAGAACCCCCTCGATCCGCTGGACACCAACCAGTTCACCCAGCAGCTCGTGCAGTTCACCGGCGTCGAGCAGCAGCTCAAGACCAACGAGTTTCTCGAGGCCATGATGTCCTCGAGCATTGCCGCCAACAACTCGCAGGCGGTGAGCTATGTCGGCAAGGTGGTAACGGCCTCGGGCAACAAATCGGAGCTGGTGAACGGCCAGGCGCAGTGGCATTTCGCCGTCGACCAGCAGGCGAACATCACCGCTACGGTGCGCGACGCGAAGGGCAATGTCGTCCACACCAAGACCGGCCAGGTGCAGGAAGGCGAGAGCGTCTTTACCTGGGATGGCCGCAACTCTGCTGGCACCATGCAGCCGGACGGCTCTTACTCGATCACCATCGAGGCACGGAACAGCAAGGGCGGGCTGATCAGCGTGGCAACGGAAATGACCGGCGAAGTGACCGGCGTGGATTTCGCCGGTTCCGAGCCGGTGCTGATCGTCGGCAATGCCCGGGTCAACCTCTCGGCCGTGCTGTCGGTCCGCGCGAAGGGTGACGCCAGCACGAGCTGACGATAGCGGACGGCTATCCGAGAAGACCCGTCGGCAGGCCATCGATACTGGTGAGGTTCTTCTCCCGCCAGTAGTCCTCGATGCCGTCGACGCCCTTGGCACTGGCCCATCGGTCCATCGTCTCGCGCTCGCCGCGATACTCGTAGAACGGCACGCCGTAGCCGCACGAGGTCTTCACAAGGTCGAAGTCGATCCGCATCATCTGGCGGGCACCCAGCGGCTCGCTGCCGGCGAAGTGGCGGGCAAGCAGCTCGGCGTACTCATCGCTGCCGCGCGGGATCGCCCGGCCGCGTCCGTAGAGCCTGAGGATCAGCGGCGGCCCATCCACGGCACAGAACATGATGGTGAGCCGGCCGTCGGCTCGCACATGCGCCGCAGTCTCGTTGCCGCTGCCGGTGCGGTCGAGATAGACGGCGGCGTTGTCGTCCAGCACACGGAACGCGTCGGTCGAGCGCGGCGAGATGTTGATGCGCGTGCCTGCCGCCGCCGAAGCCGTGAAGAACATGTGCTGCGCCGCGATGAAGGCACGATGCTGCGGGCTGAGCGCCGGGTAGTCCTTGGCCATTTCCGTCTCCTCGGGCGACTGTCGATCCGTACCGTCCATGTATTCGGCGATGCCGCACGAAGACGGACCGTGGATCGATTTCGACCCGTCAAGTCAAACGCTTTAACCGCTTGTAAGCGTTCGTTTAGGGCAATGTTAAGGGCGTTGGACTAGGCTCCAGAGCCATGGTCAGGTTGAGTAAGTGAGTAAAATGACCGTCCAAATGCGTCCCCGCGTCAAGTACGTGATCGGCCCTGATGGGAGCCCGCTCACGATCGCGGATCTTCCACCCAGCAATACACGCCGCTGGGTCATCCGTCGCAAGGCCGAGGTGGTCGCCGCTGTCCGCGGTGGGCTGCTGAGCCTTGAGGAGGCCTGCGCGCGCTATACGCTCAGTGTCGACGAATTCCTCAACTGGCAGGCCGCCATCGACAAGCATGGCCTTGCCGGGCTCAGGACGACCTGGATCCAGCACTACCGCGAAACCTGACGGTCTGATCGCAGACTGCTTCGAACCCGCCCGGCCCCGCCGCGGCGGGTCTCGCTTGCTAGGGCGTCGCCGCCGTCATCCACCTGCCCCCGGCGGGTCGGGCCTGCATCCGCCGGTAGTGCGCCTCCATGGCGGGCAATGAGGGCCGCTCCGGAATCGGTGTCGAGAACCAGCGATGCGTCGACAGCGCAATGGCGATGTCGGCAATGCTGAACGTTTCGCGGGCAACGTAGGCACCCCGCGCAAGCTGCCCTTCGAGCACCCGCAGGACCCTGGTCCAGCGGGCTACCGATTCCGCTATCCTGTCGCGGTCGGCATAGGCCGGGTTGTTCCGCATCAGGGCGTTGACGGCATAGCCCCATTGCGGGTTCAGTTCGCCAAGCTGCCAGCACAGCCACTGTTCCACGAGCGCCCGACCGCCGAGATCGGCCGGCAGTAGTCCGCTGTGCCTTTCGGCGAGATAGCGCAGTATGGCATTGCTCTCCCAGAGCACGAAGCCGTCGTCGACGATGACCGGCACCTGCGCATTGGGGTTCAGCGCGGTGAATTCCGGCACGTTGGGATCGCGGATCGGCAGGCCCCAATCCTCCTGCTCGTGCGCGATGCCCAACTCTTCGGCAGCCCACAGGACCTTGCGGACATTGATCGAGGTCACGCGCCCCAGAATTTTCAGTGCCATTCCCGATTCCTTAACGTTCACCGGCATTTCCTGCCGCTCGCCTCGCACTTTGCAAGGGGAGTTAAGACAATCTTTACCATCCACTAGGCAAAGATTGCCGCGTGGGGTGCGCCGTGCGTTTGACGGCAACCGGTTTCGATCGGCTCGGGTGTGATTGTGAATTCGATGGTACAGTTCTTCAACCGCCTTGGTCTGGCGCGGGTCGCCGCGATGGGCGTGGTCGCGGTGTTGCTGCTGGGGTTCTTTGCGTTCCTCATCATGCGGGCGTCGTCGCCGCAGATGGCACCGCTCTATACCGGCCTGACCTTCGAGGATTCGGGCGCCATCGTCTCCGAACTGCAAAGCCAGAACATCCCCTACGAGCTCCGCGGTGACGGCAGCACCATCCTCGTCGCCCGCGACCAGATCACCAGCATCCGCATGACGCTGGCGCAGGACGGCCTGCCCTCGCGCGGCCAGGTCGGCTACGAAATCTTCGATGAGCAGAACACGCTGGGCGCCACCAGCTTCGTGCAGAACATCAACAATGTTCGCGCCCTAGAAGGCGAGCTGGCCCGCACCATTTCCTCGCTGGCGCGGATCAAGAGCGCGCGGGTGCACCTCGTATTACCAGAGCGGGAGCTGTTCCGCCGCGAGCGCAAGGACCCCACCGCCTCGATCGTTCTGTCGGTGCGCGGCGCGCTCAGCACCGGCGAGATCCGGGCCATCCAGCATCTCGTCGCCTCGGCGATCGAGGGCCTCACCCCCAACCGTGTGTCGATCGTCGACGACGCGGGCCAGCTGCTCGCATCGGGCGGCGGCGGTTCCGATGAATCGATCATGGCCGGGGAGATGGAAGAACGCGTTCTGGGCGTCGAGAACCGGATGCGCACCCGCATCGAGGACCTGCTCGCCAATATCGTCGGCGCCGGCCGCGCGCGCGTGCAGGTCAGCGCCGAGCTCGACCTGTCTCGCTCCACCAAGACCTCCGAGACCTTCGATCCCGACGGCCAGGTCGTCCGCTCCTCGCAGACGCGGGAAGGCGAGAATGCCGCATCGACTCCCGGCGGCACCGGCCAGGTTACCGTAGCCAACGAACTCCCCGGCGCCTCCGACCAGGCCGGTGCGAGCGGCGCGACCAGCGAAACCGGCACCACTTCGGAGGAAATCACCAACTTCGAGATTTCCAAGACCACCCAGACCGAGATGACCGAGGCCGGCAGCATCAAGCGGCTGTCGGTGGCGGTGGCGGTCGATGGCATCTATGCCGATGATGGCGCCGGCAATTCCGTCTACCAGCCGCGCTCCGCGCCCGAACTCGAGCAGATCACCGCCCTGGTCCGCTCGGCCATCGGCTTCAACGACGCGCGCGGCGACCAGGTGCAGGTCGCCAACCTGCAGTTCGCCGAACGGCCCGGCATCACGCCTGAGGGCACCACGGGCCCGGGCCTCTTCGATTTCACCCGCGACGACCTGATGAGCGGCGCCGAGATGCTGGTGACGCTGCTGATCGGCCTCGCGCTGGTGCTGTTCGTGATGCGGCCGCTGCTCCGCCGCGTGCTCACCCCGGAACAGCCGCTGGCCCTGCCCGTCAGCGCCGAAGTCGGCGGACCCGGCCTTGCCGCGCAGGCTCAGGGCGGCAGCGTTGCGGCGACCGCTGAGCTGGAAGCCCCGTCGTCCGCACCGGCATCCCGAGCGCCGGCATGGATGAGCAGTGCCAAGCAACTGGGCGAAGCGCAGGCCGAGACGCTCAAGACCGTGGGCGAACTCGTCGACGACAACCCCAAGCAGGCCGCGACCATCGTCCGCGACTGGCTTGGGCAGGCCGCGTAAGGGAGGGCTGACAAATGGCACAGGCCCTTCAGACCAATGACATCAACGCCCTTGCCAGCGGCAAGCAGCTGGTGATCGGCGCCAATGCCGAGCACCGGGGCCTAAGCGGCGACGAGAAGGCCGCTGCACTGCTGCTGGCGCTCGGGCCGGATTTCGGCAGGCCGATCCTCGAAGAACTCGACGAACTCGAAATCCGCACGCTGTCGCGCGCCATGGTGCGGCTGGGCCCGATCACCAAGGAGATGCTGGACGAACTCTTCGCCGAGTTTGTCACCACGATTTCCACCAGCGGTCCGCTGGCCGGCAACTCCGACACCACCCAGCGGCTGCTGCTGTCGTTCCTCCCGCCCGATCGCGTCGATGCGATCATGGAGGAAATCCGCGGTCCTGCCGGCCGCAACATGTGGGAGAAGCTGAGCAACGTGCAGGAGGACGTGCTCGCCAATTACCTGAAGAACGAATATCCGCAGACCATCGCGGTGGTGCTGTCCAAGATCGCTTCGGACCACGCGAGCAAGGTGCTGGCGGTACTCCCCGAGGACCTCGCACTCGAGGTGGTGCAGCGCATGCTGGCGCTCGAGCCGGTGCAGAAGGACGTGCTCGAAAAGATCGAGTCGACCCTGCGCACCGAGTTCATGTCGACGCTGTCGACCACCAAGCGGCGCGACAGCCACGAGCAGATGGCCGAGATCTTCAACTCGTTCGACCGCCAGACCGAAGCCCGGTTCATCACCGCGCTCGAAGAGCGTGATCGCGACGGTGCCGACCGCATCAAGGCGCTGATGTTCACGTTCGAGGATCTGGCCATGTTGGAGCCTTCGGCGATCCAGACGCTGCTGCAGCGCATGGACAAGAAGGATCTGGCGCTCGCGCTCAAGGGCGCCAACGACCAGCTCAAGGACTTCTTCTTCGCCAACATGTCGGCGCGTGCCGGCAAGATGCTGAAGGACGACATGGATGCCATGGGCCCGGTGCGGCTCAAGGACGTCGACGAGGCACAGGCCCGGATGGTGAACACGGCCAAGGACCTGGCGGCACGCGGCGAGATCGTCATCGCCAAGGGCCGGTCCGATGAGGTGATGGTGATCTGATGGCCGCCGCCCCCGCAAGATTCACCTTCGATCTCGACCTCGGCCGTGGCGACGAGCCCAGCCGCGGGCCGACCGCGGGCGCCATGGAGGCGATGCTTGCGGAAGCGCGGCAGGCCGGCTTCGCCGAGGGCTTTTCGGCCGGCGAACAGGGCGTTCTCGCACAGAGTGCAAGGCAGCTCGACAACGCCGCCGCCGAGCTGGGCGATCGCGTGTCGGCGATGGCCGCTGCGCTCGATGACACCCGCAAGGCGACGCTCGCCGAAGCGGTCGGCCTTGCTGCTTCGATCGCCCGCAAGCTGGCCTCGGGGCTGGTTGCGGCGCAGCCCACGCGCGAAATCGAGGCGCTGGTTGCGGAGTGTCTCGCGACGCTCGAAGGCGTGCCGCATCTGGTGATCCGCTGCAATGCAGAGCTCGCTAACAGGGTTCGCGCGATCGCTACCGATCGCATTCAGACATCGGGCTTTTCCGGCCGCCTCGTGGTGATGGGCGACCCGGAGATTCCGCTGGGCGATTGTCGGCTCGAATGGGTCGACGGCGGCCTGGTCCGCGACAAGGCGGCCATCGACGCACAGATCGACGGCCGGATCGAAAATTTCCTCGCGGCGCGAGGCATCAGCAGCGGCGCGAGCGCCGGGGAGACGACGTAATGGCCGCCACCAACGATCCACAAGCTTCGGGCGGGGTGGCCTTCGAGGAGATGGATGCTCCCGGCCGCGACGGAAGCATGCCGACCGGCGAAAAGAGTGCTGCCGATCTCGAGGCAGTGTTCGACGTTCCCGTGCGGGTCTCGGTCATTCTCGGCCGCGCCCGTGTCCCTGTCTCCAGCCTTCTCAAGATGGATGTCGGGACTGTCGTCGAGCTCGACCGGCAGGTCGGCGAGGCCGTGGAAATCTATGTCAACGAGCGCCTGGTCGCCCGCGGGGAAATCGTGCTGGTCGAGAACCGGCTCGGCGTGACCATGACTGAAATCGTGAAGGCGGCCTGATATGCGTCTGTTGATCGTCGGGGCCCTCGAAGGCCAGCTCAGCACTGCCACCAAGCTCGCCATGGACGGCGGCGCCCGCGTGGCGCACGCCGCGACCACCGAGATCGCTCTGGCGAGCCTCCGCGCCGGGCGCGGTGCCGATCTGCTGCTGGTCGACGTGATGGCCGATATTTCGGGCCTTATCGCTGCGCTCGATGCGGAGCGCATCGTCATCCCCGTCGTCGCCTGCGGCACCGAGACCAATGCTGCGGCAGCGGTGAACGCCATCCGTGCCGGCGCCAAGGAATACATCCCCCTGCCCCCCGATGCCGAACTGATCGCAGCGGTGATCGCGGCAGTGGCCCGGGAGGCCAACGACTTCCTCTATCGCGATGCCGCCATGACCCGCGTCGTGCAACTGGCCAACCAGATCGCCGCATCGGAAGCGAGCGTGCTGATCACCGGCGAGAGCGGCACCGGCAAGGAGGTGATGGCCAAGTATCTGCACGCCAAGAGCAAGCGGGCGGCCAAGCCGTTCATCTCGATCAACTGCGCGGCAATCCCCGAAGCGCTGCTCGAAAGCGAGCTGTTCGGGCACGAGAAGGGCGCCTTCACTGGCGCCGTTGCCCGGCGCATCGGCAAGTTCGAGGAAGCCAGCGGCGGCACGCTGCTGCTCGACGAAATTTCGGAGATGGATGTCCGGCTGCAGGCGAAGCTGCTGCGCGCCATCCAGGAGCGGCTGATCGATCGGGTCGGCGGGGCACGGCCGGTTCCCGTCGATATCCGCATCCTCGCCACCTCCAACCGCAACCTTCAGGATGCGGTTCGGCAGGGCACCTTCCGCGAGGACCTGCTGTTCCGCCTCAACGTGGTCAACCTCAAGCTGCCGCCGCTGCGCGACCGCCCCGGCGACATCGCGGCGCTCTCCGAGCATTTCGTGCTGAAATACGCCGAGGCCAATGGCCTGGGTCGCCGCGTGCTTTCTGCGGAAGCGCGCGACGCGCTGATGCGGGCCCCCTGGCCGGGGAACGTGCGCGAACTGGAGAATACGCTGCATCGCGCGGTGCTGCTGTCCGGCGGCGAACTCATTGGCCCCGAAGCCATCGCAATGCCGGATGGCACGGGCCTGTCCGAGGTCGTGAAGACCGCCACCATCGCCTCGCAGGCAGCCCAGACCGCCGAAGCCATCTCGCGCACCATGGTGGGCCGCACCGTGGCCGAGGTGGAGCGCGACCTCATCCTCGACACGCTCGATCACGTGCTGGGCAACCGGACCCATGCCGCCAACATTCTCGGCATCTCGATCCGCACGCTGCGCAACAAGCTCAACCAGTATGCCGACGAAGGCGTGCCGGTCCCCGCCCCGGGCGAGCAGCGGGGTAACGCGGCGTGAGCACTATCCTGACGATTTCGGCGGACGCGATCCCGGCGGCGATCCATGGCTGATCTTTCGGCGCCCGGGCCCGGCGGCGGGTTCAAGCTGCCCGGCTTCGGTGCCGTAGGCCGGACACTCGGCTCAACAGACATCGCGCTCGCCGTGGGCGTGATGGCGATCATCATCGTCCTGATCATGCCGCTGCCGCCGCTGCTGCTCGATGGGCTGCTGGCGATCTCGATCGTTTTCTCCGTCCTCATCCTGATGACGGCGCTGTTCATTCAGGCGCCGCTCGAGTTTTCATCCTTCCCCACGGTGCTGCTGATCGCCACCATGCTGCGGCTCGCGCTCAACCTCGCGACGACGCGCCTGATCCTCTCCGATGGTCACGGCGGCACGGACGCGGCAGGCCACGTGATCGAGGCCTTCGGCAACTTCATCACCCGAGGCAATTTCGTCATCGGTGCGGTGGTGTTCGCCATCCTCGTCATCGTCAACTTCATCGTCATCACCAAGGGTTCGGGCCGCATCGCGGAAGTCGCGGCGCGCTTCAACCTCGACGCCATGCCCGGCAAGCAGATGGCCATCGACGCCGACCTCAGCGCCGGCCTGATCGACGAGGCGACCGCGAGGAAGCGGCGCGAGACCCTCGAAGGCGAGAGTGCCTTCTTCGGCAACATGGATGGCGCATCCAAGTTCGTGCGCGGCGACGCCATTGCCGGCCTGATCATCACCTTCATCAACATCATCGCCGGTCTCATCATCGGCATGATGCAGCAGGGGCTGAGTTTCGAGGAAGCGGCCCACAACTACACCCTGCTGACCATCGGCGACGGGCTGGTCACCCAGATTCCGGCGCTGATCGTTTCGACCGCGGCGGGCCTGCTGGTGTCGAAGGCCGGCGTCACCGGCTCGGCCGACAAGGCGCTGGTGACCCAGTTCACCAGCTATCCCAAGGCGCTCGGCATGACCGCAGCGGTGATCGGCGCGATGGCCCTGCTGCCGGGAATGCCGATCCTGCCGTTCGTGGGGCTGGCGGGCGGCGTCGGTTTCCTCGCCTATCAATCGAACAAGAAGAAGGTCATCCGCGATGCCGAGGCAGCCATAGCGGCGGCCACCGCCCCCGCGACCGGCAGTGCGCAGGCCGCTGCGGCGACCGAGGAAGCACCGATCACCGACAGCCTCAAGATCGACGAACTGAAGCTGGAGCTGGGCTACGGCCTGCTGTCGCTGGTCAAGGAGGACGACAACGGCACCGACCGGCTGACCGAGCAGATCAAGGCGCTGCGCCGGCAGCTCGCCACCGAGCTCGGCTTCATCATGCCGCCGGTGCGCATCCTCGACAACATGCAGCTCGAGCCCAACGAGTACCGCGTCAAGATCAAGGAAGTGGATGCTGGCCGCGGCCAGATCTTCGCCAATCAGCTGATGATCATGGACCCCATGGGCCGCGACATCAACCTGCCGGGCGTCCACACCACCGAGCCGACCTTCGGCCTGCCGGCGACCTGGATCGAGCCGGCGCTGCGCGACGAGGCGGAACTGCGGGGCTATTCGATCATCGACCCCTCGACAGTGATCTCCACGCACCTGACCGAGGTGTTGAAGGCCAACGTTTCCGACCTGCTCAGCTACGCCAATGTGCAGTCGCTGCTCGGCGGACTGACCAAGGACCAGCAGAAGCTGGTCGAAGACATCGTCCCGAGCCAGATTTCGGTCTCGGGCATCCAGCGCGTGCTGCAGGTGCTGCTCTCCGAGCGCATCTCTATTCGCGACCTGCCGACGATCCTCGATGGCATCGCCGAAGTTGCGGGCTCCGGACGGACCGCGCAGATGGTGGCCGAGCATGTCCGCTCGCGGCTCAGCCGGCAGCTCTGTGCGGCCAATCTGGGCCCCGACGGAAACCTGCCGCTGGTGACGCTTTCACCCCAGTGGGAGCGCGATTTCTCCGAGGCGATGGTGGACGACGGTCCCGACCGGCACCTCGCCATGGCGCCCTCGCGACTGCAGCAGTTCATTGTCGGAGTGCAGGGTGCCTTCGAGAGTGCGGCGCAGAAGGGCGAGTTGCCCGTGCTCATCACCTCGCCGTCGATCCGTCCGCATGTGCGCGCCATCATCGAGCGGTTCCGCCCACAGACGGTGGTGATGAGCCAGAACGAAGTGCATCCGCGCGTGCGGCTGAAGACGATCGGTTCGATCTGACGGAACGCCGCGCGACCCCACGCATTGTAGCGGCGCACCAGCCGAGGTCGCCATGAAGCTGTTCGCCTGCGACCATTGCGGTCATGCCCTCTATTTCGAGAACGTCGTCTGCGAGCATTGCGGGCACCGGCTCGGCTATGTGCCAGAGGCCAACGCCCTGGTGTCGCTGGAAAGCGACGCCGAAGCCTGGACCGCGCCGCACCTTCCAGGCCGCCGCTTCGTTTTCTGCGCCAACGCCCAGTTCGGGGCCTGCAACTGGCTCGTCGAGGCCAAGCCGGGCGAGGACGTCTACTGCCGGGCGTGCCGGCACAACGAACTCGTGCCGCCATTCGAAGATGCCGCCATGCTGGTGCGCTGGCAGGTGATAGAGCGGGCCAAGAAGCGCCTGTTCTATTCCCTGCTCCGCCTGCACCTGCCCCTCGCTACCCGCAGCGAAGACGCCGTGCATGGGCTGGGCTTCCGGTTTCTCAACGAGGCCTTGTCGGCCGAGCCTGTGCTCACCGGCCACTCGGCGGGCACGATCACCATTGCCCTGACCGAAGCCGACGATGCGGCCCGTGAATATCGCCGCACCCAGCTCAACGAGCCGTACCGAACGCTGCTCGGCCACTTCCGGCATGAGATCGGGCACCACTACTGGGACATTCTCGTCGGCGGCAACGCGAACCTCGGCGAATTCCGACGGTTGTTCGGCGACGAGACGCGGGACTACGAGTCGGCGTTGCAGGCTTACTACGCCAGCGGCGCGCCGCCGGACTGGCAGTCGACCTTCATCTCCGGATACGCGTCATCGCATCCCTGGGAAGACTTTGCCGAGACCTGGGCACACTACCTGCATCTGGTCGACACCACGGAGATGGCGGCGGCGTTTGGCGTGCGCATGCGGCCCGGCATCGACGGCCGCGGCGAACTCACCACCCGGATCGATTTCGATCCGTATCGCCTCGCGACGATCGACGAGCTGATCGACAGCTGGGTGCCGCTGGCGTCGCTGATCAACAACCTCAACCGTGCCGTCGGCCAGCACGATGCCTATCCGTTCGTGCTGACGCCGGTGGTGATCGAAAAGCTCGGCTTCATCCAGAAGCTGGTGCACGAGGCCGGCCGGACACAGTGGACCGTGCCGGGGCCGACAGGCCCGATCCCGATCAACACTCCGGCAGGCTGACGGCGAGACCGCCGAGCGAGGTTTCCTTGTAGCGCTCGTTCATGTCGCGGCCGGTCTGGCGCATCGTTTCGATGCACGCATCCAGCGGCACGATGTGCGAGCCATCACCCAGCGCCGCGAGCGACGCGGCGGCGACCGCCTTCACCGCCCCCATGCCGTTGCGGTCGATTCAGGGCACCTGCACCAGACCCTTTACCGGATCGCAGGTCATCCCCAGATGATGCTCGAGCGCGATCTCGGCGGCATTTTCGATCTGCTCATTGGTGCCGCCAAGCGCGGCGCACAGGGCCGCCGCCGCCATCGCGGACGCCGACCCGACCTCGCCCTGGCAGCCGACTTCGGCACCCGAGATGGAGGCATTGTACTTGATGAGCCCGCCGATTGCCGCCGCGGTCAGCAGCATGTCCGGGATCTTCTCGCGGGAAGCTCCGGGAACGAAATCGAGGTAGTAGCGGATCACCGCCGGAATGACGCCCGCCGCGCCATTGGTTGGGGCGGTGACCACCTGCCCGCCGGCGGCATTCTCCTCGTTCACCGCCATCGCATAGGCCTGCAGCCAGTCGACGGCAGTGTGGAGCGGTGCATCGTTGGCACCGCGCGCCGCTTCGAGCTTGCCCCTGAGTCCCGCAGCCCGCCTGCGCACCCGCAAGCCGCCCGGCAATTGCCCTTCGGTTGCGAGCCCCCGGTCGATGCAGCGGTTCATGGCTTCCCAGATCGCCGCGACGCCGGTGTCGAGCGCCACGTCGTTGCGCCCCGCCAGTTCGTTGGCGCGCTTCATCGCGGCTATCCCGAGGCCCGAGCGCTGCCCCATCTCAAGCATGATCGCAGCCGTGGCGAAGGGATAGGGCACATCGAGGTTGCCCGCCGCTGCACGGTCGGCCGTCATCTCCGCCTCGGTCATGACGAAGCCGCCCCCGACCGAGAAGTAGGTCTCGGTGTGAACGATCTCGCCATCGGCGCCGCGCGCGACGAAGGTCATGCCGTTGGGGTGGGCATCGAGCCGTTTGCCGCGTTCGGCGACGATGGCTGCATCGGGATCGAGCCGGATGGTGCGCTGTCCCACCCGCAGCCGATGCGTGTGCGACAGTTCATCCAACGCGAGGTCGGCACCATCACGCTCGTAGGTCTCTGGCGCCATACCCATCAACCCGCAGAGCGCCGCGCGGAACGTGCCGTGCCCCTCGCCCGTGTAGGCCAGCGAGCCGTAGAGATGCACCGTCAGCGTCAGTTCCCCCGTCGGCAACGGCATGGCCGCAAGGTCGTCGACAAAGCGACGTGCCGCAATCATCGGCCCCATCGTATGCGACGACGAGGGCCCTACGCTCAGCTTGAAGATGTCGAAGATACTGAGGAACATCGCATAGATGTCGGCTGTCGGCCGTCGCCGGTCAACTGGCTTCAGCCTTCATTTACCCGTTAACCCGAGCGCGGCTTCCCCGCCCCGCCCAATCCGATATGTTCTGCCACATCAGGAGCCCTGCGCTGCGGAAGGCTCCAATACATCCGCTGGGAGGCGGGGAAGGGTCGGACCCCAACGGGGCCGGCCCTTTTCAATTGGCACGATCCAGCCGCATCGCGGGAACGAGCGCGCACCACGTTACGTTAACGACACATCAAGGCCGTGCAGCACCTCACCTGGAAGCGCTGTGCCGCACGGCTGTTCATCATCACGACGAACGATCGGAGACTAACATGCTGCGCACTCTGCTGACCACCACGGCTCTTGCCGCCCTCCTGTCGACCGGTGCCATGGCCCAGAATACTGCCGGGCCCGACCTGCTCACCCAGGGCTACAGCATCGTCGATACCGACGGGCTTGCGAGCAAGCTGCTGGGCTTTCCCATCTACAATTCAGCGATGAACGACGCCGAGCGGATCGGTGAGATCAATGACCTCGTCATCGGCGAGAACGGCCAGGTGTCGGCGGTGATCGTCGGGGTCGGCGGCTTTCTCGGAATCGGCGAAAAGAACGTCGCGGTGAACTACGACAACTTGAAGTGGACCGTCGCCGAGGACAAATCCGAGCGGCTCGTTCTCGAGGGCGCCAGCAAGGAGCAGCTCGAAGCCGCGGTGGCCGTCGAGATGATCGACGACAACCCGGTCGATACGGCCGCCGTACCGGCCGACAGGCCGGTGGATGATACCGCCACCGGCACAGTGCCGCCCGCCGCCCCGGGCGTTGCCGTGGCACCCGGCACCACCACCGCTATGGACCCGCTGAACCGCACCGATCTCGTCGACTTCGATGAGATGGCGCTCACGGCCGAGCAGCTGCTCGGGACCAACGTCTACGGTCCGAATGACGAGCATATCGGCACCATCGGCGACTTCGTGCTCGGTGAAGGCAACAATGCCAGCGCCATCGACGCCGTGATCATCGATTTTGGCGGCTTCCTTGGCATCGGAACCAAGCCGGTCGCGGTGGCCTTCGAGGACCTGCAGTTCTTCGCCGACAAGAATGGCGAGAACCGCTCGCTGGTGCTGAACGTCACCCGCGACCAGATGGAAGCGGCGCCGGCGTTCAATCGCGACACCTATGCCGCCGATCGGGCCGGCCAGCGCATCGTCGTCGATCCGGCAATGGCCTCCGCAGGCTGATCGGCGAGATCATCCCAGAAATGCGAAAGGCCCGCTTCGGCGGGCCTTTTGACGTCAGGCGAAACGCGGTTCAGCGCATGTGGCGCAGCCGGGCGATCTCGTCATACTCGGCCTGCTCGGCCTTGTTGTCGGCGGCGGTCTCGCGGTCCTGCTCACGCTGGTCCAGCAACTCCCCCTTCTTGAGATCTTCGACGGCTTCCGCCAGCGCGTCCTGCGCCGCCTCGAGCGTCCCCTTCATGTCAGCGGCCGACGCCAGCAGGTTGTCACGGCGCTGGATGGCGGCCTTGGCGAAGGTCGAGTAGGCGAAATGGGCAACGTCGGAGATGCCTGTCTTCTGCTGCTC
>ERZ778022.3660-NODE-3660-length-14132-cov-526.115010_pt1 | contig 14132 bp, 15 predicted proteins | sample MGYA00375752_ERZ778022 | MGnify/ENA primary metagenome ERZ778022 (study PRJEB29350, sample SAMN05389826) | bioreactor metagenome | isolation source: Thiocyanate bioreactor | place: South Africa: University of Cape Town | collected 2014-04-04 ... | reverse complement strand
ACAAGGTGGACTTGCCGACGTTCGGGCGCCCGACAAGAACCAGAGTGGGAAGCATCATCCTAGAAACCGTAGTTGGACGCGCCCGAGGGTGCGTCTGGGCAGGTGACTGCCGCGAAGTGAGGAGGCAGCAGGCCGGAGCCTGCAACGACGAACGACAAAGGCAGGCGCGTGGCCAGGCGTGCCGGCGGGTGCGTAGCGGCCTCCATCTGCCGGTGAGTGCGATCGCAGGTTGAAGTATCGATATTCATGCAGCATTCCTAAAATTGAGCGGTCAACTGCGGTTTTTAGGATGATTATCCTTGCTGACGCGTCAGAGCCGACGCGTCGTGTTGTTTACTTGAGCCGGAACGCGACGACATTGCCTTTGGTCGTCTCCACCGCGAAACCCGGCCCGATATCGACCGGCGCCGAATGGACGCCGCTGTCGACTTTCGCACGCGCCACGAAGCTGCCATCCTCGCTCGACAGCACATGGACGTATCCCTCACCGTCAGCCACCACGACCCAGGCGCCGAGCGCCAGCGGTGCGGTCACGGCACGGCGCGCCAGCTTGTCCTGCCGCCAGCCGGCACGGCCGCTGGTTTTATCGTAGGCCGTCACGGCGTCCTTGTCGTCGGTGACGTAGACATTACGCTCGTCCATCGCCAGGCCGGTGTTGCTGGAGGTGTCGCGCGCCCACAGCAGTTCCCCGTTGCGCCGGTCGAAACAGGCCACCCGTCCCTGATAGGCAACCGCGCACACCTGGCGTTCATCCACGGCCGGATTGCCCATCACATCGGCCACCCGCTCGAGTTCGGTCGCTCCGCGCGGCAGCGCCACGGTCGCCTCCCACAACTGCGCACCATTGGCCGCATTGAGCGCAACCAGTTTGCCGCCCGGGAACCCGGCATAGAGCACCTCGTCACGCACGGTCATGCCGCCCGAACCGCGCAGGCTCAATACCGGTAGAGTGCGGGTGTACAGCCATTTTCGGCTGCCATCGGCGACCCCCAGCCCCTGCACACGGCCATCGCCCGTGCGTGCGATGACAATGTCCCCCACGACCAGCGCCTGGCCGGTCACCTCGCTCGACAAAGCCACTTTCCAACGCACTTGGCCGCTGGTCTGATCCAACGCCAGCAATTCGCCCTTGGTGCTGCCTACCAGCACCAGCCCTTGCCCCACGCCTGCGCCAGCCGACAACTTGGCGTCGGCATCGGTTTTCCATACCGTGTTGCCATTGGCTACCGTGATGCGCACCACCCGGCTGCCACCCGCGGCAAACACATCGTCGCCTACGGCCCGGGGCCGGAACAGATAACCGCTGGTATCTCCCGTTTCGCCTTTCCAGGCTTCGGTGAGGTTGGCAGTGGGTTTGAATTCGACCAGTTCAGCGGGTTTGGCCCTGACCGGACCGTGGCCAAACCAGCCGCCCACCGTGCTGGTCATCGAACCGACCGTGCTGCATCCCGACATGGCCAGCGCCAGGCCGGCGACTATCATGCGCATCTTCACTTGGTTTCTCCTCCCAGTGCATCGAGCTTCAGTTCGACGATGCTGCGATAGGGATTGTCTTTTTCCATCTTGCCGAACGCCGCCTGATACGCCTCACGCGCCTCGGCTTTCTTGCCTTGCGCCATCAGCACATCGCCCCGCATGTCTTCGAAACGGAAAGCAAACGCATCGCTATGCGAGCCTGCCAGGGTTTTCAACGCCGCTTCATATTGTTTCTGGTCAAGCTGTACGCCCGCAAGATGCAGGCGCGCCAGATCCTTCACGGCCGGCTCCTTGCTGTTGGCCACGGCCCATTCCAGCTGGCTCTGCGCGCTTTTCAGGTCTTTGTTCATGACATTGAGCTTGGCCAGCAGCATCGCGGCACGTGGTGCATACGCCGTGCCTTTGTACTGGTCGAGCAGCATCGCACCCGCTTCGCGTGCGCTCTTGGCGTCATTTGCAGCCAGCGACTGCGTGAGTTTTTCGTACACGGTTGCCGCTTCCAGGCTTTGCGTCACCGTGTGGTTCTGCCAGTAGCGCCAGCCTGCTGCCCCCGCGACCACCACGGCCAGACCGACCATCACCAGGCTGCCCCAGCGTTTCCACCAGGCTTTCAGTTCGTCCAGCCGTTCCTGCTCGTCGAGATCGTAGGTTGCCATGCGCTATGCCTTTTGAGTTGATGCTTCTTGAATGAATTGAATCGCCCGCGCCACCTCGACGCGGGTCTGTTCGCCTGCCTCGCGCAGCGGCTTCAGCGTCACCTGCTGCGCGGCGGCCTCGTCGTCGCCGATGATCACCGCATAACGAGCGCGACTGGCATCGGCCTTTTTCATCTGCGACTTGAAACTACCGCCGCCACAATGCAGGACGACGGCGAGTCCGACACTGCGCAGCGAACCTGCCACCTGCCAGGCAAAGGCCTGTGCCGCGTCGCCGGCATGAACGATATAGGCATCGGATGCCGGTGTCGCGATGGTGCGTCCGCCCGCTTCGACCAATGCCAGCAGCCGTTCGATACCCATCGCAAACCCGGCTGCAGGCGCCGGCTTGCCGCCCAATTGCTCGACCAGTCCGTCGTAGCGGCCGCCCGCACACACCGTGCCCTGCGCGCCAAGCTGATCGGTCACCCATTCGAACACGGTGCGGTTGTAGTAATCCAGCCCGCGCACCAGCCTGGGATTGATCTCGAAGGCGATGCCATTCGCGCGAAGCAGCGTCTGCACCCCTTCGAAATGCGCCAGCGCCTCGTCCTCAAGTTCATCCATCAGCTTGGGCGCCGCATCGTTCAGTGCCTGCATTGCCGGGTTCTTGCTGTCGAGGATGCGCAGCGGATTGCTGTGCAGCCGGCGCCTGGCATCTTCGTCGAGCACGTCCTGGTGCGATGCGTAATAGGCGATCAGTTTCTCGCGGTGCCGCTGCCGCGCGGCATGATCGCCCAAGGTGTTGAGCTGAAGCGTCGGCGCGATGCCCAGTTCCTTCCACAGATCGGCGCACATCACGATCAGTTCGGCATCGACGTCCGGCCCGGCAAAGCCGAGCGCTTCCACGCCGACCTGGTGAAATTGCCGGTAGCGGCCCTTTTGCGGACGCTCATGGCGGAACATCGGCCCGGTGTACCACAATCGCTTGCCGCCGTCGTACAACAGGTTGTGCTGGATCACCGCACGCACCGACGACGCCGTGCCTTCCGGGCGCAGCGTCAGCGATTCGCCGTTCAGTTCGTCGACGAAGGTATACATCTCCTTCTCGACAATATCGGTCACTTCACCGATGGCACGCTTGAACAGCCCAGTATGCTCGAGAATCGGCGTACGTATCTCGCGGTAGCCGTAGCGCCGCAGCCAGTCGCGCACGATCGCCTCGAACCCCTGCCACGTGTCGCTGACATCGGGCAGGCAGTCGTTCATGCCGCGCACGGATTGAATGTTGTTGCTCATAACTTAATCAGCAGAAATGCATTTCACGCAGTGCCGTAATGGCTGCGCACATAGTCTTCGACGATGGTCTGGAATTCTTCGGCTATCTTCTCGCCTTTTAGCGTCACGGTTTTTTCGCCATCGACGTATACCGGCGCGACCGGCACTTCGCCCGTACCGGGCAGCGAGATGCCGATATTGGCATGCTTGGACTCGCCAGGGCCGTTGACCACGCAGCCCATCACCGCGACCTGCATGGATTCGACGCCGGGATACTGGCTGCGCCAGAGCGGCATCTGCGTGCGCAGGTAGGTTTCAATGTCCTGCGCCAGTTCCTGGAACACGGTCGAGGTGGTGCGGCCGCAGCCGGGGCAGGCGGTGACCTGCGGGGTGAAGGCGCGCAGGCCGAGCGCCTGCAGGATTTCCTGGCCGACGCGGACTTCACGGGTACGTTCACCGCCCGGCTCGGGCGTCAGGGATATCCGTATCGTGTCGCCGATGCCTTCCTGCAGCAGCACGGACAAGGCGGCGGTCGAGGCGACGATGCCCTTCGAGCCCATGCCGGCCTCGGTCAGCCCGAGATGCAGCGGATAGTCGCACTGCGCAGCGAGATCGCGGTATACGAAAATCAGATCCTGCACCCGGCTCATCTTGCACGACAGGATGATCCTGTCACCGCCGAGGCCCAGCTCTTCGGCCTTCTTCGCCGATTCCAGCGCGGACGCCACCATCGCGCGGCGCATCACCACGTCGGCGTCTTCCGGGCGCGCCAGACGCGCGTTGTCGTCCATCATGCGCGCCGCCAGCGCCTGGTCGAGGCTGCCCCAGTTGACGCCGATGCGCACCGGCTTGTCGTAGCGGCATGCCACCTCGATCAGCGTGGCGAACTGCTCGTCGCGCTTGTTGCCGCGTCCGATGTTGCCGGGATTGATGCGCAGCTTGGCCAGCGCCTCCGCGCACTCGGGCACCTGGGTCAAGAGCTTGTGGCCGTTGAAATGGAAATCGCCGATCAGCGGCACGCGACAGCCCAGCACATCGAGTCGCTCACGAATGCGCGGCACCGCAGCGGCGGCGTCCAGCGTGTTGACGGTCAGCCGCACCAGTTCCGATCCAGCCTCGGCGAGCGCCTGCACCTGACACACGGTCGCAGTGATATCGACGGTGTCGGTGTTGGTCATCGACTGCACCACCACGGGGGCGTCACCGCCGACCCGCACTTGGCCGATCTGCACCTGACGGGTGGGACGACGGATAATCTGGGACATCATTCTTCCAGCGTGAAGCGGGCAACCGTCACGTCAATAAAGGGTTTCAGGTCGATAGGGCGGCCGTTGTACGTCATCTGCACTTGCGTGGCATTGCCGATCACCACATCGAAGGGAGGCTGGCCGTGAACGTCTGCGCTGCTACCTGCGGGATTGAGTTGACGCATCAGCATGCGACCGCTGGCATCCTTGATCTCGGTCCACGACTCGTCGCCGAAATCGAGGTGCAGCACACTGCCCTCCGCCGCAGACTCGACCGCTCCAGATGCCGGGGCCTCAGGCGGCGTACCGTCAGTCGTAGCGGGGATCACGGGCGACGCGGGCGCGGGCGCAGGTGCCACGACATCAGCCGGCGCAGCGACAGGGGCGGTTGCGACGGCCGCTGCCGGACGCGGCTGCATGACGGCGGGGGTCGGCGTGTCAGGGCGCTCGCCCCCATCGCTGTTGAGCCACGCATACAAGGCAACCGGCACGGCCACCACCAGCAACAGGCCGAGCAGCGACAGGATCAGCCACGGAGAAGTCAGCCATGACCGCGGCAGCGCCGGTTCGGTCGGGACGAACGCAGCCGGTTCGGTGGGACCGCCATCCATGCGCGCCAGCAGGGACTCCGGCACCAGCCCCAACAGACGCGCATAGTTCCGCACAAAGCCACGTGCGAAAACGGGCTGGCCCAGGCTCTCGAAGTCGTCCCGTTCCATCGCCTCCACCTGGCGATGCATCAGACGCAGGCGCATGGCTGCATTGTCCAGCGTGATGCCCTGCGCTTCGCGTGCCTCCCGCAAAATCTGGCCGACCGAGGCCAGCCCACTCCCACTCATTCGAAATGTCCCGTCAGCAACTGCTGCGTCTCGTTCGAATCGGGGAAGCGTTTGCGCAGCTGCAAGGCATAGGCGGCTTCCTGCGCCCGATCACCCAGCTTGCGTTCCAGCCGCACGCCCAGCCACAGGCTTTCGGCGGATGGAGGCGCCAGCTCGTCATGCCGCCCCAGCAGGCGCTGCGCTTCCGCCAGGCGCCCTTGGCGGAAATACAGTCCGGCCAGCTTGAGGACGGAGTTGGGGCTATCGGGCTGCAGTTTGAGCGCCTTGCCCAGATTGGCCTCGGCCAACGCGATATCGCCCTTCTTTTCGGCGCACAAACCGGCATTGGTCATGGCCAGTTCGGGCTGCGTATACAAAGGGTTGCGAATGGCAGCGCTGAATTGCGCCAGGCCTTCATCGTAGCGGCCGCGGGTACAGAGAAACCAGCCGTAGTTGTTGTGCGCGTTCGAATCGTTGCGATCGAGTTCAATGGCGCGGCGAAAATTTTCCTCGGCCAGTTTGTCCTCGGCCAAATCCATGTAGATCATGCCGTAGATGTTGTAGGCCGGGCCATAGCGATTGTCAGCCGTGATCGCCTTGCGCAACTCGTCGAGCGCGACCTTGTACTGGGTACGCGCGACATAGGCCCCGGCCAGATCCGTGAATGCACGGGCACGTTCGCGGCTCTGGCTGTCAGCCTCGCTGGCGGCCACACCGCCGCTCCCGTCCATCGGCTGTGCTGCGCAACCCGCCAGCAATGCCGCTGCAACCAGTACCCCTACCCATTTCTTCACGCTGCCTCCTTGTGCATTCGTTTCATGACACGCCCGCTCTTGTCCGCGACTTTCCCGGCCAGCTGCCCGCACGCCGCATCGATATCGTCACCGCGCGTCTTGCGCGTGGTCACCACCAAGCCTGCATCCTGCAGGATCTGGCGAAACACGCGCATCGACTCTGTCCGCGGTTTTTCGTAGCCCGAGTCCGGAAACGGATTGAAGGGAATGAGGTTGAACTTGCACGGCACGTCGCGCGTCAGCTCGACCAGCTGGCGCGCATGCTCGGGCTGGTCGTTCACGCCGGCCAGCATCACGTATTCGAAGGTGATGAAGTCGCGCGGCGCATGCACCAGATAACGCAGGCAGGCGGCCATCAGTTCGCGCAACGGATACTTCCTGTTGATCGGCACGATCTGGTCGCGCAACGCATCGTTGGGCGCATGCAGGCTCACCGCCAGCGCGACCGGACAACGTTCGGCCAGGCGGTCCATCGCCGGCACCAGGCCGGATGTGGATACCGTCACCCGTCGCCGCGACAGGCCGTAGGCATGGTCATCGAGCATGATCCCGAGCGCGGTCACCACGTTCTCGAAATTCGCCAGCGGCTCGCCCATGCCCATCATCACCACGTTGGTCACCGGCCGGTCGGAGATTTCGCCTGCGCCGTGATTAAACGCGGTACGGTTGGGTTCGGTCTTGAGGCTGTGGTGCGCCACCCACAACTGGCCGATGATTTCGGCCACCGTCAGGTTGCGATTGAAGCCCTGCCGCCCGGTCGAGCAGAAGGTGCACTCCAGCGCGCAGCCGACCTGTGACGACACGCACAGCGTGCCGCGATCATCCTCCGGGATGAACACGGTTTCGATGCCGTTGGCGACCCCGACGTCGAACAGCCACTTGCGCGTGCCGTCCGCCGAAGTATGCGCGTAGTTGATCGCCGGCGCCTGCACGCAGGCCTGCTGCTGGAGTTTCTCGCGCAGGCTCTTGGCGATGTCGGTCATCTGCGCGAAATCGGCCACCCCGGACTGGTGCATCCAGTGGAACACCTGACGGGCGCGAAACGGCTTTTCGCCGAGTTCGGTGAACCAGGCGGTCAGGCCATCCAGATCGAAATCGAGCAGATTCTGCGGCATGCGTGGGGTTTAGCGGCCTGCGTAGACTTCGCTGGCCGGGAAGAAATAGGCGATTTCGATCGCCGCGGTTTCCGGAGCGTCGGAACCGTGCACGGCATTGGCATCGATGCTCTCGGCGAAGTCGGCGCGGATGGTGCCCGCTTCCGCCTTCTTCGGGTCGGTCGCGCCCATCAACGCGCGGTTCTTGGCGATCGCGTCTTCGCCTTCCAGGACCTGCAGCACCACCGGACCCGAGATCATGAAATCGACCAGATCCTTGAAGAACGGACGATCCTTGTGCACGGCGTAAAAGCCCTCGGCTTCCTGGCGCGATAAATGCTTCATTTTCGACGCAACGACCTTGAGGCCATTGCTCTCGAAACGGCTGACGATCTTGCCAATCACGTTCTTGGCGACGGCATCGGGTTTGATGATGGAAAAAGTGCGCTGAACAGCCATGTGTATGCTCCAGACAAAAGAGAGAAAACAGGAAAAAAGGTTCAAAAAACCATGAAAATCAGCCCGCTAGAATAACATGGCGCACCCCGGACTGTCTTGTCCTGCCGGCGGGCGGCGGTTTGCCGGGCTTGCCCGGGCGCGTGCAACGCCATGGCTCGTCAGGGTTCGACGTGCGGCAGCAGCCCCGCCTCACCCGGCGCGGCCCCCAGGTCGGCTTCAAAGCCGATTCCCGCCGCCCACACCAATCGGCCGTCGCACCACATCAGCGGCATGCGTGCCCGCTGCCAGGGCGGGATCCCGTGTTCCTGCAGCAGGTTCTTCAGGCTGCGCCGAGGACCGCCGGCGTGAAGCCTGAGGTGCTCACCGCCCGCCCGCACACCAAGCGTGACGTCGCCTGCGGCTAGCGCCGTCTGCCGGAGCCCCGTTCCGCTCGCCCGGTCCATCCGCACGCTGACCCCGGCGGCCGGCACCCAGATTGCCGCCTCGCCCTGCCAGCGTATCGGCTCCGTCCAGCGCGGCGGCGGCGCCACCAGATAGGCCCCGCCGCGGTAGCGCCACAACTCCACCTGTCCCAGATTGACGCGCACCCGCGCATCCTCATGCGCATCCCGCAACTGGTGCAGGGCCTCGTCGAGCCGGCGCAGGCTGGGCATGGGCTGGCCATGCTGCTCGATGAAGTGGCGCAGCAGGTTGCGGGCCCGCACAGTCGAGAGGCGCGCCAGCGCGGCACAGTCGAGACGGTCGCCGGCGATGGCCTCCCGTGCATCCAGCCGTGCCAGATCGTCCAGTAATTCTGCGGCATCGGCCTGCAGCGCGGCCGCACGTGCCAAGGTGCGGCCGGCGCCGGGAAAATGCTGCGCCAGCAACGGCATCACCTGCTGACGTAGCGCGTTGCGGCGATATCGGGTGTCCCGGTTGCTTTCGTCATCGATCCAAGCAAGGCCCTGCTCCCGCGCGGTACGCAACAACTCGGCGCGAGGAATGGACAGCAACGGCCGCAATTGGGTTGCGTGCCAGCCAGGCTGGTCTTGCCGTTCGGCCATGGCCGCCAGACCTTTCGGCCCGGCGCCACGCAGCAATTGCAGTAGAAGTGTCTCGGCCTGATCGTCCTGATGGTGTGCCGTGAGGAGAAAATCCACATCCAACGCAGCAAAGATGCGTTGACGTTCCCGCCGCGCGGCCGCTTCGATGCCGGCCGGGTCATCGCGTGCGATCTGCACACGATGGACGGCCAATTCAACTGCGTGCGTGGCACATAGCCGGCCGCAGAAATCAGCCCAGTCGTCCGCATGGGGCGACAGGCCATGGTGCACGTGCACCGCCTGCAGTTCGAATGGATGGAGGTCGCGCAACGCCAGCAGGGCATGCAGCAGGGCGACAGAATCGAGCCCGCCCGACAGGGCCAGCGTCAGCCGTGCATGCGGAGGAGCGTGGCGGCCAAGCACGTCCGCCACCTCTGCAACGATCGCCTTATTTGGCGGGGGTTTCCTTGAAGCTTCCATACGCCCGCAGACGCTGGTAACGCGTATCCAACAGGGCGTCGAGCGACTGTTTGCGCAATTCGGCGAGCGTATCGGTCAGTGCGCGGCGCATCGCCTGGAACATGGCGTCCCAGTCGCGCTGCGCGCCACCCAGCGGCTCTTCGACGATGCGGTCGACCAGCCCGTTGGCTTTCAGGCGGTCGGCGGTGATGCCCAGGGTTTCGGCAGCAACCGAGGCCTTGTCGGCGCTCTTCCACAGGATCGAGGCGCAGCCTTCCGGCGAGATCACCGAATAGGTGGAATATTGCAGGATCAGCATGCGGTCGCCGACGCCGATCGCCAGCGCGCCGCCCGAACCGCCTTCGCCAACGATGGTGCACACGATCGGCGTCTTCAGCTCGGCCATCACATAGAGATTGCGCGCGATCGCCTCGGATTGCCCGCGTTCCTCAGCGCCGATGCCTGGATAGGCTCCCGGCGTGTCGATGAAGGTGAAAATCGGCAGGCCGAACTTTTCGGCGAGGCGCATCAACCGCAGCGCCTTGCGGTAGCCCTCGGGACGCGGCATGCCAAAATTGCGGTAGATCTTTTCCTTGGTGTCGCGGCCCTTCTGGTGGCCGATCACCATCACCGGTTCGCCGTTGAAGCGAGCCATGCCACCGACGATCGCGGCATCGTCGGCATAGGCACGATCGCCGTGCAGTTCGACGAAATCGGTGAACAGCCCCTGCACATAGTCCAGCGTATACGGGCGCTGCGGATGGCGCGCCACCTGCGACACCTGCCAGGCATTGAGCTTGGCGTAGATGTCCTTGGTCAGCGTCTGGCTCTTCTTCTGCAGGCGGCGGATTTCTTCCGAAATATCCAGCGCGGAGTCATCCTGCACAAAGCGTAGTTCTTCGATCTTGGCTTCGAGCTCCGCAATCGGCTGCTCGAAATCGAGGAAAGTGGTTTTCATCGGTGGTCTTTATCAAACTGTCACAAAAACAGGTCAGCCGGGCATTTTAGCAGCCCGGCGCCTTTTACCATCCGATTCGGCGCCATGTGGCTTAATGATGGTGATGGCCGTGCGCACCGTGCGCGTGACGATGGGCGACTTCGTCCGCCGTCGCCGCACGCACGTCGGCCACGACGCACTGAAAATGCACGGCCTGGCCGGCGTAGGGATGATTGCCGTCAACCACCACCTTGTCTTCGGCAACATCGGTCACGGTGTAGAGCATTTCCTCGCTGCCGTCGACTGGCGAACCGACGAACTGCATGCCGACCTCGATGTCGGCAGGAAATGACTCACGGGGTTCCAGCCGCACCAGATCTTCCTCGAATTCGCCGAATGCATCGGCCGGCTGCAACTTGAGGTCGACGGTCTCGCCGACGGCCTTGCCTTCCAGCGCCTGTTCCACCAACGGGAAAATGTTGTCGTAGCCGCCATGCAGGTAGCTGACCGGCTCGTCGCTTTCCTCCAGCAGCTTGCCGTCCATATCCTTGACGATATAGGTGATGGTGACCACGGTATCCTTGCCAATATTCACTTGAGTTCCTTTACCAGTTGGAGCACTTCCGCCGCATGGCCGCGGCTGGAAACGCCATACAGTGCGTGACGGATGACGCCCTGTTTGTCGATGATGAAGGTGGAGCGCACCATGCTCTTGCGCATGACGCCATCCACTTCCTTGTCCTGCAGTACGCCATATGCCGTACAGGTGGCCTGTTCCTTGTCGGCCAGCAGCCTCACGCTGATGCCGTGCTTGTCGCGAAACTCGCCATGCTTGATGCAATCGTCGCGCGAAACACCGAGTACGGCGGCACCCAATTTGGAAAACGCGTCTTCCAGTTCGGAAAATTCGATCGCTTCGGTCGTGCAGCCCGGTGTATCGTCGCGCACATAGAAATACAGCACCAGCGTCTTGCCCCGGAACTGGGACAACTCGACGATGTTCATGTCCGCGTCGGGGTTGGAAAAGTCCGGCGCCCGATCTCCTGCTTTCAGCATGGGTTACTCCGCCTTAGTGTCTTTCCGGCAGCATTCTAACAGCCCTGCAGGTGCCGCATCGCTATAATCGCGTCCATGATGACTGCCTTGCTCGGTGGCTTGAGCCCCACCCGTTTCCTGCGCGATGTCTGGCACAAGCGCCCGCTCCTGATCCGCAACGCCGTACCCGGCTTCACCGGCCTCCTGTCTCCCGACAAGATGCGGCAACTGGCCGCCCGCGACGATGTGGAATCGCGATTGGTCCAGGGCAGCGGCACGCACTGGCAGCTCGACCACGGCCCGTTCAGCAAACGCGATTTCAAGCGCCTGCCCAAGACCGACTGGACGCTGCTGGTACAGTCGCTCAATCACCTCCTGCCCGCAGCTGACGCCTTGCTGGCATGCTTCAACTTCATCCCGCATGCCCGCCTCGACGACCTGATGGTGAGCTACGCCGTGTCCGGCGGCAGCGTGGGGCCGCATTTCGATTCCTACGACGTCTTCCTGCTGCAGGGGCAAGGCCACCGCCGTTGGCGGATCAGCACGCAGTCCGACCTGACGATCCTGGACGACGTGCCGCTGAAAATCCTCCGGCGTTTCGAGGCGGAAGACGAATGGGTGCTCGGCCCCGGCGACATGCTCTATCTGCCGCCGCATGTCGCGCATTACGGCGTCGCCGAGGACGAATGCATGACCTATTCGATCGGCTTTCGCGCACCCACTACCGAAGAAATGGCCCACGGCTTTCTGATGCATCTGCAGGACACGATCGCGCTTGAGGGCCGTTATGCCGACCCCGATCTGCGCCTGCAAGCCCATCCCGGTGAAATCGGCCGCGCGATGCTGAGCCAGATCGAGGACATGATCGCCAAAATCAAATGGAGCAAGCGCGACATCGCCGAGTTCGCCGGGCGCTACCTGTCCGAACCCAAGCCGAATGTTTTTTTCGATGCGCCGGACACGCCGCTCAACCGGAGTGCCTTCAACAAGCAAACGAACAAGCATGGCGTCGCGCTCAATCCCAAATCGCGTCTGCTGTTCACCGGAAAGCGCTTTTTCATCAACGGCGAGGCTTTCACGCCTGCAGCCGGCGAGACCGCCGCACTGAAGCAACTGGCCGACCAGCGCCATCTCGCGCCGCCCGTGCCTGCCACCCTGCGCGAGCGTCTGTACGACTGGTATGAAGCTGGCTGGCTGGAGACCGACACCCCATGAACGTCTTTGAAACCCCTGCCGAATTCCGTGCCGCATTCGACACGCTGGTGGCTGCGACGCACCGCCAGTTGCGCGTGTACGACCATGACCTGAGCCTGCTGGACCTCGACGACGCGTCACGGCTCGCCACATTGCGCGCACTCTGCGTGGCAGGCGGCGGGCGCCGCATCGAACTGCTGCTCGACGACATCAGCCGCGTCGCTCGCGACCATCCTCGCCTGATGTTGCTGTTGCGGGATTTCGGCCATGTCCTCGAAATCCGCCAGGCCGATCCCGACGCACCCCGTCCCGATCAGGCGTTTGTACTGGCTGACCGACACGGTGTGCTGCTCCGTGCCGACAAGACTGCGGTGCACGGTACGCTGCATGGAGATGACCCCGGCCACGCGACAGCGCTGCACCAAAGCTTCGAAGGCATGTGGCAACGTTCGCCGGCCAGCGTGTCGGCGACGACGCTCGGCTTGTAAGCTAGAGTCCGCTCAGCCAGTCCAGTTCGGATTCACTGAAGCCAGCCTGGCGACGCGCCGCCAGATTGAATGGCGGCTTCAGGGGCGGCGCGCCGTAATCGACCAGCAACTGCCGAAATGTCGTATCCGGCTGCAGGCCACGTGCCGCGCACAGCCAGTCAAACCAGCGGCTGCCGATGGCGACATGGCCGATCTCGTCGCGCTCGATGACAGCGAGAATCTCGACCATGCGCGTGTCGTGCGCGGCCTTCAGCTTGTCGACGATCAACGGCGTGGCATCGAGCCCGCGTGCCTCCAGCACGCGCGGCACCAGTGCCATGCGCACCAGCGGATCGTGTGCGGTTTTCAGTGCCATGTCCCACAGGCCGTTATGCGCCGGGAAATCCCCGTAGGTAAACCCTAGCGTTGCCAGATGCACACTCAACAGTTCGAAATGCAGCGCTTCCTCGTCCGCGACCGAAAGCCAGTCGGCGTAATACGTCGGCGGCATGCCGGCAAAGCGGTGCGCCGCATCGAGCGCCAGATTGATGGCATTGAATTCGATATGCGCCAGCGCATGGATGAGCGCCGCCCGGCCAGCCAGCGTGTCGGTACGGCGCCGCGGCACCTGGTGCGGCGCGACCCGCTCGGGTTTGTCAGGCTGTCCGGGCTGGTCGATGGGAACGCGCAGCGTCCCGGCCGCAAGATCGATCCGGCCCGCCCGCCAGTCGGCCCACAACGCGTGCACACAGCATGTTTTGTCCGCCGGCAGGCGGGCGTGCAGACACGCGGCCACACGCCGAGGCAACGAATCTAGCGCCGATCCACCCACCGGATGCCCATCAGCGCGATGGTCAGGAAAATCAACAAGGGCAGAATCGATACCACGACAACCGGCCAGTCGTTCAGCAAACCGAGATGGCCGAACAATCGGCTCAGCAGATGAAAACCGAGTCCGGCCAGAATCCCGATGAAAATCTTGCTGCTGGTACCGCCGGCACGCGGCCCCTGGATCGCAAACGGCATGGCGATCAGCATCATGATCGGGATGACGAAGGGCCCGACGAACTTCGACCACAAGGCAAGTTCATAGCGCGTGGCCTTCTGGCCGTTTTCCTTGAGATGCCCAACATAGCGCCACAGGGTACGTGCCGACATCTGTTCCGGTGCGATCAGCAGCACGCTGAGGATGTCCGGGGTGAGCACCGACTGCCAGT
>ERZ778022.3657-NODE-3657-length-14140-cov-3.883493_pt1 | contig 14140 bp, 15 predicted proteins | sample MGYA00375752_ERZ778022 | MGnify/ENA primary metagenome ERZ778022 (study PRJEB29350, sample SAMN05389826) | bioreactor metagenome | isolation source: Thiocyanate bioreactor | place: South Africa: University of Cape Town | collected 2014-04-04 ... | reverse complement strand
CGGCCATCGTCGCCGGGTGAGGGGCCTTGCGGTTGAGATAGGCGATGATGGCGATGCCGTTTTCGAGCGCGGGAACGATGCCCGGCGCGGCCCGCTCGCGAACGTAGTCGTTGCCGGCCGAAAGCAGCCAATGGTCGCCTTCGTATTCGAGCCGGGCGTTTGATCCGTCGCCGGCAATCGATGCGCCGGCATTGGGCGGTCGCTCCTCGACCACGCCGACCTTCTTTCCTCGAGCCAATACATCCTCCGGCCTGTCGGCGCCGTCATCGGCCCGGGCACAGGCCCGCGCGCTGCTTCGTCTCGCCGATAGCGGGGAGATGTCGTGCAGTCATCCCGCATACAGAACGATTGTCAAGCCGCGCGGGTGGCGGGAATGGTCAGCGGCCGACGGCGTAGCCCGTCGGCTCGATCGGCAGCGGCCGGTTCTCCACCATGGCCGCGACGAGACCGGCCGAGCCGACGGCCATGGTCCAGCCCAGTGTGCCGTGCCCGGCATTGATGAAGAGATTGCCGACCTTCGTGCGTCCCACCATCGGCGGGCCGTCGGGGGTCATGGGGCGCAGCTCCATTCGGCGGCATTGTCGATACTGTGTCGCGGCAGCTTCGGGAACAGGTCGCCAGCCACGAAGCGCAGGCCTTCGAAGCGGTGCTTCGGCTGGCTCAGCGAGTAGCCGGCGATCTCGGCCGTGCCGCCAACCCTGACCCTGTCGCCGAACGAGGTGACGCCGATCTTGTAGGTCTCGTCCGACACCGTGGAGATGGGGCCGAGTGCGTCGCTGTCGGCCTCGATGGTGAGTGAATAGCCCTTCACCGGATAGATCGGCAGGTCGATGCCGAGCGGTGCAACCAGTGCCTTGCTGTAGACGCCCATGGCAACGATCACGGCGTCGGCCTCGATCACGTCGCTCTGGGTATGCACGGCTTTCGCCGTCTGCCCCTCGACGACGATGCGGCGCACTTCCGTCCGCCACAGGAAGTTGACCCCCATTGCTTCGGCGCGCGCCGCCAGCGCCCGCGTGAAGGCGCGGCAGTCGCCGGTCTCGTCGCCCGGCAGCAGCACGGCGCCGGCGAGCTTCGAGGTCGCGAGGTTCGGCTCCAGCGTTCCCAGTTCGTCGGGTGTCAGTCGCCGGGCATCGACGTTGAGCTCGGCCAGCGCCTCGAGGTCGCGCTCGTAGGCCGCAACCTGGTAGGCATCGCGGAACAGCACGAAAGTGCCGCCCCGGCGGCCGCTGAAGTCGATGTTCTCGTCCGCCAGCAGCTGGTGCAGCCGCTCCCGGCTGTACTCGCCCAGCGCCACCATGGCGCGCTTGGCGCGGTCGTAGCTGGCCGGGTTCGCCGCGCGGTAGAAGCGCCACAGCCAGCTCAGCATCTCGAGGTTGGGCGTCGCGCTCACGATCAGCGGCGGATACGATTGCCGCATCCACTTGAGCGCCTTGCCGACGAGGCCGGGCGTGTTCCACGGCGCCGAGAGGGCAGGCGAGATCTGTCCCGCATTGGCGTAGCTGGTGCCGGACGCCGCGGCGTCGAGGCGTTCGACGACGGTGACCTGGTGGCCGGCCTTAGCCAGCGTATAGGCGGTGGAGACCCCGATCACACCCGCGCCCAGAACGAGGACTTTCACGTTGGAGATTTCCTGCTGCTAGATGTGGTCGACGCTCTTGATGAAAGCCTGCAGCCGGCTCGACTGCGGGTTGTCCAGCGTCGCTTGGGTCGGACCCTGTTCGGCGATCCTGCCGCGATCGAGGAAGATGACCCGGTCGGTCGCGGCGCGGGCGAACCGCAGGTCGTGCGTGGCGATCACCATGCCGATGCCGGTGCCGGCCAGCTCCCGCAGGATATCGCGGACGCCGAGCACCAGTTCGGGATCGAGCGCCGATGTCGGCTCGTCGAAAAGCAGCGCCACCGGTTCCATCGCGAGCGCGCGGCAGATGGCGATGCGCTGGCGCTCGCCGCCGGAAAGGTCGGCAGGCCGGCGGTCCGCCTTGGCCGCGAGTCCGAAGCGGGCGATGAGCGCCAGCGCCCGCTCGCGGGCCTCGGCGACCGGCATGCGTCGCACCGAGATCAGCCCCTTGGCGACATTGTCGCGCGCCGTCATGTGCGGCCACAGGTTCAGCGACTGGAACACGAAGCCGATCTTGGGGCGTATCCGGTCGATGGTCCGGGTGCTCTGTCGGCGACCGTCCGCGGCGACGCTGCCGAACGGCTGGCCTTCCAGCAGGATGGTGCCGCTGTTGGGCTCCTCGAGCTGCACGAGGCAGCGCAGCAGGGTGCTCTTGCCGCATCCGCTCGGGCCGATGACGGCGACGATCTCGCCGCGCGCGACATCGATATCGACGCCGTCGAGGCCCGTGAAGGACCCGAAAATCTTGGTGACGCCGCGGGCGGAAAGGACGGGAGCGTTCATTTGCGCCCGCGTGGTTCGAGCGACAGGAAGGAGTCGGCGACGGAGGCCCGGCGCGCGCCGGCGATGGAGCGCGCCGACCGCTTCTCCGCCGACGTGGCGATGGCACTCAGCGTGGCGCAGAGCAGCCAGTAGAGGCCGCCGACAACGAGGAATACTTCGAACGCGGCGAAGGTCGCCGCCTGCACCGACATGCCCTGGTAGGTCAGCTCTGCCACCGAGATCAGCGCCAGCACGGAGGTCTCCTTGATCAGGATGATGCCCATGTTGGTGGAGGGCGGGATCAGCCCGCTCAGCATCTGCGGCGCGACGATCTGCACGATCCCCTGCAGCCGCGACATGCCCACGGCGCGTGCTGCTTCCAGCTGCCCCTTCGGCACGGCGAGGAAGGCTCCGCGAATGATCTCCGCAAGGTAGGAGCTGGCATAGAGGCAGAGGACGCCGGTGCCGACGACCAGCGCCGGCAGGCGGATATGCAGCGTCGGCAGTGCATAGAAGATGACGTAGAGAACGATCAGGAACGGCGCGTTGCGGAACGCCTCGATGTAGACGATCGCCAGCGCGCGCAGCGGCCAGATCCGCGACAGCTTCATGAAGGCGATGGGGATGGCGATGACGAAGGCGAGCGGCAGCGCGATCACGGCGATGAGCAGCGTGGTCAGCAGCCCGTTCGCGAACAGCTGCCAGTTGTCGAAGATGATGGAGAGATCGAACCGCATCGTCACCCTCTCCGGACGGCGAGCCGTCCTTCGATCACAGCCCCGATGAAGGCGATGGCGAGGTTGATGAGGGCGAGGAGAATGCCTGCCGCCAGCATCATCTCGAGGAACCGGAAGTTGGCGGAGGCGAGCTGCTGGGCCGTCCGCAGCGCCTCGACCACGGTGATCGAGGAGAGCAGCACCGTCGCCTTGACGACCATGGTGATCTCGCCGACCAGCGCAGGCAGCACGCGCAGGTAAAGCTGGGGCAGCACCACCTGGGACCAGATCACCCGTCGCGGCAGCGCCAGCGCCACGGCGGCTTCGATCGGGCCGCGATCCATGCCGGTGAGGCCGCCGCGCAGCAGTTCACTCACGAACATCGAGCTGTTGAAGGCGACAGCGCAGAAGCCGGCGATCAGCGGCGGGATATCCAGCCCGAGGGTCGGCAGGCCGTAGTAGAACAGGAAGATCTGGATCAGGATCGGCGTGCCGCGGACCGCGCTCACGACGATGTCGAGCACCGTCGTGATCACTCGGATCCGCAAGGCACGCAGCACGGTGATGCCGGTGGCGATCACCAGAGCGATCGCCGTCGCGACGACGGCGATCCACAGGTTGGTCAGGGAGGCCTGCCCGATCTGGGGCAGGGCCGCGATCATGGCCATCGGATCGAAATCCATGTTCGCCTCCGGCCGTATCGCTCTGACTAGATGGCGCCCTGGGGCAGGTAGCCCTCCGTCGGCAGATCGACCGTGGTCCCGAGCCATTTTTTCTGCAGCTCGGCCATGCGACCGTCGGCGACGACCTTCACGAAGATGCGGTTCAGCTCGTCGCGCAGGTCGGTGTCGTCCGGCCGGGTGACCCAGCTGATGTAGGTGATGTGGTCGGTTGCGGGCTCGATGAGCTCGACGAAGCCGGGGCGTTCCGACATCAGGTTGGCGATCAGCACGAGGCCGGCCGCGCCGACATCCGCGCTGCCATTGGCAAGCGCCAGCGCCTGCTCGGGGAAGCCCGGGACCTTGACGATCTCGGCAAAGCCCTGGCCGCCCTCGGCCTTCAGCTTGGCATCGAGATCGGCGACGACCTGCTCGTCGGTGGCGCCCAGCTGGATGACGACGATCTTGCCGTTGAGATCGGCAGCGCCGTTGACCGCGGTGTTGCCCGCCTTCTTGAACAGGTAGGACGACGCATCGCCTACCGGCATCGTGTAGGCGTAGCGCGAGGCGCGCTCCTCGTTGAGGCCGATCGAGGTGGCGACGAAGTCGAACTTGCCGGCCAGCAGGCCGGGCAGGATGCCCTGGAAGGCAGGTCGAGCTGCTCGACCTTCGCCCCGAGCTCCTCGCTGACGATGGCGAGCAGGTCGGCGCCGAGCCCGACGATCTTGCCGTCCTTGACGAATTCGTAGGGGGCATAGGCCGCCTCGGTGGCGACAGTCATCTGGCCGGTGCGGCGGATCTTCTCGAGCGTGGTTTCGGTTGCCGCGAAGGCGTTGCCGACCAGCATGGTGCTGGTAGCCGCCACGGCAAGGCCGCAAAAGGTACGACGTGAAATATCGGTCATGGAGTTCCTCCCCTGGCATCGTGCCAACGAACGGATCCCTTGCGTCCGCTCAGGGGCCGAGAGTGCTTCACTAGCCAATCCGGCATCTAGCGTCATCATGCTAAGCTCACTTGTCGGAATTGAAAGCATGTCTTTCCCGCTTGCCGAAAGCAAAAATTCACTTGCGCCTTTCGCACTGCAACGGTGCGCCATGTCCTGAGACAGAATGCCCTGTTGGGCTGATCGAGCCGCCTGCTCAGCAGGCCGCGTAGCCCGTGCTACCGAGGGTTTTCACGTGACAAGCAATTTCTACGATCCCAGCCGGCTCAACCGTGCCTTCACGGGTATTCCGACTTTTCTGCGTTCCAACTACTGTTCCGACCTGTCGCAGCTGAGCGCCAAGGCCGCCATTTACGGCGTGCCGTTTGACGAGGGCTCGCCTTTCCTGCCGGGGACGCGCTTCGGGCCCCGTTCGCTGCGCGAGCACTCGCTCCGCTTCTCGCCCGATGGCTGGCAGGACATGGAAACCGGCCACCATTATCTGGCGGATGCGGTGCGGACCGGCAAGATTGTCGATGTCGGCGACGTCGATATCGCCTCCACCAATGTGGAGCTGACCTTTGAAAACATCACCAGCCTGGTGCGCGGTATCCTCGATCGCGGCGTGATGCCGGTGGGGCTGGGTGGCGACCATTCGATCACCTATCCCATCGTCAGGGCCTTCAATCAGCCGCTGCACGTGGTGCAGTTCGATGCGCATCTCGACTACGACACCTTCGAGGGCGGCCTGCGCCATACCAATGGCCATGCGTTCCGCCACATCCACGGCATGCCCAATGTCCAGAGCCTGACGCAGATCGGCATCCGCAGCCTGCGCGGCGAGCCGGCGATCCTGCGTGAGGTCAAGGCGAATGGCGGCAACGTCGTTCCCGTCGGCGAGTATCGCCGCGAGGGCGCCGAAGCCATCATCGGCCGGTTGCCGAAGGACGCGCCGGTCTATGTGAGCATCGATATCGACGCGCTGGACATGTCGCTGGTGCCGGGCTGCGTCTCCGGTGAGCCGAACGGCTTCACCTACGAAGAGCTGAGCCGCGGTCTCGCCGCGCTGGCAAAGCACACCAACGTCGTCGGCTTCGATTTCGTCGAGGTGAACCCGTCGCTCGATGTCGGCACCGGGGCAACGTCCTATCTGGGGACGCACATCGTCGTCGAGTTCCTGGGCCGGCTGCTCGGCTAGGCTGCCGAGGCCTCGGTCAGCTCCGGATTGCTGAGGATCTTGACCATCTGCGTGACCACGGGCGCCGCTGGTGCGGTCGTCCGGGTCACGGCATAGAACTGCACGCGCAGGGGTGTGCCTTCCTGCTCCACCTTGCGCAGCGACATCGAGATCATCTGCTCGACGTAGTTTTCCGGCAGCAGCGCAATGCCGAGCCCGGCTCCCACGATGATGGCAGCGGCTTCGAGCCCGTCGGCCGTGGCGCCGGGCTGCAGGTCGTAGCGCTGCTCGACATTCTGGAACGAGTAGGCTTTGTGCCGCCTGCGGATATAGGGCAGGTGCGACAGCGGCTCGCCGTTGATCAGCCGCTGGTCGCCCGCCGCGACATAGAACGAGCTCTGCTCGGCGAAGATCTCGTCATAGGTCAATGACTGGAAGAACATCGGATCGGCGGTGATGCCCAGATCGATGGTGCGGTTGCGCACCGCATCCTCGATCGTCGATTGCTGCAGCATCAGCACTTCCGGGTAGATGCCGGGGAAGCGCGCGTTGATCGCCTTCAGCGCCCGCGAGATGCGGAAATCGGAGTCGGAGATGACGTTGTCGATGATGCCGATGCGCAGGCTGCCGCGGTGGACGCGCGACACCCGGTTCACTTCGGTTTCAAAGCGCGAAACCCCGTCGAGCAGTTCCGAGGTGGCGGTCGCCAGTTCGGCGCCTTCCTGGGTCAGCGCGAAGCCGCTGCGGCCGCGCCGGCACAGCGGCATGCCGATGCGAAGCTCCAGGTCTGCGAGCGCACGGCTCACGGTGGGAAGGCTCACGCCCAGTTCCTCGGCCGCAGCCGAAAGGCCGCGCAGCCGGACGATGGTGGCGAAGATGCGGAGCTTTACGAGGTCAGCGTGCGCAAGGTGAAAGAGCTTACGGGCCGTTTGGCGGGTCATTAACTTACGCTATCCGCAAGTGTGGTTAGCCGCAATGCCATTCCGCCGCCGTCGGGCGGGCGGCACACTCGTCACATGCACAGCTCGACGCCCCCGGCCACGACGGCCGATATCGCCCTCGAAATCTCCGGCCTCAGCAAACGCTTCGGCGATGTTACCGTGCTCGACGACGTATCGGTGCGGCTGCGGCGCGGCGAGCGGTTGGTGGTGTGCGGGCCGTCCGGCTCGGGCAAGTCGACCCTGGTCCGCTGCATCAACGGCCTCGAATCCCACGATGCCGGCGAGATCCGGGTGGATGGGCTGGCGGTGACGACGGATGAGCGCGCGCTGGCGGAAGTGCGCCGCCGCTGCGGCATGGTGTTTCAGCACTTCAACCTGTTCCCGCACATGACCTGCTACGACAACTGCGCCATTGGTCTGCGCCACGTGGCGCGGGTGACCGGACCCGAGGCCCGCCGGCGGATCATGACCCTGCTGGAGCGGCTCGGCGTTGCCGAGCAGGCGGCGAAATATCCGAGCCAGCTCTCCGGGGGGCAGCAGCAGCGGGTGGCCATCGCGCGGGCCCTCTGCCTCGAGCCGCGACTGATGCTGTTCGACGAGCCGACCTCGGCGCTCGACCCCGAGGTCATCCAGGACGTGCTGCAGGCGATGATCGATCTCGGCGCGTCGGGCATGACCATGGTGTGCGTCACGCACGAAATGGGCTTTGCGCGGCAGTTCGCCACCGACGTGGTGCTGATGGAGGCGGGGCGCGTCGCGGAATATGCGCCCGCGGCGCAGTTCTTCTCGGATGCGGCAGGTCCGCGGGCGAAGTCGTTCCTCAGCGGCTTCGCCTGACGCGGGCGATTGCGGCTTGCCGGATCGGCAGTGGCCGCTCAGGCCTGTGTTGCGGCGGCGCCTTCGAGATAGCGGATCGTCTCTGCGACGCTCACCACGTCGGCATAGCGCATGTCGATGTCGGTGAGGTTGGCCGTGTGTGCCGTCTCCGACCGGTCGCCCACCGCCTCGCGCGGCACGATGGCATTGAGGTTGAGGTTGTGGGCGCTTTCGGCCGTCGCGCGGATACAGCCGCTGGTGCTGCAGCCGGTAATGATGAGCGTGTCGATCCCGCGCCCGACGAGGAAGCTGTCGAACGGCGTGCCCCAGAAGGCGGAGGCGCGCTGCTTGATGAGCAGAGGCTCGTCCGGGCGGCGCTGCAGGCGCGGATCGAGTTCGGTCATGTCGCTGCCGGCATCGAGCGAGCCACGGCTGCTCAGGTGCAACATCTTCCTGCCATAGGCACCCACCACGTCCCCAGGTTCGAACGCCATGGTGGTAAAGAAGACCGGGTGCCCGGTCCGGCGGGCGACGTCGAGCAGGGCGAGCACGTTGTCGAGCACCGAGCCGAGCTTCGACGAGCCCTGCGGCGACGATTCGTCGAGCCACGACTTTGCCATGTCGATCACGACGATAGCGGCTTTGCGACCAAAGCCGACCCGGCCGCCGAAACCGCTCTTCAGATAAAGCTCCCTGACGTCTTCGTACATGCCAATAATCCTGTATGTAGAATAGTGTGCGATATACAGAACATTGGATGCTGCCCGACCGGTTTGTCAAGCGGACGGCCATCGGGACCGGCTGCCGACCCGGATCGCCGCCTGTTCTGCCCGGATTTCGGGGTTTTTCTAGGGCCGCCGGGGCCCGTTTCCGTCCCTGCGTCAAGTATGCGTAAAGCACCTCCGAGCCGCCGGAAGCCAAGGCGATGCCACCAATGGCCCCTTGACGCGCTTCAATCGAGGTGTTTCATTCTGTATATCATACAGTTGTCCTGTATGCAGGATGAAGCGCGACGGGAGGATCGTCGGGCATTGATCAAAAGGGGATCATGGGATGTTCGAAAAGTGGCTTGACCTTGAGCAGCGCTACAACAGCGGTGGCCTTACCCGTCGCCAGCTGCTGAGCAATGCAGTCGCCTTGGGCATGTCGACCACGGCGGCGTACGCCTTCGCCAGCGCAGTGATCGCGCCGTCGGCCGCGATGGCGAACGATGTCGTCGATCCGAAGGCCGCCTCCGGCGAGACGCTCAACGCGGTGATGATCACCATCCAGCGCGCGGGCGATCTGGGCCCCGTCGATGCGATGATCAGCGGGCTCAATCGCGGCGCGGGCGAGCTCAATTACAATGTCCGCGTCGTCGAGGCGCTGCAGGGCGAGTATCAGGGGGCTCTCGAGGCCTCCGCCGCGGAGAATCCCGATCTGATCATCGGCCTGTTCCCGCCGATGGCCGATCCGCTGGAGCGCGCCGCCAGGCAGTTCCCCAACATCTACTTCGCCAACCTCGTGGGCATCGTTCCCGATGGTGTGCCGAACCTCAAGTCGGTGTGGCACAAGGGGCAGGACGGCACCTACCTCGCTGGCGCCCTTGCCGGCATGATCTCGACCGAAAAGCTCCTCGGCGTGCAGAGCGATACGCTCGGCGTCGTGCTCGCCGTCGAGAATGGCGAGCAGCACGGTTACCTCGCCGGCTACCAGCAGGGCTTCAAGAGCACCAACACAAACGGCACGATCATCCACAACGTCATCGGCGGCAATTCGCCGTTCGAGGATCCGGTGAAGGCGGCGCAGCTTGCCGCCGTTCTCAAGGAGCGTGGCGCGGGCATCATCGGCGTCAGCGGTGGCAAGAGCCAGCACGGCGTGCTGAGCGCCGCCGCCCGCGGTGGCTACCTCACCATCGGCATGGACAACGACCAGTGCCCGCAATACCCGGACACCTGCGTCGCCTCGGTTCTCGTCAAGCTGGACCAGTGGGTGTACGATGTAATGAACCAGGTGCGCACCAGCAGCTTCACGCCCGGCCACAACCAGGTGGGCCTCGTGGAAGGTGCCGTCGATATCTGCTCGTTCGGCGATGCCGACCACAAGCTGGGCTCGCAGCTGCCCAAGGTGATCGTCGATACCATCGCCAACCTGCGCGAGCAGATTCTCTCCGGTGCCGTCACCATCTCGGGCACGCCCGAGCTCTGAGGATTAGAGCGGTCCGGCCGAAAGGCCGGGCCGCTTCCCCCTGTGAGTTGCCAATGCCTCAACCGACAATCGAGCTGATCGGCGTCACCAAGCGTTTCGGCAGCTTCGTTGCCAATGATGCCATCGACCTCACGATCCAGCCCGGCGAGATCCATGCGATCGTCGGCGAGAACGGGGCTGGCAAATCCACGCTGATGAAGACGCTGGCCGGGCTGCATGTCCCCGAAGAGGGGCGCGTGCTGCTGCATGGCGAGCCGGTCGAACTGAAGAATCCCGAAATCGCCATGGCACGGGGCATCGCCATGGTGCACCAGCATTTCTCGCTGATCGATGCCATGAGCGTCGCCGAGAATGTGGTGCTGTCCAATCCGCCGCGCCGCTTCGGCCTGCTGCAGCGTCGCAAGGCGGAAGAGATCGTGGCCGAGCTGTCGAAGACCTATGGCCTCGCCGTGCAGCCCCGGCAGCGCGTCGCCGATTGCCGGGTCGGCGTGCAGCAGCGCGTCGAAATCCTCAAGGCGCTGTACCGCAACCCTGAAGTGCTGATCCTCGATGAGCCCACTGCGGTGCTGACGCCGCAGGAAACGCTGGCGCTGATCGATAACCTCCGCTCCCTCAAGAGCCTCGGCAAGACCGTCATCTTCATCACCCACAAGCTCAAGGAAGTGATGGCCGTCGCCGATCGCGTCACGGTGATGCGCGCCGGCAAGATTGTCCTCAGCGTCGATATCGCCGACACCAGCCCGAACCAGCTTGCCGCCGCCATGGTGGGGCGTACGCTCGTCGTCGAGAGTCGCGCCGAACCGGTGACGCCGGGCAGGGAACTGGCCCGGCTCGAGGGCGTCGTCTGTACGCCCGAGGGTGGCGGCATCGGGCTGGATCGGGTGTCCTTCACGCTGCGGCAGGGCGAGGTTGTCGGCATCGCGGGCGTCGAAGGCAATGGCCAGTCCGAGCTGATCGAGGTCATCACCGGCATGCGGGTGCCGCACGCCGGCCGCATCCTGCTCAAGGGCCAGGATGTCACCGCGACGGCGAGCCCGAAGGCGATGCGGGCAGCGGGCGTCGGCCACATTCCCGAGGACCGCATCTCCACCGGGCTCGCGCCCACCGCCTCGCTGCTCGACAACCTCATCACCGGCGCGCATGCCCGCCCGCCGATCCGCCGGGGCATGTGGATCGACCGCGCTGCGGCGCGTACACACGCGACGCGGCTGGTGCAGGCGTTCGATGTGCGGCCCGGCAACATCGATGCCGATGCCCGAAGCCTGTCGGGCGGCAATATGCAGAAGGCGATCATCGCGCGCGAACTCGACAGCGATCCGCAGATCATCGTCGCGGCGCATCCGACGCGCGGTGTCGACATCGGCGCGGCCGAGTTCGTCTATGCGCAGCTCCTCGGCCGCAGGGACCGGGCCGGCGTCATTCTCGTCTCGTCCGATCTCGATGAGATCCTGCGCCTCTCCGACCGCATCCTCGTCATGTATCGCGGCGCCATTGTCGCCGAGGCCGCGCCCGAAGCGCTGACGGCGGAGCAACTCGGCCTGCTGATGGCGGGCATCACGCCGGACGCGCCGTCCACCACCGGAGAGGCCGCATGAGCGCCGACGCGACCACGGGCGGGCCGGCCGCCGCGCCGCCCGCCAACGGCTTTGTTGCCCGGGCCTGGCAATCGATCCAGATGCCGCTCATCGCCACGCTGGCCGGCCTGCTGCTCACCACCGTGCTCATCCTGAGCATCGGCAAGAGCCCGCTCGATGTCTATGCCGCGTTGTTGCGCGGGGCGCTGGGCAGCGTCTTCGGAATTTCCTCGACCCTGCGGTGGGCCACTCCGCTGATCCTCGCAGGCGTCGCCGTCACCATCGGCTTCAAGGCCGGTCTGTTCAATGCCGGCCTTTCCGGCCAGATCTATCTGGGCGGGCTGGTCGGCTCGCTCCTCGGCTTCACCATCGATCTGCCGGCGGGCCTGCATCCCGCCGTCGCGATCCTCGGCGGCGGTGTTGCCGGCGGCTTCTGGGCCCTGATCCCGGCGCTGCTGCGCCGATACCTTGGCGCCAGCGAGATCGTCACCTCGCTGATGCTCTGGTACGTCGCCATCGGCATTTCCGATTTCCTCGTCCGGCAGTTCTTCCGCGATCCAACCTCGGCGGCGTTCCTCATGTCGGTGAAGGTGGCGCCGGACGCCGTGCTGCCGTCGTTCTTCCCGGTCGGCAACGTGTCGGTCATGCTGTTCGTCTCGATCGCGGTGGCGATCGTCGCACACTACCTGATGCAGCGCTCGCGGCTCGGTTACGAAGTACGGCTGACCGGTGCCAATCCGCTCTATGCATTCTATTCGGGTCTGCCGACGGGGCGCCGGCTCATTCTCGCCTTCTGCGTCAGCGGCTTTCTGGCCGGCATGATCGGCGCGGCCGAGAGCATCGGCATCAACCAGCGGTTCGTGTCGCAGTTCGATCCCGGCTTCGGCTTCGACGGGTTCCTCGTCGCGCTCCTGGCAGGGGGCAATATCGCAGGCTGCATCCCGGCCGGCATCTTCCTTGCCATCCTCAAGGCGGGCGGCACCGAGATCGAGCGGACGCTCGGCGTCTCCAAGAGCATCATCTGGATCCTGCAGGGGTCGATCATCCTCGTCGTTTCCGCCTATCGGCTGCGCGACCAGATCAACGCGCTGTTCAAGCGCCGCACCGGTCCCTGAGGCGCCATGGACATCCTCACGCTTTCGCTGTTCAGCTCGACCCTCGTGGTGGCGACGCCGCTGATCCTTGCTGCCATGGGCGGCATGTTCAGCCACCAGGTCGGCGTCTTCAATTTCACGCTCGAAGGGGTGATGCTGTTCGGCAGCTTCTTCAGCGTCGCCTTCACCATCCTCACGGGAAACATCTGGCTGGGCATCCTGCTGGCCGGGCTGGCCTGCATCGTGCTCTCGGCGATGTGGAGCTGGGTGGTGGTCGACATGGGCGCCGATCCGATCATCTCGGCACTCGGCTTCATGCTCCTGGCGCAGGGCGGCACGATCTTCCTGCTCAACGCCATGCTGGGACAGACCGGCGGCGCGTTTTCACCGCTGCAGCTCGATTTCATCCGGCTCCCCTTCATCGACGGGCTGCCGGTCCTGGGGCCGCTGCTCAGCGGCCACACCATCCTCACCTACCTGTCGTGGCTGACGCTGCCGCTGTTCGTGTTCATCCTCTATGGCACGCCGTTCGGGCTGGCCCTGCGCGCCGTCGGCGAAAAGCCCGAGGCCGCTGCGGCGGCAGGCATCAACGTGCGGCTGATGCGCTACTGCGCCATCGCCATCACCGCCTTCTGCTGCGCGCTGGCTGGAGCACAGCTGTCGCTGGGGCTGCTCGGCATGTACACCGACAACATGACTGCCGGCCGCGGCATCATCGCCTTTGCCGCCGTGGTCTTCGGCCGGCACCGGCCGCTGCAGGTATTCCTCGTCGCGCTGTTCTTCGGCTTTGCCGCCGCCCTCACCGACCGGCTGCAGGGCTTCGGCCTGCCGAGCGAACTGCTCAATACGCTGCCGTACCTTCTGCCGGTCATCGTGCTCGCCCTTTCCGGCTGGCGGCTGCTTTCGCGCCGCAACGGAATGCAGGCGCCGCCGCCGCTGTGATCCACCGGCACGGAGGATTCGTCAGCCGTACCGCATAGTCCCCTTGCGCATGACAATGCGGAGGAGTATCAGCCCGCCTCAGGACACCTCACCCTAACGTGAGGCTTTCGACCTGGGAGGGTCGCCATGGCTGATATGCCCCTGACCGCGCCGGCGGTAAAACCGGCAAATCCGAATTTTTCATCGGGTCCGTGTGCGAAGCGTCCAGGCTGGACGCTCGATGCGCTTGCCGGCGCACTGGTCGGCCGGTCGCATCGCGCCAAGCCCGCCAAGGCCCGCATCGAGCGCGCCATCGCGCTGACCCGCGAGCTGCTTCAGGTTCCCGACACCCACCTCATCGGCATCGTGCCGGCCTCCGATACGGGCGCCGTGGAGATGGCGCTGTGGGGCATGCTCGGCGCCCGCGGCGTCGATGTCCTCGCCTGGGAATCGTTCGGTGACGGCTGGGTCACCGACATCACCAAGCAACTCAAGCTCGACAACGTCCGCACCATCAAGGCCGGCTACGGCGAGTTGCCCGATCTCCAGCAGGTCAACTTCGACAACGACGTCGTCTTCACCTGGAACGGCACCACTTCGGGCGTGCGCGTCCCCGATGGCGAGTGGATCCCGGCCGATCGCAAGGGCCTCACCATCTGCGATGCCACCTCGGCCGCCTTCGCGCAGAACCTCGATTTTGCCAAGCTCGATGTCGTCACCTTCTCCTGGCAGAAGGCGCTGGGCGGCGAG
>ERZ778022.3650-NODE-3650-length-14170-cov-5.765498_pt1 | contig 14170 bp, 9 predicted proteins | sample MGYA00375752_ERZ778022 | MGnify/ENA primary metagenome ERZ778022 (study PRJEB29350, sample SAMN05389826) | bioreactor metagenome | isolation source: Thiocyanate bioreactor | place: South Africa: University of Cape Town | collected 2014-04-04 ... | reverse complement strand
TGCTGCACCGCGACATCAAGACGGGGAACGTGCTGGTGGACGACGCGGGCGTGGTAAAGCTGGCAGACTTTGGCACCGCCAAGGCGGTGGCAGCCAGCGAGCTAGAGGATGTGGTAGCAGCAGCGGCGGCGGCGGCTGCTGGTGGGGGGCTGGTGGCGGCCGGCAGCAGTGACAGCAACGACAGCCACGGCGGCAGCCACGGCGACGAGCCCAGCGGTGACGGCGCGGCGGCGCGGCACACCACGGCAACGGCGCGCAGCACCGGCGGCGCGGCAGCAGCGGCAGCAGCGGCAGCCGGCGATGGCGCGGGTACGCCGGCATTCATGGCGCCGGAGGTGCTGCGCCTGGGCCGGCACAGCACCAAGAGTGACATATGGGGCGTGGGCGCCACGGTGCTGCACCTTGCCACTGGCGTCACGCCGTGGACGGTGGCGGGCGGCGACAACAGCCTGTTTGGCGTCATCCGGCGCATTGGGGCGGCGGAGGGCGGGCCAGACGTGCCCCCTACCCTCTCCCCCCGCCTGCGCGCCTTCCTGGCAGCCACCCTGCATCCCAACCCCGCGGCACGGCCTACCGCCGCGGCCCTCCTGGCGCACGACTTTATTATGCACGGCCCCGACCGCCGCACGCCCACGCGTACCGCACCCGCCGCCATCGCTGCCGCCTCCCTTGCACCCACCTGGAGCCGCCCCGCCGCGGCACCCGCGCCACCACTGCCAACGCTGGTGTCGGCAGTTGCTGCCCCCACCACCACCGCCGCCACCACGAAGCCGCTCCCTCCCACGCCCTCGACGTATGCCGCGATGCACTCGCCGCCATCCTCCCCGCCCCTGCCGCCCGCGCCGACCGTGACGCCCCCAGTACGGGCGCAGGTGGCACTAGCTGCACCGGCGGCGCCCCCTGCCGCCGCACCAGTCCCCGCTCCCATGGCCAGCGCCCCTGTCACAAGGCCGCCTACCGCCGCCTCTGTGCACACCGTGCCGTCGCTGTCCGCAACACCAGATCGCGTGTCGTTGCAGGCGGCTGCCATCGGCTCGCCCGTGGCCATGCCGCCGCCCGCCATGCCAGCGGCGCCGCCACAGCCGCCGCCGTGGATGTGGGCACCGCAGCCGCCGCCCGCCGCGGCGCCACCGCCGTTCCCACCCATGCCGCCACCGCCACCGTCGCCTGGCGGTGGCCCTGGCAGCCCCTCCCGCGTGTTCAACCCGGCGCTCACCGCGGCGGCAGGCATCCCCCTGTGGGTGGACCTGGCCACCGGCGAGCTGGTGACTTACACGCACCTGGTGCCCGTCCTGGTAGCGGTGCTGCGCGCACGCGCCACGGCGGCGGCAAACCTGGCGCCGCCCTACGCCGCCTCCCCGCCAACCATGGTGCCACCGCCCCTGCCCACCGTGCCCGGCGGGTATACCGTGGCGCCGCCGCCGGCGTGGCACCATGGTGGCGGCGCCGGCGGCGCGCCGGTGGTGGTGCGCCGCATGCCACGCGCGCCAGGCGAGGAGCCACGCGCACGGTACGTCAGCGAGGAGCTGTCGTCGCTGGCAGGTGACACGTACGGCCGCATGGGTGCCGGCAGCGCGGTCACTGCTGTCAGCGCCACCGGTGGCGTGGCGTACCGGGGCGGCAGCGGCGGTGGTGGCGGCGGCGGCGGTGGCGGGTCGGGGTATGCCTACGGTGGTGGCGGCCATGGGCCCCAGCCGCCGCCGCCCTTGTTGGTGTCTGGTTGGGCGCCACCACGCGGCGTGCTGCCGCCTGCCACCAACATGGGCGCGCCGCCCACACCCGCCACCCCCGCGCTGCTGCATTTTGCGGCGGGGCTGGTAACGCTGACCCCCGCGCCTGACGACGGCGCCCCGCATGCTGACGCGACGCACGCCCGGCGGCGTACCCGCCACACCCGCCGCCACGGCGCTGGGCGCCGCCGCGGTACAGTCACCGCCGCGGCTGCCGTTGGCAACCGGCGATACAGGCCGCGCGCCGTCACAACTGCCAGTAGCCGACGCGGACGCGGCACGCGGCACCTTTTCAGACGGCGGCACGGGCTCCAACACGAATTCGCGGTGCGACAACATTGCGCCACCGCCACCTGCCACACCCCCCGCCGCCGTGCCCGCCGTCGCTGCAGGCGCCGCCGCCGCCACCGCAGCCGCACATGCGGCAGAGACGGCAGCTGCAGCGGCGGCGGCGGTGGCGGTGGCGGCGGTATCGGCACGACTGCGTGAGGGTCGGCGGCGCAGCGCGCAGTCGGCCGGGCACGGCAGCGGGGAGGCCGAGGCGGAGGGAGAGGCAGATGGCAGCGGCGGCGGCGGCGGCGGTGGCGGCAGTCAGATGGTAGGCGAGAATGAGGGCGTGCCGCTGGATGAGGACGCGCTGGTGCACTACGACGGCTTCATTGTGGCGTCCGACGCCATGCTGGAAGCGGCGCGGCAAGCGGCGTCGTCGCGCAGTGCTACCATCACACCCGCTTCCGTGTCCACCGCCCCTCACACCGGCTCCCTGCCGCCGCCATCCTCGCCACCCTCCGCCGCCGCCCCCCGCGTGGTATTGCCACCCACGGGAGTGGTTGACGGCGTTGGCGTGGAGGCACCGTGCGTGGTGGGCGGCATCAGCCGGGTGGGCGCACTTGCGCACCGGCCGGTGTACACCTCCGCGCCGCCGCCGCCGCCATCCCTAGTCACCAGCGCGCCCGCCCCCCTCGCGTCGTCGTTTGGCACCCCGACCCTCTCCACCCCGCCGTCGTACCGCCCGCAGTTGGGGTCGGGCCGCAGCGGCGCGCTGCCCACGTCGCCCGGTGTGCTGCTGGCAGCTGCAGCTGGCACCGCCACCACCACTGCCACTAATGCGTCGGGCGTGTCGCGTGCCAGCCCGCCTACTGCCCTGGCAGCCGTGCATGCCGCGCTGTCGGCTGCCGTGGCGCTGTCCGCGGGAACGCGAGCGGAAGCGGCGGGCATGGAGGACGGTCACGCAAAGGACACACCAGGGCGCCGGCGGGCGTGGGCTGGTGGCTACGATGCTGGCAGCGCCGTCGAGCCGCTGGGCACCTCGCTGATAATGCCGCCGCCGCCGCCGCCGCCACCGCCGCCTGGCAGTGGCGGCAGCGGCGGCGACACCCACTCTACTGGGGCGGGGCCGACGCCTGCGAGTGACGCACGGTGGCGCAGTGCGCGGTCGGCGCGCAGCATCCTGGACATCAACACGGGCGAGGCGGGCGGGACGGGTGGCAGCGGCAGCGGCAACATCATGGATGCGCCCACACTGGATGCGCACTCGGCGCGCGGCGGCATGCGGGGGCACTTCTCCAGCCGCTTTACAGCCCTCTCCCTTGCGGACGCCTCCCCGCGCCTCACTGGCGCCGGCCCCGTCATCACCACCTACTCACCTACCCGCACGTCGCTCGCGTACGCGGTGGGCAGCGCCGGCACCCCCAGCGGCTCCAAGCGCAGCCTCCTGCCTGCGCCTTAATGCCCTGCATCACCGCGATTATTGTGACATTACTTGCTTGTTACTCTCCTGGTCAGCCGCCGCCACCGCCGGCGACGCGACGGGGGCCATTATGCCCGACGCCTGCTCCGCGTGAGCATGCGCTTCGGTGCCGGCCGCCGCCGCGACCCGCCTTGGCTTGGCGTGCGCGCAATTCACGGCATGCTGGGCCGCTCACACCCCTGGCGGTGCGCGTGTGTTGCTGCTGCGGGTGGTTTAGACACCTGCAGCCCCGTCCGCGCACCGCGCCTTCCTAGAGTATGCAGCGAGCCCCATGCAACCACCGGCCATCGTCTTGTGCCGCCCACCCCCCTTGTATTAGTATACTCCTGTATGGCAGCCACGTAACCTTACATTGTGACAGTTGTTTAGGGCACCTACTTTCAACCGAACACCCGACGACAAATACTTAATTAATGCAATGTAATAACCTTAACGCGGGCCCTCGTCGAAGCCGGGGCTCCTGGGTTCGTCATAGCGGCGGCGCCGGCGGCTCTGCTTGCCGTGCGGCCCGCGGCGTGGGCCGTCGTCGCGCCGGTCGTCATCGCCCGGGATGGGGCACAATGCCCCGTTGTAGAGGGCGCGCAGTTGGCTGCAAAACTCATCGGAGTCATCGCCATAGGGCGGCGGGGAAGGGGGCTCGGAATCGCGTTGCATCCGCTCGGCAGCGTGCCGCCAAGCACTCGGTATCCCACCTCTTACTGGTGCTGGTATTGTGGAGGGATACCGGTCGTCGCGCGGTCTCGGTGGTGCGGCCATGCCGCCGCGCGGGCCGCCACCTCCGTGGCTGCCGCCCCCGTAACTGCCCCCATAACCGCCGCCGCCACCACCGCCGCCGCCATGAACTTTGCCAGCCCAGGGGGTTGGTGGTGCCAGCTGGTTGTCCGGCCAGGGGAGCTGCGCGGATGCCGCCGCAGCGGCACGGTTAACGCGCACCCATGCCACGCCGTTGTGCCGCGGCAGCACGTCAGCCACCGTGGCGCTGCCGGTGAGCAGCACGCGGTCCAGCTTCTCTGCGTGGGTGGGTCGTGCGCCGGTCACGTGGACCACCACCTCCAGCGGGCATGCCGCCAGCGGCGTGTGTTGGAACCAGTACGCCGGCATCAACCGGCCAGCTGCCGCCAGCAACACCTCGCGCGTCGCCGTGGCCAGGTCGACCAGCGGCTCGCGGTACGGCTCGTCGCCGTCGTCCAGCGTGAACACCACCACGTCCCTACCGTAGCTCCACGCCATTTTGTACCGCGCGCGTGCGTTGTGTGGTGTGACGATGATTCCCGTGCCACGTCATCGTCCTCCGGCCCCCGGCCCGCGCCGTCACCTGCGGTGCAATGTTAAAAATCACATCCACCCAATTAACGACACCCCTGCCACGACGCCCAGCGTCCTTGGATCATCCAACCAATACCCCGCGCACTATTGCACCGCGCCGTGCGCCCTATCCACCTCTGTGCGCCGCCGTCTGCCGCGCAGCCCGCCGCGTCAGACTCGAACTCATGCGCGGGCGTGGCGGCGGCAGGGCGACGGCGCGCATTGGAAGATTGATGAGACCACCTGGAAGAATGATTGAAGTTCCGTTACCAGTGGCCTGGAGTGGCAGCGCAAGGCAGAAGGGCAGGGGGGGCGGAAAATGGGTGGTGTGCATGCGCGCACCCGCCGCCGCCCGCACGCCACATTTTACAACGTTGCGCACCCGCCTCCATGCGGGGTTGTCTCGGCTGTGGTGCCCTGTTTTTGGTTGCACGTTGCATTGATTGCGTTGTGTGCGTGTGCGTACCGACGGTCAGAGGAGAGGAGAGGAGGCGAGAGTAGGCGAGGAGTGGAGGAGGGGAGAGGAGTGGTATCATAGTGACCCTGTGCGAGCAGGTGGGGCCGTGGGGAGATGGCAGACGAACTGCCACCCCCGCCGCCCATGCCGGCGCCGCCGCTGGCCATGCCGGCACCGCCGCCGTTGCCAGCGCCGCCGCCGATGCCGGGGCCACCTCCGGCACTGCCACCGCCACCGTCGGAACCCATGCCGGCTATGCCAGCGCCGCCACCGGCCATGCCATCGGGGCCGCCGCCGGCAGCCATGCCACCAGCGGTACCGCCGGCAGCCATGCCACCAGGGGCACCGCCGGCAGCCATGCCACCAGGGGCCCCAAGTGGACCACCACGACCACCCATGCCAAGCGGTGGGCCGCGCCCACCCATGCCAGCAGCGGGCATGCCGACCATCCCACGGCCAAGCGGCGGCGTACCACAGCCGCCTCGCTCCATGCCACAGCCACCCAGCGCGCCGGCATCTGCGTCAGCGGGTGTGGCACCGCGCCCACCCCGCCCTGGCCCTCGTCCACCTGGCGCGCCCGCGGGCCCTCCTGACGCCACGCCATTGCAGCCCGCAGCTGGCCCCCAGCCCCCGCGGCCAGGCGGCGCGGCGCCGCGGCCGCCAGCGCCGCCGACGGTTGCAGTCGCCGCCGACAGCGCGGCAGGCGCGAACGACGAGGATGCCCCTGCTGCGCAGCCTGCCGATACCCCGGCGGTGGAGCCGCCGGCAGCTGAACAGCCCGTCGAGGTGGTGGTGCCGGAACCTGTTGTTGTCGACGCCCCTGCTGCCGCACCTGCCGCAGTGCTGGTGCCGGGCCCGGGTGGACCACGCCCGCCGCGCCCTGGCCCAGCACCGCCAGCCCCGGCAGCGCCGGCGGCAGCCAGCGAGGAAGCAGTGGCGCCGGCACCGGTCGCCGAGTCTGCGCCAGCTGCCCCACTTCCCGCGCTGCCGTCTCCAGGCGGCCCTCGTCCACCGCGCCCCGGTCCTGGTGGCCCCAGCGGCCCACAGCCGCCGCGTCCTGGTGGTCCTGGCGGCCCTGGTGGGCCTGGTGGGCCTGGCGGTCCCCAGCCGCCGCGGCCGGGTGGCCCACGCCCACCCATGCCTGCTGCTGCTGCTCCAGCGCCTTCCGAGGATGGTGATGGGTCGCCGGCACCAGCGTCATTCCTGGCCGGCATTGCAGGGTTCAACAAGGGTGGGTTGAAGAAGACGCCGCAGCCAACGCCAGCGGCGCCTGCAGCAGAGCCGGCACCTGCGCCTGCGCCTGCGCCCGTACCTGCACCTGAGCCGGCGGCGGCACCTGCGCGCGCACCTGAGCCGGCGGCGGTACCTGCTCCAACACCAGCGCCTGAGCCGGCGGCGGCACCTGCGCCCGCACCTGAGACGGCGGCGGTACCTGCCCCAACACCAGCGCCTGCGCTGGAACCAACACCTGCGCCTGCGCCGGAATCAGCACCTGCGCCTGCGCCTGCGCCTGCGCCTGAGCCGGTAGCGGCGCCAGTAGTGGCCACACCTGCATTGCCGTCCCCTGGCGGCCCGCGCCCACCACGTCCCGGCCCAGGTGGTCCCGCTGGCCCCGCTGGTCCGCAGCCGCCGCGTCCCGGTGGCCCAGGCGGGCCTGGCGGGCCGCAGCCACCGCGTCCTGGTGGCCCCCGCCCTCCCATGCCTGCTGCTGCTGCTGCGCCAGCGCCATCCGAGGATGGTGACGGATCACCAGCGCCAGCGTCGTTCCTGGCGGGCATCGCGGGGTTCAACAAGGGTGGGCTGAAGAAGACGCCGCAGCCGACACCAGCGGCCCCCGAGCCAGCTGCCCCACTTGCTGCGCCTGCGCCCGTAGCTGCACCTGAGCCGGCGGCGGCACCTGCGCCCGCACCTGAGCCGGCGTCTGAACCGGCGCCTGCGCCTGCGCCTGAGCCGGCGGCGGCACCTGCGCCGGAGCCAGTAGCTGCGCCTGCACCTGTGCCTGAGCCGGTGGCGGCACCTGCGCCGGCACCTGCGCCGGCGCCTGCGCCTGAGCCGGTAGCAGCGGCTCCTGCGCCTGCCATGCCTGCCGCGCCTGCATTGCCGTCCCCCGGCGGCCCGCGCCCACCGCGTCCCGGTCCGGGTGGTGCAGCCGGCCCGCAGCCGCCGCGTCCTGGCGGCCCTGGCGGCCCAGGTGGCCCCCAGCCACCGCGGCCAGGTGGCCCCCGGCCGCCGATGCTGCCTGTGGCTGCTGCGGCGCCTGCACCCACGGAGGATGGCGACGAGGCGCCAGCGCCAGCGTCGTTCCTGGCGGGCATTGCAGGGTTTAACAAGGGTGCGTTGAAGAAGACACCGCAGCCGGCACCAGAGCCAGCGGCGGCACCGGCGCCTGCGCCTGCTCCTGCGCCTGTGTCTGAGCCTTCACCTGCACCTGTGCCTGAACCGGCATCGGCACCTGCGCCTGCGCCTGAGCCGGCACCGACACCTGCGCCTGCGCCGGAACCGGCACCTGCGCCTGAATCGGCACCTGCACTTGCGCCTGCACCTGCGCCTGAACCGGCGCCTGCACCTGCGCCTGAGCCGGCACCTGCACCTGCGCCTGCACCTGAACCGGCGCCGCCTGCCGCACAACCGCCGCCGTCTCCTAGTGGTCCTCGCCCACCGCGCCCCGGCCCTGGTGGCGCCGCTGGCCCGCAGCCGCCGCGCCCCGGTCCTGGTGGCCCGGGCGGGCCACAGCCGCCGCGACCTGGCCCAGGGGGTCCACGCCCGCCATCGATGCCTGTCGCTGCGCCAGCGACGCCGGACGATGGCGACGGTGCGCCAGCACCTGCATCGTTCTTGGCGGGCATCTCGGGGTTCAATAAGGGTGCGTTGAAGAAGACGCCACAGCCGGCACCCGAGCCAGCTGCGCCACTTGCTGCGGCGCCTGCCCCTGCTCCTGTGGTTCCCGAGCCGGCACAGGCACCGGAGCCTGCGCCTGCACCTGCGCCTGCGCCTGAACCCGCTCCTGCCCCTGCGCCTGCGACTGCGCCTGCGACTGCGCCTGCGCCTGAGCCCGCGCCTGCTTCTGCGGCTGATCCGGTACCTGCTCCTGCGCCTGCGCTGCCTGCACCCGGCGGTCCCCGCCCACCTCGCCCTGGACCTGGTGGACCAGGTGGTCCTGGCGGCCCTGGCGGCCCGCAGCCGCCGCGCCCCGGTCCTCAGCCGCCGCGCCCCGGTGGCCCGCGCCCGCCCATGCCTGGCGTGCCGGCGGCAACAACAGAGGAAGGCGAGGGCGCACCGGCGCCAGGCTCGTTCCTGGCGGGCATTGCAGGGTTCAACAAGGATGCGCTGAAGAAGACGCCGCCGACCCCTGCCGCACCCGTGGCAGTCGACCCGCCTGCCGCCCCAGCGCCGCTAGCAGCCGCCACAGAGCCTGCGGTTGCACCCGCCCTGGCGGCTGCTGATTCGACGGCCCCGCCGCCAGTGTTGTCGCCCGAGCCGGCTACCGCAGCGCCTGCCCCTGCACCGACCCCTGCGCCTCCCGCTGCCGCGGTGGTACCGCCGCTGCCGTCACCAGGTGGCCCCCGCCCACCACGCCCTGGGCCAGGTGGCGGCCCTGGTGGCCCGCAGCCGCCACGCCCTGGCCCGGGTGGCCCACCACGCCCACCCATGCCTGGCGCCGCGCCGCCCGCGGTGGTGCAGGATGGTGACGACACACCGCCGGCGCCGGGCTCGTTCCTGGCAGGCATTGCGGGATTCAACAAGGATGCGCTGAAGAAGGCGGCACCGACGCCACCTGCCGCCGCTGTTGCGGTACCGTCGGATAACCCAGCTGGCGCGTCGAATACCGCTGCTGTGCCGGTAGCTGCTGCAGCAGCGCGTTCGCCCCCGCCCCCGCCGCCGCGCACCGTAGTGCCTGCGACACTGGATGCCGCACATGGCGTCGCGCCTGCTCCTGCACCTGCCGCACCTGCGCCGAAGCCGGTGCCGGCACCTGCGCCTGTGCCTGCACCCGCGCCTGCTGCACCTGCACCGGAGCCGGCGCCTGTACCAGCACCCGCACCGGAGCCGGCGCCTGCACCCGCACCCGCGCCGGCGCCTGCACCTGCACCTGCGCCCGCGCCGGTCCCTGAACCCGCTGTCGCCCCTGCAGCGCCAGCACCCAAGCTGGAGCCTGCGGTGCAGGTGTCTACTGATGCTCCTGCACCACCCGTGGCTGCGGCACCACCTGCGGCTGCGGCACCACCTGCGGCACCCCCAGCAGCACCCCCCGCGGCACCCAAGCTGGACCTGGTGGAGGCGCTAGCAACCAACCGCGTGGCGGAGCTGGAGCCGGAGGCGCAGAAGCTGGTGGCTGACGCGGCGCGGCGGGACCCGGCAGCGTGGGCACGTGTGGTGGCAACAGCGCGGCACAAGCATGCAGAGCGGCTGGCGACGGCGGCGGGCGGCGCGCCGTCACAGGCGCCACCTGCGCCGCCGCCACCGGCACCGGCACCGCTGCCCCCAGTGGCCGCTCCGCCGCCACCCACGCCTGGGCGCATGGAGCGCATCCGGGCCACGTTGGCGGCAGGGCGGCCCATAGATGCCGCTGAGCTGGCCAGCTTGAGCACGGCGGAGATGGGCGAGTACCGGCAGGCGCTGCTGGATACGGTGCGCGCGCAGCGCAGCATGCTGGCTGCACGCACGACGAGCGCTGGCGGCACGCCAGCGGCGGCAGCCCCGACCCCAACGTCAGCGCCCGCGCCTGCGCCAGCGCCGACGCCAGCGCAGGAGCGCGCCTCGTCGCCCCGTACCCTGTCGCGCCGCAGCCTGTCTGTGTCTGCCAACCTGGCAGCGGCGATGGCCGGCGGCGGCGGGCGCGCGATCAGCCCGTCGGCGGCTGCCGTCCCGACGGCAATGACCCCCGCCTCGTTGGCTCGCGCCGGCAACCCAACGCAGGCAGCCTTTGAGCTGTCGCTGCGGTCCAGCGGCGCACCCACGCCGCGCGCACGCGCCGTGTCGCCGCGGGCAACGCCTGCTGCCGCCGCAGGCACGCCGTCCGCCACCGCGCCGCTGCGTGGCGCGCGACTGATGGCTGACGTGGCAGCCATGTCAGTGACGCCAAGGGCCAACCCTGCCAGCTCGCCTGCCTTCGTGGCATCTGCAGCAGTGCCGCCGCCGCCGCCGCCACCGCCGCCACCTGCTGCGGTTGTGGCGGCGGCGGCGGCAGCGGCGGCAGCTCCCATTGCCACAACGGCAGCTCCACTGCTGACGCCTGCCCCCACCACCAGGCCACACGCCCCGCCGCCATCTGCCGCGGCGGCAGCGGCGACGCTGTTCAAGGACACGCCCGCGGCGCCGCCCGCTGCGCGCCCTGCGCTGAAGCACCGTGCCGCGTCGTTCCACGTGGCCAAGGCGGCGGGCGCCGGGTTTGAGGACCTGGAAGACCCCACAGCGGTGGCTGCCGCGGAGCGGGCGCTGGAGGCGTCGGCGGCAGACCCGTATGAGCAGCTGGCCGGGTTCCGCATTGAGATCGCCGCTGCGGAGGCGGCGCGTGTGGCGCAAGCCGGCGAGCTGCGGCGCCAGGAGCTGTTGCTGCGGCGCGCACGCGAGCTGGGGAAGGATGTGGTGGTGCGGCACCTGGAGGCGCAGCGCGCTGCCATGATGGAGCACGCCGCCGCCATTGCCGCTGAGTGTGACACGCTGGCGGCACGCGTGGCAGAGCTGGAGGCTACCATCGTGGCGGCTGACATGGCGGCGCTGGTTGCTGCGGTGCCGGCGGAGATGGCAGCACCTGCGCCTGCCAAGCAGTCACACCGGCCGCCGGCAGCCGACCCACCGGCACCGGCGCCCGTCGCGCCTTCTGTGGCGGCACCCGCACCAGTGGCTCCAGCGCCGCCGGCACCTGCCCTCGTGCTTCCGCTGCCACCGCCGCTGCCGCCCACTGTCGCTGTGGTGCCACCGCCTGCCGCCCCGGCTGCTCCAGAGCCGCCCGCAGCGCCGGCGCCAGCGCCAGCACCGGCGCCAGCGGCCGTTGCGGTCGTTGAGGCCGCACCGGCACGGGCTCCCACGCCGCCTGTCGCGCCCGCGCCAGCCGCACCAGCTAGTGCGCCGCCAGCTAGTGCGCCGCCAGCGAGTGCGCCGCCAGCGAGTGCGCCGCCGGCAAGTGCACCGCCAGCCAGCGTACCCGCGGTGCCAGCATCCACGCCGCCGCGCCCGCGTGCGGTCACGCCGCCGCAGCCGGCTGCCAGCACGCCTGTACAGGTGTCGCCTGCGTTCACGGCGCCGACGGGCGTCGCTGGCGATGACGGGGACAGCAGCAGTGACGACGAGGCGCCGCTGCCGTCGCCACCCAGCGTGGTGTCGCCGCCACGTGCCGCCGTGGTGGAGGCGGATGGCGTGGTGGCGAACGCAGCGCTGTCGTTTGGCGGCTTCCCGGCCGCGACGGGGGCGCTGACGGGCACGCCGGTGATGGTGATGGGCCCGTCTGGCCCCATCCCCATGCTCATGACGTCCACCATGCAGTTGGTGCCGGTGGTGGGCGCCCTGCCGCCGCCGCCGGTGGCTGCAGCCGCGGCGCTGGGGTACGTGGCGGCACCCGCATACCCTGCGTGGTCTGCGCCCGCCAGCGGCGTGGCGTCAGCGGCAGCGTCACCGCCCACGTCTGCCAGCCGTGGCAGCCGCGGCCTGCTGGCGGCGCCTGGGGAAGGGCGCGAGCCCAGCCCGCCGGTGGCTGCTGCTGTGCCGCTGCTGCCTTCGCTGCCACCCGCCCTGCCTCCCACACCCACCATGAATGGGAATGGCGGGGCGCTTGCTGATGTGGCGGCGTCCGTGCCGGCAGTGGACGGCCCAATGGACGTGCCGTCGTCGCAGCCAGCGTTTGCAGACCTGGCGGACTCCCTGCGCGGCCTGGGCGAGGTGATGGCGCCGCTGTCTGCCAAGGGCGTTGTGGCGGAGGCGCCGCCGGCGCGTGTGGCAGGCGGGCGGGAGGGCGGCGCGGGCAGCGGCGCGGCAGCAGCTCCCACTGCCGCCGCCAGCAACGTGGCGCTGGGCATCATGCCGGCTGGCGCGCGGAGCGGCGCCGGCGCCGGCGGCGCGGCCCCCGTGGCGGGGCAGCTGGGGTCGTTCATGTTTGTAAAGAACAGCCGGTACGACACGGCGCGCGCGTCGCCCGACAACCCGCGGTTCTGGGTGGGCCGCGTAGCAGAGATCATGCGCGGCGGGCGCATGCGGCTGCACTGGCACCGCGAGAGCGAGCTGGGCAGCGGGCTGTACGTGCCCACCAACAACTACTTCCCGGAGAAGACCACCCTGCTGCGGCCGTTCAAGTCGGCGGCGTACGACGCCGCGCGCCGGCTGTGGCAGCTGTACCCGCCGGTGGAGCGCATGACGGCGGCGGAGGAGGCGGAGGTGGTGCGGGCGGCGGCGCACGCGGAGGACGACGGCAGCGGCGCGGGGGGTGTACCGGGTGTGAAGAGCGCGGGCGCGGGGCCGGACACGGAGGCGGAGGACCTGGCGGTGGGCGCGTTTGTGTTCCTGCGCAACGCACGGTTCAAGGTGGACACCGAGTCACCCGACGTGCCGCGGTACTGGGTGGCACGCATCACCGGCGTGCAAGCCGGCGCGGGTGCCGGTGGGCGGCCTGGCGGCGGCGGCGGCGCGGCGGCAGCATCGCTGCCCAGCGGCGGCGCGGGCGGCGGGCGGACGGGCGCGGTGGGTGAGGATGGCCGGGTGCGGCTGCAGTGGATGCGGGAGACGGGCGTGGGTAGCGGCATCTACGTGGCCACGCACAACGTGTTCCATGAGGCGGCGCGCCTGTGCCGCCTCGTGCCCGGCGGCCTGCAGCTGGACGCCGTGCTGCAGGCGTGGCGGCGGGGCACGGACGCGCAGCCCGCGCAGCCGCTCGTGTTCCCGGGCGACGAGTCGCTCATGGCCGCCAAGCTACTGCCGCCGGCAGGCCAGCGGCCGGGTGGCGGCCCGCTGGCGCCCGAGGCAGTGGACGCGCTCACGCGGGTGCGGGCAGGCGGCGGGGCGGCGGCGACAGGGGCGGCGGCAGCGGCAGCGGCTGCGCCACCCTTCGTGCCCTCCATTGTATGCGACCCCGTCTCACCGCGCCCGCTGGTGCCCAACGCCTTTGCGTTCCTCAAGAACGTGTACTTCAAGCCGGAGGCGCCGGCGCCTACCAACCCGCGCTTCTGGGTGGTGCGCCTGCTCGGCATCGTGCCGCGCGCAGTGGGCATCCCAGAGACGAAGGTGCGGGTGCAGTGGTTTGTGGAGACCGCCAACGGCAGCAACATCTACAAGGAGACGCCCAAGGTGTTTTTTGAGACGCCCGTCACGCTGCACCCGCTGGCCATGTCCTTCGACACGGTGCACGGCGCGTGGCAGGCGGCCTCCAACTTTAACGAGGCGGCAGCCTTCCAGTGGGTTGACGCGCCGGTGGCCGCGGCGCCGGTGGTGCCGGTGGTGCCTGTGGTTGCGGCGGCGGCGCCGGCGGTAGCAGCGGCAGTGACACCGGTGGCAGCAGCAGCGGCACCGGTGGCACCAGCGGCAGCAGCGGCACCAGCGGCAGCAGCAGTGCCGGTGGTAACAGCGCCCGCCCCTGCGCCTGCATCGGCCCCTGCGGTGCCGGCAGTGGTACCTGCGCCTACGGCTGCACCGGCGCCGATCGCCGCGCCCGCAGCCGCCGCGGACTCGGTGCCAACGTCGCCGCCTGCCAGCGGGCCCTCCCCGTTGCCCGCTGTGATGACGCCTTTGCCCCCTGCTGCCGGCGCAACACCGACCCCGGCGCTGCCGGCCGCTGCGGGGCCCACGCCGCCGCGCCCCGGCCCTGGCGGTGCAGCTCCACCGCGCCCCGGCCCGGGTGGTGCTGTCCCGCCGCGCCCCGGCCCTGGCGGTGCTGTCCCGCCGCGGCCCGGCCCGGGTGGTGCTGTCCCGCCGCGCCCCGGCGGGCCATCGCCCTCGCTGCCA
>ERZ778022.3648-NODE-3648-length-14178-cov-4.184238_pt1 | contig 14178 bp, 18 predicted proteins | sample MGYA00375752_ERZ778022 | MGnify/ENA primary metagenome ERZ778022 (study PRJEB29350, sample SAMN05389826) | bioreactor metagenome | isolation source: Thiocyanate bioreactor | place: South Africa: University of Cape Town | collected 2014-04-04 ... | reverse complement strand
TCTCCCCGCGCCGCGGATTGACCATGCTCACCATCCATCTTGAACGCCCCGCCCCCCCCGCACCCGCCGTCACCACCACCCTCCCCCTCGTTGGGGGGGTAGCGCCGCTAGGGCCGAAGGCCCGTAGCAAAGCTGGGGAGGGGGCCGCCCCATGCACCGCCCTCAAGCCGCCGCGAACGACAGTTCTCCCGCGCTCTCCAGCGCAATCTCGAACGTCACCTCGCCGGCGTGGTCGCCCGAAAACTCCAGCGCCACGATCTGGAACGCCCCTTCCACGGTGCCAAAATCCGGCAGGATCAGCTGCCAGCGCCGGATGGTGCCGGCGAAGAACAGCGCGCGGATCTGCGCGTCCGAGCCCTGGTCCTTGAAGATGCCCGAGCCGGCCAGCGCCGCCCGCTTGATGCCGCCGCCGGCCAGCAGCTCGCGCCACCGCCCGGCGCTCTCGGCGTCGGTCACATCGATCGCCGCCGCGTTGAAGCTGAGGCTGCGCGTGCGCAGCCCCGCCACCGTCAGAAACGAGCCCGACCCCGTCTGGTCAAGCTTCAGCAGCATGTCCCGGCCACTCTGCGCCGCCATGAAATCACCTCCTGCGTTTGCGTGGAGCCCCTGCCCGCACGCCCTCAGTGGGCGTCCTTCTCCCCTTGTGGGAGAAGCTGCCCCACAGGGCGGATGAGGGCGCGTTCAGTCACTCCCCCTGGCTGCCCGCCTCGGTGTGGAAGCGCAGCTCCACCACCGCGCGGGCAAATCCCGTGCCGGTGTCGATCGCGGTTTCCGTCCGCACGTGGCGCGCCAGCGTCACCGTGAGCGGACCACTCAGCCCGCCCAGCGCCAGCCCCACCACACGCTCGACAATGGCGAGCACCGCCTTGCGGCTCGCCTCCGCGGCCCAGGCATGCAGCACCACGCGATGCTCGAACCCCGGCGTGAGATCGCCGTCTCGCGGCACGATGTCGTGCTTCGCCACCACCAGGTAGGGCGGCCGCCGCCCCTTCGGCGGGGCATCGAAGATGTCGCTCCCCAGCAGCGCGCCCAGCGCCTCGTCGGCTGCCAGCGCCGCCATGAGCATCGATTGCAGCTCGAGGATGGGATGGCTCATCCACTGACCCCGGTCTCGCTGCACTGGCAGCTCAGGTAGGCCCGTCGCCCGTTGAGGTCCTCGGCGCTCACCACCACCAGGTGCCGCCCCCGATAGCCGAAGCGGTCCCCCGGCTTCACGTCCGTCCGGAACCGGATCACCACAACATGCGAAATCGCGCTGGCTCTTGCGTCGGCCGAAATCGCGCTGCGGGCCGCAAGGCTCCGAACCCGTGCCCACAGCGTTGCCACCGGCACGTGGAGGGTGGCGTGTCCGCCCTCGTCCTCGCGCGTCATCTCGCGGCGCTGCAGCTGCACCCGGTCGGTGAGCGAGCCGAGCGGCGGCAGTGCCCCGCTCATAGCCGCACCCGGCGATAGGGCGCGATCATCCGCTCGAACCCGCTCGGCACGACGGCGCCCGACCCGGCGACGATCACAGCGTCGCGGTTGGCATGCCAATAGGCGACCAGCGCCAGCATGGCCTGCCGCAGGTCCGCCGGCACGTCGTCGGCCTCGCTGCCGTAGCCGGCGACATAGTCCACCTCCAGCCCCCGCCGCCGGCGCAGCCCCGGCGCCCCTTCGACGTTGGCCGGCACCAGCAGCAGCTCGCCGCCGAAGAGCGCGAACTGCCCGAGCTCCAGCTCGTGCGCCTCGCCCTCGTCGTCATAGCCGGTCACTGCCACAAGGCTCTGCACCGGGCCCACCGGCAGCCGCACCTCGCCGTCGAGCGGCCATGCGTCAAGCACCAGCCGCCAGGTCTGCGCGACTGCCGCACGCCCCGTGGTGCCTTCCACGTGCAGCCGCGCCGCCGCGATCAGCGTGGCGATCAGCCCGTCCTCGGCCGCGTCCTCGACCTTGAGGAACGCCTTCGCCTCGCCAAGCGACAGCGGCTCCGTCGCGGGTCCCGCGAGAAGATACGACGTCATCTCGATGTCCTCGTTGAATCCGAAATGCCCCGGCGCGCCTGGGGAGGAACGAGCGCGCCGGAGCCACGCCCATCCGGACGTGTTGGTTGATCCCAGCCCCCTCACCCCGGCTCCGCCGGACCTCTCCCCAACGGGGAGAGGAACCGACTGAAACCCCTCAGTCCGAACTGCGAGGCTCAGGCCGACTGCCACCCTTGCGGCCCCATCGCCTTCTCCCACTGTGGGAGAAGGTGCCCGACAGGGCGGATGAGGGGTCCGGCAGTCAGCACAGTCTTCATCCCCTCGGGGAGCGGTCGGCGTGAAGGAGGACGGCGTATCGCCGACTGCCCGACCCCTCATCCGTCTCGCGCTACCGCGCGATCCACCTTCTCCCACAAGGGGAGAAGGGATCCCGACTGCAATCTCCCAGCTCTCCCAGATCCCGCAGTCAGCACCTTCCTCTCCCCCTCGGGGAGAGGTCCCGGCAAAGCCGGGGTGAGGGGCTGCACCCTCTGCCCACCGATGGACCCCTCATCCGTCTCGCGCCAACGCGCGAGCCACCTTCTCCCACAAGGGGAGAGGGGATCCCGACTGCCTCGGCTGGCGCAGGCTGAGACTGGCGGAGACCGAGGCGGGCGTAGGCTGAGGCTGGCGGAGACTGAAGCCGCGGCTCCATGGCCTTCTCCCCCTGTGGGAGAAGGTGGCCGAAGGCCGGATGAGGGGTCCCTCAGTCAGCACTCAGACCCACAAACCCCGCAGTCGGCACCTTCCTCTCCCCCTCGGGGAGAGGTCCCGGCAAAGCCGGGGGTGAGGGGCCTATGCCGCGAATTTCAGTAGCTTGATCGCGTCAAAATCCTGCACACCGCCGCCGACCCGCTTGGTGGTGTAGAACAGCACATAGGGCTTGGCCGAATAGGGGTCGCGCAGCACGTTCACGCCGGCCCGGTCCACCACCAGATAGCCGCGGCGGAAGTCGCCGAAGGCGATCGGGGTGGCGTTGGTGCCGATGTTGGGCATGTCCTCGGCTTCCACCAGCGGAAAGCCCATCAGCGTGGCCTTGCCGCCCGGCGCCGCGCTCGGCTGCCAGATGTAGTTGTCGTCGTCGTCCTTGATCTTGCGGATGGCCGCCTGCGTGCGCCGGTTCATCACCCAGCTGGCGTTCTGGCGGTAGCCGGCCTTCAGCGCATAGACGAGGTCGATCAGGATGTCGCTCTCGTCGTCCGCCGCCCAGCCACCGGCGACGCCGGTCTTCAGGAACCCGATCTTGTTCCAGGCCCAGCTGCCTTCCGCCACCTGGTCGTAATCGAGAAAGCCCTTGGGCTTGCTGCTGCCGTTGCCGGAGACGAAGGCGGCGGTCTCCTGCTCGGCGAAGGCGGCGTTCACCTCGTCGGCGATCCACTGGCCCACATCCACCGCCGCGTCATCGAGAAACACCTGCGTCGCGGCCGGCTGCGCATAGAGCTCGCAGGTGGGGAAATCGAGCAGGTCGATGGTCTGGCTATCGGTGGCCGAGGTGCGGCTCGCCGTCTCGGCCACCCAGGCGGCCACCGGCCCGGTCAGCGTCACCGGCTTCTTGTAGGAGGCCCCCGACACCTGCCGCAACGAGGCGACGGCACGGATCGGCGAGATGACGCCAAGCCGCGTCAGGATCTCGCTTTCGGTCTCCGACGGCACGAGGTAGCCGCCGTCGCCGGGCGTGCCGATCTTCAGCGCCTTTTCCTCGCCGCGCTTCACATAGGCCGAGAACGCATCCTTGTACTCGTCCTCCACCGGCGGGCGCACCGCCTCCAGCGCCGGCCGGGCGCGTTCCAGCGTCATGCGGTCGAGCGCGGATTTGGCCCGGTCGATGGCGCGGTTCAGCCGCTCCACCTTGTCCTCGGTCACCGGGTCGGCGGCGCCGCGCTGCTCGATCTGGGCCAGGCGCTCGTCGTTGGTGCGCTTGAACTCCTCGAAGCCGTGCATGAAATCGTAGAAGCGGTCCTCGAACGAGGCAGCCGCCGGCGCGGCGGCCTTGTTCTCGAGGCCGCCGGCAATGCCGTCAGTCATGGTGCTGTCCTTACTGGTTGAGAAGTGAGATGGCCGTCTCGAGCGAGCGGCTCGCCCGCCGTCGCGACGCAGAATTTGCCGCTGCCCCGGCATCGCGCCGCAGCAGCGGAGCGGCGCGCAGGATTCGCGCCGCATCCATCATCGGGAACGTCACGATGGAAATCTCCCACAGGTCGATCTCGCTGAGCCGCCGGTGCCCGGTCCCCGCCTCGCGCACCGCCTTCACCGTACGAAAGCCGATGGAGAGCCCGTCGAGCGCCCGGCGCTCGATCAGTTGCCGCAGCGCATCGGCCCGCGGCACGCCCGGGGTTAGGCGCCCCTCGACCCAGAGCCCGAAGCCGTCCTCGGCAATCGCGTCCCAGGTGCCGATCGGCTCCTTGGGGTCGTGCTGGAACAGCATGCGCACCCGCTCCCGCCCGCGCTTTTTCAGCGACCGGCGGAAGGCGCCCCGCAGCACGATGTCGCCGCTCTCGTCGAGTCGGTCGAAGACGCTCGCATAGCCCGCGAAGCAGCCCTCGTCGTCGATGGGGAGCGTCTGCATCAGGGCTTGCCCTTCTGCTGGCGCGGCGGCTTGGCCGGGGCGAGCTTGCCCGTCAGGTGCCAGGCGAACTGCCGGAACACCTGGCTGGCCTCGGGACGAGGCTTGCGCATGGTTCAGTCCTTCTTGAACAACCGATTGATCGCGGCGATCTCGCGCACGAATTCGTCGAACCGCCGGTTCCCCGCCGCCATTTCGCGCAGCGCCCAGACCAGCAGCGCACTCGCCCCGCTGGCCCACAGGAACAGCACCAGATGCGCCAGATCCCCCCGCTCCGCGATGGTCTTGGTCAACTCGTCCATGCCCAGGTCCAAAAGTTGCCCGGACAGTGTCCGGGGTGATTTCAGGTACGGCTTGTGGAAACCTGACCTCAATCCATGGAGGCCCGGATGCCCACTGTCCTCAGGTCCGCCGGCTATCGCTTCTATTTCTACAGTCGCGAGAACGACGAGCCGCCGCACATTCACGTCGAACTTGGCGACAAGCTCGTCAAGTATTGGCTTGAGCCCGTCGAACTGGCATCATCAGCTCGTTTCCGCGCGCACGAGCTGACCGAGCTTCGGCGGCTGGTGCTTGCGCATCGCACCGAGTTCCTGGACGCCTGGCATGAGCACTTTGACCCTCGATAGTGAGCCCCTTGCGGCAGACGTGCGCGTCACGGACACGATGCTCAGCGTCACCCTCGAAGACGGCCGCGAACTGTCAGTTCCGGTCGAATGGTATCCCCGGCTCCGCGATGCCTCGGCGGCGCAGCGCGGCAACTGGCGGTTGATCGGTCGTGGCGAGGGCATCCATTGGCCGGATATCGACGAGGACATCTCTGTCCTCGGGCTGCTCAAGGGGCGCTCCCCCGCCTATCGCGCGGCCTGATCGCTCAGCCCCAGCATCTGCCGCTTCTCCGCGTCCGTAAGGAAATCTGCGGCGGTCACGCGGGCCCAGAGCGCGGCGCGGTCCTCGGCCAGCGCCTCCACGGCGTCGAACTCCGGGATGATCCGCAGCTCCGCCCCGAAGGCCGGCGCCAGCCAGAAGCTCAAGTCGTCGGCGACCCGGCGCACCAGCGGCACCACGGTCTGGCGCCAGAACATGCGGTTGGCCTCGGCCATGTTGGCGTAGGTGTTGTCGCCGGGAATGCCCAGCAGCATCGGCGGCACCCCGAAGGCCAGTGCGATCTCTCGCGCCGCCACATGCTTCAGTTCGATGAAATCCATCTCGGCCGGCGTCAGCGACAGCGATTTCCAGTCGAGCCCGCCATCGAGCACCATCGGTCGGCCGGCGTTGGCGGCGCCCGAGAACGCCGCCTCCAGTTCGGCCTTCAGCCGGGCGAACTGCTCCTCGGTGAGGTTCGCGCCGGCCCGGTAGACCAGCGCCCCCGATGGCCGAGCCGCGTTGTCGAGCAGCGCCTTGTTCCACTCGCTCGCGGCGTTGTGGATGTCGAGGCTCTGCGCCGCAGCCTCCAGCGGGCTCAGCCCGTAGTGGTCGTCGAGCGGGTGGAACAGCGCCAGGTGCAGCACGCTCGCCACCGGCGCCGTGTCCTGCGCAAAAGTCTCGGTCCGGCCGCCGGCGGTATAGGCATAGCCCACCGGCCAGCCGTCGCGCCCCGCCACCACCCGCATCCGGTCGGGCCGCAGGCAATAGAGCCCGCGCACCTCGCCGTCGTCGACGGCCGCCCGCAGGTAGGCGTTGCCGGCGGTCTGCAGGTAGGCATAGACCGCCTCCAGCAGCTCGCTCCCCGAGATCCGCGGATTGGGCGCGCGCAGCAGCTTCAGCAGCGGGTGCTCGGCGAGCTTGCGGCCGCCCTCCTCCACCGCGAAGGGAACGCGCGTCGCCGCCTCGGCGATCATCCGCACACAGGCATGCACCACCGGATTGCGCAGCATCCCGTGCTGCGCGAGGTGCGCAAAACTGCGCCGGCTCCACACCGGGTCGCCCAGCGCCGTCACCGTCATCAGCGATTGCGCGGCCTTGCGCTCCTGCGGCGCCGCCGCCCGGCCCGTGAGCCGGCTCCACCAGTTGGCCATCGTCGCTCCATTGTTCTCTTCTGTTCGGACCAAAGCCCCAGTCTAGGCGGCACGGGGTCCTCTCCCGTAGCGAAGCGTACGGGGGAGGGGGACCATGCGAAGCATGGTGGAGGGGGCGGCCACAAAACCGAGTCCAGCCCCGCCCCCCTGCCCTCCCTAAATTCCCCGCACCCGCGGCGAGGGCAGCTCCGCCCCCAGCAAGAGTTCCGTCAGCGCCCAGACCAGTGCATCCACTCGGTCGGGCGAATGCCCGCCGGCGAGGCCATCGCTGCCGAAGGCGCACATCTCGTCCTCGAGTTGCGTCAGTCCCGGCGCATGCGCCACCAGCCCGCGCTCGTAGAGCGCCGCCACCGGCTCCGCCCGCACCCATTTGCCGCGCGTCGCATGCACCAGCCGGATCGGCACCGCCGCATCCACCTGGCGGATCATCTCGCGCACCAGCTCGCCGCCCTGGTTGGCCTCGGCGACGATCAGGTCGGCGGCATGCGCCCGATAGGCCTCCACCGCCCGCCGGGCCCAGGCCATCGGTTTCGCCGGTTTCAGCGTCCGGTCGGCGAGCACCAGCGCGCCGGTCTCCGTCCGCCCCGCGACGACGATGCCGCAGGCATCCGATTTCGCGCCGCCCGTCACCGGCGGATCGACGGCGACCACGGTCCGCGTCGTCGGCTCGCTGCCACCGGGCCTGAACATGGCGCGCGTCCACAGCGCGTCCGGCCGGTCCTCGATCAATTCGCCCTCCAGCTCCTGCCGGCCGAGCACGGTGCCGCGATAGCGCGCCACCACCGCCGTCAGGAACGAGCCGGCGAGGTTGCGGGCATTCTCGTCCGTCCGCATCCGCGTCACTTTCGTACCCGGTTCGGCCAGCAGCCGCTTGAGCAGCGGGATCACCGCCGGCGTCGTCGTCGCCAGCTGCCGGGGCCAGTCGCCCAGCCGCAGTCCGAACTGCAGCATGTCCCAGGCCGCTTCGGCATCGGGCCATTTGCAGATCTCGTCGCACCAGGCGGCGGCGAATTGCGGGCCGCGGAACCGGTCGGGGTCCGATGCCGACAGCACCATGCCCTCCGCCCCGTTCGGCCAGCTCAGCGTCATGCCCGAGAGACGCGGCCGCTCGTCCGGCGGCGATACCCTGAGGATGCCGCTCTCGCCCTTCACCATCACCGCCAGCGCGTCGGTCATCGTTTCGCCGACAATGGCAATCGGCGACACCCGGTCCGCCGCCAGCATCCGCACCCATTCGGCGCCGGCGCGGGTCTTGCCCGATCCACGTCCGCCCAGCAGCAGCCAGGTCGTCCAGTCGCCGGCCGGCGGCCACTGCTTGGCGCTGGCGTTCAGCGCCCAGGAATAGACGAACTCATGCAGCTCCTGCTCGCTGAGGCGCGCGACGCGCTGCGCATCAGGATCGGGAAAGCTGGGCAAAGCGCTCGGCTACTTTCTTGCGCAGCGTCTGCAGGTCCTTGCTCTGGGTCCGGGCCGCCTTGCGCGGCGCCGCGGCCCGTTCGATCTCGATCAGCTTTTCCAGCGTCGCGGCCACCTTGCCCAACGCTGCGGCTTCCTTTTCGCCCATCGGCGCACCCTCGCTCTCCATCTGATGGATCTGCCGCTCCAGCAGCCTGAACAGGCGCAGCAGCAGCGATGCGGCCCCGCCACCGTGGTGCCGGTTGCGTGGCCGCCAGCCCCGCGCCCGAGCCTGGTAGAGCAGCCGACTCTTCGTGATCCCGTGCTTGGCGGCGACGGCATCCACCGTCTCGGCATCGCCCTCGTAGTCGGCCCGGACCAGCGTCCAGTCCGGCTCAACCCTTGCGGCCGGCGCCGCGGCGCCCTCAGCCGACCGAGGTGCCTCGGGGTCGGGCCGCCGATCCGCCTCCGCCCCGTCCCCCACGGCGTCACCGCCGAAACCCAATTCTGCGACCATAGCCGAACTATAGCCCCCCACCGTCACGCGGGGATAACTTCGCGATAAGGTCCATCTGCAAGCCGAGGTGTGGTCTGACTAGAGCGCTGGAGCACCCGACAGATGACCAACCTTCCACTTATCTATTTGGACATGTCCGCACTCAATCGCATAAAGAATGGCGACATCCTTTGGAGGCCCGATCTGCTTCAGGCGGTCATCTCGAACGAACATTACACAGAGATGTCGCGGGCGACCTATTTTACGGATCTAACCGATTGCCTGACTGAGATTCACGCGATGGAGTTGGCTGTTGACTGTGTGGATGGCCGTGTAGTCAACAGTGCCCAGATCAATCCAGTTCCCGATTTCGCGTATCGGGCCGCTGAACATATCAATAACATGAAGGTCGGGCAGAGCTCCCTAGCTCTGGCTCGTTCGTACATGGCCTACTTCTACGGGGCGATCGATGCGTCCAGCCTCATCGCAGAAGTCGAAAAATTGCCTGACATTCTCAACGAGCTGTTGGGCGAAAACCTCCCTCCGGAAATTGACCAACGAGGCAGGAGAGCAGTTGAGGGGTTGGTCCAGATGACAAGAACTGCCGACCTGTGGCCAAGGGGCGACGTGGGAGTCCTTGAGGCGTTCGCAATTGGCAAACAACAAATCGACAATCTACCATCTGATACCGTCTTCGACGAAATCTGGAAGATCGTCAGGCCGATCGCGGGAGATGCAACTAGAGATCAGTTCTTTGGCGTCGATCCCATAGACAAGCAGGGTTATGAGACATGGCCTCGATACTTGGCCGCTGCAGGCTTGTACAGCATGCTAAACCTGTTTCGCCACGGAAAGGACAAGGGGCTTCAGAATCCCAAGAGGACAGCTAACATCCTCAGCGATGGTGCTCATACGGCAAACGCCATGTTCTGCGATGCGCTGATCACTCACGATAAGGGCCAAGCCAAAAAGGCACGAGCGATCTACGCCTATCTCGGTGCCAGAACGGTGGTCACGGAACTGCAACACGCCTAGATTTCCTCGGGCGGTTCCCAGTTCGGCCATTCGGCAAGGTGGTCTTCCCATTCGCCGGGCTTCACCTTGGTCTCGCTGATGGTGCGGCCGCGCACCGAGACGCCGGCGTTCACCACCGTCTCGGCATCGCCCGATACCAAGGGATGCCACCAGGCAAGGCCCCTGCCCTCGGCCAGCCGGCGATAGGCGCAGCTCGTGGGGATCCAGGGGATGGTGCCGACGTTTTCGGGCGTCAGCTTGATGCAGTCCGCCACCTTCTTCTGCCGGTTTGGGTAGTCGCTGCAGCGGCAGCTCTCGCCGTCCAGCAGCTGACAATGCACGTCGGACACGTAGATTTCGCCCGTGTCCTCGTCCTCGAGTTTCATCAGGCAGCAGCGGCCGCAGCCGTCGCAGAGCGCTTCCCACTCCGCGGTGGACATGTCGGCGAGCGCTTTTTCTTCCCAGAAGGGCATGGCGAGGCTTTAGGCTTGCGGTTGCCGGCAAGCAATCATATTCGAGCGATTGCCTTGCGCTCGGCTCCCGAAACGGGGAGAATCCGCGCCCAGCCCCGGGGAAGATTGTGCAGGACCCGTTCTATCACAAGCAGAAGCGGCCGAAGAAGACCCGCATGCTCGATGCGGATGCCTGGCTCGATTCCGCGATGTACGAGTTCTGGCAGTCGGTCGGCCGCGGTTACACGCGGGTGCAGGATTTCTTCTCGCGCTTTCAGGTCAACGGCTTCAAGCGCTTCTTCGTCGAGATCACCTCGGACGGTCTGAGCTTTGCCGCCATCGGCGCGGTGCTGATGACGGCCCTGGCCCTGCCCGCCTTCGATGCCACGGCGTCCGGACGCTTCAACAAGGCCGAGGACATCTCGGTCATCTTCCTCGATCGCTATGGCAACGAGATCGGCCGCCGCGGCATCCGCACCGACGATTCCGTCGCCCTCGACAAGCTGCCCGACTATCTGATCAAGGCGACCCTCGCGACCGAGGACCAGCATTTCTACCGCCATTTCGGCATCGATCCGCTGCAGGGCGGCTCGTCCATCACCCAGCAGCTCGCCAAGAACCTCTTCCTCTCGTCCGAGCGCACCCTCGAGCGCAAGATCAAGGAGGCCTTCCTCTCGGTCTGGCTCGAGACCCACTACACCAAGGACGAGATCCTCAAACTCTATTTCGACCGGGCCTATATGGGCGGCGGCAATTTTGGCGTCGCCGCGGCCGCCGAGTTCTATTTCGGCAAGAAGGTCACCGACATCACCCTGGCCGAGGCCGCCATGCTGGCCGGGCTGTTCAAGGCGCCGACCAAGTACGCGCCGCATGTCGATATCGCCGCCGCCCGCGCCCGCGCCAACGTCGTCCTGAGCCGCATGGTCGATTCCGGCTTCCTCACCGAGGGCCAGGTCACCGGTGCCCGCCGCCTGCCGGCCGTGCCGGTCGATCGCTCCAGCGAGGTCAACTCGCCCAACTACTTCCTCGATTGGGCCTTCGAGGAAACCAAGAAGATCGTCGAGGCGTCGGATTCGACGGCCAGCAGCTTCGTCGTGCGCACCACCATCGATCCGGTGCTGCAGACCTACGCCGAGGACGCCATCACCTCGGTCGTGCGCGAACAGGGCGCCCAGTACAACGTCGAGCAGGCGGCCATGGTGGTCACCGAGCCGACCGGTCCGATCCGGGCCATGGTCGGCGGCATGGATTACGGCAAGAGCCAGTTCAACCGCGCCATCGTGCCCAACCGGCAGCCGGGCTCGTCGTTCAAGCCGTTCGTCTACGCCAATTCCTTCGAGGAGAACGCCGACTACACGCCCGCCACCTCCTACAGCGGCGCCACCCGCTGCATCGGCGATTGGTGCCCGCGCAACTATTCGGGGAATTCGGTCGGCCGCATGAGCCTGATCTCGGCCTTCGCCCAGTCCATCAACACCGTGCCGGTCAATCTCTCCATCGACAGCGGCCGGCAGCCGATCGCCGACCTCGCCCACGAAATGGGCATCCAGAACGATTTCCCGGTCACCCGCTCGCTGGCGCTCGGCGCCGCCTCGGTCAGCGTCCTCGACATGACCTCGGCCTACGCCGTCTTCGCCAACCACGGCTACAAGACCACCGCCTACGGCATTACCCGCATCACCACCCTGCGCGGGGAGTCGATCTTCGAGCACGACACCACGGCTCCCCCCGAGCGCATCCTCTCCGATCGCACGGTCGGCTACCTCAATGAGATGATGCGCGCCGTCGTCACCAACGGCACCGGCCGCCGCGCCGCCATCGAAGGCGTCCCCGCCGTCGGCAAGACCGGAACCACGTCTTCGTATCGCGATGCATGGTTCTGCGGCTTCACCGGCAACTATGTGGCAGCGGTCTGGTTCGGCAATGACGACTACCGCGCCACCAAAAATCTGACCGGCGGCCTTCTGCCTACCATCGCGTGGCAGAAGTTCATGGCTTATGCCCATACAAACATCGAGATTAAGCCCGTCTTCGGCGTGGATTTCGCCCCGGCGCCGTTCGTCATCGCCTCCGCCGACGAGGACCCTGCCGCGCAGGCGCTGGTCGAGCGCCCGCCGACGCTGAAGCCCGCCGCGGCCCTCAAATTGCTCGATGTTGCCGACCGCCTCGGCGCCACGCTGCGCGCCGCGCGGCCACCGGTCGATCAGGCGACACTGGCCGTCCGGCCGCTCAATCCATCCGCCAGCGAAAGCCTGTAAGTCCTTGCGATTTCTGGGTCATCTGCTGCTCATGATCGGAGTGGCGCTGTGCGTCGGCTTCGGCCTGTCGTGGTACGCGCTCAGTGACGGCCGCTCGTTCGGCCAACTCCGGATCGGCCCCTGGGCCGCATGGGCCGCCGTCGGCGACCCCTCGCCCGATCCCTATACCCGGGCCTTCGTCGCCCGCAGCGGCACCCTGCACCTGGGCTCGAGCGAAGGCATCCAGTTCGTCGCCCTCACCGACAGCGACGGCCGCCGCCTCGAACGCCACTGCACCTACCGGATCGATGGCTCGACGCCGGTCGCGACGTTCTGGACGCTGGTGCCGGTCGCGGCCGACGGTACCGGAATCGCTCGCCCCGGCGGCACCGGAGCCTTCAACAGCACCCATCTCGCCCGCAACTCTGACGGCTCGCTGGAACTCTACGTCTCCCGCACGATCAGCCCGCGCAACTGGCTGGAGATCACTGGCGACGGGCCGTTCTCGCTGGTGCTTACGCTCTACGATTCCTCGACGTTCTCGGGCGTCGGCAGCGCCGATGCGGAACTGCCGGCCATCATCCGGGAGGCCTGCCAGTGACCCGCACGGTGCTATGGGTGCTCGCCGGGGCGGTGCTTGGTGGCATCATCCATCTGCTGGTGATCCTCAGCCTGCCGGCGCTCGCCAACCAGAGCCTGTGGTCGGGCATCGCCACGCTGGGTGCGACGAACCGCGTCGTCGTGCTGCCGGTCCCAGGCCCGGGCGAGGCCAACCCGCTCGGGCTCGATCCGGAACTCACCTACGCCGCCTGCCAGATCGACCTGCGCAAGGGGCCCGGCTTCGTCCGCGGCACCCTGCCCGTGGCGTTCTGGTCGGTGGCCGTCTATGGCCCGGCCGGCACGACGCTCTATTCCACCACCAACCGCGACGGCATCGGCGCGACGCTCGACCTCGGCATCTTCAACGCGGCGCAGACGCGACTGCTGGCGCAACAACAGCTCGATATTGCCCAGGGCCTGCTGATCGTCGAAGCGCGCGAGGACGACGTCATGGCGGTGGTTCGCCTCGCCCCGGCGCACCAGGCCGTGCGTGCCCGCTACGAGGCGGCGCTCGCCAAGCTCAGCTGCGGCAACCTGCCCAGCTAGGGTCTATTTCTTGTAGACGCCTTCGCTCGGCGCAGGGCTGAGAATCCGCGACGGAATGGCCTGTCCGCCGCCATACCGCGACGACGTCGCCTGCGAGCAGAAGTCCCGACGCTCGGCGCGTTCGACCCAGATCGCGAGCTCGCTCAATGTTGCGTCGGCCGCCATCGCCTCTTCGTGAGGCGTTTCGACAAGCAGGTGGTCGAGCGCATAGCTGTAGGCATCATAGCGGTAGCGCAGCGACGCAACGAACCAGCCGATGAACATCTCGTTCTCGCTGCGCCGCGCCTGCACGTCACCCGCTGACAGGCCGCTGAGAGACTGGCTCGCCACGGCGCGCTGCCGGTCTGTCTCGATCACCCGGCAGATCGCGAGGAACGTCTGCGGCGCGGTGCCGATGTCGGCCTGCGCATGGTCGGCGATGGTGTTGTAGCGGATGCGCGACGACTGGTATCGCGCTTCCCGCAGCCACTTGTAGTAGCGGCTCGGCTCGAAGCTGCGCGGCCTGCCCAGCCCGGTCCGCTGCAGCTCGACCGCAGTGTCCATGAACCAGTCTTCGGCATGCGGGGCCACGAGGAAACGCCACACCCGGTTGTGCATGTCGCGCTCGGTATCGCTGAGATTGAACGACGAACCCGGAGTCTTATTGAGCTGCGCGCTGTTGCGCCCCAGGGTGGGCATGATGTCGTCGTGCAGCGCACTGGGCGCCGCGCGGCCGAAGTCCCCCACCGGGCGTGCGCAGGCCGCAGCAGCGCTGCAGAGCAGCACGGCCACGACGGCGCCGGCGATCCGGGAGGCCGGCCTATCCACGTTTGCGCTTGGCTCGCGATGAGCCGGCCGGCTTTCCAGGTGCCGGCGGG
>ERZ778022.3647-NODE-3647-length-14188-cov-4.261233_pt1 | contig 14188 bp, 10 predicted proteins | sample MGYA00375752_ERZ778022 | MGnify/ENA primary metagenome ERZ778022 (study PRJEB29350, sample SAMN05389826) | bioreactor metagenome | isolation source: Thiocyanate bioreactor | place: South Africa: University of Cape Town | collected 2014-04-04 ... | reverse complement strand
CTGCAGGGCGACGTGGGCGCGGGCAAGACCGTGGTGGCGGCGCTGGCGGCCTGCCGTGCCATGGACGCGGGCTGGCAGTGCGCGCTCATGGCGCCCACGGAAATCCTGGCCGAGCAGCATTTCGCCAAGATGGTCGGCTGGCTCGAACCCCTGCTGGCCGCGCACGGCCGCAAGGTGGCCTGGCTGGTGGGCGGGCAGAAAAAGAAGGACCGCACCGCCATGCTGGCCCTGGTGGCCAGCGGTGAGGCTGCGCTGGTGGTGGGCACGCACGCCGTGATCCAGGAACAAGTGCAGTTCAAGAACCTGGCGCTGGCCATCATTGACGAGCAGCACCGCTTTGGCGTGGCGCAGCGGCTGGCGCTGCGGCAAAAGCTCGCCGCACACGGCATGGAGCCGCACATGCTGATGATGAGTGCCACACCTATTCCACGCACCTTGGCGATGAGCTACTACGCCGACCTCGATGTGTCGGTGATCGACGAGCTGCCCCCGGGCCGCACCCCCATCGTCACCAAACTGATCGCCGACAGCCGCAAGGACGAAGTGATCGAGCGCATCGGCGCGCAGGTGGAGGCCGGGCGGCAGGTGTACTGGGTGTGCCCGCTGATCGAAGAGAGCGAGGCGCTGGACCTCTCCAACGCCACCGCCACGCACGCCGACCTGAGCGAGGCCCTGCCCGGCGTGATGGTCGGGCTTCTGCACTCGCGCATGCCCACGGCCGAGAAGAAGGCCGTGATGGCGCTATTCACCAGCGGCCAGATGGGCGTGCTGGTCAGCACCACCGTGATTGAAGTGGGGGTGGATGTGCCCAACGCATCGCTCATGGTCATCGAGCACGCCGAGCGTTTTGGCCTGAGCCAGCTGCACCAGCTGCGCGGCCGGGTGGGGCGGGGCGCGGCGGCGTCGGCCTGCGTGCTGCTGTACGCCACCAACGACAGCGGCCGCTTGGGCGAAACGGCTAAAGAGCGCCTGCGCGCCATGGCCGAGACCAACGACGGCTTCGAGATCGCCCGGCGCGACCTGGAAATCCGCGGCCCCGGAGAGTTTCTGGGCGCGCGCCAGTCGGGCGATGCGCTGCTGCGTTTTGCCGACCTGGCCACAGACACCCACCTGCTGGAATGGGCGCGCGAACTGGCGCCGCAGATGCTGGACCGGTATCCTGACCTGGCCGCCAAACACGTGGCGCGCTGGTTGGGTGGAAAATCGGACTATCTCAAGGCATGACACCATGACCCTCACCGAACTCAAGTACATCGTTGCGGTGGCCCGCGAGAAGCACTTCGGCCATGCAGCCGATGCCTGCTATGTATCGCAACCCACGCTCTCGGTGGCCATCAAGAAGCTGGAAGAAGAGCTGGACGTGAAGCTCTTCGAGCGCAGTGCGGGCGAGGTGACGGTGACGCCGCTGGGCGAAGACATCGTGCGCCAGGCGCAGAGCGTGCTGGAGCAGGCAGCGGCCATCAAGGAAATCGCCAAGCGTGGCAAGGACCCGCTGGCCGGGCCGCTCACACTGGGCGTGATCTACACCATCGGCCCCTATCTGCTGCCTGAGCTGGTGCGCCAGTCCATCACGCGCACGCCGCAAATGCCGCTGATGCTGCAGGAGAACTTCACCGTGAAGCTCCTGGAGATGCTGCGCACGGGTGAGATCGACTGCGCCATCCTTGCTGAGCCCTTCCCTGATACCGGTCTGGCCATGGCGCCGCTGTATGACGAGCCTTTCATGGCTGCTGTGCCCAGCACGCACCCGCTAGCATCCAAGAAGTCGGTCACGGCGGCGGAACTCAAGAACGAAACCATGCTGCTGCTGGGCGCAGGCCATTGCTTTCGCGACCACGTGCTGGAGGTGTGCCCCGAGTTCGCGCGTTTTGCGAGCAACGCCGAGGGCATCCGCAAGTCGTTCGAGGGCTCGTCGCTGGAGACCATCAAGCACATGGTGGCCGCAGGTATGGGCGTGACGCTGGTGCCCCGCCTGTCGGTGCCACGCGATGCGCTGCTCACCGTGTCGCGCCGCCGCAAGAGTGACGAGACCTACATCCGCTACCTGCCCATCCGTGAGGAAGACGGCGGCCCGCCGCCCATGCGCCGCGTGGTGTTGGCCTGGCGCCGCAGCTTCACCCGTTATGAAGCCATTGCGGCCCTGCGCAATGCCATCTATGCGTGTGAACTGCCGGGCGTGACTCGACTGTCCTGACCGCGTCAGCACTCTGATTCGCGGCCGAGGATCGGCGCTACACTCGCGCCGCCCCTGCGCAGGTCCATCCGGCCTGGGCAGGCGATGCTCCCTCCTCGGCACCCTCCGCCCATCGGCGGTCGGTGCCTTTGCCCCCCCAAGAGGTTCCTATGAAGGCGCTTTGGCTCACCGCCACGCTGGCCGCTGCCCTGACCGCATGCTCCACCCCCGCCACTCCGCCTGCCACCCAGACGCTGAAGAAGCCCGCACTCGACCGCATTGCGGCGGCGCCTGCGGCAGCAACGTCGGCGGACTTCCGCCAGTTCCTGGCGCTGGCCGCGCAGATGCAGCCGCAGCTGCAAACTGCCGTGTCGGCGTATCTGGCCCACAAGCCCCTGGCGGGCGATGACCTGGTCAATATCAGCCGCCTGCTGGGCTTGCACAACCGCCTGCGCAACCAGGCGGCGGTGATCGACGCCACAGCGAAGATGGTGGCCATTCCCACCGTGCGCGCCGACAAGGTGCCGCCGCACGAAGACAAACACATCATTGCGTTTGGTGCCCTGGTGGAGGGCATGGCCAAAGAGTTTGGCCTGCAGTACCGCAATGTGGACAACCGCATCTTTGAAGTGAAGCTGCCCGGCAGCGGCCCTGAGGAGTTCGGCATCCTCACGCACGCCGACGTGGGGCCCGTGGTGGCCGACGAATGGGCGCTGGACGACGGCACCCGGCTCGACCCCTTCAAGCTGACCCGCGTGGGCGGCAACCTGTATGGCCGGGGCTCCATCGACGACAAAGGCTCCATCGCCACCGTGCTGTTCGCGATGAAGGCCGTGAAGGACAGCGGCCTGCCGCCGGCCCGCACCATTCGCCTGATGATCGAAACCACCGAAGAAACCGGCGGCGATGCGATGAAGTACTACCGCGCCAAGACCGCGCTGCCCGAGTACAACATCGTGCTCGACAGCAAGTACCCGGCCGTGGTGGCCGAAAAGGGATCGGGCGCACTGCGCGCCTCCTTCCCGCTGTCACCGGCTGCCAACCCGGGCGCTACGGCCATCACCGCCATGGCGGGTGCTGCATCGGCCAACGCTGTGCCCCAGACGGCCACCGCCCGCCTGCAGGGCGGCAACCTGGCCGACGTGGCTGCGCGGCTGAACGCGGCGAAGGGCGCCTTTGTCGCCAAGTACCAGCCGCAAGGCGGCGCATTCAGCATCGACGTGGCGCAGGACGGCGGCGCGGTGGTGGTGAAGGTCACGGGCGCTTCGGCCCACGGATCGCGCCCCGAAGAAGGCGTGAACCCCCTGCCGCGCCTGGCGCTGTTCCTGAAGGAGTCGGGCCTTGCGCTGGCACCCAACGGCTACGCGCAGGCCGTGCGCTACCTGACCGACCTCTACGGCACCGACTACCTGGGGCGCACGATGGGCTTGGCCTACAGCGACGACTTCATGGGCCCGCTCACGATGTCGCCCAACCTCATCCGTGAAAAGGACGGCAAGGTCGATGTGCTGGTGAACGTGCGCATGCCCCGTGGCAGCGCGCCTGAGGCGCTCACGCAGGCTACGTCGGCCAAGATCAAGGCCTGGGGCGCCCAGGCCGGTGTGGCGGTGGAAGTGGACCACCAGCAGGGCAATTGGATGGCGCGCGGCCTCGAAGCCAAGCCCGTGCCCACGGCCGGCAGCACCACCGCCAAGCTGATGCCCAATGCCATCAACTTTGGCCCTGCCATGCCGGGCAAGAAGTACACGGCCCACAACGCCAAGGAGTTCAAGGAATTGGCGGACCTGGATGCCGATATGCAGATGTTCACCGAGATGCTGGTGCGCATCGGCAACTTGCCGAAGATGCAATAAACCAGCCGATGGGGGCGCCCGCGCTGGTTTGTTGACCCTGGTACAAGGCATCGGCCTTGGCTGACACAGGGGCGCTGCGGCTTGCGCTACAGTGTTTGCGGACCCCGCACGGCGCGGGGTGTTTCATGTTTTCCGCACGGAAGGAACCTCCCCCATGGCCAAAGCTCCTGGCAAAACCTCTGCCCCCAGCATCAACATCGGCATCAGCGACAAAGACCGCGCTGCCATCGCCCAAGGCCTGTCGCGCCTGCTGGCCGACACCTACACGCTGTATCTCACCACCCACAACTTCCACTGGAACGTGACGGGTCCGATGTTCAACACGCTGCACACCATGTTCATGGCGCAGTACACCGAGCTGTGGAACGCGGTGGACCCGATTGCCGAGCGCATCCGCTCGCTGGGCCATGTGGCTCCGGGCTCTTATGCCGAGTTTGGCAAGCTGGCCACCGTGCCTGACGCACCGGCCAAGCCGCCCAAGGCGATGGACATGGTGCGCGTGCTGGTCGAGGGCCACGAGGCCGTGGCCCGCACCGCGCGCAGCCTGTTCCCCCTGGCCGACAAGGCCAGCGACGAGCCCACGGCCGACCTGCTGACCCAGCGCCTCACGGTGCACGAGCAGACGGCGTGGATGCTGCGCTCTTTGCTGGAAGAATAAGAAGGCCAGTTGCATCCGCCTGCGTCAGCCGAAGTCAGGGTTGGCCAGCGCGGGAGCAATGGGCTCCGGGGTGCAAAAGAGCGCCTTGTCCTACACGGTGCAACACTCTCGCCTGCGCATGATGCGGGTTTGGACCATGTCCTCTCTTCGCAGGGCGGCATGGCGGATCAACCCCCTCTGATGTATGCGAATCCTGTACGTTGAAGACAATCCGGAGCTGCGCGAGACCATTGGCATGCTCATGGAAGGTGAAGGCCGGACGGTCACGCCCTGCGCCTCTGCCGAGGAGGCGATGGCCCTGGATGCTGGCGATCCCTTTGACGTGCTGGTGACCGATGTCAGCCTGCCCGGCCTCTCGGGCACGGACCTGGCCCGCCAGCTGCTGGCGGACGACCCGCAGCGGTGGGTGGTGCTGTGCTCCGGCTACGAACTGGGCAGCCATCCAACCCAATGGGGCCCCAATGTGCGCGTCTTGCTCAAGCCTTTCGAGCTGGAAGAGCTGGAACAGCTCCTGACTTCCATTCATACCGCGCTGGCTGCAGCCGCCGGTTAAGAGCGGGTCACAAAACTCTTCTGGCGTCGTTGCTGTGTCTTGTCGTACTGCTCGTACTGCCTGCGACACAGCGCCTAGCCAGAACCGCTTCGCTGAGTTTTGCTAGCCTTTCTAAGTCTGGCGGGCGGCCACCCCTCGCGTTTCCTGCCTTCCTCTTTCCTTCTTCCCCATCGCGCCTCCCTGGACCCTGAGGGTCTGGGACGTGTGATGGGGCTGCGCTGCGTCAACTGCGGGGGCTGCGTGCGGGCGCGTGGCGTGGCAACGTCACCCGAAAGCTCGTCACATCGTTGTGTGACCGGGCCTCAATGGTTCCATGGTGGGCCCGCACGATCTGGTGCGCAATGAACAACCCCAGCCCCAGCCCCTGGTGGCGGCCGGGCTCGCGCTCACCGCCCCGGAACGGGTCAAACAGATGTGGCAGCAGTCCGGCGGGGATGGTGCCACCGTTGGACACCGTGATGCTCACCTCCTCCGGGCGGGAACCGTCCACCGCAATGCGCACCGGGTGGTCGGCGCTGCCATGGTGCAGGGCGTTGCCCACCAGGTTGGTGATCACCTGGCACAGGCGCTCGGCGTCCCAGGTGCCGGCCAGATCCCCTGCGAGCGTGGAGTCGATGGGGCGTTCCGGGTGGCTGGTCGCCACCTCGTCCAGCGTGCGCTGCACCAGCGTTTGCATGTGGGCAGGGCCCAGTTGCAGGGCCAAGCCGCCCGCCTGGCGTATACGGGTCACGTCCAGCAGGTCTTCGATCATGTGGCCCATGCGCTGGCTCGCGCCCAGAACCCGGTCGGCCATCAGGGCAGTCTTGTCGGGCGACGGCAGACGCTTGAGTACGGAGGCCGCAGCGACGATGGACTGCAGGGGGGTGCGCAGGTCATGGCTCAGCACGGCCATGAACATCTCGTTGATGCGCAACGCCTCGGTGCGTGCGCGCAGCTCGTGCGCCAGCGCCTGCTTGCGCCGGTGCAGTTCAAAGAACACGCTCGCCTTGTTGGTGAGCATGTGCGGGTCGATGGGCTTGTACAGAAAGTCCACCGCACCGCTCTCGTACCCCCGGAACTGCCAGTTCTGCTCGCGCGAGCCCGCCGTCATGAAGATGAGCGGAATGTGCCGGGTGCGTTCGCTGCCCCGGATCAGCTCTGCCAGCTCAAAGCCGTTCATTTCAGGCATCTGCACGTCCAGCAAGGCCAGGGCCACATCGTCGTGGGCCAGCAGCAGCTCCAGGGCCTCGGGGCCCGACTGGGCCTTGAGGATGTCCAGCCCGTCACGCTGCAGCAGCGCCTCCAGGGCGATGAGGTTTTCCTCGACATCGTCAACGAGCAGGCATTTGGTGCGGTCGGTCTGGGGCATGGGCGGTGGGGAGGGTGGGTGGGGTTCTCAAAAAGGGACGCATGCGCCCGGATCAAAGCTGCTGGCGCTGGTGCAGGTCCGCCAGCAGCCTTGCAATGCCTTCAGGGGGCAGGATGTGGTCCACCGCCACGGCCGTGAGGGCCGCCTGCGGCATGTTGGGCATGCTGGCGCTGGCAGGGTCTTGCACGACGGTGAGGCCGCCCGCCGCCTGAATGGCTTGCAGGCCGTGCACGCCGTCTTCGTTGGCGCCCGACAGCAGAATGCCCAACAGCCGCTGGCCATAGTGGTCCGCCGCCGACTCGAACAGTACGTCGATGGAGGGGCGCGAAAAATGCAGGGGCGGGTCCACCGACAGCCCCACATGCGGGCCCTGGGGCCCAGCATCGACCAGCAGGTGGTAGTCCGGTGGCGCAAAGCTCACCGATCCTGGCGTGATGGCATCCTCGTCCTGCGCCTCGCGCAGCGGCAGGGCGCAGCGGGGCTGAAAAATCTCCACCAGCAGGCTGCGCCGGTCCCGGGGTAGATGCAGCACCACCAGCACCGCCGCCTGCAGGGTGGCGGGCAGCGCGGGCAGCAGTTCCAGCAAGGCGTCAATACCGCCCGAAGACCCGCCCACCACGATGGCGGCGTAGCCCCCGGGGGGCACTGGCCTGGGTGCGCGGTCGGTGGTGCTCACAGCCCGGCCTTCTTGCGGTAAATGCGGTCTTGCAGCACGAAGTCGTCGAATGCATCGGTGTGCGCCGAAAACCGCAGCGACTCCTTGGAGCCCAGGCCCAGAAACCCCCGGTGGCACAGTGACTCGCGGAACAGCCCCAGGGCGCGGTCCTGCAGGTCGCGCTCGAAGTAGATGAGCACATTGCGGCACGACACCAGATGGACTTCGGCGAACACGCTGTCGGTGGCCAGGCTGTGGTCGGAGAACACCATGTGCTCACGCAGCCCCTTGTCGAACACCACGCGGCCATAGGCAGCGGCGTAGTAGTCCGACAACGAGCTGCGGGCGCCGGAGCGCGCATGGTTCTCGGTGAACGCCGCCACCCGCGACACGTCGAACACGCCCGACTCGGCGGCGCGCAGCGCGTGCGGGTTGATGTCGGTAGCGTAGATCAGGGTGCGGTCCAGCAGGCCTTCTTCCTGCAGCAGGATGGCCAGCGAATACACCTCCTCCCCCGCGCTGCATCCGGCCACCCAGACCTTGAGTGACGGGTAGGTGCGCAGCAGCGGCACCACCTCCTGGCGCAGCGCCTGGAAGTAGCTGGGGTCGCGGAACATGTCGCTCACCTGCACGGTGAGGTATTCGAGCAGCGCAGGGAACACGGCGGGCTCGTGCAGCACGCGGTCCTGCAGCTGCGACAGCGTCTTGCAGTCGAACTGCACCAGCGCCGATGCCAGCCGCCGCTTGAGCGACGCCTGCGCGTAGCCCCGGAAGTCGTAGTGGTAGCGGTGGTAGATCGCATCGATCAGCAGGCGCTGCTCAATGTCTGCGGTGCGGGCCTTGCGGTGGGGCATGGCGGGACCTACTTGGGCATCCACACCCGCACGAGGGACAGCAGCTTCTCCACGTCCAGCGGTTTGGCGATGTAGTCATTGGCCCCGGCGGCCAGGCATTTTTCTTGGTCGTCCTTCATGGCCTTGGCGGTCAGCGCGATGATGGGCAGGCGGCGCCAATCGGGGCGGCTGCGGATCTCGCGCATGGCGGTGTAGCCGTCCATCTCCGGCATCATGATGTCCATCAGCACCAGGTCGATGGCGGGCTGGCCGCCGCTGCCGGTGCGCTCCAGCGCCTGCAGGGCCTCCAGGCCGTTGCGCGCGATCTCCACGCGGATGCCGGTGGGCTCCAGGATGCTGGAGAGCGCAAACACGTTGCGCACATCGTCTTCCACCACCAGCACGTTGCGGCCTTCCAGGGCAGTCTCGCGGTTGCGGGCCACCTGCAGCATCTGGCGGTGCTCGGCCGACAGCTCAGACTCCACCTGGTGCAGGAACAGCGTGACTTCGTCGAGCAGCCGCTCGGGCGAGCGCGCGTCCTTGATGATGATGGACTTGGAGAACCGGCGCAGTTGCTGCTCCTCGTCGCGCGACAGGGCACGGCCCGTGTACACGATGACGGGCGGGAAGGAGACGCCGTCCTGCTCCGTCATCTGCTGCAGCAGCTCGTAGCCGCTCAGGTCGGGAAGGTTCAGGTCCATCACCATGCAGTCAAACGTCGAGTTGCGCAGCTGCGCGAGCGCCTCGGCCGCTGTGCCTGCGCCCACAATTTCCACGTCGTCGTTGGCCAGCAGGTGGCGCACGCTCTCGCGCTGGCGCTCGTCGTCTTCCACCACCAGCACGCGCCGCAGGTTCTGGGTGAACTTGGCTTCGAGCCGTTGCAGGGCATGCACCAGTTCGTCGCGCTTGACGGGCTTGAGGGCATAGCCCACGGCACCCCGGCCCAGGGCCTCCTGCGAGTAGTCGGCCACCGAAACCACATGCACCGGGATGTGGCGCGTGGCCGGGTTGCGCTTGAGCTGGTCGAGCACGCCCAGGCCCGAGAAGTCGGGCAGGTTCACGTCCAGCACGATGGCGCTGGGCAGGCTGTGTATCGCATAGGCCAGGCCGTCGGCCGCGTTGTGCGCCAGGTGGCAGTCAAAGTCCATCTCCCGCGCCAGGTCGCTCAGGATCTGTGCAAAGCGCACGTCGTCTTCGATCACCAGGATGCTGCGCGCGCCCGCACGGCGCGGGGCTGCGGGTGGGACTGGAGTTGCCACGGGTGGCAACGCGGAGGCCGTAGGAATCGGTGCGACGACCGGTGCCGCCGCATGGGCTGGAGCAGGTGCCGCCAGCGGCGCTGCGGGGGCCGCTTCTGGCGACGGGGGCACCAGCTTCTGGGGCAGCACCAGGGTGAAGACGCTGCCCTCACCTGGCGTGCTGTGCACGTGGATCGATCCGCCCAGCAGCTGCGCCAGATCGCGCGAGATCGACAGGCCCAGGCCTGTGCCGCCGTATTTGCGGTGCGTGCTGCCATCGGCCTGGCGGAAGGCTTCGAAGATCAGTTCCTGCTGGTGCGCCGGGATGCCGATGCCCGTGTCCTTGACGGCGAACGACAGGGTGTCGTCCGGGTTGCGCGACACATGCAGCGCCACCGAGCCCTTCTCGGTGAACTTGAGCGCGTTGGACAGCAGATTCTTCAGCACCTGTCCCAGGCGCTGCGGGTCGGTGTCCAGCGTGGCGGGGGCGTCGGGCGCCACGGTGGCCGTGAGCGTCAGGCCCTTCTCTTGTGCCAGCGGGCGCAGCGGGTCGATGAGGGTTTGCAGCGCCTTGGACAGCGTCACCGTTTCCACCGATACGGTGGCCTGACCAGCCTCGATCTTGGCCAAATCCAGAATGTCGTTGATCAGGGCCAGCAGGTCGTTGCCCGCCGCGTAAATGGTCTGCGCATACTTCACCTGCTCGGCGCTCAGGTTGCCTGGCTTGTTGTCTGACAGCAGCTTGGCCAGGATCAGCGTGGAGTTGAGCGGTGTGCGTAGCTCGTGGCTCATGTTGGCCAGGAACTCGCTCTTGTACTGGCTGGCCAGCTCCAGCTCACGGGCCTTGTCCGTCATGGCGCTTTGGGCGCGCAGCAGTTGCTCGCGCTGATATTCCAGCTGCTGCGTCTGCGCCTCCAGGTGGGCGTTGGTCTGCTCCAGCTCGGTCTGCTGCACCTCCATCTGGGCTTGCGACTCTTGCAGGATGCGGCTTTGCTGCTCCAGCTCCTCGTTGCTCACGCGCAGTTCTTCTTGCTGGGTCTGCAGCTCTTCGGACTGGCGCTGGGTTTCTTCCAGCAAGGCTTCCAGGCGGTTGCGGTCAATACCCGCGCGGATCGCCACAGCCAGGATGCTCGAGGCGCGCTCCATCAGGGTGCGCTCAGGCTCCGTCAGCGGGCGATGAAAGCCCAGCTCGATCACGGCAAACACTTCGCCGTTCTCGATGGCGGGCGCCAGCAGCAGTTCGGTGGGTGCGGACTGGCCGGTGCTGGACGACACCATCAGGTGCCCGGCGGGCACGTCGCGCACATGCAGCATTTGGCGCGAGCGCGCCACCTGGCCCACCAGGCCTTCGCCGGGTAGCAGGCGCTGCTCCAGCCGCTCGCGGGGCAGGGCGTAGCCGCCAAACAGGGTGAGTGCGCCGTTGCAGTCGGCCACGTAGCCCGCACCCACGGCGGCGCGCAGATACTGCGCCAGGTATTCGAGTGTGAGCTGGCCCAGGTCTTCCAGCCGGTGGTCGCCCTGGATGCGCTGGCTCAGTCCGTTGAGGCCGGCCGCCACCCAGGACTGCTGCGCCTTGAGGCGGTATTCCCGCGCATTGGCAGCGGCCGACAGGCAGATGAGCACCAGCAGCACGAACGAGCCGCCCCAGGAGTAGTAGGTGGACATGGCCGCTGCCTCCACCCATTGCTTGCGGTCATTCTCCAGTTGCTGGTTCAGCAGTGTGGACAGGTCCGACGCCAGGTCGCGGATGCGGTCCATCAGCACGCGGCCGGCATCATTGCGGGTCACGGCCACGGCGGCTTCCTGGCCCTTGGAGCGGCGCAGTTCAATGGTCTCGCCCAGCTCGCGCAGTTTTTCGTGGCGCAGGTCGTCGATCTGCAGCACCAGGCGCCGCTGCACGGCGCTGTCGTCCGTCAGTTCCTTCAGGCGCGCCATGTTGCGCTCCAGGGCGCTCAGCGACAGGTTGTAGGGCTGCAGGTAGGTGTCGTCCCCCGTCAGCAGGTAGCCGCGCTGGCCGGTCTCGGCGTCCTTCAGCGACGACACGAACAGGTTGAGGTGGCGCATGGTCACCGTGGTCTCGTCCATGGCTTCCACCGCTTGCGCGCGCACCTGGGCGGTGCGGAAGTTCACCAGCGCGATCAGCACGGTGGCGAGGGCGGCAATCACAAATCCCACCAGCATTCCGCGGGGGACAGCAAAACGCGTGGCGGCCTGGGAGGTCGATGTATGGGGCATGCGTGGGTGCCCCAAAAAGGGCGGGTGCGTTGGGGGAGGACCGGAGACTGTAACGGGTTTTACGCGCCAGTAGGGCGCTGTTACTCGGCCTGCGCGGGCCGCACCAGCAGTTGGCGGCGCTGCTGCTACATTCGGTGCGCCCGTGGGTTGCCACCCGCCGCAGCGCCTTGCTGCCGGGCCTGCTCTTTCTGCATCCGATCGTCCCGCCATGTCGCCGCAATCTGTCCCTGCCCGCAGCCGTTTTTCGCTCTATCTCGACCTGATCCGCTGGGACCGGCCTGCGGGCTGGCTGGTGTGCCTGTGGCCCACGCTGAGTGCGCTGTGGATTGCGGCTGACGGGTTTCCGGGCTGGCACCTGCTCATCGTGTTTGTGCTGGGCACCATCCTCATGCGCAGCGCGGGCTGCTGTGTGAACGACGTGGCCGACCGCGACTTTGACAAGCACGTCAAGCGCACGGCGCAGCGCCCGGTGACCACCGGTGCAGTGTCGGTGAAGGAGGCGCTGGGCCTGGGCGCGGTGCTGGCGCTGGTGTCTTTTGGCCTGGTGCTCACTACCAACACCGCCGCCATCGCGTGGTCGGTACCCGCCGTGCTGGTGGCCATTGCCTACCCGTTCACCAAGCGCCTCATTTCCATGCCGCAAGCGGTGCTGGGCATTGCGTTCAACTTCGGCATCGTCATCGCGTTTGCCGCTGTGCAGGACAGCGTGCCCGCGGTGGCGTGGTGGATGTGGCTGGGCAACATGTTCTGGGTGCTGGCCTACGACACCGAATATGCGATGGTGGACCGCGACGACGACCTCAAGATCGGCATCAAGACCTCGGCCATCACCCTGGGGCGGCTGGATGTGGCCGCCATCGTGGTGTTCTATCTGCTTTTCTTGGGAATTTGGGCGGTAGCGCTACAACCATATGCCCTGGGTGCTATTTTTTATGTAGCGCTTGCAGTGGCGTTGGCACAGGCCGTGTGGCACTTCACGCTCATCCGCACCCGCACCCGCGAGGGCTGCTTCAAGGCGTTCCGCATCAACCACTGGCTGGGCGCCACGGTGTTTGCGGGCATTGCGGGCAGTTACCTCGTGCGCGCAATGCTCACCAATTGATAGCGGTCAGCGCTTGATCGACTAGCGCTACCGCCCCAAAACATCAAGATCCGAACTCGTTGCCCAGTTCGTTGGCACGTTTTTCGGCGGCGCGCATGGCGGCCTCGAACGCCTGCGATACGCCGCTGGCTTCCATCGACTGCAGGGCCGCGTAGGTGGTGCCGCCCTTGGACGTGACGCGTTCGCGCAGCACGGCGGGGGATTCGTCGGAACGGCGGGCCAGCTCGGACGCGCCCACAAACGTGCCCACGGCCAGCTGGTGCGCCTGCGCTTCGGTCAGGCCCATGTCCACGCCGGCGCGTGTCATGGCTTCGAGGAAGTAGAAAACATAGGCCGGGCCCGAGCCCGACAGGGCAGTGACGGCGTCCAGCTGGGTCTCGTTCTCCACCCACAGGAATTCGCCGGTGGACGCCATGATGGCCTCCACGCTCTGGCGCTCGCCGCTGGTCACGGCGGGGCGGGCGTAGATCGCGCTCATGCCCTTGCCCACCAGCGCGGGCGTGTTGGGCATGGTGCGCACGATGCGCTCGGTGCCGAGCCACTGGGCGATGCTGTCCGAGCGGATGCCGGCGGCCACGCTCAGGTGCAGGGCCTGCTGCGTGTGGGCCTTGGCCTGTGCCGCAGCGTCCTTGAAGGTCTGGGGCTTGACCGCCCAGACCACGATGCTGGCACTCTGCAGTGCGGGGCCCGCCTCGGGTTGCGCGGTGAGGCCGAAGTTTTGGAGCAGCGCCTCGCGCGTGGGAGCGTACGGCTCGACCACCTCGATCTGGCTGGCCGGGTGGCCCTGGCGGATCAGCCCGCCAATGATGGCGCTGGCCATGTTGCCGCCGCCGATGAAGGCGATGGTGGGGAGTTGGGAATTTGCTGCGGCGGAAGCGGAGGAGGTCATGCTACGGTCAGGCGAGAAAGGGAGGCGCCATGGTAGCGCCGGAGACCTGTGATTGTCCGAATGGCCTGCGCAACTGGCGCGGCCCATGCCAGTGCTCCCGCGTAAGGGCCGCCAGCATTCCCAGGTAGGGGCGCTGGGAGCGTCCCCCCGCCCGCAACGCGCAGCAATGCGAGAGCGGGGGGAAGGCGCCGAAGGCGACTCAGGGGGGCTACTCTGCAACAGTTTGGCGAACGGCGTGTTCCCAGTTCGCCATCAGCTCCTGTGCACGCGCGCTGCTGAGCGTGGGCACAAAGCGGCGGTCGGCGCGCCACAGCCGCGAGAGTTCATCCGTGCTGCGGTACACGCCGCTCGACAGCCCTGCCAGGTAGGCCGCGCCCAAAGCGGTGGTCTCGATGACCGCGGGCCGGACCACTGGGATGCCCAGCAGGTCGGCTTGGAACTGCATCAGCAAGTCGTTGATGCACGCGCCGCCGTCCACGCGCAGCTCGCTCACCGGGGCACCGCCCGCAGCCACGGCGTCGCGGCTCATGGCCAGCAGCAGGGCGGCGCTTTGGTAGGCGATGCTTTCGAGCGCAGCGCGCGCAATGTGCCCCAGTGTGGTGCCGCGCGTCAGGCCCGTGATGGTGCCGCGTGCGTCGGGCTTCCAGTAGG
>ERZ778022.3644-NODE-3644-length-14204-cov-5.406460_pt1 | contig 14204 bp, 6 predicted proteins | sample MGYA00375752_ERZ778022 | MGnify/ENA primary metagenome ERZ778022 (study PRJEB29350, sample SAMN05389826) | bioreactor metagenome | isolation source: Thiocyanate bioreactor | place: South Africa: University of Cape Town | collected 2014-04-04 ... | reverse complement strand
CCCCCACACACACACACAAACACGCGCGCCGCCGCTGCAGGTGGACCCACTGCGTGGCATCGCCAAGGGCCAGCCGGAGGCGGGCGCGTTCCGGTGCTACCCCACCACGTACACGCCGCCGCGCGGCACGGCGCCGGGCGGCGTGGTGTGGGCGGACGAGCGCGCCCGCAATGCGCGGTGGGGCGAGAGCTGCGTGTCGTACTACCAGCTGACGGTGGAGTACTTCACCTCCAGCCTCGGTGGCACGCTGCTGTCCATCCTGGCGCGCGACTACATGTGGTCGCGGGAGCTGTCCTCTACGCCCATGCTGGATGCCGAGGTACGCGAGGGCGCCGCACGTCGCACACGATACGGCGGCACACGCCATTCACACACACACACACACACACACACACAACCCACACACTCACCCACACCCACCGCCGCCGCTGCTGCAGACGCGTGACCGCCTGCCAGAGCGCATCCGCGCCATCACATCGCGGGCCGACGCCGCTACCTCCGCCGCATCCTCGCTGCTGGATCGCCGCGCACGCGGCACAGAGTCCAAGTCGACGCTGGGTGACGCCGTGACGGCCAGGTCCGTGTGCAGGTTTTGGATGAGGTGGTGGTGTGCGAGCAAGATGGAGCGACTCTAACACACCCCGACACTCACGCACGCCCCCTCCATCCTCCACTCCTCGTTTGCAGCGACGAGCTGGCGACCGAGATGTGCCGCGGCCACTGCGCGGCTCTGCTGAAGGACGTCGTGTTCAATGTGCGCGCCAAGCGCGCTGCCGCCGCTGCTGCTGCTGCTGGCGGCGGTAGTGCTGCCGCCGCCGGCGCGGTGGAGGGCGAGATTTCAATGCGGTAAGGCGCGTGCGCAGTTGTTGGTGCTTGAATCGCGCTGCTTGTGCGTGCAGCTGAGCCTGCAGGTAGCAGCAAGGGTGTCCAACGGCTGCGCACGATGTTTTGCAATGCGGGATATTATCAACGCGCCGTTAAAGTAACGCAATTTTCATTGGAATACAGGACAAATGCACTGTTATTGTGTATAGGGGTGATTATAAGGTTGTTAATGGCGTTGTTATTCCGGTTCTTACATGCGCCACTCCCACCACAAACTCCCGTCTGCTACTGCTGCTTAAACAACGAGTGACGGTTCCAGCATGGAGCCGCGACCGCTGGAACCCCCAGCAGCATCTGTGGCAGCTTGGCGCGTGCAAGCGATACGCGGTGGCGGCGGTGAGGTGGATGGCGCGGCACCACAGCTGCCTGCCCCACTGCCATGTGTGGTTGGTCGGCTTGTGGATGTACGGCGCACGGGTGCAGTGTTAGCAGCGCTGGCCGGCGCGCCAGCCGGCAGTGCAGTGGCGGACGGCGGCGAGAGTGTCGCGCACCTGGCACGTGTGGTTAAGCATGCAGACGGCGGCGTCGAGGTTGCAGACGTGGTACTGGGGCCCGCTGCCGCGTGGGCCGCAGCCAGGGATGATGCAGCCAGCGCTGCCACCTTAGCTGCCATTGCACCACACCTTGCGTCAACGTCGGAGCTGCAGGTGCGTTGTGTACCTTGACCGCGCTCTCCTGCGACTGCCGCCGTCGTACACTAACAACCGATCACCTCACCCTGTGCAGCTGCCGCCGCTGGGCGCCACCCCCGCCAGTGCTGCCGCGCTGCCCGGCTGCACGCCGTGGCCGCCATCAAAGGCGCGTCGTATGAGTGCGGCGGCGGCAGCAACCGCCGCCGCGGCAGCTGCTGCGGAGGCGGCAGCTGGGCCACAGACGTTGGCTGCAGCCTGTGGCGATGCACAAGTGGCGTACCTGGCAGCCGTTCTGGCCTGTTTCCAAGCCCTACATTCCGCCGCCGGCGGCGCCAATGTGGCAGTCATTGCTGGACCACCCCCAGCGGCACCCGCAGCGGCAACCCACTGCAGCCTACTGCGGGCCGTTGCTGTGGACCCGCTGCCGCTGCCTGGTGCAGGAGACGGCAGTGCCTCCCCGTTAGACACGGCAGTGTTGCGCGCCATTGCGCAGGTGGCGGCAGCCGACCGCACCGTCAGCGCCGAGACAGAAGCGGCGACGGTGGCGGCTGCGGTTGCGAGCGCTGGCGATAAGCGCGCGCGGGCTGACTGTGCCGCCGCGCCAGCTGCAGTAGTGGCGGCAGGGGACGAACGGAGGCGACAGGGTCTGGAAGCCGCCGGCGTCCATGTAGCACGCACCGCGCTGGCCGGCGCGGGCGTCGGGATTGCGACACCTGCAGCCATTGCAGATGACGCGGGCGCCGCGCGTGCCCTTCCACGTGACGGCTACCTGTGCACCGGCCTGGACGCCTTCGTGTGGCACGAATGCGACGCCTTCGAGGCCATGGCGTTGCTGCACTCGCGCGTCGCGCGTGTGTTCTTTGTGACGCCCTCACCGCACGACGGCGCGCTGGCGTCAGCCTTGCGTTTGCACACCCTGCGCACCATCAACCACCGCTACGAGGTGTGCCACCTGGTGCCACCCCCCGCGCCGAGCTAGACTGTAATGTGAATGTGAAGATACAAACGCCAACAACAATCACAACAGGTTTACAGGCGGCCCTTCAGGTACGAGTTGTAGAAGCCGGCCATGAGCGCGTCCCACCCGAGCGCCGACGCGTGAATGCAGCCGTCGTTCATGAGGTACTCCGGGCTGGGGTAGGCAAGGTTGGGGTAGGGCGCGGGCGTGTATGCCACGCCGCCGGTGGCCTGCAGCAGGCCCCACAGCGGCGTGTACTGGAAGTTCAGCAGGTTGTACTTGGCGGCCAGCGGGGTGAGCACGTCCGCGGCGTAGCTCATGAACACGCCGTTGATGGCCTCCTGCGTCACGTTGGCGCCAAACACGGTGGCGGCCAGCACGAGGCACTCCGTGCTGTACTGGAAGTTGGTAAAGTCGTAGCCAAAGATGCCCACCTGCAGCAGCGGCAGCTCCGCAAACAGCGCGCCCAGCATGGTGTCCATGGCGTCAAAGATGAGCGCGTTACACCGCGCCTGCCCCGCCGCCGTCATGTTGCAGATGTGCTGCGCGTAGCCGTCCAGGATGTCGTCGCCGCCAATGGACAGCCACATGAACTCCGGGATGCCGGACGACAGCACCTGCGCCAGCATGAGGGTCGTGTCATTGGCCCAAAACGTGGCGGTGGAGCCCGCCACCCCCTTGTTGTTCACCTTGTTGGACTTGCCATCCAGCGCCACCACGCCCGCCAGCGTGTCGCACGCAAACGCCGCCCACGAGTCGCCAAAGCACACGATGTCGCCCCCGCTGCCGCTGGTGCTCTTAACAACGGCGGTGGCGCCAGCATTGCTGCTGCCAAGTGCCACAGCTGCCACAGCTGCGCCCATCACAGCGCGCAGCGCCATGGCTGCTGCTGCGGCTGCGGCTGGCAATGACGACGGATATGGCAATGACTTCGTGCGTCTCTGCACAATCCCACTGGCACACACGGCGCATTCGCTTATTGTGTTAATGTTTTGCGGCGCTGCGCACGATGGCGCGGCGCGCGTGACAACTGATTATTGTTAATTAATTAGTCCGTGCTTCTGTTGCAGGGGTCTGCTGCAGTTTCATTTCACGCCCCAAACCAGCAATGCTGCACCGATACACATGCGCAATATTGCTGCACAAGCAATGAACATACACAAACGCAGCAGTGCAAGTATACCACCCAGATGTCGGTGCTGGTGTGTTGATTTTCCAGCGTGTGCAGCACGGCAGTCGTATTTTATATCACCCACAACCTAGGTCGCGTACCACGCAACTCACCTCCTGGTGCCGTCTTGGTAATTGGCGGCCGATGACGGTACTATTGCATGTGCCGGGTTGCGTATGGCTGCTGGCGCCGCTGCTGCTGGACGGCCGCCTTGCCTGCACCTGCGACTGCGATATATTCCTGTTGGAAGTGCCGCCGCCCGCTGCCGATTGATCATTCCAATTCATGCCAATTGAATAACTCGATGCGCCTACTCGTCGTCGCCGTAGTCGCCACCCTCGTAGTCGTCGCGCACGGTGCCGCCACGACCCTCGGCAATGTAGTCGTCCTCCGCCTCGTAGTCACCAGCGGCAGCCGCGGGCGCCGCTGCGCCGCCCAAGTCGCCAGGCCGCCGAATCTTGGTAGGGCCGCCTGCCGCGGGCTGCGCCGGCGCACGCAGTGCGGCGGGTGCGGTGGCAGCAGCAGCAGCAGCACGCGACTTGGGCGCCGGCGCTGGCGCTGGTGCCCCCGCACGACTCGTGCCGCCGCGGCGCGCCAGCAAGGAGGGCGGCGGTGGTGGCGGCGGCGGCGGCGGGGAGGGCGGCGGTGAGGGCGGCGCAGAGGGCGCTGGCGTGCCAGCAGCGGATGAGGTGGCAGCAGCGGCACGCTGGGCAACCCACCCAGACCCTGCGCCGCTGCCAGACTCAAACATCTGGTCCAGCGCGTCCTTCTCAATGGCGCCGTAGTTCACGCGCGTGGAAGGACGGCGGGCGGGCGCCGTCAGCAGGCGGGCCGCAGCCTCGTTCGCTGATGAGGCGCTCGCTGACACGCGTGTCCGCCGCGCCCCGCCCCCACCTACCCCGCCCCCAACCTTGCCACCCCTCCCGCCCTCCGTCTTGCGCCGCGCGCGCTCTGCCACGAACGTGCCGTGCATCATGTTCCACAGCTCCGTCCGCTTCGCCACCTCCCCGGTTGCCACAAAGTACTCTGCTGCGTCGCCGTCCGACAGGTCTGACAGCGCTTCCTCGTCGCCGCCGGCGGCAGCGCCCCCGCCTGCCGCCCCGCCGCCGCCTCGTCCGCCACCACCACCACCTGCAGCTCCCCCACCACCTCCACCAGCAGCTCCGCCGCCGCCGCCGCCGCCGCCGCCGCCGCCGCCACGTGCAGGGTAGTCATTGTTCGCAAGCTGTGCAATGGCAGCGCCAGAGAGGTGCTCGGTGGCAGGGTTGCGCCGGCCGCTGAGGCGGTCATACAGCATGGCACGCGCAGTGGGCGTCTTGGCGGGTGGCACCACGCCGGTGGGCGTGTCCACCGCCTCGGTGCCAGCGATGCTGGCGTCGTCTACCGCACCATCCACCCCTGCACCGCCGCCGCCGCCGCCGCCGCCACCCGCTGCGCGTGCCGCCAGGTCATGCGAGTAGGTGGCGGCCAGTGCCTCGTACAGCGCGTCAGTGCGCGCCTCCACCTTGTCAAACTTGGACACGCGTGCGGTGGGCACAGCGTCAGCCACACACTCAGCGGCGCCATCACCGCCGTCGCCACCGTCAAGACTGCCGTCATACTCGCCGCCGCCGCGGTAGCGCACCGCACGCCCACTGCCAGGCGGCGGCGTGTCGCCCTCGCCGCTGCCGCGACCCCGCTTGCTGCCCGCCAGTGACACATCCAGCCCGCCAGCTGCTGCTGCCGTGCCACCCGCCTCCGCTGCCGCCACGGCAGCCATCTCCTCGTCAGTGGGTAGCAAACGATCCAGCTCGTCGCCGTGGTCGGCCACCATGTCCACCAGCATGTGCAGGTTCGCGTCGCTGCCGGGATCCACCAGCAGGTCATCCTCGCCCGCCGCCGTCGCGCCATCGTCGTCGCCGCCGACGCTGGATGCATACCTGCTGCCGCCGCCTCGGCCGCCCTTGCCGCCGGCCGCGGCGCGCTGCTGCGACTGCCACACAAACACCTTGCGCAGCAGCAGCTCGCGGTTGTCACGCATGCGGATGAACCCCTGCCGCCCACGACCCCAGTCCTTCTGCATCAGAGCGCGCACCTTCCACAGCCGCACGTCGTTGCGCGAGATGGCGCCCATGCCGCTCGCGGTTGCCGCCGCCCGCACGCCGCCCACCATGGCCAGCGTAGACCCCGCGGCGGCAACGGCATCAGCAGCGGCAGCGGCGCCGTCAGCACCGCTGCCGCCTCCAACCTCAGGCGGCGCCGGTGGTACGGCATCACTGCCATCCCCCCACCCGCCGCCACCTCCGCCACCTTCCTCCCCGCCGCCGCCGCCACCGTCTCCACCCTCACTGCCGCCGCCGCCAGCGGCTGCCGCCTCTGCCGGTCGGTTTTGGCGCGCCTGTTCTGCCAGCACGTCGGCGGCGGCGATCTGCGTCAGCATGGGCCCAATGTCGCGCTCCGACACCAGCAGCGTGCTCTCCACCGCCGCCGCCACGCGCGGGTTAGTCAAGATGCGCGCCAGCATGTTGTGCGTCACCAGCGCCTCAGCGCGGCGGCTGCTGTCCACCGACGTGGAGGGCGGCGGCATGGTGGGGCGGAACGGCGGCAGTTGTGACTCCCCAGCAGCCACCCCCGCACGTGCCGCCGCCTCGCGTGCCGCCGCGGTCGTCACAATGAGGCCATCCGAGCCGCCGTCACCAGGCACGCTCGCTGCCGCCGCCGCCGCCGCCGCGGCCGCCGCGCCAGCTGGTTCATCGCCGCCGCCACTACTACCGCCGCCCCCGCCGCCGCCGCCACCACCGTCGCCTTCCGGCGTGCCGTCTGTCAGCAACAGCGGCGCCGCATCGCCCGCCATGGCGCTCTCCAGCAGCACCTGCTCGCGTGCCAGCTCGTCCTCAATGAGGCCGCGAATGTAGGCGGGCGGGTCGCACTCGGCAGCAAACTCCAGCGCGTCAAACTCCTCGGGCGTCAGCAACGAGGACGGCGTGTTTTCAAACTCTGCCAGCCGGTTGCGCAGCGTCACCTCCGTCACGCGTACCACCTGCTGCACCTCCGCGCGGCTGCGCCGGAAGCCGTGCACGCGGGCGGCAATGAGCAGGCAGGCGCCACAGATGCCGGCGGGGCGGCGGCCGGTCTGGATCCAGTCGCGTCGCATGCGCGCGACGAGGCGCAGCGCGGTGTTGGTGACCGCCTGCAGCTGGTCGCCAAAGTCCAGCAGGCCGGCAAAGCGGTGGATGTAGAGGGAGGGGTCAATGACGGGCAGCTGCAGCGACAGGAGGCGCACAAACTTGAGGTAGGTGGCGCCCAGCAGGAACACGTTCTCGTGCAGCTTCTCCGCAAAGTCAATGAGCAGGTGCGGTGACCGCTCGCGGCGGCACACAATGTACAGGCACGCCGCCAGCACGTGCTGCGTGCGGCGGCCGTGCGTGAAGTTGGAGTCCAGCGCCAGGATGTACAGCCGGTGGCTGGCATCCACGTAGTGCAGCGGGATGGCCAGCTGGCCCGCAATCTGCTGCAGCCGCCGCCGTGCCGTCTCCATCGCCGCCTCCCGGCTCTCGCGCGACAAGCCAAACGCGCCGCCATACGGCTTGGTGGCGGTGGCCGCCACGTACTGCCCCAGCAGCGCCGACGACCCGCCCGCCGTCTCCACAAACTCCACCTGCGCCACGATGGCGCTCTCCTCCACCACGTACCCGCACTCCGTGCACGCCGTGTCGCCGCCGTCGCCCACCTCCAGGTCCGCCTCCTTGTGGCACGCCGGGCACGTGAACCGGCGGCCCGACATGGTGGCGGTGGGTGTTTGGGGGGGGGGGGGGGGGAGGGGTGGGGAGTGAGGGGGGAGTTGGGGAGGAGGGGGGGGGGGTGGGGGGGGGGAAGTCGAGGGGGAGCAGTAGTAGTATGTTGGCGTAGAATAGTAGGAAGTAGTAGTCGTGAGAGGGCTTGGGAGTGAGTGAGAGCGTGTGGTCCCTCTCCACCCACCACCCCTGCAGTCGCACACAACCCCAAACACTGCCGGACGGGGTACACACAAATCAACGGCGCCAATCGCCACACCCACACCAGCGTGCTGTACTCCTGCATTATTGTGGCTGGCAGCCCGGTGGCTTCATTTATACACATACGTACCACGCGTCCCCCACCCCCTCCTTTTAGCCGTTGGCGATGGAGAAAGGGAAGAGGGGGGGGAGAGAGGTCCTGGTCGAGGTTCTGGCGTCTGAATGGGCGGATGTGGAACGCAGGCGCCCGGATACCACACAAAAATAAAATCAACGCGGGCGCGGCGCGAGCAAAACACGCACTGCATATGGAACCACAGCTTGTTTGCATCGTTTGGTCATATAATTGTATTGTAATTACTTGCCCTGCGCATTTTTCTTGTACATTCCTCCGTTCCGAACCGTTGCACCATCGCGCACCCGCACCCGCAGCACATACCGGTAGGTTAGCGCAGAATGGAGCTGCCGCCGTTCATACAAGTGATGGCGGCGTCGCCGGTGCTGTCAGTGTCGGTATTGGCACTGCTGCAGTCGCCTGACGGGGTGGCGCTGCGGGGAATGGCGCCGCTGCTGCGGGATGTGGTGGCGGGGTACCCGTGGTGGGACACAAGGACGTACGTGCGCGAGGGGCAGGTGCGGCGGTGGCGCGCCTGCTTCCCCGCCGCGGCAGCACTAATGGTGGAGGGGCTTGACCGCAGCAACGACGACGGCGGGGCGGAGGGCAAGGTAGACGGCGATGCGGGCGTGACGCTGGAGGGTGTGCGCCACCTGGAGCTGATGAACGTGCTGCCGACCGATGCCGTGGTCACGCTGGTGACCAGCGCGGCGCCCACGCTACAGCGCCTCTGCATTGTGGAATCTGTAGCGCCGAACCTGACGGCCGAGGTGCTGGCAACCATGCAAGCGCTGCAGGTGCTGGAGCTGGATGGCAGCGCGGTGGGCGGGCTCACGGTACGTAGCTTGATTGAGTACCTGCCGCGGCTGCACCACTGCAGCTTGAGGCGGTCGTCTTTGGAGGTGCAGCTGACGGGCGGCGGCGCGTCAAGCATGGTCGCTGCACTGGAGGCATGCAAGCCAGAGACAGCGCCTGGCGGTGGGATGGCTGTGGCGTTGGCAGCGGTGTGCAGCGTGCACCGCTACCTGGCGGGAGATGGCGTCGCGCTGCTGGACATGCTGCTGCGCTACCGCGCGTCGGGCCACGTCATGCTTGCCGCGGCGCGCACGGTGAGGGCGCTGTTAGATGCTACGAGCTTGCAGCGGGAGCGTCGCGTGCGCCTGCTGACAGGCACCCCTGCAGCTGCGCTGGTGGCGGACGTGCTGACGCATGAAGGCCGCAGCTGGCGTGGCGATGCGGCACAGGAGCTGGCGGCGTGCATGCGCGATATTGCTAAGGTCCCCGCCCCTGCCGCCTTGGCGCACTTCACCACTCGTGCCGCCGTGGCAGCCACGGTGGACCTCATGCGCGGGAACGCGGACCACGGCGCCGTCATTGAGGCCATCTGCGGCGCCATGCGGTTCCTTCCAGATGAAGACGAAGCCGGCTACCTGGGCGCCATGCTGGACACCGGCGGCGTGGCGCTGCTGCTGGAGCTGGTAATGACGCCCCTGAGCGACGACGCCAGCAGCTTAGCAACGGTGTGCGGCGCCAGCTCGGCGCTGCGCACGTTGGCAGTGACGGAGGCGGGGCAGGTGGCGCTGCATCGCATGGGGTTGCTGCGCGCAGTGGTGGCGCAGGGGTCGGCCGCCATGGACGTGTATGCGGGAATGGACCCCGGCAGGCGCAGATCTGTGTTGGTAAGTATTGTGGTGCAGTGCGTTGCCACCGTCGCCAACATTACATGGCTGCACCGCAGCGCGCGTGAGGACGCACGCGTGCTGGGCTTTGTGCCGCTGCTGCAGCGCATCGTGGCGGCGGAATACCTTACCGGTACATCGTCGGACTTGTGCTCCTTGATACCAGTGGCGCTGGCGCAGGTGCTGGAGTGGCGCGACGGCGACGGCAGCGCGGACGCCTTTGCCGCCATCCGCGGCTGCAGCTGGTTGACCTCGTTCCTGCAGTTCTACGGCGACCAACCGACTGCCACGGCGGAGCTTGCGGACGCGCTGACGGACGTCCTGCCCGCGTGCGCCAGCCTGGACGGCGAGATGAACGCCCTCATTCGAACCCACTTCCTCGAACGCCTGGTTACCACACTGTCGGATTACGCGCGCCTGTGCTTTGGCCGTCGCCCTCCCAGCCCGCCACCCACCGCCGCCAACGCGCTCGCCCTCAAGTCCTGCCTGCGCATCCTACGACTGTGTGTGCCCATCCCCCTCTTGCACGCCGCGCTTGCCACACCCACCGTCATGGCCACCCTCACCACCATCGCATCCGACGCGTCCACCGCCGCCGGCAGGGACCGCGAGGGTGACCTTGGCGCCGCCGCGACACTAGCTTCCGCCACCCTTGCCCTGCTGCGCCCTTCCACCTGACCGTACCTGCGCCCTGCCGCGCCCTGCCGCGCCCTGCCGCGCCCTGCCGCCACGTCACTCTCCTCTCCTCTCTCCTCTCCCCTCTCTACTTGCCTCTAGTAAGGGCTGAATTGCAACGCGTCATTTTTTGAACAAGGCGGGCGGTAATTAAACAGACTGGCTGCCTTGAGTGCCAATGCAACGCAATATCCCTTGCGCTGCTCACATGTCGCGCCGCACTTGGTGATTAATTTTATTTTACTGCCGTGATACCACCCCCCTTTTCCCCTCTCTCCTCTCCCCCTCTACCCTCCCATACACACACACCAGTACAATAATGGATCCCGCGGCGGCGCCGGCCGCTGCCGGCTACGTGGCGGTGCTGGATCGCCTGGCGCGCTCGCATGCGCTGCTGTCCTCACCCCTGCTTGGCGGCCTCGGCGGCGGCAACGATGGCGGGATCAGCCCGCGGGGCGCAGCTCCGCCGCCGCCGCAGGCACGCGACCGCATTGCCAGCGTGCGCGGCGTGCAGTCCAAGCTGCCAGCCATCTCGCTGGCGCTTGGTGGCGGTGGCTCGGCACCCGCATCGGTGCCGACAGCGCCGCCAGCGCCAGCGCCGGCACCGGCACCGGTGCCGCTTGTGTCGCCGCTCGCAGCCACAGCGGCAGCCAGCACTGCCGCTGCTGCGGCTGCCACCGCGGCGCGCGTGGAGGCGGCGGCGGCGCGGTCGGAGCGCGACGACGCGGTGGCGGCGGCGGGAGCAGCACGAGAGGAGGCGGCGGCGGCTCGCGGCGAGGTTACCAAGGCGCGCGAGGAGGCGGCTGCTGCGCGTACGGAGCTGGCTGCGGCACGCGCCGCGACGGTGGCAGCGGAGGCGGCGGCCAAGACGGCGGGCGCAGCGGCGGAGGAGGCGCGTGCGGCGACTGCGGTGGAGCACGCGGCGCGGCTGGCGGCTGAGACGGCGGCGGCGGACGCGGTTGCCAGCGCCAACGCGACGGCATCTGCGTTGAAGGATGCCGACGCGCGGGGTGCAGCGGCGGCGGCAGCAGCGGCGGCGGCGGCAAGCGAGGCGGCTGCGGCAGCCGAGGCAGACAAGGCAGCGCGGCGGGACGCAGAGGCGAGTGTGGCAGCGCTGAAGGCGGCGGCGGAGGAGGCGGCACGTGAGCTGGCGGCGGCGCGTGCGGAGGCGGCGCACACGGCGGCGGAGGCGGCACGCACGGCGGCGGAGGCGGCAGAGGCAGCAACGGCGCTGCGTGCCGAGCTGGCAGCCGCACGCAGCGCAGGCGGCGCCGCGGTGACAGAGGCGGCTGACGCGGCGGCGGCGCTGCGCGCCGAGCTGGCGGCAGCACGAACCGCGGCAGGCGCGGCGGCAGCGGAGGCGGCGGAGGTGGCGGCGGGCCTGCGCACCGAGCTGGCGGCGCTGCGCACCGCAACTGGCGACGCGGCAGAGGCGGCGGCAGGTGCGGCAGCAGCACTGCGCGACGAGCTGGCGGCGGCACGCAGTGCGGCAGATGCAGCGGCAACGGAGGCGGCGGATGCGGCAGACGCGCTGCGCACCGAGCTGGCGGCAGCGCGTAGCGCGGCTGGTGCGGCGGCGACCGAGGCGGCGGGGGTGGCGTCAAGCCTGCGCACCGAGCTGGCGGCGGCGCACGCAGCCACGGCGGCGGCGCGGCAGGCGGGCGAAGCGGCAGCAGCGGCGGCGCGGACGGAGGGCGAGGCAGTGGCAGCGGCGCTGCGTGGCGAGGTGGCGGCGTTGAATGCTGCTGCAGCAACCGCTGCCACCACCGCCGCGGCGGCGCGTGCAGAGGCGGAGGCGGCAGTCGCGGCGGCACGTTCGGAGCTGGCAGCAGCCGGCACGGCAACGGCAGCGGCGGCAGCGGCCGGCGACGCCGCCACCGCGGCGCTGCGCACGGAGCTGGATGCGGCGGTGAAGGCGGCGGCGACCGCCACCGCTGCTGCCGCCGCCGCTGCCACGGAACGCGACGGCGCGATTGCACGCGCGACCGCCGCCGAGGCGGCCACCAAGGAGGCAGCCGCAGCACGCAGCCGGAGTGAGGCAGAGGCAGCAGCAGCAGCGGCGGCAGCGTCTGCTGCTGCCACATCTGCTGCTGCGGCCGCTGCCGCCGCGCTGGATGCCGCTAAGCGGAAAGCGGCAGACGAGGCGGCGGCGCGGGTGGCAGCGGAGGCAGCGGCTGCGAAAGCTACGGAGGCGGCGGCGGCAGCAGAGGGTGCCGCTGCCGCTGCGACGGCGCGGGCAGAGGCGGCAGAGGCGGCAGCGACCGCGGCGCGGCGTGCCGCAGCAGCGTCGGACGACGCTGCCACACGGGCGCGGCACGAGGCGGAGGAGGCAGGCGCGCGGGTGCGGTTGGCGGAGGCGGCGGCGGCGGGCGGCAGCGCGGACAACGAGTCCATGCGCAACGCGCTGACGGCGGAGCTGGCGGCGGCGCAGGCGGCGGCGCGCGCGGCGCAGGAGGCGGAAGCGGCGGCCCTGGGTGAGGCCCGCACTGCAACCGAGGCGGCGGAGACGGCACGCGCCGCCGCTGCCGCCGCCGATGCTGCGACGGCTGCTGCCAAGGAGCGCGCGGCAGGCGCGGAGGCGGCGGCTGCGGAGGCGGCGGCGTCCGCAGCTGCACGCCTGGCAGAGGCACGCGAGTCCGCTGCGGCGGAGGTTGCTGCCGCGGTGGCAGCGCGTGATGCCGCGGAGGCACGCGCTACCGCCGCCGAGGGCGCTGCACGCGACGCGGCGGCGGCGGCGGCGGCGGCAGGCTCTGAACGCACCGCTGCCGCTGCGGCTGCCAGCAGTGAGGTGGCGGCAGCGGTCGTGGCGCGCGACGCGGCGCTGGAGCGCGCCACGGCAGCCGAGGCGGCAGCGGCAGCGGCGGCAACCAAGGCGGCGGCTGTGGAGGCGGCGAGCGGTGCGGCGGCGGCGGCACACGAGAAGGCAGTGGCAGCGCTGCACGCCGCTGTGGCAACTGCCAATGCCGACGCTGGTGCCGCGCGCGCCGATGCGGCTGCCGCGTCTGCCCGCGAGACGGCAGCAGCGGAGGCGGCTGCCAGCGGCGCGCGGGCTGCCGAGGCGGCAGCGGCAGCGGCTGCAGCAGCTGTTGCCACCGCTGCGGCGGCGCGCGAGGCGGAGCTGGGCGCCGCCGTGACGACGGCACAGGCCGCTGTGGCGGCAGCAGAGCAGCGTGCGAGCGCGGCGGAGGCGGCGGTGGCTGACGCCAAGGCGGCAGCAGAGGTAGCGAGCCGAGATGCCGCCGCCGCTGCTACGGCTGCCGCGGCAGCGTCTGCGGCGACGCTTGCTGCCACGGTTGCTGACTGGCAGGCGCGCGTCGCTGCTGCAGTGGCAGATGGCGAAGGCCGGGTAGCTGTCGCAGTGGCCGACGGCGAGACGCGTGTGGCAGCCGCGTCGGCCGACGGCGACGCACGTGTGGCAGCCGCGGTGGCGGATGGCGACGCGCGTGTGGCAGCCGCGGTGGCGGACGGCGACGCACGCACCGCTGCAGCCGAGGCGCGGGTGGCTACCGCTGAGGCGGCAGCGGTGGCAGCGGGTGACGCGCGCGTGGCGGAAGCGGTGGCAGCGGGCGATGCGCGTGTGGCGGCAGCCGTGGCAGAGGGTGACGCGCGCGTGGCGGCGGCTGTGGCAGAGCGGGAGGCAGCGGAGGCGGCGGCGGTGGCAGCCGCCAAGGCAGCAGGGGATGAGCGGGCGGCGGCGGCAGCGGCAGCAGCGACCGCAGCGGCGGCAGCAGAGGCGGCGGCGGCGGCTGACACGCGGCAGCGTGAGGCGGCGGCGGCTGCTGCGCACGACGCCAAGGGGGCGGCAGAGGCGGCGGCTGCCGCTGCCGCTGCCGCCGCTGCCACGCTTGCCCGTGTGGAGGGCGAGCGTGACGTCGCCTTGGCGGCGGTGGCGGCAGCGGAGGCGGCACGCGAAGCTGCCGAGGCACGCGCTACCACGGCAGCGGCGGCTGCGGAGGATGCGCGGGCTGCCGCGACGGCGGCTGCGGCGGAGCGGGACGCCGCGGTGGCCACCGCGACGGCAGCGAGTGCGGCAGCGGCGCGTGCAGATGAGGCGGCGGCGGCAGCGGTCAAGGACCGTGACGCGGCGCGACGCAGCGCGGCGGCGGCAGAGGCGG
>ERZ778022.3640-NODE-3640-length-14233-cov-3.505078_pt1 | contig 14233 bp, 11 predicted proteins | sample MGYA00375752_ERZ778022 | MGnify/ENA primary metagenome ERZ778022 (study PRJEB29350, sample SAMN05389826) | bioreactor metagenome | isolation source: Thiocyanate bioreactor | place: South Africa: University of Cape Town | collected 2014-04-04 ... | reverse complement strand
GGTCGGCGCCTTCGTCCTGCTGATCTCGATCCTGGCCGTACGCGATCCGCTTGCGACCTCGATACCGCGCCTCATCGCCGGCTACATCCTCGATATCGCCCTGCCCTATTTCGTCTTCAGCCGCGGCGTGCGGACTGCGCACGACGTCAACAGCGTCCTGCTCGCATTTGCGGTGGCCACCATGCCCGCGGCAGCCATCGGCGCCGTCGAGTTTCTGAAGAGCTGGCGGCTCTACAATCCGTCGGTAGAGGGGTGGGGCGCCTTTCTTACCGTGCCGTACCTGTTTCGGGACGGCATGCTGCGCGCGGCCGTCACCGCCATCGAACCGATCGCCTACGGCTTCGTCTGCATGACGGGCGCCGGTTGCCTGCTCGCATTGCGCGGGAACGCCGTCGCATCCACCTGGCGCCTCTGCGGGCTCGGCGTGTTGATCGGGGGTTTGCTGGCAAGCATATCGCGCGGTCCCTGGCTCGGCTTTGCCGTGTGCTGCATGGTCATGATGCTTGCCAGGCCTAAAACCAGCATCAAGCTCTTCTGCGCGTCGATCATTCCCGCCTTGGCGCTGATCTTCATTTTCGAGCACCGGCTGGACCGCTTCATCAATCTCCTGCCCTTCGTCGGCAGCGCGGATCCGGGGAGCGAGACCTACCGGTCCGAACTCTTCAGGAACGCGCTCATCGTCATCGAGCGCAACCCTCTGTTCGGCTCGGTCACCTTCCTCAGCGAACCGGAAATGCTGCGGATGATCCAGGGACAGGGCATCATCGACCTCGTGAACAGCTATCTGCAGGTCGCGCTGGAATTCGGCCTCGCCGGCCTCCTCCTGTTCACCGGCTATTTCGCCTATGTCGCCGTCAGGCTCTTCGTGTCCTACCGAACGGACGAGACGAACACGATCGCCTATTCCGCTCTCCTGGGCATACTTGTCGGAATGCTGTTCACGATCTCCACGACCAGCAGCGTCACCTTCATCCCGTATCTGTATTGGGCTTTCTCGGGTCTGTGCGTTGCCGCGCTCAGGGTCGGATCGCCCGCGCGCGCATCCGTCCGGCGACCGGAACCGGCATCCGGGCCTTCCCCGGGCGCCTTCGGCGCATCGCCGGAACTGCGCCCGCGCATTCTCGGCCGGCACCGGACCTGATCCGATGGGCGCAAGAAGGTTTTCAGGATGGGCATGCACGGCGGTTCTCGGCGTCGGAATGGCCGCACAGCCCCTTCCTTTCGCCAATCCGTCAACGGCGGCGGAGCCCGCCGGACGCGACCCCCTCCCATCGCTCGACGGCACCGGCGGCAATGTCTTCATTTCCGGCCACAGCCTGACAGCGGCGCCCTTTCCCGACTACCTCGCGGCCATGGCGGCCGAGGCCGGGAAGCCGATCCGGTGGAACATGCAAGGCATGGGCGGCTCGTCGATGCGAAGCCGTTACCAGCCCCCCGAAGCAATGCCGCAGAACGGGATGCCGAGCCTCGATCGCAACGGCCGCCTCATCGACGCCCGGCAGGAACTTGTCCGGCCGACGATACCCGGCGGGGGATACGATGTCCTGATCATCACGGAACAGCATCGCCTGCTCGATTCGCTCGTCTGGCAGGACACCGTCCACGCCCTGCGCGCCTTCCAGGATGCCTACATGGAGGGAAGCCCCCGCGGGACGACCTATTTCTATACACCCTGGATCGGCCTTTCCGACCGTCAGGATCCGGTCGCCTGGATCGACTATGAGACGGCGGCGTTACCCGTGTGGCAATGCGTCGTCGACCGGGTCAACCAGGACATTGCCGCCTCCGGCCGATCCGACAGGATCAGGCTTCTGCCGGCCTCGCTGTCCCTTGCATATCTCGTCGAGAGGCTTTGGCGCGATGACGCGCCGGCCGGCTTCGATGCGATGGAACCGGGCGCACGGCTCCAGGCGCTTTTCACCGACGATGTCCACCTGACGGCGCTGGGCGCGTTCTATACCGCGGCGGTGAGCTATCTCTGGATCTACGGCGGCTCGGCCGACGCCATGCCGCTTCCTGCGCAGGCCGATGCCGCGCAGGGCGCAGCGATACGCAGCCTTGCGGCCGAATTCGTCGCATCGGCGGCCGCAGGCGCCCCCGCGCAAGACGCAACGGCCTGTAGAAGCCCCGTTCCGCTCTCCTTCATCGCCCGCTATGTGAGCTATACCGAACGCACCTATCATCGCGCGGAATTGGGCATCGTGTCGTCCAAGCTGCGGCAAGTCCGGGAGTTCATTCGCTTCGCCCTGCGGTTCCGCAAAGGCCTGGGATAGGCCGACGCGACGCATCGCCTGTCAGCCAGCGGGAACCAGTTGCCGCGGAACAGCCCTCGGCCGCAGCAGGAGACGGTCGCGAACACGGCGCTTGAGGGAATGCGGCTCCAGGATTTCACGGTCGCGCTCGAAGATGGCTCCGTTCAGGGAACGGTCGCGCCAGAGCGCCAGTTCCGCGCCCCACCGCGCGGCGACGCCGGGATCGAGGCCGTCCGGCCGTCCCATATCGGTGGCCATGATGCCGGGCATCCAGGTGGTGATCACGATATCGGGGAACCGATCGGAAAAATCGGCGACCAGGGCCTTCGTGAGGATGCGCGCGGCGCCTTTGGAAACGCTGTAGGCGGAACTGGCAGGCTGCGGCGCCAGATCGGCGAAACTTCCCACATTCACGATGCGCCCGGCACCGGAGCGCGTCATCGTGGCAAGTGCTGCGCGGGTGCACGCGACCACGCCGCCGAGGTTGACCCGACCGTTTCCATGAAGCTTTCCGCCGTTTCCTCCATGAAATCGCGATGGGGATAGACCGCCGCGTTGTTGACGAGGATCGTGACATTGCCGATCGTTCGCTGGATGTCGGTGAAGGCGCGTTGGACCGCCGCGCCGTCGCCGACGTCGACGAGCCTTGGAACGAACAGCCCTTCGGCGGCGCGGCCCGCAGTGTCGTCAAGTCCGGCCTTGCGGCGAGCGAAGCCGACGACGCGCACGCCGCGCCTGGTCAGTTCGACGGCGAGGGCCTGTCCCAGGCCCGCGCCCGCCCCGGTAACCACCGCGACGTCGCCGCTTGCACCCGCATTGGAATTGCTCAACAGCATCGGGCACTCCATCGAAGGATCACTTGAGAGTTTTTCATCCGCCAGTTCCGCCGCCAGCTTGTCCCCCACCCTCAGGGCGTTCGCCGCGATCGTGAGGCTGGGATTGATCCCCATCGAGGTCGGCATGAAAGATGCATCGACGACATAGAGGTTGCGCACGTCATGCGCGCGGCAATCGCGATCGAGAACGCTGGTGCGGGGATCGTTGCCGAAGCGGAGCGTGCCGCAGCAATGCGCGAAATTCAGTTCCGGCTGGAACGAGAGGAACATCGAGCGCTGCCCACGCAGCTTGCGCTTGACCATTTTCCGGTAGGCCCGCCGCCGTTCCGTCAGCTCGCTCGAGATCCGATATTCGAAGTGCAGGCGGCCGGGGTCCTCCGCATCGAGCATCACCCGATTGTGCTCGTAGGGGAAATCCTCGATGATTCCGACGAAGACCTTCGCGCGGCCGAAGAAGCGCGCCGCGAGAAAGGCGGGGATGCGAAGAAAGGGCCGGATCGCCTTCAGCCGGCGCAGGGCCGACCTGTCGAAGATGTTCTTCAGGTAATGCGTGATCTCGCCGTAGGAGGCATCCACGCCCATGGCCTGGAAGGAACCGAACCTGTGGTTTCCCGCATAGTAGAAGTCACGCATGGCGATGGAGCGCGTCGGCCCCTCCGACAGCGCGTCGCGCTTGGGCCAGATCGCCACCATCTCGGAAAGATGGAACATCAGGTTGCGCCCGACGAGGCCGCTGCTGTTGGCGCACCCCTGCGGCCAGGCCTCGGACTTCGAGGCCAGCAGCAGCCGGGGTGACCCGAGCGCGCCCGCCGCCAGCACATATCGCCTCGCGCGCAACGTCAGGACCTCCCCGCCGCGCTGCGCCACCAGATGGGAGACGCTGTCCTTCTCCCCGTGGATGACCTTGATTTCGCAATCGTCGAGAAGAGCGGCATTCGCCCGCCGCAGGGCCGGCTCGACGCCGGCGGAACGACCGTCCATCTTGCAGGACCTTGGGCACTTGTAGCCGAAGCACATCGTGCAGCCGGGCAAGAACCGCACGCCGAGGTGAATGTGATAGGGATGCAACCCAATCTTCTCGAACGTGTCCCGCATGGCGCTGTCGGCATGCGGAAGGGCCGGCGCCGGAAGCAGGCTCGATCCAGGCTCCCCCGACAGCGGATCGCCGCTTCCGCAGACCTGGTACATCCGCTCCGTTCTTTCGAAATAGGGCAGAAAGGCGTCGTAGCTCTCCGGCCAGCCGCCGCTTGGATGCGAACGGCCCTCCACATGGTCGATGTCGTGCCGTTCCGGCCGCTCCAGCGTTGCCGCATAGAAGGCCGACGAGCCACCGACGCCGGCCCCCAACGGTCCGTAGAACAGCGATGCGCGCCCGTCGATCACGGCATGCAGGGGCTTCGGCCAGTAGCCGCGCACATGGCGCGCATGCTCGTCGTCGACGTCGCTCCTCAGGGATTGCTGCTCCGCCCGCGGGCCGAAGGGCCCCTTCTCCACCATCAGGACGGACAAGCCCTTTTCGGCAAGGCAGCGTGCGATCGTACCCCCGCCGATGCCCGTTCCTATAACGATGACGTCCCAGAGTTTCTCGACGACATCGGGATTCATCATTGCACCCTTGCCTGCGTGGTCATCCGCCTGGCGTCATCCATGACCGGATCGAACAGATGCCGAAGATCAAGCGCGGCTGAATTGGTGATGTGATTGTTGTCGAAGTAGTAGGACCGGCCGTTGTGAAGCACCGAGCAGGTAACGGCGGCGCAAAGCCCGCTCCAAGAAGACAGCCACACGATCCTGTGCTCGGCGGCCAGCTCGTGGAACGGCTTTTCCGACAGGGCCGTGCGGCGTATAAGGTCGGGCCTGGAGACGGCAAATCGCGCCGCGGTCTCCGGCTGGGCGGCGCTGCCCGAATGAACGAGCCGGCGCGCCACTTCGCGGGAATCGTAGAACGGCACCTCCGGCACCTGTTGCAGCACGAGGACCTCGAAGCGCTGCGACAGTTCCCCGATCGTCGCAAGCACCGCCTTCTCGAAAAGCGCCGGCTGCGGAAAGTCCTCGCCGGCCGTTCCCTCCGCCGGCGACAGGCGGATCGTGTTGGCACTGTCGCGCCCGACCCCCTTGCCCTCGGCGTAATATGCCCAGCGGCCGATCAGCAGCACTCTTTCGATGCCGGGAAGCTCCGCGAACGCCTCGCGGATACGGGCATTCGCCCACGTGCAATCCGCGTCCTGGCTGCGGGTGGCGGCGCTTTCCTCCTTGCGGATGTCGAACAGCGGCGGGCATCCCGCCCGCCAGATGATCAGGCCCGCGCTGCCCGTCTCGTCCGCCAGCCGCGCCAGCCCTTCCTTGAAGGCCCGGACATGGGAATCTCCCCAGACCACGAAGGTCGGCGGCTTGTCGGGGCCGATCGGGCAGACTTCCACCCCCTCGAACGCCCCTGACGCAGGCACGCTGCAGCGGCTCCAATCCTGCAGGAAGTCGGCGGAGGCGTCGATATGCATGCGCACCGGCGTCGCGAAACGCTCCGCCATCCCGTCACGGACATAGGCCGTGCCCCCGAGGGCGAGCAGCACGGCGGAGGAGGCGGCCGCGCCGGCGAAAATCCCGGCCGGCTTCCTGAACCGCATCTCCCGGAACGGCCGCTCGACGAAGCGCCAGGACAGCCAGGACAGGCCCACGACCGCCACAAACAGCGTCGTGACATGGAGCGGCCCGGCGATGGCGGCATCGAAGTAGTATTCCGAGAGCGTCAGGGCAGGCCAGTGCCACAGGTAAAGCGAATAGGATATCAAGCCGAAGAACACGGCGGGCGGTGACGACAGAAGGCGGTTGACCGCGTTGTCGCCGCGTCCGCCCCGTATGACTAGCACGGTGCCGGCGACCGGAAGAACCGCCTGGGAGCCGGGGAACGACGATCCGGGGACGACGAACACCACGGCTCCGCAAATCGCCGCAAGCCCCACCCAGGAAAGGACGGGCGAGGTCGCCTGGTCCTCTCCCCGCCCGTACATGTGGATCGCCAGCAGGACCCCGGCCAGCAGCTCCCAGATGCGGAACGGCAGGAGATAGAAGGTCGCGACGTTCGAGATCGGGGTGACGAGAACGCACATGGCAAGCGAGATCGCGAAGACGGCGCCCAACGCCGCCACAAGCAGCCTGCGGCGCCGCCGCAGCAGGAGCATCAGCACCGGCAGGAGGATGTAGAACTGCTCCTCGAGCGACAGCGACCATGTATGCAGGAGGATCTTGCTCTCGGCCGCGGCGTCGAAATAGCCCGCGTCGCGAAAGAACTGCACATTGGACAGATAGGCCACGGAGGCGATGAGGTCCTTTCCGAATTCACGGAACTCGAAAGGCAGCAGGATCATGTAGCCGACGAGCCCGCTGACCGCGGCCATCGCGACATAGGCGGGCGCGATCCTGGGGATCCGGCGGACATAGAACGTCTTCAGCGAGATCGTACGCCGCACGCAGACATCTCTCCAGAGAATTCCCCCGATCAGGAAGCCGGAGATGACGAAGAAGATGTCGACACCGACAAAGCCGCCGCCAAATCCCGGCAGGCGGAAGTGGTAGAAGACCACCGAAAGCACCGCGATCGCCCGCAGTCCGTCGATCTCCCGGCGATGCCCGGCATTGCGGCCGCCATGCGCCTGCACGCCTGCCCGCACGGACGGCAGGGGCGCCGCGTCATGCGCGGATTGTCGTCGGGAGGCAAGCAGATCGAACAGGCTCATTGCGTTCACCCGGCACGAAAGAATACGCCCACGCGAGCGCGTCTGAGGGGGAAATGAAATGGCAACAGGGCGGTAATCGTCAAGAATTCGATCGGAGTAGACTTGCAGGCCTTGGATGGTGGAAAAGTCGTCCTGCATAAGCCTTTAGGATAGGCCGGTACAAATCGGGGCGCCGTGTCCGCCGCCCCGGCGACGGTTGGACGGGCGACCGGGGCCCGCTCGCCACGATGCACGACGGCCCTTCCTACTGAATCAACTCCCTCAGGTAGTTTCCGTAATCGCTTTTGCCGTACCGCCCCGCCTGTTTTTCGAACTCGCAGATGGAGATGAAGCCCTGGCCGAGGGCAACCTCCTCCGGGCAGGCGATCTTGAAGCCCTGGCGCTTTTCGAGCGTGCGCACAAACTCGCCCGCTTCGAGCAGGCTTTCCGGCGTACCCGTATCCAGCCAGGCATAGCCGCGCCCCATGATGGAGACCTTCAACTGGCCGCGTTCGAGATAGGCGCGGTTGACATCGGTGATCTCGTATTCGCCGCGCGCGGAAGGCTTCAGGTTGGCGGCGATCTCGATCACGCGGGGATCGTAGAAATAAAGCCCCGCGACGGCCCAGTTCGACTTGGGCACGGAAGGCTTTTCCTCGATGGAAAGCGCGTTCATGGCCTTGTCGAACTCGACGACGCCGTAGCGCTCCGGATCGACGACATGGTAGGCGAAGACGGTGCCGCCGGTAGCATTGCCCTGCGCATCGGCCATGAGCTGGGGAAGTCCATGGCCGAAGAAGATGTTGTCTCCGAGGATCAGGCAGCAATGCGACCCGTCGATGAAATCCGCGCCGATCACGAAGGCCTGCGCCAGCCCTTCCGGCCGGGGCTGGATGGCATAGGTCAGGCTGAGGCCCCACTGCGAGCCGTCGCCGAGCAGCGTCTGGAAGTGCGGCATGTCGTGCGGGGTCGATATGATGAGGATTTCGCGGATCCCCGCCAGCATCAACGTCGTCAGGGGGTAGTAGATCATCGGCTTGTCGTAGACCGGCAGGATCTGCTTGCTGATCGCGATCGTCATCGGATGCAGCCGCGTGCCGTTGCCGCCGGCGAGAATGATGCCTTTCATTGCCGTTCTCCCATCCCAATACAAGACGCGGTTAGAGGAGTGCTTCCCCCGAGAAGGGTGTTCACCACCTTCCGGGTCGATATTCGCCAGTCCGGCAGCACGATGCCGTGGACCTGCCGGAGCTTTTCGCCGGAAAGCCTGGAATTGGCGGGCCGCCTGGCGACCGAGGGATACTGGTCCGAAGCGATCGGCATCACCTCGACGGGAGGACGTCCATAGGCCTCTGCCGCCTGCAGGACTTCCCGCGCGAATTCCGCCCAGCTCGCCTCGCCGCTTCCCGCCAGATGGAAGATGCCGCGATATTTCTCATCCCGATCCGCGGCCATTCGCCGGGCGGCGCGGATCAGCGCGCGGGCGATCTCTTCCGCCGATGTCGGGCATCCCCGCTGGTCGGCAACCACGGAAAGCCTCTCTTTTGTCTCGCCCAGCCGGAGCATGCTGCGGACGAAGTTCGTCCCATGGGGGGAATAGACCCAGGCGGTACGGAAGATCGCGTGGTCGGCATTGGCCGCCGCGACGCGGCGCTCGCCATCCAGCTTGGAAGCGCCATAGACGGAAACCGGCCGCGTCGGATCGCTCTCCACGTAACGGCCGGCCTTTGTTCCGTCATAGACGTAGTCCGTCGAAAGATGGAGGATCGGCACGCCGCAACGCGCGGCGGCCTCCGCCACGGCGCCCGCCCCTGCCCCGTTGATCGCGAAGGCGAGGTCCCGTTCCGTCTCGGCCTTGTCGACCGCGGTATAGGCGGCTGCCGAGACGATCGCGTCCGGGCGGACGGCGGACAATGCGGACAGGACCGTCTCCGGGTGGAGAAGATCGAGCTCCGGCCGGCCGATCGCGACGATGTCGACGCCCATGGACGGGCCGACCGCCGCAAGGCAGCGTGCGACCTGTCCCTTACTGCCCGTGACCGCGATCCGCATCGGCCTCACGCCTGCTTTTCCAGCGAGCCGAGGCGCTCGCCGGCATAGACCTTGTCGCGCAAGGGTCGCCACCACCATTCGTTGTCGAGATACCAGGCGACGGTCTTTTCTATGCCCGTCTCGAATGTCTCCCTTGCTTTCCAGCCAAGCTCGCTCTCAAGGCGCGTCGCGTCGATGGCATAGCGGGCATCATGGCCCGGCCGGTCGCCGACATGGTGGATCAGCCGCGCATGCGAAGCCGCGCCGGGCCGCATCCTGTCCATGATCGCGCAGATGCGCTTGACGACATCGATGTTGCGCCGCTCGTTGCGGCCGCCGACATTGTATTTCTCGCCGGGCCGCCCCCTTTCGGCGATGAGGTGGAGCGCGCGGGCATGGTCTTCGACGTGAAGCCAGTCCCGGATGTTCGTGCCCTTGCCATAGACGGGCAGCGGGCGTCCTTCGAGCGCATTGAGGATGACGAGCGGTATGAGCTTTTCGGGAAAATGGTAGGGGCCGTAATTGTTCGAACAGTTGGAGACGATGACGGGCAGGCCATAGGTGCGATACCAGGCGATGGCCAGATGGTCGCTTGCAGCCTTCGAGGCCGAGTAGGGCGACGACGGATCATAGGGCGTGCCCTCGTGGAACAGGCCCCAGTCGCCGAGAGAGCCGTAGACCTCGTCCGTGGAGACATGCAGAAAGCGGAAGTCGCTTTTCGCTGAGCCCGAAAGACCGTCCCAATAGCGCCGGGCGGCCTCCAGCAGCGTGAACGTGCCCACGACATTGGTCTTTATGAACGCGTCCGCGCCGGTGATCGAGCGATCCACATGGCTTTCTGCGGCCAGATGCATCACGCGGTCGGGCCGGAAGCTGGCGAATGCCTCGGCCATCGCATCCGCAGCACAGATGTCCGCCCGCACGAAACGGTAGTTGGGCGCGTTCTCGATGGCCCTCAACGAGGCGAGATTGCCGGCATAGGTCAGCTTGTCGACATTGAGCACCTCGGCCCCGGCATCGCGCACGAGATGGCGCACGAGAGCCGATCCGATGAAGCCGGCGCCGCCGGTGACGAGAATACGCATCGTCAAGTCCTCTCCACATACAGGGAAAAGCGATCGGAAGGTGCAATCTCCGCCAGCGGCGGCTGCTTCCTGTCCTTTTCGGAAAGAATGGCGTCGTCGGCACCGACCGGCCAGGCGATGCCGATCCCGGGGTCGTTCCAGAGCAATCCACGATCGTGCCCGGCGCTATAGGGCGCGGTGACCTTGTAGTGGACGATCGTATCCGGCTCGAGCGTCGCAAAACCATGGGCAAAGCCGGCGGGGATCCAGAGCTGAGCGCCGCTCCGGCCCGAAAGCTCGGTCCCTACCCAGCGGCCGTAGGTCGGGGAACCCGCCCGCAAATCCACCGCGACGTCGAAGACCGCGCCGGTGATGCAGCGCACCAGCTTGCCCTGCGCGAAGGGAGGCAACTGGTAATGCAGTCCCCGCACCGTGCCCTTCGCCGCCGAAAGCGACTGGTTGTCCTGAACGAAGCCGAGGTCCTCGACCTGGCTGCGGAACCAGGCATCCTTGAACACCTCGGAAAAATAGCCCCTGTCGTCACCGTACCTCGGCGGTACGATCTTCACGACGTCTGCGATGGCAAGGCGTTCCAGTTGCATCATGGCCCCCCCGATATTTCTATCATCAAAGGCCGCCGCGCCTATTCGCGCCAAAAGTTCATGGTTTTACAAATATTGGCCGATGCCCCGGCCGCCATCTAGTACAAAAGAAGTAGAGATCGCTTCGAGGGATTAGGAAGGATTAGCCCCAATTTAGTAGCAATAAATGCAGAAAAACAGCATCGGCGACTGAATTTATCTCGCGGGATGAACGTTCTTCCTGACATGCCATTGTTCAAAATGACACACAACGCATTGATCATAAGCACTCTGCTTGAAAGCAGCCCGCTTGGAAAGGCCGTCTATGGAAGTCCGCGTAAACAGCCGCCGCACATGCCGCCAGACCGGCTGCCCGACAGGCACCGCAATTGCCCATCAAATTGATGAAACGCAATTATCCAATAAAAACATGATGATACCTGAAATATAACCCGGGCTTGCTTCGCATGGAGTTCCTTAAAGTATAATTAGAATTATCGATACCCGGAATGAGCATTCACCTTTGCAACTAACTGGGGAAGCCAAATTGTACGAAAGAGCTATACAGACGAATTTATTTACGTTAAATTAGGGACAACTTCTTTACGAGACGTGCAGTCATCGTGTGTTTTCCTGTGCCGGGGGGCTTATGGGGAAAACGTGGAAGCCAAATAGCTAGATCGAGCCTAATCATATCGAAGGAAGAATATCGAATCATGTGTCTTGACATGGAGTATCGTAGTCATGGCGTCAGCACAGATACACACAGGCATCGCAAATCATTCCGCTCATAAGTTCTCTGATATACAGGCGATCAACGGAAAGCAGATTCCGGCAGGGTTTTCGCTGCTGGAGAAATCCATAATGGTGTTGGATAGAAGGGCCTTGAACGGGCAGTGTCTGGCAAGATGCCTGGCATCGCAGAAGGCCGAGATGGAATTCATCGCCGTCACGTCGGCAGAGCACTGGAAGTCGCTGGCGGACGATGCCCCTCCGCTCGTGGCGATCCTGCTCAACATCGGAGGCGAGAGCGCCGACGATCCGTCCGTGGCCGAATGCGTCAGGGCTCTCTCGATGGAATTCGACGTGCCCGTCATCCTTCTGGCGGATTCCGTGGACCTCCTGCAGATCATGAAGGCGCTCGAATTCGGGGCGAAGGGCTATATCCCATCGTCGGTGACGATCGATGTCTGCATCGAGGCAATAGCATTGTCGCTTGCGGGCGGCGTGTTTTTGCCGGCAAGCAGCGTGCTTGCGATGCGCCAGGTGCTTGAAAGCGAAGTCTCCGTGGAGCGCCCGCTCGACAGCATGTTCACGGCGCGGCAGATCGAGGTCGTAAACGCATTGCGCCGCGGCAAGGCCAACAAGATCATCGCCTACGAGCTCAATCTTCGTGAAAGCACGGTCAAGGTGCATATCAGGAACATCATGAAGAAGATGAAGGCGACCAACCGGACGGAAGTGGCCTACAAACTCAACGAGCTGTTCCCGCTGGACTCCTGAACGACGGTGTCCCGGCTTTTCGGGGCACCACCAGATTCCGATATTTTCACCGGCGCGTCTCGCCAATGAGCCGGATCAGGGTATCGGCCCCTGTCGCCGCGCTGAAGTCGGCGACGACGCGCGCACGGCCGGCCTGCCCGAGGGTTCGCGCCCGTGCGGGATCCGTCAGTAATTCCGTGATGGCCCCGGCCAGGGCCTCGGGCGTTTTCGGCTGCACCAGCAATCCATGCTTGCCGTTTGCGATCAGTTCCGGCACCCCTCCCGCGGCCGTGCTGATCGTCGGCACCTCGCAGGACATCGCCTCCATCAGGGCGACCCCGAGCGGCTCGTGCCAGCTTGCCAGCACGAAGACATGCGCATCCAGCAATTGCCGGCGCACCTCCCCTTCCGAAACCGCGCCCAGCAATGTGACCGCCCCTTCCAGGCCAAGGTCGGCGATCCGCGCCTCCAGCACCTTGCGATAGCCCGAACCGCCATTGTCGTCCTCCCCGGCAATGTTCAAGCGGACATCCCGGCCCTGCGCGCGCAGCAGGCGAACGGCCTCCATCAGGTCCTGGTGGCCCTTCACCACGTTGAGGCGCGCGCAGGAGAATATGCGCACCGGCTGCCCCGCAGGCGGCGGCTGCCAGGGCTCGGGACGCGAAAACCGCTCGGTATCCACCCCCATCGCCTGTACGGCAATGCGCGGCGGCAGATGACCGGCGAGCGCGACCTCCACCTCCCTGCGCAGCTTCTCGGTGATGACGGTCGCAAAGCCGGCATGGCGCCATTTGTACGGCTGCCCCGGACCATAGTCTTCGAGCGGACCGTGGAGGGTCAGCGAATAGCGCGGGCCGCCCATGCGGTGGGCCAGCGCCGCGATCAGGGCGGCGCGTCCGCAGGAATGAGCGTGGACGTGATCGATGCGCTCGCGGATCGCAACGTCGACCAGCCGGCGGGCCGCCACGATCGAGACAGCCAGGTCGCGCACCATGGCGGCGGGCTGCCCGCTCCCGGCGCGCCACAATTCGGCCGGCGACAATCGACGCAGCGCATCCGCCGCAAGGCGCGGATCGCGGCTGGCGAGATAGGTCGTGCTGCGCGTCGCCTCGTCCGACCAGTCATGCGAGATCAGGCCCGGCGGAGGCGGGCGGGTCGATAGCATCACGAGCTCGACGCCGCGTTCGCGCAGGGCCAGCATTTCGCGCCAGAAAAAGATATGCGTCTGTCCGGGAAACTGCGGAACGAGATAGCCTAGACGCAAAGGGGCAGCCATAAAAAACCTTGTCTTGGTGAGCGGTTTTCAAAAACAGGCGGGCATGTCCAGACAGCAAGATTGGCCACAGACCGCACCGTTTGGCAACCTCCCTCGCAAGGACAGGCCGGTTTTGCCGAAGCGACACACCCATGGACACCCGCAGGGCCGCCGAATGGCGGACGGGCGTTCAGCATATCCGCTCCGGACCGCCTTAACGGCTTGCCGGCGCGCGCCCGTAGAAGGAGCATGAGAACGATCGCCCGCCGTAGATGATCTGGCGGCCGGCTTCCGGCATCTGCATGACGGTGGGGGTCGATTGCAGCAGCGTGATGAGGATGGCGCCGGCGACGGTCCCCAGATACGAGCCGCGCCCCCGAGAATGGAAGTCCCGCCGAGCAAGACGGCGGCGGTGGCCGGCAGCAGGTAGGCGTCGCCCATGGACTGCGCGGCCTTCGAGGCATAGCCGGCGAGAAGGACCCCGCCGAAGGCGGAAAGCCCGCCCGAGACCGCGAACGCGATCATGACGATGCGGCGCGTGTCAATCCCGGAGAGATAGGCCGCGGGGGCGCAGGCGATCATGGCGCCCGCCGTTTCCGATCAAGCGCATCAAGATCGACCGCGGCTTCGTCTCCCGCATGTGCGGCGGTCAGGACACCTGCACCATCGTCCGCGCGATCATCGGGCTTGCCATGCGCTCGGCATGACCGTGGTGGCCGAAGGCATCGAAACGACCGGCCAACTGGAGCAGTTGCAGGCCTTCGGCTGCGATTTCGGGCAGGGATACCTGTTTTCGCCGCCGATTGCCCCAAGCCAGCTCGCCGCATGCTTTCCTTCCGGATCGGATTTTACGCTGCCGGCGAGCGTCCCGATGTCATGACATCCCCACACCGGCGATGAGGCCGGAAGCCATTTTTCAAGGCAGGCGGCAACGCCGCCGTAAACCGCCAGCTCATCCTTCCGCCGATACCCTGCTTTCGGCAAGTCCGAGGGCTGCGCGAAGCCTCGCTTCGCTCTGC
>ERZ778022.3639-NODE-3639-length-14234-cov-4.220467_pt1 | contig 14234 bp, 11 predicted proteins | sample MGYA00375752_ERZ778022 | MGnify/ENA primary metagenome ERZ778022 (study PRJEB29350, sample SAMN05389826) | bioreactor metagenome | isolation source: Thiocyanate bioreactor | place: South Africa: University of Cape Town | collected 2014-04-04 ... | reverse complement strand
CCGATCTCCCCCCTTGTGGGGGAGATGCCCGGCAGGGCAGAGGGGGGCAACGTAGAATGAGACGTTGGCGGGACAGCGCGCCCCTCTGTCGCCTGCGGCGACATCTCCCCCACAAGGGGGGAGATCGGCGCTGCCCCCAGCTCCCCCGCCACCCGCTGCACGTAGCGCGCCAGGATCGGCGAGAGGTAGGCGTCGACCACGGTGGTGTCGCCGCGGCCGACGAGCTTGATCAGCGGCGAGACCTTGTGGCTCACCGAGATCTGGCCGAAGCCGGCGTCGCGGCAGGCCTTCTCGACCAGCAGCTCGTGGGCGGGATGCCGCCAAGCATGCATCAGCAGGACCGCGACGGAATCTATGCCGTCCGCCTTCGCCCGCCGGAGCTGCGGAGCGAGCGCGGCGATGTCGGGCGCGGCCTCCACCGTGCCGTCGACCAGCACGCGCTCGTCGACCTCGACGACGCGCTCGTAGAGCTGCTCGGGCAGCACGATCTCCTTGGCGAAGATGTCGGGCCGCGCCTGGTAGGCGATGCGCAGCGCGTCGCGAAAACCGCGGGTGGTCAGAAGCAGCGTGCGGTCGCCCTTGCGCTCCAGCAGCGCGTTGGTGGCGACGGTGGTGCCCATCTTGACCTCGCCGACGCGGCCGGCCGGCACCGGCTCGCCGGGTTTCAGGCCGAGAAGGTCGCGGATGCCCTGGATGGCGGCGTCGCGATAGGCCTCGGGGTTCTCCGACAGAAGCTTGCGCGGGTGCAGGCTGCCGTCCGGCGCGCGCCCGATCACGTCGGTGAAGGTGCCGCCGCGGTCGATCCAGAAATCCCACCTGCCGTCCATGCGCAGCTCTTTCGATTGAAGCATCGCCCGGATCAAATCGCAAAGGCTCCGAAGGCGTTATATCAGAATCGGCCCGTCGAACCCGTCGTCGGCCAGGATCTCGTATGCCGTCTTCTGCTTGAAAAAAAAAAAACTGTGGCCGATTCCGAACACGTCCGCCTGCATCAGCAGGATCGGCATGTGGAAGACCATGCCCGGTTGCAGCACTGTCCCGTTTCCGCGCATGAAGTCCACCCCGGCGCGTTGTACCCAGTTCGGCGCGAAGCCTATGCCGACCGTATATCCCACCCGGCCCGACATCAGGTCGGCCACGCCGTATTCCTCCATCACGCTCCGCTCGGCGAAATAGACCTGCTCGGCGGTCGCGCCCGGCTTGATGGCTTCTATGCCGGCCTTGCAGGCTTTCCTGACGGCCTCGGAAAGGCGGCGCTGCTCCTCGTCCGGCGAGAAGATCACCGTGCGCAGCAAGGGCGAATGATAGCGTTGGCGCGCGGCGGAAAACTCCAGCAGCGTCGGCTGGCCCGGGCGGATCTCCTCGTTCTGCCAGGAGGAGTGGACCCGGCCCGTCTCCTGCCCCGTCAGGATGATCGGCCAGGTGGCCACCCATTCCGAGCCCGCCTCGATCAGCCCGGCCGCGACGTCGGCCGCCACCGCGCTGTCCGTCATGCCCGGCCGCATGTTGGCGACGGCCCGCTTCATCGCGGCCGCCGTCATTGCGCCCGCATATCGGTGACACGCCACCTCGAAGGAGGATTTCACCAGCCGCAGACGGTCTGCCATCGCGCCGATGTTGATCACCTCGGCATGAGGTAGCGCCGCCTTCAGGACGTCGTACTGCTTCGGCGGCAGGAACATGCCGTCGAGTTCGAGGCCGACCGCGCCGCTGCTGCCGCCGATCTCGCGCGCGAGGCCGGCGATGATCTCCATCGTGTCCTGCAGCCGGTCGTCGGTGAAGATCACGAGCCGGGTGATGGGGGACCTGTCGCGCATACGCAGGTAGTTGCCCTCGTCCATCCGCCGGATGACGAGGACGGCCTCGGATCGCGCGTCGACGAGCAGCACCTGCATGGCGGTGATCGCGCGCGTGCTGTAGCCGCTCAGGTAGCAGATGCTCTCCGGCGTGGTGAAGAGCGAGACGCTTACGCCGCGGGCGCGCATCTCCTCGCGCACCAGCGCCAGGCGCGCGTCGAGCTGCCGCCGCTCCACCGGCGCCTTCTGGACCCGCAACTCCGCGGGCGTCGCCACATGGAAGGTCGGTTCGGACTTGCCGGGCATGTCTTTTCTCCTCATCTGCGGCTCGCTCAGATCACCGGCCAGCGCTGTTCTTCCGGAAGGCCCGCCAGCCTGACGGCATCCGCGGCGGCGCGGCTGGTGGCGGCGCGCAGCTCATCCTCTTCGAGGGTGAGAAGCCTGCGGTCGCGCATCACGAAGCGGCCGTTGATCATCACGCTGCGGACAGCCGCTCCGCTCGACGAATAGACGAGGTTGGCGACCGGGTTGAAGGCCGGGCGCGGATGCCATTCGAGCCCCGAGCACTCGAGGATGGTGATGTCGGCCAGCTTGCCGGTCTCCAGCGAGCCGATGGCGTCGTCCCACAGCAGCGCTCGCGCCCCGTCGATGGTCGCCATCTCGAACGCCTTGTGGGCGCCCATGATCTCGGCGTCGTAGTGCACGTCCTTGTGCGCGCACGCCGCCAGATACATGACGCGGACGAGATCGAGGAAGCGGCTGATGGCGGCGGCGTCGCTTCCCAGGCCGACCGTCATGCCGGCGGCGATCATTTCCGGGAAATGGCCGTGGGATATGCAGCCGAATGCGCCGAGCATGCTGGCCGACGGGCAATGCCCGATCTTCACGTCGAGTCCCGCCAGCAGCTCGACCTCGGAAAGGTCGGCCGCTCCCATGTGGACCGCCAGGAAATTCGGCCCGAGCAGGCCGAGCCTGCGATAGCGCTCGACCGGCCGCGCGCCCCATTTGCGGAGACATTGCTGCGTCTCCAGCGGATTGATCGCGAGATGGGCGTGGATGCCGACGCCCAGCAGCTCGGCGGCGTCGCGCACCGCACGGCATAGCTCGTCGCTGGTCGCCATGACGGTGCGCAGGCCCATCCACACCCTGATGCGGCCTTCCGCGCCGCCGTGGTGCTCGCCATACAGGCGCTTCATCCCGTCCACGATCTCGGCGGGGCTTCCCATCAGCGCGTCCGGCGTCGGCCGTCCCGCGTCGTGGATGTCCGTGATCGAGCGCGTCACCACGCCTCGGATGCCGATCCGTTCCGCGGCCCTGATCGTCTCCTCGGGATAGAAGCCGCCGGGGTCGGCGAAGCAGGTCGTACCGTTGCGGATCATCTCCGCGAACGTGCCCATCGAGCCCCAGTAGCACTCGTCCGGGCCGATCTTCGTGTCGAAGGGATACAGGCGCGTCGCCCAGCGCCGGCCGGTCTCGACATCGTCCAGCAGGCCCTTGCTCAGGAAGTGCGCCGGATGGTTGTGGGCGTCCACGAACCCCGGCGTGACGAGGCAGCCGGTGGCGTCGACGAACTCGGCGCCGGGGTTGGCCGCCAGCAGGTCCGCCGCCTTGCCGATCGCCGCTATGCGGTCACCCTTGATCAGCACGGCGCCATCGGCGACGAGCTGCCGCTCCCGGTTCATGGTCACCACCGTTCCGTTGGCGATGACGATGCCGTGCGCCGGTGTCGTCTTCGCCAGGGGCCGGCCTGCGCCCGGGTGTATTGTGGTCGGGGGCGTCATACCGAAGGCCCGTCCCGTCCCGAAATCCGCTCGACCAACAGGATGAGCAGGATGTTGAGCACGATGAAGACCGTCGAAAGCGCGAAGATCACGGGATTCAGGTCGTTGCTCGCCTGTGTGTACATCCACATCGAGAACGGCAGGGTCGAGCTCGAATAGAGGAAGAAGCTGGCGGTGAACTCGTTGAAGGACAGGATGAAGGCGAGCAGCATTCCCGCCGCCAGCCCGGACCTGATCGGCGGCAGGACGATCTCCACGAAAGCGCGTACGGGCCCGGCCCCCAGCGTCGCCGCCCCCTCCTCGAAGCTGCGGCTGACGCCTCTGAGGGAGGCGACGCAGTTCCTGACGACGAAGGAAACCGTGATGACGATGTGGGCGAAGACGATGCGCCAGAAACCGCCGGTGAAGCCCGCCAGGCTGGACAGGATCAGGAAGGAGATGCCCAGGACGACGAGGGGGTAGACGGTTGGGAACGAGATCACCTGCTCGACCACGCCCTTGCCCCGGAACTCGTAGCGCACCAGTGCGTAGGCCGCGGGAATTGCGATCAGGATCGTCAGCACCATCGTGGTGAACGCGATCCTGATGCTCGTGGTGAGCGACTCCAGGAACCTGTCCGAGCCGGAGAAATTGCCGACCATTCCTGTCTGCTGCCGGCCCATGAACATGTCGAAGGTCATGTGATACCAGCGCAGGCTCCATCCCGGCGGCGGAAAGGCCATCGTGTCTCCCGACGTGAACGAGATCACGAACAGGATGGCGATCGGCATCAGGATGAAAATGAAGATCAGACTGGAGAGCGTGGCCAGTATGGCGATCTCCCGTCGCTTTCTCGCCCTGACCGTCATGTGCGGGTCCCTCCGCGCCGCTGGAGGCCGGCAATCCGCTGGACCAGCAGCGTCAGGAGCACCAGCACCACGGCCAGCGCAGCGCCTTGCGGCCAGTTGAGCAGCGGTCCCATCTGCTCGCGGATCAGCATCGGCACCGTCGTCACGCGGCCGCCGCCGAGCAGCAGCGGCAGCACGAACGCGCTGATGTTGAACGAGGAGACCAGCAGGAAGGCGGCCCAGAGACCCGGTCTGGCGAGCGGGACCACGATCTCCCAGAGCACGCGCAGGCGCGGCGCGCCCAGGATCGCCGCCGCCTCCTCGTAGGAGGCGGGAATGTTGCGCAGGGCCGACGAGATGGGGAGCACCGCCAGCGGCAGGGCGAGCTGCACCATGGCGATGATGACGCCGGTTTCCGTATAGAGCAGGCGCAGCGGCCTGGCGACGATGCCCGATCCGACCAGCAGGTTGTTGACGATGCCGGTCGGCCCCAGCAGGCTGATCCAGCCGTAGGATTGCAGGAGCTGGTTGATGAACAGCGGCAGCAGGATGATGAACAGGATGAGGCGCTTCACCATCCGCGACGTCACGCGCGCATAGAGCAGGGACACCGGCAGGCTGAGCAGCAGCACCAGCGCCGTCGCGATCACCGCGAGCCGCAGCGTGCGGATGAAGCCGGTGACGAAGACTCCCTCGCTTAGCGCCCTGTAGTTGGCGAGCGTCCAGCTCTCCCATTCGAGGGTCTTCTCGCCGAAGCTCAGCCTGACCATCATCAGGGCCGAAACGGCGATGGCCAGGAACAGCACGCCCGCGGGAGCCAGCAGCAGATAGGGGGCGTTTCTCTTTCGTGCTTGGGGCGTCATGACAGGTACGGAACCGCCGCGTGATCGGGCTTCAGGACGGGAAGATCTGGAGGTCGCGCACGTCCGCCTCCAGCCAGAGCTCACCCGAGCCGACATCTGGCGCGGGTTTGGTCGACGTGACGACGATGTCCTTGGTCATGCCGGTCAGGCCTCCCTGGCCGGAGACATAGTAGGTGAAGACGCCGGCATCGAAGTGCCACGACCTCAGCTCAACCGGGAACAATGCCCGCTCCGAAGGCCGGGACGATAGGGAAAGCTGGCCCGGCCGGATGCACAGGAGCGCGTCGCCCTCGCTGATTCCGGTCACTATGCCCGGAATGGTGCGATCCCCGATGACCGCCGACATCGCTCCGCCCGCGTCCCGCACGACGCGGGCGGGCAGGCAGTTGATGTCGCCGAAGAAGTCCGCCACGAACAGGTCGCGCGGCGCCGAATAGATTTCGAGCGACGTTCCGGTCTGGATGATTTCGCCGGCGCGCATGACCGCGATGCGGTCGGCGAGCGCGGCGGCCGATTCCTGGTCATGCGTCACGTAGACCGCGGGAATGCCCAGTCTCTTGTGGATGTTGCGCAGCTCGATGACCAGCCTGTCGCGCAGCCGCCGGTCCAGCGCCGTCATCGGTTCGTCGAACAGCACGACATCCGGCTCGACCACCAGCGTCCGCGCCAGCGCGACCCGCTGCCGCTGGCCGCCGCTCATGGTGCCGGGCATGCGCTCGCGAAATGTCTCCGGAGGCAGTTCCACGATCCTGAGCATGTCGTCGACGCGACGCGAGATCTCGGCCCCGCCGAGCCGCTTCATCCGCAGGCCGAAGGCGACGTTCTGGGCAACCGTCAGATGCGGAAAGATCGCCAGGTCCTGAAAGACCAGGCCGACATTGCGGCGATGCGCCGGCAGGTCGGTGATCTCGCGGCCCTTGAGCCCGACGGTGCCGGAATCGGGATCCTCGAGGCCGGCGATGATGCGCATCGTCGTCGACTTGCCGCAGCCAGAAGGCCCCAGCAGCGCCACGATCTCGCCGGTGCGCACCTCGAAAGACACGTCCTGCACCGCCGGCGCTGATGCGCCGGCGTAGGTCTTGGTCAGGTTTTCGACTGCCAGGACGACATCCGGTCGAGGACCCCGTCCCGGCTCCGGATCGACGCCGGTAACCTTCGCCTGCAACATCAGGCGAAGATTTCCGAGTAGCGCTTGATCCAGTCGGCGCGGACGCTCGACAGATACTTCTCGTCGATCGTGATGGCGTTTTCCCGGATGTTCTTGGGCGGCAATACGAAGTCCAGCGCCAGCTTGTCCTCGGGAACCTCCACGTCCACGTTCACGGAAGCCGCGAACTGGCCAGCCGAGACGGCTGCCTGCGGCTCCTTCTCCAGGGCGAAGTTCATGAAGGCATGGATCACGTCCGCGTCGCCGGGATGCCCGACCGGCATCACCAGATATTGCGGCTGGCAGAAATAGCCTTCCTTCAGGCGGACCGTCGCCTTGAGGTTGTAGGACGGATTGAACAGGAAGCCCGCGAAGAACAGCGCAGGGAACGACCCCGCCATATCTGCGGTGTTTGCCCGTATCGCCTCGGCGACCTGGGGCGGGCTCTCGCCCAGCATCAGGATGTCGTCCTTCAGTTCGGCCAGCTTTTCGAAGCCGGGCTCCGGATGCTGAACGTCCGTTCCGGCGAAGCGCGTCGCCAGGATGGTGACGAACATGGCCTGGATCCAGGCGGGAGGGGGAAGGACGATGCGGCCGGAATATTTGGGATCCCACAGCATCTCGTAGCTGTCGGGCGCCGTCTTGAAGGTCTGCGAGTTGTAGATCAATCCGTCCGGGTTGAGCATGAAGGTGAGCGCCTTCCCGTCCACCGGCGCGCTCAGGTCGGGGAGGACCTTGCTCAGGTTCGGGACCTTGCCGGGGTCGAGAGCCTCGGCGAGCCCGTTGTCGATGAGGTCGCGCCCGCCGACGCCGGGCAGGATGACGACGTCATATTGCTGGTTCGACGCGGACGCCTTCACCTTGGACACCATGTCGGCGGCCGAGGGGCTGAGATCGGCCACCACCTCTGCCCCCGTCATCTTCTCGAACGGCTTGGCGATGTGCTCGACGACCAACTGGCCGGAGAGGTTCGAGAATGTCAGCAGCTTGATCTTCTTGCCGGCGAACTGCTGCGCCCAGGCATCGCGGCTTCTTATCACGAATGGCGACGCCAAGACGGCAGTGGCGCCGGCAAGCACTGTCCGACGGGTAACCCCCGCGGGATGCGAGATACCGTTCCTCATATTCCACCCATTTTTTTAGACTGCGGCTGGCTTAGACGCAAAGTGGCGAGGACATTCGCCGTTGCGCACGAAATGGCAGGCAAGCTGTTTTTGTTGTTGGCCAATTGCGTAACACAAGGCTCTCGGCCCCGGGGAGATGTGAATACAGTCAACACGACAGCCCCAGGTTGTCACCTCGATCGATCCCGTCGGGCCGGCAGGACAAGGCTGCGCGCTCCGGCTGTGTGCGGGATTCCCACGCATTCCCCGATTTCCGGCGGCGCGAAGGGCCCGGACTTCCCGATCGCGGGCCGGATACCCCTTGCGTCCGGCGCCGGTTTGGTTGCCAAATATGATAGCCAACAGTTGTCATCTCGGGACCGCATATGCGCTACACGCAGTTGTCGACCTTAGTGGCTGTCGTGGATGCCGGCGGCATCCGTGCGGGCGCTCGCAAGCTCATGATCAGCCAGGCAGCGGTCACGCGCGCCCTGAAGCAGCTCGAGAGCGAAGTCGGGCTCGCGCTGGTCACGCGTGGCGCCAGGGGCGTGACGCTGACGCAGCACGGCCAGCGCATCTACGAGCGCGCCAGCATCGTCGCCGAGCAGATGAAGCGCCTGGACGATGAAGTCGCATCCATGCGCACGCGGGGGACCCATGCCCTGACGTTCAATGTCGGTGCCGTCATCGCGGCCACGATCCTGCCGGACATATTGAAGAAGTTCAACAGACAGTGGCCGGACATCCGCGTGGCCATCGGGGAGGGCACGATCGACAGCGCATTGTCGAAGATGCGCAACGGCTCGATGGACTTCATGATCGCGCTGACGACAGGCGTCGCGCTGGGCAAGGAAATGGTGGTGAAGCCCATCCTGCGGACCGGGATGCGTGTCGTCGCCGGCAGGAACCACCCCTACGGAAACGCCGCGAGCCTGCGCGAATTGCTGTCGGCGAAGTGGATCATCACGCCCGACGACGAGATGGAGGCCGGCGGCACGCACCATATTTTCGCCGAGCATGGCCTGCCGATGCCGCAGGATACGGCGCTCTGCCTGAGTTCGTCGATCGGCGTTTCGGTCGTCTGTCAGGGGGAACGCATTGCCGCCATGGCGGAGCCGTTCCTGCGGCTGCCGCACATCCGCGACGCCGTGTCGGAGATCGAGCTCGACGAGAAGCTGGCCCCGGTCACCTATTCCATCATCTACCGGGGCGACATCCCGGTTCCGCCGGCCGTCCAGTCTCTGGAACGGCTTTTTCACCGGGGCTTTCCGGAGTGGGGCTGGTCGAAGGTCGCCTGAGCCGCCGGGAAAGGCGGCCCTGCCGGGCCGCCTGCGCGGAGCTAGAAGCTTCTCAGGTTGTCGCGGAACGTGGCATGGGGATAGCTGCTGCGGATCGACCCGCGTCGTTGCAGGATCGGGGCGAGGCCGTCGCACACTTCCGCGATCTGGTGGCGCGTGGTCGGCATGTAGAGCAGGAACCCGTCGCCGCCGACCTCCTCCATCAGCGCGTCCATCTTGTCGGCCACGGTCTTGGTCGAGCCGATCAGGCCGAGGTCCTCGACGTGCTCGCGCGTCTGCGCCACCTCGCGCAACGTCTTGCCCTCCTCGCCGACGAACATCTTGGCGAGCGAGCTGACGACCTCCTTGTCGGCATTGATCTGGGCGATTAGCGCGCTGACCTCGGTATCGAGATCGTACCGGCCGAAATCGATGCCGCTCACGTGCTCCATGTACCAGAGCATGTATTCGACGCCGGCATCGGTCCGGCGCCACGCCTTGTAGGCGTCGCGCCGACGCCGGGCTTCGTCGTCCGTTGCTGCGATGACGGGGCTGCACAGGAACATCACCCTGAATTCCGCCGGGTCGCGGCCATAGCCCTCGAGGCGCGCGTGCATGTCCTCGCGGAACGCCTTCATGTCCTCGATCGTGTGGCACTGGGCGATCATGGCGTCGGCGTAGCGCGCCGCCAGATCGCGTCCGGCCGGAGAATTGCCGGCCTCGACAAGCGGTATGGTGCGCTGCGGCCCGGGAATGGTGTTGAGCGGCCCGCGGCAGGCGAAATACTCGCCCTTGAAGTGGATCGGATGCACCTTGGCATGGTCGGCATAGACCCCGCGCTCGACATCCGCGATCACGGCGCCGGGCTCCCATGACTGGTGGAGCTGCTTCATCACCTCCACCCACTCGTTGGCCATGCGGTAGCGGACGTCCTTCGGAGGCAGCTTCTCGTATCCGTAGTTCTGGGCGGCCAGCTCGGAGCCCGAAGTGACGATGTTGGCGCCGATGCGGCCGTCCGTCAGATGGTCGAGCGTCGCCAGCAGCCGTGCGGCCAGATAAGGCGGATAGAAGGTCGTGGTCAGCGTCGGCACGATGCCGATGTGGCGGGTGCGCTGGGCGAGCAGGGGCACCAGCGGCAGGGGATCGCTCTTGGGCGCCCACAGGCCGACCCGCAGCGTCACCTCGGCCGAGCCCCTGAAGGTGTCGTCCACCTGCGAGGTGTCCTCGATGAGCAGGAAATCGAAACCCGCGCGCTCGAGCGAACTCGTCAGGTCGACGTAGAGATCCGCCTTCGGCCAGTCCCGCGCATTGGTGCCGGTGAAGGCGCCTGCCGATGCCGGATTCCAAGCCTGTATGCCAAATCCCTCGCCCAGAAACCATGCAAGTCGGTACATTTGCTCCACTCCGTCTGTTGCCGGGAGCGGAAACTGGCCCAGAGGGAACCGATTTGGGAGTCGCCTTCTGCTCCCCGGTGACAACATTAGGTAGTCGCTTCTGGCATCGGATCGCCGGACTTTCTCCTCTGATCGTCAGTCGATTTTATTAATGTGGATAGAGCTGTCCTCCGCTGCGGAAGCTGATTTGGAGTTGAGCTGCGTAGCTACAGATGCGTTGTTCAGGGTGTCATGCTATTATGCTGCAGCCTTAGATGGATGTATATCTTGGATAATTCTGAAATGTATTGGAATTTAGAAGTATTTATACATAAATAAACGTACACGATGCCTTGTTTGGTGGTTGGCGTGTCATTCAATGTCATTTGCCCAAGCCGGGCGTCGGGATCGAGCCGATGTATCGACTAATACGCCTAGCCTCGATAAGGCCGATTGGCTTCGTGGCAGTGGCCCTCCATCATCCACCACCTGGGTCGGTTTAATGAAAAAGGGGAGGTACCTGCCGGATGCAGTCCCAGATGCTTGGGACCCATTCGTAACCGCGCCGCGGCTTTTTAGCGGCACAAAAACTTGCTTGAATATTTGAAAACAGAATGGCGCGCCTCTCGGGAGAAACGTCGAACCAGATTTTCACCGAATTGGCCGAGTGGGAGCAAATCCTAAAAGACACGTCGCTGGCGAAGCCCAGGCCGCCCACGCCTTGAGGGTGCCGTCATGCCGGCCCCCCAGATGCCGCCCCGCCGGAACAAACGGCCAGGGACGACGGCCAGACCATTTTCTATAAGGCTTACCGACGATGAACGTCGGCTGTTGCTGGAACGAAGCGGCAAACAGCCCCTCGCGACGTATCTGCGCGACCTGATACTCGGCGCGGCGTCACAGGCGCCGCGCCAGCGTGCAGCAAGCAAGGTCCAAGATGGCGAAGCGCTGGCGCGGGTGCTCGCGGCCCTCGGCCAGTCCCGCATCGCCAGCAACCTCAATCAGCTTGCCAAGGCGGTGAATATCGGCGTGCTGCCGGTCACACCGGTAACTGACCGTGAAATCAGCGAAGCCTGTTCTGCCATTATCGCAATGCGCCGCGACCTCATGCGCGCGCTCGGCATGGCCGAAGGCAGCAGGCCATGATCTTCAAAGGCAACCAGCGGGGCGGCGCCCGCGATCTCGCCCTGCATCTGATGAAGGCCGAGAACGAGCATATCGAAGTGCGCGAGATACGCGGCTTCGTCGCCGACACGATCATAGGCGCCCTGCGCGAGGCGGAGGCGGTGAGCCGGGGAACGAAATGCCGCCGGTTCCTTTATTCGCTTTCCCTGAACCCGCCCGCGCGGGAAAACGTGGCCGACAGCGTGTTCCACAGCGCGGTCGAGCGCATCGAAGCAAAGCTCGGCCTCGCCGGCCATCCGCGCGTCGTCGTCTTCCATGAAAAGCACGGCCGCCGCCACGCGCATTGCGTGTGGTCGCGCATCGACGCGCAGAGCATGAAGGCGGTGCGGATGTCTCATGATTGGCGCAAGCTCGGCGACATCTCCCGCGAACTCTTTATGGAGCACGGCTGGAAGATGCCGGAAGGGCTGATCGACCCCGCCCTGCGCAGCCCGCTGAGCTTCGACCGCAAGGAGTGGTTTCAGGCAAGACGCGCCGGGAAGGACCCGCGCGACATCAAGGCCGCCCTGCAGCAGTGCTGGGCGGCATCGGACTCGGGCAAGGCATTCGGGCATGCGCTGGAGGCGCGCGGCTATTATCTGGCGAAAGGCGATCGACGTGCCGTCGTCGCCATAGATACCAACGGCGAGGTCTATTCCGTCGCCCGGTGGGTCGACCGGAAGTCGAAAGATGTGATCGCCCGCGTCGGCGACCCTGAAACGCTGCCCTCGGTCGATGCCGTGAAACAACGCATTGCTAGCCTCGTCCGCGAGAAGCTGATCGGCTTCATCGAGAGCGCCACGGAGGAGTTCGCACGGGCGGCAAAAACGCTCGAAGGCAGGCGGCTTGCAATGACCGAGCGCCATCGCACCGCCCGCCGCGATCTTCACGCCAGCCAGGAAACGCGCGCCATTGCGGAAGCGAGGCAACGCGCCGACCGGTTCCGCCGAGGCATCCTCGGCCTGTGGGACCGCATCACCGGCCAGCACGGCAAACTGCTTCGGCAGAATGAGGAGGAAGCAGCCGGCTGCGCGACACGTGCTGCCGACGAGAAGCAAGCGCTCATAGCGCGCCAGTTGGAAGAGCGGCAGCGCCTCCAACTGGAAATCCAAGCGGAACGGCAGTTGCATGTACGCGAGATGACACGGCTTTTCCGTTCAAAGTCCCAATCGGTCGACGAAGCAGCGCGGGACGACCCGAGGACAACTCGAAGGCATGGCCGCCGTCATCGTCTGGAACGCTGAGGCTGACGGGAAGCTACAACGCGGAGCGGCGCTTCTCCGGCACGCTCCTCATGTGCGCGTTGAGGATTTCGCGAAACGGCAAGTCCTGCGAACCGTTGCCGTCCTTAAGATCGACACCCTTTATGATGATATCGCCGGCGAGTTCGATCGGCGTGACGAAGGCGATATCATTCGCGCCATCGTAGCTGGAGTTGGCAACGGCGAACGCATTTCCTTTCGTCGAAAAGACCGGACCGCCGCTGGACGCTCCGTAGAGATGAAGACCCGATAGAAAATAGGGGCATTGCAGCTTGGCGGATGGACCCCGTTCTCCATAATAGTCGAGAAGCGGTCCGTCGTAGAAAGTCGGCCTGACATCGATCTGCGTACCCGCATCCGTCAGGACAACATCGTGCAGCGGATACGAGTAGGTCGAGATTGGCGCTCCCTGGGGAGGCGTATCGGGGCGAATGACCAAAGTCTTGTTCTCCAGCAACTTCCCTGTCTGCCTGTGACGCATACCCTCCAGCACGCCGATACTCAGGTCGCTGATAGGATGATGATAGGCGGCGATTACGGGCCGCAGGTAGAAGTGCGTGCCGGGACCGAAGTGAATGCCAAAGAGCGTGCCGGTTCTCTCGTCCAGCACATGACGCGCTGTCATGAAGGCCCCGTTGCGAAGAACATAGAAGGCGGTGCCGACGATTTCGCAGCTTCTTGAATCGATGCGTCTGAATATCGGAAAGACCGCCTCGGAAAGATTGACCGGTCCGAACTCGTTCGTGCCGGTCCAGAGATCATTTTCGGCAGTGCCGGGCAGTGGTGGCAGTGTCTTCGTGACCATGCGATCAGCATTCGGTTGCCGAACGATCGCTATCACGGCGCGCCGGCCGCGTCATGGCGTGCCAGCCAGTTGGCAGCTTCGGAGGCTTTCGAGGCAGCGGTGAACACCGCTTTCTTATCGTCCTTGAGGACTTTCAGCCAGTTCGCGATGTATTGCGCGTGATCGGCGCGGGGTTCCGGCGTGATGCCGAGATCCCCGCACAGGAACGCTGCGCCGAGTTCGGCGACCAGTTCTTCCACGGCGTAGCTCTCGGTGCCAAAGCGGCCGGTCATGTCACGGTCGAGCCGCTGCTTCGCGCCGGACCAGTGGACGAGTTCGTGGCACAGCGTCGAATGGAAGCCTTCGGCCGGCGTGGTGGTTTGCGTGCCGGTGAAACGGCGGCGTTCGGGAGTGCGGATGATGTCGGCGGAGGGAATATAGCAAGCACGGTCGCCGCCCTCCTCGATCTTGGCGCCGGTTGCCTTCGCGAAGGCTTCGGCCCGTTCGATGGGATTGAAGACGGGTTCATCCGGGAGCGGTTCATCGGCTTCCAGTTTGAAGCCTTCGACCTGTGCCGCGTTGAACACGAAGCTCGCGCGCGCCATCAGCCGTTCGGCAGTTTCCGTGTCGCCGGTCTGTTCATCGGTCTCGACGTATTCGAGCTTCTTGTAGAAGACGATCAGCGAGGATTTCTCGCCGCGCCGGACCTGGCAGCCGCGCTCCTGCCACTGGCGGTAGGTGCCCCACAGATGCGAGGGATAATCGCAAGCCTGTGCGGCCACCCACAACGAGACGATGTTGACGCCGTTGTAGGGCTTGGCCGAGGCGATGTTGACGGGTCGCCTCATCGAGCCCCC
>ERZ778022.3636-NODE-3636-length-14245-cov-4.639183_pt1 | contig 14245 bp, 15 predicted proteins | sample MGYA00375752_ERZ778022 | MGnify/ENA primary metagenome ERZ778022 (study PRJEB29350, sample SAMN05389826) | bioreactor metagenome | isolation source: Thiocyanate bioreactor | place: South Africa: University of Cape Town | collected 2014-04-04 ... | reverse complement strand
CCGCCAGCCGTTCGCACAAATTCACGCCGAGCCAAGCCTGTATGGTCCAGGCACCCACCGCCGGCCGTTTCCCGCCTGCGTCTTCCCTCCCGGCGTTACCCCGCATTCGCCAGCGGGCGATCAGGCGTGTCTGCCTCCTTTTCGACCCTCTCATATCCCGTCGCCCCGGACTTGATCCGGGGCCCCGCTTCTTCCTGCGCGGGCGTCGGACAAGGAAAGCGGGACCCCGGGTCAAGCCCGGGGTGACGGGGGTGGGAAAGGGGGATGGGAATGTCGGCGCTACCCCAAGAACGGCGCGGATATTGGGTCCGCAGCCTCCCCCCACGAACCTACACCTCCCGCGGCAGCACTCCGCGCGTCTCGCCGACGCTCTTCCATACGGCGATGAACAGGGCCGCGATCACCGGGCCGATGATGAAGCCGTTGAGCCCGAACAGCTCCAGCCCGGCCAGCGTCGCGATCAGGATCACGAAGTCGGGCATCCGGGTGTCGTTGCCGACCAGGACCGGGCGCAGGACGTTGTCGACCATGCCGATCACCAGCACCCCGCAGGCGACCAGGACCGCGCCCTGCCAGACCGAGCCGGTCAGCAGCAGGTAGGCCGCGATCGGCACCCAGACGATCGCCGTGCCGACCGCCGGGACCAGCGAGAAGAAGCCCATCAGCACGCCCCACAGCAGCGCGCCCTCGATCCCCAGCGCCCAGAAGATCACCCCGCCGAGCAGGCCCTGGACGATGGCGACGACGACCGCGCCCTTCATCGTCGCGCGGACGACGACGATGAAATGCGCGATCAGCGTGTCGCGGATGTCGGGCCGGAGCGGCACCAGGGGGCGGATCTGGCGGTCGAGCACGCGGCCGTCGCGGATCAGGAAATAGGTGAGGTAGAGCATGACGCCGAGCGCCGCGACGAAGTTCAGCGCGCCCTGGCCGAAGGTCAGGGCCTGGGCGGCGATCGAGTTGAGCCCGCTCGCCAGCATCCCGCCGAGCCGCTCGCGCGCGGCGTCGAGGTCGGTCAGGCCGTAGCGGTCGACCACGGCCTGGGCCCAGTGGGGCAGGGCGTCGTGCATCCGCTGGAACATCCGGGCGAGGTCGATCTCGCCCGAGCGGAGCTGGCCGTAGACGCTCGCCGCCTCCTGCACGAGGCTACCCGCGACGAACAGCGAGGGCAGGATCACCAGCAGCAGGATGATGAGGAGCGTCGCCGCCGCCGCCAGGTTCTGCCGGCCGCGGAAGGCGATCGCCAGGCGGCGCTGGAGCGGGGTGAACAGGATCGCCACGACCACGCCCCACAGGATCGCGCCGAAATAGGGTGTCAGCAGCCAGGCGAAGGCCAGGGTGACGACCAGCACCAGGGCCAGGAAGCCGCCGTCCTCCAGGCTGAGCTTGCGTCGTTCCGGTCCGTCCATCGGGCCATGCTGCCCGAACCGGGCGGAGAAATCCACCGCCCGGGCGGTGACTGTCCTGCGACAATTCGCGACCGTCCGGCGCTTGCCGGTAAATCGCGCGGACAGCTAGCCCTGCTAGGGAAGGCTGGCGGGTGGGTGAGGGTCCCCCAAACCGAAGGTATAGCGACGATGCACAAGACGAGATTCCTGGCGATGGCCGCGGCCATCGCGATCACCGGCGCGGCCGCCGGCACGGCCATGGCCCAGCCCGGCCCGCCGCCCGATCCCTACGGCGACGCGACGGTGAGCAAGGCCGACGCCGAGAAGGCCGCCACGGCGCGGTTCGACCAGCTCGATACCAACCACGACGGCAACCTCTCGGCCGACGAGATCGCCGCCGCGCCGGGCGGAGGCCGCGGCCTCGGCCGGGCGGACGCCAACGGCGACGGCACGGTCAGCAAGGCCGAGTTCCTTGCCCAGCAGGCCCAGCGCTTCGACCAGCAGGACGCCGACCACGACGGCCAGCTCACCAAGGCCGAGCGCGACGCCTTCCGCCAGCAGATGATGCAGCGGATGCGAGAGCGCGGCGGTTTCGGTGGCCCCGGCGGTCCCGGTGGCGGCGACCACGGGCAGTAGGCTTCTTCCGAAGGTGTTGCCAACCCGGCGGCCGAATGATCGGGCTCGGGTGGGAAACGGAAGCCATCACAAACCTCGTCGCCCCGGACTTGATCCGGGGCCCCGCTTCTTCCTGCGCGACGCCGGACAAGGAAAGCGGGACCCCGGATCAAGCCCGGGGTGACGGAAGGGTGGGAACGTCCGCTAGGTTGGATTTGCAAACCGCATGATCCCCTCTCCGGAGGAGGGGGTTTACCGGCTCCCGATCCACGAGATCGGCGCGGCTGCCCGGTCCGGCGCGGCGCGGCGGAAGTTCGCGGCGTCGTCGATCGAGCCGGTGCCGGCGTAGCGCGCGACCGCCGGGTAGGGATAGACCGGCCGGCTCCGCGCATCGGGCACCGGCGCGCCGTTGGGCGCGGCGCGGTGGGCGATCAGCGCGGCGGGGGCCTCGCCGCGCTCGACCCAGGCCATCAGCCGCTCCAGCAGCGGGAAGTCGCTCGGGCCGTCGCCGCCGGCGCAGTGGTACATCGCCGGGAACAGGAACATCCGCAGGAAGCGGTCGCGCCGCGCGGCGCCCATGCGCTGCCCGACGCGGTCGAAGTAGTCGATCGTGTTGAGCGGCGAGATGTGCGGGTCCGACCAGCCGTGCCACAGGATCAGCTTGCCGCCGTGCGCGGCGAAGCGCGAGAGGTCGGGATCGTCGGCGTTGTAGAGCCGCCGGGCCGGCTCCAGGCTGCGGAACGTGGCCTCATCGAACTTCCAGTCGGCCAGGGCCAGCGGCGGCGCGGGGTTGGGCGTGAGCAGCAGGCCGTTGATCGCCTGGAGCGCGATCATGGCGCTGAAGATCGTCGCGCGCGGGCCCTGGGGCACGAAGACCCCGCCCCAGGCGAGCTCGCTGCCCGGCTGGACGCTGCCGGCGGCGAGCGGCCGGCCGGCGGTGGTGTGCGGCCCGGCGTAGAGCTTGCGCGCGGCCTCGACCTGGGCGGCGGTCAGGCATTGCCCGGGCCGGGCCTCGCCCTGGCATAGTGTCGCGCCCGGATCGAAGCGGCAGCGGCGGGGATCGTCGATCTGCCCGTCGGCCAGCCCGTCGAGCGCGTCGCAGGCCTTGAGCGCAGCGGCGTGCAGCACCGGCAGGTCCGCCGTGGTGAGCAGGGCCTGGCCGTCCGGCCCGGTGTTCGAGAGCGCCATCCAGGCGTGGTAGAATGAGTTCTGCACGGTGAAGTTCAGGGCCGGCGCCCCGGCCGCGATCCCGTCGAAATCCTCGGGGTGGCGCTGCGCCGCGATCAGCGCCTCGCGCCCGCCGTCCGAGCAGCCGGAGAAATAGGAATAGCGCGGCGCCCGGCCGTAGAACGCGGCGATCAGCGCCTTGGCGGCGAGCGCGGTGACATGGACTCCGCGATGGGCGAAGTCCTCGCGCCGGGCCGGGTCCGTGCCCCAGGCCATGTCCTGCCCGGCATGGCCCATGTCGGTGCTGGCCAGGACGATCTCGCCTTCGGTCACGGGCAGGCAGCCCTTGCTCTTGGCCGCGTCGATGTAGAGCATCCCGCAGAGCCCGCCGCAGCCGGTCTGGAGGTAGCGCTGGGTCCAGCCTTGCATCGGCAAGCGGACCTCGAAGCGGACGGCCGGGGCGATCGTGCCGGAGACCTTGCAATAGGGCTTGGCGCCCTCGACCCGCTGGGCGGTCTGGGTGGTCCTCGCGCCGGTCGCGGCGGAGAGGTCGACCGCAGCGAGGCTCTCGCAGGCGCGGACCGGCGGCACGGCGGCGAGGTCCGCGGCGCGCGCCGCTGCCGGCGAGGCGAATGCGGTCAGGGCGGCGAGGAGCGGGGCGAGCAAGGCGGGCAGGAGGCGCATGGCCACCTGACTAGGCATTGCCGATGGACCCCGCAAGCGCCGCCGGGGCCCGCAAGCGGGCCTCGCGCGGGAACATTACCGTGCGGAACCGGAGCGGCTCAGAACACCGGATCGTAGTCGGGCGGCAGGTCGCCTTCCGGGGTCAGCGGGACGTGGATGCCACATTCGGTCTTGTCCCAGCCCTTCCAGCGGCCCGAGCGCGGGTCCTCGCCCTCGGCGACCTTGCTGGTGCAGGGCGAGCAGCCGATCGAGGGATAGCCCTCGGCCACCAGCGGATGCGGCGGCAGGTCGTGCTTCTCGAAGTAGTGGGCGAGGTCCTCGGCGCTCCAGTTGGCGAGCGGATTGATCTTGAGCCGTCCCTGGGCGTCGCTGCGGTCGATCTCGAAGCGCGGCAGGCCGGCCCGGGTCGCGGACTGGAAGCCCTTGCGCCCGGTGATCGAGGCATCATAGCCGGCCAGCGCCTTGGCCAGCGGCAGGACCTTGCGGATCTCGCAGCAGCCGTCGGGATCGTAGGACCAGCGCAGGCCGGTCTCGTCCCGCTTGGCCAGCTCGGCCGCGTCGGGATGCAGGTCGATCACGTTGAGGCCGAGCCGCCGGGCCAGCAGGTCGCGGTAGGCCAGCGTCTCGGGGAAGTGCTTGCCGGTCTCGAGGAACAGCACCGGGGTCTGCGGCGCGACCTCGGCGATCAGGTGCAGCAGCACCGCGCTCTCGGCGCCGAAGCTGGAGACCGCCGCGACGTCGCCGGCCAGCCCGTCGTTGAGCACCGTGCGCAGCATCTCCTTGGTCGTCGCCCCGCGCAGCATCTGGTTCAGGCGCAGCGCGTCGGCCTCGGTGAACCGGGCGCCCGTATCTATCACATCCTTGACCCGGTCCACGCTGGCCCGGCCGGCTTCAGGCATTGTCAGCAGTTCCACGATTCAGCTCCGGGTGGCGCAACGCCCAGATCGGCACGGCGTCGTCGGCGGCGTGCTGATAGACGTTGGGGTAATGGTTCAGCGCGATCTCGACGTCCGCCAGGTTCAGCGGGGCGTCGGGGGCGAAGCTGTCGAAGCCGCAGCGGCGCATGAACCACAGGAGGTCGACCAGCACGTCGCCGGTCGCCTTGATCTCGCCGGTGAAGCCGGCCTCGCGCAGGATGCGGGCCGAGGAGAAGCCGCGGCCGTCGCGGAACCGGGGGAAGTCGATCTCGACCAGGCGCACCCGGTCCAGCGCCGGCAGCAGCAGGCGCACGTCGTCGCCCGCCTCGATGCGGACCGCCGTGGCGTTCGACTGGTCGAAGAACGCGTCGAGCGAGACCGCCGGCTCGTCCGGCACGGCGTCGTCGCGAAAACGCAGCAGGGTGGTTTCGCCGGTATCAGCCATAGATGGATTCCTTGAAGGGGTCGAAGCCGACGCGGCGGTAGGTGTCGATGAAGCGCTCGCCGGGCTCGCGCAGCTCGCGGTAGCGATCGACCGCGCGCTCGACCGCGTCGACGATCCCCGCCTCGTCGAAGCCGGGGCCGGTGATCTTGGCCTGGCTCACGTCCTCGGAGCCCGAGCCGCCGAGCAGGAGTTGGTAGTTCTCCGTGCCCTTGCGATCGACGCCGAGGATGCCGATGTGGCCCGCGTGGTGGTGGCCGCAGGCGTTGATGCAGCCCGAGATCTTGATCTTCAGCTCGCCCAGGTCGCGCTGGCGGTCGAGGTCGGCGAAGCGCTCGGCGATCCGCTGCGCCACGGGGATCGAGCGCGCATTGGCCAGGGTGCAGTAGTCGAGCCCAGGGCAGGCGATGATGTCGGTAACGAGGTCGAGGTTGACCCCGGCCAGGCCCGCCGCGTCGAGCGCCTGCCACACCGCGTAGAGGTCGGCCTTACGGACGTGCGGTAGAACCAGGTTCTGGGCGTGGGTCGCGCGGACCTCGTCGAAGGAGTACTTCTCGGCGAGGTCGGCGACCAGCTCCATCTGCTCGGCCGACATGTCGCCGGGGATGCCGCCGGTCGGCTTCAGGCTGATGTTGACGATCGCATAGCCGGGCGCCTTGTGGGCGACGAGCTGGCGGTCGGCCCACAGCGCGAAGTCGGGGTCGGAGCGGTCGATCTCGTCGGACAGGCCGGTCTCGAACGGCGGCGGCGCGAAATAGGCGGCGACGCGGTCGTACTCGGCCTGGGGCACGTCCTGGCCGAGGGCGAGGAAGTTCTGGAACTCCTCCTCGACCTGGCGGCGGAACTCCTCCTCGCCCAGGTCGTGGACCAGGATCTTCATCCGCTGCTTGTGGATGTTGTCGCGCCGCGCGTTGCGGTTCCACACGCGCAGTACGGCCTGGAGGTAGGAGAGAATCTGCGTCGGCGGCAGGAACTCGCGGATCTTGTAGGCGATGAACGGCGTGCGGCCCATGCCGCCGCCGGCATAGCATTCGAAGCCGATCTCGCCCGCCCCGTTTTCAGGGTTTTCATTCTTGACGATGCGGATGCCGAAGTCGTGCCAGCGCATCGCCACGCGGTCCTCGTCGGAGGCGATCACCGCGATCTTGAACTTGCGCGGCAGGTAGCTGAACTCGGGCATGAACGAGGTGATCTGGCGGATGACCTCGGCCCAGGGGCGCGGATCGATGATCTCGTCCGCGGCGGCGCCGGCGTACTGGTCGGCGCTGACGTTGCGGATCGATTCGCCGCTGGTCTGGATCGCGTGCATCTGGACCGTGGCCAGGTCGGCCAGGATATCCGGCGCCTCCTCCAGCTTGATCCAGTTGTACTGCATGTTCTGGCGCGTGGTGACGTGGCCGTAGCCGCGGTCGTACTTGCGCGCGATATGGGCCAGCATCCGGAACTGCCGCGAGCTCACCGTCCCATAGGGGATCGCCACGCGCAGCATGTAGGCGTGGAGCTGGAGATAGAGCCCGTTCTTGAGCCGCAGCGGCTTGAACTGGTCGTCGGTCAGGTGGCCCTCGATCCGGCGGCGGGTCTGCTCGCGGAACTCGGCGACGCGGGCGTCGACCATGGCCTGGTCGTATTTGTCGTACTGGTACATGTCAGATCACCCAGCTTCCCGCGTCCGGATCGGCGGGCTTGAGGGAAAGGTCGGGGCGCACGGTCGGGCCATAGGCGCGGATGCGGTCCTTGATGTGGGCGGGGCGGGCCTTGCCGTGGTCATCGGGCACGCCGTCGATCGCATAGCCGCCGTTGACGCGGCAGGCCGCGGTCTCGGTGGCCAGGATCATGTCGGCATGCTCGCCCGCGTCGGTCGCGTCCTCGACATGCAGCGACCAGCCGCTGCCGTCCCACCAGACGACCGCGCCGGTCTTGAGATCGTTCCCCGTCAGTATCTTCACTCAGCTACCTCCAGCGCCAGCCGGCGCAATTCCTGTTCTCGTTGCTCGCCCGCCACCTCGCCGATGACGATCAGCGCCGGGCTCTTGACTCGTTCGCGCGCGACCAGCGCCGGCAGGCCGGCGAGCGGGCTGCGCAGCACGCGCATCCGGGGGCGCGTGGCGTTCTCGATCACCGCGACCGGCACGTCGGGCGCGAGGCCGTCGGCCATCAGCTTCTCCGAGATCGCCTCGGACGTGGCGACGCCCATGTAGATCACCAGGGTCCGGCCCTTGCCGGCGAGGCCCGCCCAGTCCTGCTCGGTCAGGCCCTTGCACTGACCCGCGACGAAGGAGACGATCGAGGCCGAGGCGCGGTGGGTCAGCGGGATCTGCGCGGCGGCGGCGGCGCCGACCGCGGCGCTGATGCCCGGCACGACCGCGACCGGCACCCCGGCAGCGCGGCAGGCCTCCGCCTCCTCGCCGCCGCGGCCGAAGATGAAGGGGTCGCCGCCCTTCAGGCGCACCACGTCGTCCCCGGCCAGCGCCGTGCGGACGAGCAGCGCGTTGATCTCCTCCTGCGGCATGGTGTGGCGGGCGCGGCTCTTGGCGACCGAGATCAGCAGCGCGGCCGGATGGGCCAGGGCGAGGATCGCCGGATCGACCAGCCCGTCATGGACCACGACCTTGGCCTGCGCGATCAGCCGCGCCGCGCGCACGGTCAGCAGGTCGGGATCGCCGGGACCGGCGCCGACCAGGTGGACCGTCCCCGGTTTCCCGGGGCGTGGGCGAGGCGAATTTTCCATGCCCGCCACATGGCGTCGCGCGCCGCAAGACGCCAGCGAGATTGCGTTTTCGGGGAGGTAGGAGAGCTTTAGGTGTGGCAGTTCCACCTACCCACAAGCCCGGGGTGACGAAGCGGGGAGAGGGCGTCGGCTATCCCCGCTCCAGCCCCTCGATCATCTCGCGCAGCTTCTCCAGATCGCGCAGCCCGACCTCGCGCCAGTTGGCGTTGGGCAGGGTCACGCCGTGCTCCTGGAACAGCTTCCAGCAGCGCTTGAGCACGTCCGAGCGGACGTTGCCGAGGCCCTCCTCGGGGTCGTTGATCCAGATGCGGATCTCGAAGGCGACGCCGAGCTCGGTGAACTGGGTGATCCAGGCGGTCGGCGCCGGGCTCGCCAGCACGCGCCGGGCCTCGCGCGAGGCCTGGAGCATCAGGCTTTCGGCAAGGTCCAGGTCGGTGCCGGGCGAGACGATCACCGGCACCCGGATGCGCACCTCGCGGCTGGAATAGGACCAGTTCTCGACCTGATTGATCATCAGGTTCTCGTTGGGGATCAGGTATTCCTTCTTGTCCCGCGTCGTCACCGAGACCGCGCGGATGCCGATCTTCTTGACCTGGCCGACCGTGTTGGAGACCCCGTCGTTGACCGCGATCACGTCGCCCGGCTTGATCGAGCGGTCCATGAGAAGGATGATCCCGGCGATCAGGTTGCCGAAGGTCTTCTGCAGGCCGAAGCCGACCGCGAGGCCGAGCGCGCCCGAGAACACCGCCAGCGCGGTGAGGTCGATTCCGAGCAGGTCGATGCCGACGAGGAAGGCGACGATCCAGATCGTGATCGAGACCAGCTTCTCGCCCAGCAGCCGCTGCCCCGGATCGAGCCGGGTGATCCGGTTGAAGAACCGCCGCGCGACCTTCGAGCCGACCCGCGCCAGCACGATCATCGCGGCGATGACCACCAGCGTGGTCAGCCCGGTATAGACCGAGACGCGGTACTTGCCGACGTCGAAGCCGATCATGCTCAGCGTCGCGCCGATCCGCTCGAGGTGGTCGGAGAGGGTCATCCGGCCCGCATCGCGGCGAAGCCGCGGTCGAGGTCGGCGACGAGGTCGCCCGCGTCCTCGAGCCCGATCGCCAGGCGCAGGGCGAAGCTGTCCGCCGGGTCCATGTCGGCCGGCGGCCAGGGCGTGACGGCGCGGAACCGCGGCGGGTCGATCGGGATCGCCAGGCTCTCGAACCCGCCGAAGGAATAGCCGATGCCGAACAGGGTCAGCGCGTCGACGAACCGCGCGCGGGCCGCGGCGTCGCCGCCCTTGAGGATGACCAAGAACAGCCCGCAGCCGCCGGTGAAATCGCGCGCCCACAGTTCATGCCCGGGCGCGCCGGGCAGGCAGGGGTAGAGCACGCGGGCGACTTCCGGGCGGGCCTCCAGCCAGCGGGCGATCTCCAGCGCGCTGGCGGTCTGCTGGTCGAGGCGGACCTTCAGCGTCCTGAGGCCGCGCAGCATCAGCGCCGCGTCGTCGGGCGAGACGACCTGGCCGAGGTCCTGCGCGCGGCGGCGCAGGCGGCCGTACCATTCCTCGCCGGCGGCGGCGCTGCCCATCAGTACGTCGGAATGGCCGCCGACATGCTTGGTCAGCGACATGACCGTGATGTCGACGCCGTGCTTCAGGGGCTGGAAGCCGAGCGGTCCGGCCCAGGTGTTGTCGATGATCGAGACCAGCCCGCGCGCCCTGGCCAGGGCGACCAGGGCGGGCACGTCCTGCATCTCCAGGGTCAGGCTGCCGGGGGCTTCGAGGAACAGCGCGCGGGTCCGCTCGCAGATCGCGGCCTCGCAGGCGGCGAGGTCGGTGGGGGGGAAGAACCGCGTCTCGATCCCCCATTCCTTCAGCATCCCGCGCCCCAGCGCCCGGCTGGGATCGTAGGCGCTGTCGCTCATCACCAGGACGTCGCCGGGCTTGAGCACGGTCAGCAGCGTCGCGGCGATCGCGGCGACGCCTGAGGGGTAGAGCATGGTCCCGAAGGCGCCGGGCTCCAGCTCGGTCAGCGCGTCGGCCAGGGCCCACTGCGTCGTCGCGCCGCGGCGGCCGTAGAAGAACCGGCCGTCGGCGTTGTGCCGAGGTCCTTCGGCCAGCGCGGCCGTGTTCTCGTAAAGGTGCGTCGACCCGCGCCAGACCGGCGGACTGACCACGGGCCAGGCCCCGCGCCGTCCGGTGGTTACGAGGCGGGTGGCGGTGGATTGCGGATCGTCGGAAGTGCCCATTGGCGAGGGCTTAGCCCGTTTTTGGACTCACGCGAAGAGAAGAGGCTAATCCGAGTAGGGCAGGTGCTTGAAAATGAAATCCGCTCGCTCGCGGACCGGCGCATTTGGCAATATCTCGATCTGATAGCCGATGACCGGCAAGAGCGTCGTAAGCCTATCATATTCGGCAACCGCGCTGTCAAAGCCATGTCGCCGCTCTGGATCGGTATCGTAGATTTCCGGCCACGGCAGGGTAAGGAATACCCGCTCGTGATAGCGGTTGGCGGCGATCAGTTCCTTCCGGATCGGCTCGCTGGTTGCATGTTGCAGCGCGCAAACGGCATCGACAAGCCCTCTATCGAAGAACGTCCAATCAGATTGGGACGAAGCTGACAAATAGTCCTCTATCGCCACCTCGATCGCGCGGCGTGCGAACGCCTCCATGTCGATCCAGGGCAAGGCATTGCCGTTACTTTCAAGCTCCTGCTTGACGATCCGGCGTCCGGGCTCCTCAACGACTGAAAAGCCGCGCGAGGCGAGTTCAACGAGAAGCGTCGATTTTCCGCTTCCCGAACACCCCGAAATCAAAACGCGCCTGTCCATTCAAACTCGCATTTTTTGGCTGCGTCGAAATGTCATCGTTTGAGCAGGTGCCGAGGTGACGCCGGAGATGGATTCCCACCCTCGTGCGGGAAGGTCAGGCCTCTTCACCCACCGCCTTGGGCGTATCCGCGTCCGCACCCCATTCCGCCCACGACCCGTCATAGAGCGCGACGTCGTGCTTGCCGATCAGCTCCAGCCCGAAGGCGAGCACGCAGGCGGTCATCCCGCTGCCGCAGGAGGTGACGACCGGCTGGGCGAGGTCGACGCCCGCCGCCTCGAACGCCGCGCGGATCGCCGCCTTGTCCTTGAAGGTGCCGTCGGGATTGAACAGCGCGCCGTAGGGCACGTTGCGCGCGCCCGGGATATGGCCCGATGCCATGCCCGGCCGCGGCTCGGCCTCGGCGCCGGTGAAGCGCGGCGCGCCGCGCGCGTCGACGACCTGCTCGTCCCCGCTGCCGAGGTTGCGGAGCACCTGGGCCTTGGAGCGCACGGCCTTGTCGTCCTGCCAGGCGGTGAAGTGGCGGTGCCGCAGCACTTCCTTGCCGCTGGCGAGCGGGCGGCCTTCGGCCTTCCACTTGGCGATCCCGCCGTCGAGGATCGCGACGGCGTGGGCGCCGAACATCTTGAGCATGTACCAGGCGCGCGCCGCGCTGTGGATCGCGCTGTCGTCGTAGAGCACGATGCGGCTGCCGTCGCCGAGCCCGAGGCTCTGCATCCGGCTGGCGAACTTGGCGGCGGAGGGCAGGGTGTTCTCGACCGGGGCGGCCGCGTCGACCAGCTCGCCGAGGTCCATGAACACCGCGCCGGGGATATGGGCGGCCTCGTATTCCGCGGCCGCGTCGCGCCCGGTGTCGGCCATGTGGCGGCTGGCATCGACGATGCGCAGGTCGCTCGCCCCCATTTCCTCGGCGAGCCACTCCGTCGTGACCAGGCTGTCCATGATGCGCGCTCCTCCTTCGCTGCAACGCAGCAACGGATAGCCAGCGCCGCGGGGTCCGTCTAGGCCGGAAGGGTCAGCTCGCGCTGGGTGATGCCGGAATACAGCCGCGGGCCTAGATCCAGCCTGAACGGCTTGAGCGCCGCGCCGGGCGTCTGCGGCTCCTCGCCGATCACGAAGGCGTGGTTGGCCGAGACCGGCGGACGGCCCTCGCGGAAGACCAGCACCCGGAACCGGGCGAGCGGGACGAACAGCGTCGCCGCGCCGTGGCGGATCGGGGTGATCGCGGCGAGCGGCAGGCGCAGCTCCCCGCTCATCGCCGCGCTCTCGCCGGGTTCGAGCCGGGGCACGCGGTGCTGCGGCTCGCCCTCGGCGGTGGTCTCCAGCAGGACCTTGGGCGGGATCGAGGCATGGGCGCCGATCATGTCGCCCGAGACCGCGATCGGCCCGATCGGCTCCTCGCCGCTGTTGGTCACGGTCAGCTCGTAGGTCAGCGCCGTGTTCATCAGCGTCGCGCTGAGCCGCCGGGCCGCGAGCGTCACCGTGATCTGCCCGGCGGCCTTGCGCGGCGCGGGCTCGGGGGCCGGTGCCGGCGGGGAAGGCGGCGGCACGTCGGCCAGCGACAGCGCGGGTTCGGGGATCGCGGGCGCGGAGGCCGGTTCCCGCGGCAGGGCGGCGGGGGGAGAGGGCTCGGGTCCGGCCGGAGCGATGGGGACTTCGGCGTAGGCTTCGGGCTCGGCCTCCTCGGCCTCGCCAGCCTTGCGGCGGCGCGACAGGACGAAGGCGGCCCCGCCCAGCACGACCGCCGCGCCCCCGGCGAGCCACGGCCAGAGCGGCGCGCCCGAGGCGGGCGGCGGCGCGAGCGCCGGGGCGCTGGCGGTCGCGGTCGGCAAGGCGGTCTCGGTCGGCAGCGGGACCACGGCAGAAGGCACGGCCGGCGCCGGGCTCGGCGTCGCGCTGGCAGCCGGAAACGCCGTCTCCGCCGGGCGCGGCGTGGCGTGGGGCGAGGGCGAGGCGCCCGGCCGCGGCGCGGGAGTCGCGCTGGCGCGCGGGCTCGGCGTGGGCTTGGGGCTCGCGCTGGAGGTGGCGGAAGGCGCGGGAGAGGGCGAGGCGGCCGGCGCGGGCGTGGCGACCGTCGGCGGCGGCGGCGCGACGACCGGCGGGGGCGGCGTCGGCGTGCCCGGCGGCAGGCTGAAGCTGTTCACGTCGCCCGCGTTCTGCGCCAGCGCCGGCACCGCGAGAACCAGCGCGAGCGCGCTGCCCGGAAGAAAAACCAGCCTTTTCGTCACGTTGCCCCGTGGACCCATTCGCTCATGCCTTTGCCTTGCCGCTCGGCGGCGGCGGCTGAATAGCGAGTGAATGGCCCGCGCGCCACCCGCCGGCTTGTGCCTTTCGCACGATATCGTCATGGGAGGGGCATGACCTCCACTCCGCTCCATCTCGGCCGCCATAGCGCCCTGCCCGCCTCGCCCGAGGAGGCGGTGCTCGACTACGTGCCCAACCCGCGCGCCGGAACGCTCTACCTGGTCCGCTTCGCCGCGCCGGAGTTCACCTCGCTGTGCCCCGTGACCGGCCAGCCCGACTTCGCCCACCTGGTGATCGACTATGCGCCGGGCGAGACCATCGTCGAATCGAAATCGCTCAAGCTGTTCCTCGGTTCCTTCCGCAACCATTGCGGCTTCCACGAGGACGTCACGGTCGGGATCGGCCAGCGTCTCTGCGCCGAGATGCAGCCCCGCTGGCTGCGGATCGGCGGCTACTGGTATCCGCGCGGCGGCATCCCGATCGACGTGTTCTGGCAGAGCGCCCCCGTGCCCGAGGGACTGTGGGTCCCCGACCAGGGCGTGAGCAGCTATCGCGGGCGGGGCTAGGGGCAAGCCCTAGTCGTTCGCCGCCGTCGCGGCATGGGCCGCCGCGACGATGCTCGCCGCGTCGCAGGGCCAGTGCAGGTAGTCGGCGGCCCCGGCGGCCAGCGCCTTGACGATCTGGTGCGGCGAGGGGTCTTCGGCGAAGGCGATCACCTTGGCGCCGACGCGGAACTGCTTGAGCCGCTCGACCACCCGCGGGATCGCGCCGCCCTCGTCGGCGGTGAGGATCACCGAACGCGCCGCCGGCTCGTGGACGAGATCGGCCAGGCTCTCGGCCACGGTCACGCCGCGGCCGTGGCGGCCCAAGGCCTCCGAGATCGCGGCTGCGCGCGGACGGTCCTGGTCGACCAGAATGAATTTGAGTCGTTTCACGATAGTGTCTTTTGCGGGCAATAGGCCAAGCTGAGGGGGTGTCCCTGCGCGCCCGTTCGACGAACTCAAGGGGGATTGCGACGCCGAAGGGCTCTTGGGGGGCAGGCGCAGCAGGGACTGCGGCTCCCAACCACTGTTCGCGCTACCGCGCATTACGGATCGCGACAAAATCCGTCGACTTCACACCATCCACGACGGTGGGGGCCGATCCGGCCGCTCGCGCCGGCCGGTCCGCCAGGCCTGCGGCGAGCGGCCGAACTCGGCCGCGAACCAGCGGGGGGAGGCGCTGGGCGAGGCATAGCCGAGC
>ERZ778022.3631-NODE-3631-length-14266-cov-6.201041_pt1 | contig 14266 bp, 1 predicted proteins | sample MGYA00375752_ERZ778022 | MGnify/ENA primary metagenome ERZ778022 (study PRJEB29350, sample SAMN05389826) | bioreactor metagenome | isolation source: Thiocyanate bioreactor | place: South Africa: University of Cape Town | collected 2014-04-04 ... | reverse complement strand
AGGAGTGTACAGGGGACACCGCCATGCCATCAACTGAAGCAGTGACGCACCTGACTGAATGATCCCGTGCCCAGCAACTGCACGGGTGGGAGGGAGGGAGAGGGGCGCATGACGTCACTGATGTTGCTCAAGGTACACACCCGTCGTCCACACCGGCGCACACCCCACGACGCATACCTGCTGGAGCCGGTACCAGTCTGCCGCCATGGTGGCACGGCGGACCACGGGAAGGCAGCACTGGTCGTCGGGATTCTGGGACAGTTGGTGATGGGCGCGGTCAGGCGGCTGCTACCGGTACACAATCGCCAAACGAACGCTGCTGCCCGTCGGTTAAACAGCTACGGGGCAGCGAGGTGGCCACAGATTGCGAGGTGACGGCTGAATGGGTAATGCGCTGGTGGGTGGTTGTACCTGATCAGCTGTGTGAGAGCGAGCGGGGAGTGGTCTGTTGCTGCTGCAGTGCGTGTCGTCACTGCACTGCTGCCAGACTGCGATATGATGGCTACGGTGTGCTATGATGTCTACGGCGGCATGTATTCAGACACAAACGCCACCAACCCTGCCCTTTCACCCAAATAAGTGTATTGCAGCGTTGCCACTTCTGCGCGGCTGCGCACCGACATTGCAATAATGATGGCAGCCGTGCACTGTCCGTTGGCGGCCGCGGCCACCTTCATCAGGCTGTCGGCCAGGCCAGGCCAGGTGCGCCTTTCGTTTGGGGCCGACTTGAAAGCGTAACGCCGCGCACGCCGCACCTGGTACCCAGCCACTGGGCGCGCTACCAATGGCAACCAACGCAGCAAGGGTGCGTGCGATCGGCAGGACGGCAGGTTGAGGCGGCATAATAATCGTGGGGATATATGGTTAGGGAGGTGGTTAATAAACGGGGACGCACGTTGTGGGCACAACTGCGCCAAAGATAACTAATCAACTGGTTGCGTCGCCCTTCCGTGGCGCGTGCACGTAGCCAGCCGCAGCCGCCATGCTGCCGCGGCAGGCAGCGTACGCTGCCACCACCTCGCCGCGGGCAGCGGCACCACCGCCGCCGCCGGTGGCGGTGGTGGCAGCGCCGTCCACGCGCGGCAGCAGCCGGTCGCCAGGGTCAGCAGCCTCGCCACGCGGCGCGGCGGCAGGGAGTATCATCAGCACCAATGGTTACAGTGGCAGCGGTGGCGGTGGTGGTGGCGGCGGCGGGTATAGCAGCAGCGGTGGTGGGGCGTATATGGGGCCGCCTGCCGTCATTCTGGAGACGCTGGGTGGGTTTAGTGCGGCGTTGGGGGCACTGGGGACGGGCGCGCCGGTGCAGCCGGCGGCGTTTGCTGCCAGCGCTGCAGCGCTGGTGGACCAGTATGAGGATGCCCTCATCTCCAAGTTCATGGCGGCGCGCCTGCCACCGGAGCGCGCAGAGGCGGCAGTGAAGACGTTTGTGGAGCACGCGGGGCGCGCAGTGGCGTGCGCGGCGCGCGCCAACGAGCGTGCCGCGGCGCTGGCGCTGCGGGAGCTGAAGGACGCCATCGTGGGCGCCACGCAGGCGCAGGTGGCAGAGGCGCTGGCGCCGCTGGAGTGCGACGTGGCGGCGGCAGAGGTGGGGTTGACAGACCTGCCGCCCGCCGCTGCAGCGGTGCTGGACCCCGAGGCGCTGTTTGTGCGCCTGACCACCGAGACGTCGCCCGCCGCCGTGCGCTCCATTGTGCGTGTGGCGGTGCTGCGCGCCTTTGACGCCTGCAAGTCGCTGCCCGCCGTCCTGCTGCTGAACCGCGACGACCCGCCGGATGACAGCACCACCGCCGCTCCCTCTTTCTCGACGGCCGCCACCTCGTCTGCTGCTGCACACGGTGGCCTGCCTGCCTACCTGCTTGGCACGCCGCTGCCGCCCGTGCCGGAGCATGCGCCGCCGCTGTCGGCGGTGGAGCTCATTGACGCCGTGGTGCGCGACAGCACCATCCACGCCGAGTGGCGCGCCGAGCGTCTTGCTTCCCGCCTTGCTGCCTTGCGGGTTGCTACCATGTCTGCTCGCCTGGCGGTGGCGGGCATCAGTGGCAGCGGCACCGCGGCTACCGCCTCCCCGCGCCGCCGCCCCGCGTCTGCCGCCTCGGCACGCGGCGGCGGCACGCGCAGCGCCAGCCCGGCGCCACGGGGCCACGGCAGCCCCGTGTTCCTGACCGTGCTGCAAGACGCCATTGGCGAGGCGCACGTGCCGGAACCCGATGCTGATGAAGACGACATGGATGCGATTGCGCGCCTACGCTCGCCCCACACGCCGTCGTCTACCGCCTCGCCGGCGTCAGCAACCGCCGCCGCCGCTGCTGCTGCCGCGTCACGCCTACTGGCTCGCGGCTTCACCCTGCCGTCGCCCACGTCCGCTGCCACACCACCACCAGCGGCGGTGGCGGCGGCGCGTACAATGAGCCTGCGCCGCACGCGCATCGTGTCCGGCCTGCGGCCCGGCGTGGTGTCAGTGGAGGCCGCCACCTCGTGCGTCAACATGGCGGTGTACCTGCGGTCGGAGCTGGTGACGCTGCGGGGCGACCTGGGGGAGCAGTTGTCTGCCGCCTACGCCGAGATGTCTGCCATGCAGGCGTCCGCCGCCACCGCCGTCAGTCGGCTGGCGGCCGCGTACGCACACCTGCGTGCCGACGCTGACGCCGCTGCTGCGCGCCACACCGCCGCCGCTGCCAAGCACGCCTCCATTGCGCTGGCGCACGTGGAGGAGCTGCATGCAGAGCGCACGCGCGGGCTAGCGGCGGCGGCGGAGGCGGCGGGCTTGCGCGCACACGGCGCAGACCTGGAGAGCGTGCTGGCGTCGGAGCGCGCGGCGGTCGCCAAGGCGCAGGGCGAAGCAGCCATGCTGACGGGCACACTGCAGCGAGTGGCCGACGAGTTGGCAGCCGCGCGTGCCGCGGCAGCGGTGGCGGAGGCAGAGGCGGCGGCGGCACGCGTCGCGCTGGGCGACGCGGCAGATGAGAGCCGTGCCGCGCGCACCATGGTGAGCCGGCTGGAAGATGCGCTGGAGCGCGAGCGCGCCCTTCTTGCCGCCGCCAACGAGTCGCTGGTGACGGCGCGCGCCACCTGCACGCGCCTGGCGGCGGACGCGGGCGCAGACCGGCAGGCAGCGTCGCAGGCGCTGGGCGCAGCTGCCGCTGCCAACGACGCCGCACGGCAGGCGAACGACGCGTGTGCGCGCGCCAAGGAGGACGCGGGCCGCGCACGGGAGGAGGCGGGGCACGCGCGCGAGGAGGCAGCGCGGCAGCTGGAGGCGGCGTCACGCGCACGCGCAGACATGGTGCTGCTGCGCGGCGAGCTGGCGCATGCGCGGCACGAGTGCGGGCGGCTGGCGGGTGAGGCTGCTGCTGCCGGCACAGCGCTGGCGGCCGCCAAGGAGGCGGCAGTGGAAGCCAGCGTGGTGGCAGCGGCGGCGCGCGCGGAGGCGGCGGCGGCGGGCGTGGCTGCCGCGGCAGCGCACGAGGAGGCGCGGCGGTATGCCGCTGCACGGGACGCCGCACTGAGCGAGGCGGCGCGCGCTGGCGGGGAGGCGGCGGCGGCGGGGGCGCAGCGTGAGGCGGCGGAGGCGGCGGCGCGTGCGGCGGCCGCGGATGCAGAGCGTGCGCATGCCGAGGCTGCGGCGGCACGCGCGGCGGAGCAGCGCGCCAGCGTGCAGGCGGAGGTAGCAAATGGGGAGGCAGCGGTGGCGCGGGCAGCTGCGCACCGCGCGGCGGGCGACGCAGAGCTGGCGCACGCGGAGGCGGCGACGGCGCGCGCCGCGGAGCACCGCGCGTTGGGGGAGGCGGAAGCGGCACACGCAGAGGCGGTGGCGGCGCGGGCGAGTGAGGTACGCGCGGTGAACAAAGCGGAAGCGGCGACGGCAGAGGCGGCGGCGGCGCGCGCTGGCGCGTCGCATGCAGGGGTGGAGGTGCAGGCGGCGCATGCTGCCGCCGCTGGCGTACACACGGAGCTGGAGGCGCTGCGTGACAGTGTGGCAGCGTTGCAGCGCGCGGCGGCGCACGCGACAGAGGAGGCAGCGGCGGCGAGTGCTGCAGCTGGGCGCGCGGCGGCAGAGCGGGACGCGATGGCGCAGGAGCTGGCGGCGGTGAAGGGCGCTGTGGCGCGGTGGGCGCACGACGCTGGCAGCGACGCTGCTGGCGCACTGGTACGGGATGACGCGCCCGTTGCGACGGCAGTGGCAACCACGCTGGCGACGCGGCTGGCGGCCGAGGCTGGTCGGCTGACGGCGCAGCACGAGGAGGAGGTGCGGTCACTGCGGGAGGAGCATCTCTTCTTGCTGGGCACGCTGCAGCGCGAGCACGCCGCCGCTAAGGCGCGGGTGCAGCAGGAGGCGGCGGCAGAGGTGGCGCGTGTGCGCGCCGCGGCGGCGGTAGATGTGGAGGCGGCGACGGCGGCCGCCACCGTCGTGCCCATGACCACCACAATGGAGATTGCAAAGCTGCGTGACCGGCTGGCAGCGGCGCTGGCAGACGTGAGCGCGCGCGAGGGCGAGACGGCCGTCCTGCGCCGCGAGCTGGCAGAGCTGGCGGCATCCGCTGCGGCGCAAGACGCGGCGGCAAAGGAGGCGGTGAGTACGGCACAAGAGGCTGCCGCCGCTGCAACCGCACGTGCCACCGCCGTCGCCGCCGCCGCCTCTGCTGCCGCCGCGGTGCCGCCTGCTGCCGCCCCGGCGCCAGTGGTGGCATCGCCTGCCGCCGCACCACCACCACCACCTCCGCTACTCACAATGAACGCACCCACCCCTGTGCGCCCTGTACCCGTCGTGGGCTTGCCCTCCCCGCCCGCCGCACCAGCACTGCCGCTGCCGCAAACATACGTCGTGTCGGCGCGCACGGGCAGCTTTGGCACCACCGCCACCACCGGCGCCGCCGCCGCCACTGCCACTGCGTCGCCGCCGCAAGCCGTCGCCTTCTCCCGCGCGCCCTCCGCCGCCGCCTCGCGCGTCATCAACGCCGCCACGCGCACCGCCAGCCCCGCTGCCGCCTCGCTGCGCGGCCTGGTTCGACCTGCTCCCAAGTAGGGCGCTGCGCCGTTGGCGGAAGGGCGCTGGCGGACCGGAAGGGCGCTCGCGGAAGGGCGCAGAGGAGAGGAGAGAGGAGAGGATATGGGGTAGTAGTGATGGTGGTAGGTGCAACTACCGTACCCCACCCGCAAAATACATTATGCGACGCACGCCCCGCACCGCCGTTCAATTGTTGACTTGTTCTATGTACCAAACCCACCTTCCGTGACTTTGTGCCCCGCCACTTGCCGCCCTGATTTATTTGCGCCACCGATACCCACCCACACTACCAGTGGGTGGCCAGCCTGCCAGTGGCCAGTGGGCAGAGTGGCCAGTGGACACAGCTGCAGCCAGCTGCCAGTGGACACACCTGCTGCCAGTGGACAGCCACGGGGGCAAGGGTGGATTTGAGGGGAGTTGGTTGGAGCCAGTGGCATCAGGAGGTGGTGGTGGAAGTGGGTGGCAGGTTCAGCGGAGCATGCCTTGCAAGTGGAGCCACCGCATCCGTCAGACAAGTAGTGCCGGTGACGGTGACGGAGTGAGGGGAGGTCGGGGCACCAGGCCGGCGGCGGTCACCGGTGGAGGGATAGAGGAAGGGAGAGGGTAGATACGACGGGGTGGTAGTGGGTGGCACCGCAGCTGGGCGGATCATCGGAGACAGGGGTGCGAACAACAAAGCCCGCCCTCCCAACCCCGCCAACCCCGCCAACCAACCATGTTCCGGTTTGCAAAGGGCGTGGCCATCAGCGCCATCCGCCCGTGGCTGGCCGCCTACATTGAGGAGGAGTCGCTGGATGCCGACCTCATCTCCTTTGGCCTCAATGGCTCCCTGCAGCTGAACAATGTGAAGGTGAAGGTGGGGTCCATCCTGCGCGGCGCGGGCGTGGTGCTGCCGGTGGAGGTGAAGGCGGCATTCGTGGAGCGGCTGGCGCTGTCCGTGTCGTGGTCCTCCCTGCTATCGTCGCCCATCAAGGCGGAGCTGACGGGGCTGCACGTGGTGGCCACCACCACGCGCACCTGCTCGGCGGAGGACCGCGTGGAGGCGGACCTGGCGGCGCTGGACAGCGTCATCAATGGCCTGGCGGCGGCGCTGGCGTCCGCTGCGCCACCCGGCGGCGCGGATGGCAGCGCGGATGGCGGCGCTGGCGGCGGCGGCGGAGCGGGTGGCGACAAGCCCACCATCACGGACGCGGCGGCGCGGGGGCAGGGGAAGAGCTTTTCCATGGGCCTGGTGGCGAAAGTGAGCGACCTGCTGCAGCTGGTGGTGTCTGACATCCACATCCGGCTGGAGTGCGGGTTCACGACGCCAGACGGCCGGGCGGCACGGCCGCCGTTCTCGGTGGGTGTCGTGCTGGACAGCCTGACGGTGGGGTCGCTGGACATGGCGGGCCGCGCCACCACGGCGGTGCGGGCGGACGACAACATGAGCTTCGTGCGCAAGCACGTGAGCGTGGCGGGATTTGGCGTGTACCTGGACCACGGCGACGGCTACACCGTGAACCTCAGCAAGGCGGCAGTGCCGGTGGAGATGAAGCGGCTGATGGCTGGCAGCAGTGGCAGCGGTGGCGGCGGCGGTGGCGGCGGCGGTGGCGGCGGCCGCGGCGGCAGCGTCGGCGTGAATGCGCTGCCGCACCTGGGCATTGCCACGCCGGCCATGGCGGGTGTGGTGATGCACGGCGCGTGGGCGCCCACGCTGGAGACCTCCCTTGCCCGCCGCCGCTACATCATCCCGCCCGTCAGCCTGCACGTGCGCGCCATCATCAATGACACCGGCCACCCGCCACGTGCTGAGCTGCTGTCGCTCCTGCGCGGCACGCTGGGCACCGCGTGGCAGGAGGAGCTGGGCTCGGTCGTACCCATGGCGCTCCCTGCCAAGGCCAAGGCAGGCAAGAGTGCGTGTTACGATTTGCGGCTTTGCTGTGGGGATGCTTTTCATCACAACAACACCCCCCCCCCCCCCCCCCCACCCCACCACCACCCGGCAGGCAACAAGGAGGTAGCAGCCATGGAGCGCGCGTATGCCGCATTCCTAGATGACCCTATAGCCGCATGTGTGGACACGTGGGTTGCAGGCGACGGCCACCGCGGCATGGGCCGCGCGGTGGCGACGGCGTACCGCTCCGGCGCAACGCCTGGCAGCGCGCTTGGCGTCGGCGGTGCGCTGGGGGTGGGGACAAGTGGTGGCGCCGGGGGCGGCGGGAGCGGCAGTGCTGCCACTGGCAGTAGCGCACCGGGCGCCCTGGAGGCGGAGTACAATCGGCCGCTGCCCGACAGCGACGTGTCTGCTGCGTTTGACGGCCCCGTGGTGGCCTGGTTCCGTGCGCACGGCGTGGACTCGCTGGAGCAGGTGCGGCTGGCGCGCGCGCTGGAGTCGGCGGCGCACGTGCGGCCACCCATGGTGCAGGCCGCCATTGTCATTGACAAGCTGCAGCTGACGGTGTCAGATGTGCAGTACCAGGACGCCATGCACCTGGTGTCGCTACTTGCCCTGCCGCCCATCGTCACGCCACTGCCGCTGGACGTGGCCATGCTGGCGCTGGAGCTTGGCCTGCCGCCGCCGCCTACCTTCCTGGGCCGTACCGCCAAAGACCCTGCGCCGCCTGTCGACTTGCCGGGTGACGGTGTGGAGCGCCTGAAGAACGTGTACCGCCGGCTGTGGTACGCGCGCACCGTCGCGCTGGCGATCGCTGACAAAAGCGCGCCGCCCGCCATGGCAGCCACCGCCACCATCGGGTTTGGCATGTCGGGCGACACGGATGCGCGCACCGCTGCCACCGCGCCGGCTGCTGTTGAACGCGTGGCGGGCCTGCCGCTGAAGCACGCCGTCCGCCTGTGGCTGGTGGAGTCCTTCCTGTCTGCCGTGGACTCTGCCGCCTGCATCCTGCGCACTACGCCGGCCGGCGGCCTGGGTCTGCGCACTGCTGTTGAGCTGCGCGCCGCAGCGCAGGCCGAGTTTGACACCGAGCTGGCACGCAGCAAGGCACGGGCAGAGAGCAGTGGCGGCGTGATGCGGTCCATTTTCTCGTACTTCACTGGCGGCGGCAGCAGCACGCCAGCGGCTGGGGGTGCTACGCCCGCGTCTCCCGCCACACCGCACTCGGCGCCGACGCCGCCCGCCGCGGGTATTAACTTTGAGCTCACTGACCGCGACCGCGCCGCCGCGCTTGCTGAAATGCGGTCTGCGCTGGCGGGCACCGGCGCGGCGGCGGGCGGCGGCGGCGACGTGGATGGGGAGGTAGCGGCTGCCGTCGGTGGCGGTGGCGGCGGGGACGACATGGCGTCCCTTCTCTCGCACTGGGATGACCTGGAGCGTGCTTCCCTGCTGCCGTCGCGTGGCGCTTTCTTTGCGTCGCTGGCGCGGTACGCCAAGGAGCGCGTGCCTGGCTGGCTGCCCGGCGAGTCGGTACCACGGCCAGAGGACCCGGAGTACGCCCTTCACCCACTTCTGCGCCCCTTCTACCGGCGGGACGGCCGCGTGGACCACGCGGGCTGCCTGTACGAGTACGCGCCGTCGGTGTCGGCGCAGGTTACGATCGGTGCGGCGGGCTTGCGGCTGGAGCGGTGGGTGGCAGAGTCGCTGCTGGCAACCATGATGGGCAGCATGCGGGGCGCGCGCCCACCGCTGTCACCAGCGACGCCAACAGCGGCGGTGCGCGGTGGTGGCGGTGGCGGCGGTGGTGCAGCTGGTGGCGACAAGGCAACCATACGCCGCCGGTCGGCGCGGTGGCGGCTATTCCGGCGCGAGGTGGTGCGACTGCACCGGCTGGGCCTGCTGTCCAACCTGATGGCAGGCTACCTGCCGCTGCTGAATCTGGCAGCCACCGGCATCGGCGTGACGGCAACCATTGACGCCCCAGAGGCCATTGCGCTGCACAATGAGCGCTTTGCTGCCGCAAAAGCAATGCGCCTGCGGCATGTGCACGCGGTCCTGCGGCGGGTGCAGGCGGAGGCGGCGGCAGCCACGATTGCGCCGGCTGCTGCTGCCGCGCGCAGCTCGTCAACGTCGGCAGCAGCCACCCCAGTAGCTGCAGCGGCGGCGGCGGCGACGGCTGGCGGTGGCACAGTGAGTGACGTGGCACGGCACACGTCGGTGGCGCTGTCCAGCAAGTCGCTGGCGGTGGCGGTGCAGGAGTACGCGGCGGCGGCGGCGCCTGGCAGCAAGATCAGCGCGACGGTGCGGCTGCAAGACCTGGTGCTCATCGAGTACGGCACGAAGGGCACGCACCCGTTCCACCTGCTGCGCCGGCAGACGACGGCGGCGGCGGTGGTGCAGACGGTGTCCGACAACGTGTTTGTGCCCGGCAGCGCGCGCGCCGCCGCGCTGGAGAGCGCCACTACCGCCGCCACACCGCTCATTGACCTGACAGCGCGGCTGGGGCACGGCGCCACGATGGCAGACGTGGAAGGCAGCATCCAGCGGCTGGACATCAAGCTGTCCATCCGCGCCATCAACCCGCTGGCTGCCTTCTTTGCCCTGCCACCCGACACCTCTGCCACACTGGGCAGCCTGGTGGACCCGCTACTGCAAGGCGCAGCGGCGGTGGCGGCACGTGCGCGCTCCGTGGCGGAGACCACGCTGACCACCGCGCTCACGCGCGCCCGCGCGCTGGATGATGCACCCGAGATCCGCCTCAATGTCAGCCTGCGCGGGCCCCGCATCCTCATCCCCTCCGTGCCCACTGCCGCGGAGACAGAGGTGGTGGTGGTGACGCTGGGCGATGTGTGGGTGACGACGCAGGTGTCTCCCTCCGCGTCTGCGGGCGGCGCCAGCCGCTTGCCGCCTGCTGCTGCCGCCGCTGCTGCCAGCTCCGGCGTTGGTGCGGGCGCGGGCGTGGACCTCCGGTTCACGGCGTCCACCAACAAGGCGCTGGCGGAGCGGCAGCACGTGTACGACACCATCGTGGTGCACAACAGTGGGTTTGGCATTGCCATCGTGCGCGCCGCGCCGCTCAGCTACGTGTTGGACGCCGCACATGCCGGGTTTGACGGCGAAAGCCGCCACCTGCTGGTGCCCGTGCCGCTGTCGCTCCACGTGGCGCGGTGCAAGACGCTGCGCGTGCCGGACTGGCCGCTGATGCAGGTACACCTGCACCTGGGCCACGCGCACCTGGCGGTGACTGACCGCAAGCTGCGCGCGCTGCTGCGCATCGTGGAGTGCATCACGCGCGACCTGGCTACCGAAGTTCCCGGCGCCGGCGGCGCGCCTAACACGGACAGTGCGCTGCCAGCTGCTACCCCCGCTGCAGCCACCGCCACCCCCGCTGCTGCTGCCCCTGCCGCTGCCGCTGCAGTTGCACCACCACCAGCGGTGCGGCGGCAGCAGCTGGCGGTGCGCCTCGTTGCCGACGGCATTGCTGTCACCCTGGCGCGCTCCAACCCCGTGCCTGCCCCCGTGTCCTTGCTGGCCAAGCGGCCGGCGCTGGCGCGCGCGGTGGCGCGGCTGGGGCATGCCGGCGCGCGGTTTAGCATGGCGTCGGCGCTGCACCGGCTGACAGCGTCGCCCACCGTGGCGGCAGAGATCCGGGATGCGCCGGTGGGCGAGCGGCCGGCGCGGCCGTGGGATGGCGTGGATTACGCCGCCATGCTGGGCGGCGCCGCCACGCCCATCATCACCCTCACGCTGCGCCAGCTGCGCGCCAAGTTTGACATCAACTCGGACGGCATGGAGGCGGCGGCGTACGTGCGGGTCATCAACTGCTGGGACCTGCTGCGCCTGCAGGTGACGCAGTGGTTTGAGTTTGCCGAGTGGAACGACGCCGCCGCGCGTGCCGCGGTGCAGCGGGGCCACGAATTCACAGCCGCCCACCTGCGGCAGTACGCGCGCACCCGGCGGCCAAGCACGGCATCGCGGGCACCCTCGCACCCGGGCAGCAGCGCGTCTGTGGGGATTGCTGCCGCTGCTGGGGGGCTGGGCCGGCGACGGGGCTCTGACGCCTCTGTCCTGTCGGCGGGCACGCTTGGCACCACCGCCAGTGCCGCCGTCACCGCCACCACCGCCGGCCGCAAGAAGCGCGGCATTCGGGTTGGCCCCGCCATTGTGGTTGGCCCCGCTGCTGCTGCCAGCGCTCCGCTGCCTCCTGCGTCCGCATCTGCGTCCGCGTCTGCGTCTGCGTCGGCGTCCGACGTGCACCACGCGGTGGTGCCAACCAGCGGTGGTGGCGCGACGCCAGGAGGCGGTGAGAGGGAGGCAGAGCCGCTGCACCCATTGCACCTGTGCCAGCTGCTGTCCACGTGCGGGAACAGCGGCATGCTGTCCACAGCGCCGCACCCGCACGGTGTGACAGACGGCTCGGAGGACCACTTCCTGGTTGCCACCGTCGCCATGTACGACTCGCCGCAGCACGCGCGCGCCGCCATCGTGGCAGACGTGGCGCTGGGGCGGCTGACGCTGGTGGTTAACCGTGACACGGCGGCCGCCGCGGTGGACATGCTGCTGTCAGCTACCGCTGCGGCGGCGACGGGTGGCGGTGGGGAGCAGGCTGACGCGCCAGCGGCGTCACCAGCCGCGGCGCCAGCTGCAAGCGCCCCAGTCCGCCCCCCGGCATCCCTGTTGCCTGCCGCCGCTGCTGCACAGCTGGCAGCAGCGCGGCGTGGCGGGGCAGGCGGCGCCCTGGGTGCTGCGGCAGCCGCCGTTGCCTGGCCATCCATTCAGGCCACAGTGCGGATGGAGTCGGTAGCGGTGGTGCTGAATACCGAGATCCTGAGCCTGCCGTCGCCGGCACGGCTGCACGGCTTGCTGGATGCCATCGGCAAGGGTGGTGGCGGTGCGCGGCGTGGGGGCGCGCCATCGCTGCTGGACGGCCTGCGCGGGGGCAGCGACTTTGGGTATGGCGCCGTGGACGTGTCGCTGGAGGCGCGCCCATGGCGGAGCTACATGTATGCCGGCCCCCTGGCGGTGCTGTCCGTGTCTGGCTTGTCCGCTACCGCCGTGCTGAGTGACCTGGGCACGGAGGCGTCTGCCTCCATTGCCGCCTTTACGCTGCGCGACCTCACGTTGCCAGGCCCCCTGCCCGCTGACGCACCCGCGGCGAGTGGCAAGCGCCACGTCGACATCCTGTCGGTGGGCGGGCTGCCCGCTACGGCGCGTGGTGGCGGCGGCGACGAGCCGACCGCCGCCGCGCGTGATGACGTGCGTGCCATGTGCGCGGTGCCCGCCAAGGTGGCAGACGATGTCATGCTGGTGTTCAGCTCCACCAACGTGCACGGCACCGTGTCGCCCTTTGCGCCAGAGTATGCCATCACGTCCGCGACGGCGGGCGCCGGCGCGGAGGCGGCGGCAGCGGCGGCACTGGCTGCCGCCCACCCGCAACTCGACTCTGCGTTCCTGTTCTGGGCGTGGGGCGCGCTGGATGAGGGCGGGGAGGGCCATGAGCGGGTTGGCGCGGCAGGGCCTGCGTACGGCGCCGCGCTGCTGGGAGACCGCGGCGTGGGTGAGCTTGCAGCGGAGCGTGCTACCGCCGGCATTGTGGTAGACTTTGTAGCAGCAGACGCCGCGCTGGTGGCGCTGCCGGGTGGTATGCAGGCGCGTGCGCGCCTGGCGCACGTGCACGTCGTGTTTGTGAAGGCGGTGGTGGACATGCTGCTGGCGTGGGCGCTGTCGGGTCCCATCATGGATGGCCTTGTTACACCGCCGTCGGCAGCAGGAGCGGCAGCACCGACACCAGCGCCGGCAGCAGCGGCAGTACCACCAGCGCCGCCGATGCCCGCACCTGCGGGCACGCCTGCTGCGGCGCTGCCGGTACTGGATGCACGCATCCGTAACATCACGGTGGTGGTGCCGGTGCATTCTCAAAGCGCTGACGGCGTGACGTTAGTGGTGGACCAGGTTGCCGCGCGCAGTGGTGACCTAGACGGCGGGGGCAGCGACAGTGCAGCGAGCGCCGCCATCACAGCGCACGCCCTGCCGCTTGGGTACGCCGACCTGAGCATCCTTCCCGCTGCCGACACGGTGGCGCCGGTGCCCTTCCACGCGCTCCTGCTACATGCAGCAGACGAGCTGTCGCTCGCCGCACGCCGCACTAGCCGCGCTGCAACGCCGCGACGGTCCATTGCAGCGCCGCCGCCGGCGGGCGCGGTGTCAGGTGCCACGGCGGCGCTGGCAGACGTGGCAGTGGCAGGCAGCCGGCTGGCGGTTGCCATTGATGGCACCCGCGTCACCACAACCACAAGCGGGACGCAGGTGATGCGCCGCGGCGTCCCGGCGCCCGCGCCAGTTGCTAGCACAGAGGTGGTGATGGGGGTGCACCGCGTGGCGGCGCGGGTGGACTTAGCACCCACCGGGGTGCCGCGTGGGAGTGCGGCAGCAGAGGCGGCGCAGGATGCTGCCAGCACGGGCGCGGCCACAGCCGTTGCCGCGCACCTGTCGCCCGTGTGCGCCGCGCTGTCACAGGTGCAGTTTGCGCTGCTCATGGCGCTGCTGGACGGCAACCTGGCGGAGGTGCAAGACATTGGGCTGGCAGCGCTCAACGGCCTGGCAGACGGCCTCACCGACGCGCTCGTGGGCGTGGGCGCGTTGTCTGCTGCTGACGCCGCTGCCGACGCGGCGGCACACAACGCGGTGCCTGCGCCCACCGCAGCAAACCCCGCACCGCCGCCGCCGCCGGCACCTGTGGCCGTCCCCACCGGCGGCGATGCCGCTGACCCTGCTGCCACCGAGCCGACACCCAGCGACGTCACCGTCAGCGTGAGCCTGTGCCTGGAGCGCGTGGAGGCGCGCCTGCTGGCCGGCCTGTACGGCCTGCGGCCGTCACAGTTTGCGCACGCATTTCTGCCGTACCTGCACCTGGCGCCGGTGGAGGCTGGTGCCGCCGCCGGTGCCGGCGTGGCGGAGGTGGACCTTCTGGAGGAGGAGGAGGGGCCTGTGCCACTGTTGGCTGCCGCCAGCGGCAGCACGCCGGTGCCCCACCCCCGGGGTGGCGACGACGGCGCGTCGGTGGCGTCAGCGGGCACGGCGGCGCGGCGTGCCAGTAGTGCACTGCGGCAGCCCGCCACGCCCGCCGCGGTGGAGTGGCGCACGCTGTTTGCTGTCACCGCGGCGGCGGCAGCCTTTTCGCACCCGCCGTCGCCGCTCACCGCGGTGGCAGTTGGGCCGCTGGCGGTGGGCGTGTTGATGCGCGCCAGCGGCGCGCTGGCGGTGCACGTGGCGCTGGGTGAGGTGGTGGTGGAAGATGCGCGGCCGCAGGGGCAGGGCGGCGTGCATGACCAGCTGCGCAGGCTGCTGCACGTGGTGACCGACGCCGCCGGGGCGTCACATCTTCGACA
>ERZ778022.3630-NODE-3630-length-14268-cov-4.182931_pt1 | contig 14268 bp, 9 predicted proteins | sample MGYA00375752_ERZ778022 | MGnify/ENA primary metagenome ERZ778022 (study PRJEB29350, sample SAMN05389826) | bioreactor metagenome | isolation source: Thiocyanate bioreactor | place: South Africa: University of Cape Town | collected 2014-04-04 ... | reverse complement strand
CACGATGTCCGAGGGCCTCCGCAGCCGTGAGGCGGCCGGCGCAGGTTCGTATCATCGTGCGGAGAATTGCCTCGCCTGCCTGATCCAGGGTGATGCTACGCTGGAGTATGCCCGAGACATCGACGTCGATGTGGGAAGCCATTGTCCTGGCAGTGAGCGGATTGGCTGTTATCTTGATCACGGGGAGGATCGGGTTTCCGACCACGTTCCCCTGCCCCGTCGAGAAAAGATGGACCGTCGCACCGGCCGCGGCGCAGGCCGTCAGCATCTCTGCTCCGGCACCCGATGAGTCCATGAACCAAAGGCCCGGCCCGGCTGGAGCTTCCGCCGTATCCACAACGCCGACGATGCGGGCTTTTCGCCCGATTTTCGTGAGCGCACCCATCGCCTTTTCTTCGATGGTCGTTATGCCGCCCCTGATGTTGCCCGCTGTCGGATTGGATTCGATCAGATCATTCGATTTGTAGCGGATGATCTCCCGATCATAGGCCGCGTGTGCCTCGAGGAACCTCTCTCTTACATCGGCATTGACGCACCGGGCGGCGACGATCGTCTCGCCGCCGGTGAGCTCCGCCGTCTCCCCGAAAATGAGCGTGGCCTTCAGCTCATCGAGCCGATCGAAAACCCAGCCAACCGCCGGGTTGGAGCCGAGGCCGGTCGTCGTATCGGATTCACCGCATTTGGCCGAAACGACCAGCTCCGACAGCGAGCATTCCGTCCGCTCGTACTCGGAGGCATCCTGGACGAACTGCTGCGCACACTTCGACGCCAACGCCACCACGTCGAGATCGCCAAGGCCGGAGATGGAGAATCCCGCGACGGGCTTTCCGCTGGCAGCGATCCCCTTCACCACGCGTTCCGTCCATTGTGGCTCGATGCCGATGACAACCGTAGCCGCGACGTTTGGATTTCGGCCGGTACCAATCAAGGTTCGAAACAAGAGATCCAGATCAGCCCCGAACTGGAGGCGCCCGTAGGCGTGCGGCAGCGCCCGCGTTCCTGCTACGCTGGCTGCCACCCCCTCAGCCGCCCTGTTTGAGATATCGTCGACCGGCAGCACGATCACGTGGTTGCGTATTCCCACGCGGCCATCCGGACGCCTGTATCCGCGAAAGGTCGACAGCTCCGACATCGAGGACGCCCCTTTTTGTTTTTGCTTTTGGAGCCGCTCGCCAGGAGGTGCTCCCCAATCAACTCAGCTTCCCGAGAGGGCGTGCGCGTTCGGGAAGAAGAGATCTTTCCACGTGGCGGGAACGACCTTCATGGTGCCTGTTCTGTGCTTGAAGTTCACGAATGCCATCAGGTTGTGCGGCGTCATCGTGAACTCGATCTGCGGATCGTTGAGCATCGCCAGAATGTTCTCGACCGTTTCCTTGTCCTTGGACATGCGCAGATAGAGCTTGGCGGCCTCGGTCTTGTTCTTGTTGATCCAGTCCGTGGCTTCCTCGAGAGCCTTCACACTGGCGGCGTACAGCTTCGGGTTCTCTTTCACGAATTTGCTGCCGGCCCACACGATGGTTGCCGTTTGAGGACCCCATACGTCGTAGGAGTTCAGCACAGTGCGAACGCCGGGCATTCGCAACTGCTGATACTGATAGGGGGGTGTCGTAAAGTGGGCGGTGATCTCGCTGGAGCCCGAGGAGAGCGCCTGCATTGCATCCGGGTGCCCAAGGCTGACTGTCAGCGAGTCGAACTTGTCGAAGCTCTTGTCGCCGAACATTTTCGCTGCGGCGGCCTGCAGCGTGACCGCTTGCGGAGAAATCCTGACCGCCGGCAGCGCGATCCTATCCTTGTCCGTGAAGTCCGCGATCGACTTGACGTTCGGATTTCGGGTGTTGAGGAGCATCGGCATCTTCACGAGGCTGCCGACCGCCTTGACGTCGAGTATGCCCTTGGTGCGCGACCACATGGTCACGAAGGCGCCGATGCCTCCTCCGACAAAATCAACGGCGCCGGACAACAGCGCGTCGTTCACGGCCGCTCCGCCCGTGAACGTATTCCAAGACACGCTCTTTAGTGGGATCCCGGCAGCCTTCGCCTGCTTCTCGACGAGCTGGTGATCCTCCATGACCATGAGCTGGAGGTAGGCGATGCCATATTGCTTCGCGAAGCGAACCTCCGTTGCCTCGGCGCGGCTTTCCGCCGGCGCTAATGCTACGCCCAGAGCAAGTGTGACACCGAGCAATGAGATGGACTTCTTCATCTTAGCAGCCTCCCCGGCCTGATTGTCGCCCTGCTCGAAAAGGCACGGGCTTTGCTTGGTTGCGGACATGTTGTCCAGAGTTGCAGCCGTCTGCTAGATGTGATGCATGGAATCTGAATTGCGATTTCGTGACACCAGGAATCATGTTGGATCTCAAGCAACTCGCGGTATTTGTGCGCGTCGCGGAAAGCGGCAGCCTCACCAAGGCTGCCATCGTATTGGACTTGGCCCGTTCCGGCGTCAGTCGACAGCTTCAGGACCTCGAAGGTGAAATCGGGCACAAGCTGTTCCATCGAACCGGGCGCGGCATGTTGCTGAGCGACAACGGAAAGAAGCTCCTGCCTCGCGCGAAGCAGCTTCTTTCCGATGCTCAGCAGCTCGAGGACGAGGCGAGATCGACCGTCGGCACGCCTACCGGGACCGTGGTCATCGGGCTTCCGGCATCGGTTGCGGAGCTTCTCGCCGGCCCGCTTTTCGAGCGCGTGCAGGCACGGTTTGCGCAGGTTCGTATTCGCCTTGTCGAAGGCTTGAGTGGCCAGATCGAAGAGCTGTTGGCCGACGGGCGCGCCGACATCGGCCTTTTCTTTGCCAAGAAGCCGAACACCAGGAGGGGCGACGCGCCGCTGTGCGTCAACGATCTGTACTTGATCGGGCCTCCGGGCGACCGGCCGACATCTCAGAAGAGCGTGAGGCTGTCGGCAATGAACGGTTTGCCGCTCATTCTTCCTGGCCTTCCTCACGCGCTGCGCGCGCTGGTGGAGGACGCCTATGCCCGCGGCGGCATCAAACTGCTGGTGCCGCTGGAGGTGGATTCCATGTCCACCATGAAAGCGGTCGCAGCATCAGGCGGGGGATACACCGTCGCGTCGTTCGATATGGTGTCTCATGATGTCATCACCGGGCGATTGCAGGCGGCGCGCATCGTCTCCCCGGCGCTGGAGCGCCTTCTTGTCATGTCCGCGACGTTTCACAAGCCACTGACGGTCCCGACGCGCTTGCTGATGGCCGAGATACGGGCACTTGTGCTGGAACTTGTCACTTCAGGCAGGTGGAAGGCTCGCCTCCCGAAGGCGATCGGTGCGCGCCAAATTAGGTCCCGGTAGCCGGGCACCGACGGGCGCATCTATGTGTTGCCTAAGACGTTGCAAGCAATCGGCGCCTCACATACCGGACGTGGTCGGCGGCGCTACTCGATCGCGCGTCCCCCCTGAACAGCGCGGCCGCTATTCCGGCAGCCCCGCCTTCCGCAAGCCATCCGCAAAGGTCGCGAGGTCTTCCGGCCGGCAGATCGGGAGCCAATCCCCGAGATTGGAGACGCGCAGCGCGGGATCGAGCTCGCGCAAATGCTTCATCGCGCGCTGCGCCTCGTCCGGCCGGCCCGCGAGCGCATGGCTCGCCGCGATGACACTGACGACCATCAGGAAGCTCGGCAACTCCCGGAAGGCTTTCTCCGCCCACGACGACGCGGCGTCGAAGCGCCCCGCAAACAGATGCGCCGCCGCCAGTCCGGCTTGCATGCGATACTGCTCGGGGTCGAGTGGGCTCAACCTCATGGCGTGCGCGAAGTGCTCGATGGCGGCGTCCGGCTCGCCGTTCCAGGTCCGCAGGAATCGGGCGAGGAACCAGGCCGACGCGAGATTGGGATTGAGCACGAGCGCCCGGTCGAGCAAGGCGATGCCGCCGGCGACGTCATCGGTGAGGTGGGCGAGCGCATGCCCGCCGCGGGTGAGCGCGACCGCATCGTCCCGGCCGAGGTCGACAGCCCGGCGCGCCAAGCGGGCGCCCTCGGCGATCTCTCCAGGGCGATCGGTCATCCAGCCGTTGACCTTGCGCCAGAAATAGCACCACGCCGCCATCGCATAGGCCGACGCGAAATTCGTGTCGCGCATGAGCGCGTGGTTGAACTGGCCGAGCGCGGTGTCGATCGACGCCCTGGATCCCAGATGGAGGTGCGCCATGCCGCGCAGATAGTAGTCGTAGGCGTCGAGGCTTTCGGTTGGCTTGCGCTTCGCGCGCTCGACCTCGGCCCGCTCAAGCTGCGGTGCGATCGCGCCGACGACGGCCTCGGTGACCTGATCCTGCAATTCGAAAATATCGTCGAGCGCGCTTTCAAAGTGTTCGGCCCACAGATGCGCGCCGGTGGTCGCATCGATGAGCTGCCCGGTGATGCGCACCCTGTGCGCCGACTTGCGCACGCTGCCTTCCAGCACATAGCGCACGCCGAGCTCGCGGCCGACCTGTTTCACGTCGACCGCGCGGCCCTTGTAGGTGAAGCTCGAATTGCGCGCGATCACGAACAGCCAGCGATTGCGCGACAGGGCCGTGATGATGTCCTCCACCACGCCGTCGGTGAAGTACTCCTGCTCGATGTCGTCGCTCAGGTTCAGGAACGGGAGCGCGGCAATGGAGGGACTGTCGGGCAGGGTCAGCGCCGGCGCAGGCGGCGCTTCCGATTTCGCGGGTTCTGCGCGCGGGGAGGCGCCAGCCGACGCTTCCTTGATTTCGCCGACAAAACGAAATCCCTTGCGCGTGATGGTCCGAACCAAACGCTGCTCCTCGCCGCTGTCGCCGATTGCCTTGCGAACAGCGTTGATATGGCTGGTCAAGGTCGATTCGGCGACGATGCGGCCACTCCAGACCGCCTCCAGCAAGTCGTCCTTGCTGACGACGTGCTCGCGGTTCTGGATGAGGTAGAGCAGCAGGTCGAAGACCTTCGGCCCGATGGCAATAGCCTCGGTCTGCCGGGTCAGTTCCCGTCGATCAGGGTCGAGCGAATAGTCTTCGAACAAATACTGCACTTCCGCGCTCCGTCGCCGGGGAGCATGAAACCGTCAGTCCAGCCAAGCCATTGATAGCACAGCGATCATTGCGTGACACGTAGGTCCAGATTGCGGCCGCTTGGACTGAAAACCAAGGCAAATCCAAGCTCATGACAAGGCCACTACAAAGTCTTTCAACCCGGCCGCTGGCAGAAACGTTCCCATCGAAACACCCACCAAGGGACGTTGACCATGAAGCGACTTCTCATCGTCGGCGCCGGATTTGCAGGAATGTATGCAGCCATATCCGCCGCCCGCCTCCGCCACCTGCAGGGCGTATCGCCCGAGGACCTCGAAATCTCGCTGATCTCACCCGAGCCCTTCCTCGTGATCCGGCCGCGGCTGTACGAACCCAAACCGGAGACGATGAAGGCGCCGCTCACGGAGCTCTTCCGCGAGATCGATGTCCGCTACGTGCAAGGGTCGGTCGAGACGATCGACAGCGCCTCCGGCTTGGCGGCCTTCGTCGGGCCCGAGGGCAAGCTCGAGACGCTGGCCTACGACCGATTGGTCCTGGCTACCGGCAGCACCGGTTTCCGCCCCAACATTCCTGGCCTTGCGCAGCACGCATTTGGCGTCGACCTGATGGATGAAGCCATCAAGCTCGATCACCACCTCCACGCGCTGGCGAAGCAGTCACCTTCGCAGGCCCGCAACACCGTCGTCGTGGCCGGAGGCGGCTTCACTGGCATCGAAACCGCGACCGAGATGCCTCGGCGGCTGCGTACCATCCTCGGCAAAGACGCCGATATCCGAGTCGTGCTCGTCGAGCGTGGCGAGCTGATTGCACCTCAGACCGGCGACAACCCGCGTCCGGTCATTGCGAATGCGATTCGCGACAGCGGCGTGGAAACAATCCTCGGCGTGGGTGTCACGGCACTGGATGAGATCGGTGTGACGCTTTCCAATGGACAGCGCATCGAGAGCGCGACCGTGATCTGGACGGCAGGAATGCGCGCGTCGCCGCTGACCGCGCAGATTTCAACATCGCGCGACAATCTGGGCCGCCTGATCGTCGATCCAGACCTGCGCGTGCCTGGCGTCAGGAATGTGTTTGCGACCGGCGACACTGCCAAGGTCGCTGCTGACGATCGGGGCAACGTTGCTCCGATGACCTGTCAGTTCGCCATCCGGCTCGGCGCTTTCGCCGGCCACAATGCAGCCGCCGATCTGCTGGGCCTGCCGACTGAGCCCTATGATCAGAAGACTTACGTGGTGTGTCTCGATCTCGGGTCTTCGGGCGCGATTTTCGCGCGGGGATGGAAACCGCAACTGGAGCAGATCGGAGAGTTGGCGAAGGCGACCAAGCGGGAGATCAACACCGTCTGGATTTATCCGCCGGCTCCCGACCGGACCAAAGTGTTCGCCGCTGCTCCGGCGCAGGTGATGGATCTCTCGGATTTCTCGGTGCCGATCAACGCCGCAGCCGCGTAGAGCGGCGCGCGCGACAAGCCGCGAGTGCGACACAACGAAAGGAACACAGACAATGGACGCGAGCACGACAAAGGGCGGTTTTAAACCGGCGCGCGACGAGCTGGTTCCGTCGCGCTACGCGCTGAAGGTTGGCGAGATTGACGTCATGGTGGTCAGCGATGGGGTGCTATCGCTCCCAACCAGGATGTTGGCACACGACACCGACCCGTCCGTCCGGGCAGCCTGGCTGCGCGACATGGGCCTGCCGGCGGAGATGCTTGACTGGCCTCTGAACGCGGTCGTGGTGCGTAGCGGCGGCCGGACCATATTGATCGACGCCGGGATAGGGTCGGACCCAGGCTTGGACTTGCCGCGGGCCGGGCAGCTGGTCCGGCGACTGGAGGCCGCGGGCATCGATCTTCGCTCCGTGACCGACGTGGTGCTGACCCACATGCACATGGATCATGTTGGCGGGCTGCTCCTCGACGGCGTGAAGGAGCGGCTTCGTCCGGACCTGCGGGTCCACGTGGCGGCCGCCGAGGTCAAGTTCTGGGCGTCACCCGATTTCTCCCACGTCTTCATGCCGCAAGGGTTCCCCGACGCGCTTCGGTCGGCCGCCAAGCGGTTCTTGAACGAATACCAAAGCCAGATACGTCCGTTCGACGACAAATACGAGGTGGCGCCGGGAGTGCTCGTCACGCGCACAGGCGGCCACACCCCCGGGCACAGCGTGGTCCGCCTGGCATCCGGCGGCGACCGCCTGATGTTCGCCGGCGACGCCGTGTTCGCGGTCGGGTTCGAGCACTCTGACTGGCACAACGGCTTTGAACACGACCCTGAGGAGGCGGCCCGCGTCCGGGTCGGTCTCTTGCGGGAACTGGCGGCCAGTGGCGAGCCGCTGACGGCCACGCACCTGTCGTTCCCGTCCATCGGCCGGGTAGCGGCCTCCGGCGACGTCTTCCGCTGGATACCGGCCTGGTGGGACTACTGACCGCTTGTCGGGTTTCGGTGCCCGCTGACGCCGGGCCGCACAAAGCGCGGCTCGCACGCAGCAGCCAACACAAGGAAAGGGAACGAGGCAATGAGCGCCATCACAACGAAGGACGGCACCAGCATCTTTTACAAGGACTGGGGCTCGAAGACCGCTCAGCCGATCGTCTTTCACCACGGCTGGCCGCTGAGCGCCGACGACTGGGACAACCAGATGCTCTACTTCGTCGGCAAGGGTTACCGCGTCATCGCCCATGATCGGCGGGGGCATGGCCGCTCGGCGCAGGCGAGCGATGGTCACGACATGGATCACTATGCCGCCGACGTTGCCGCCGTGGTCGAGCATCTCGATCTGAGAAGTGCAGTCCACATTGGTCACTCCACCGGCGGCGGCGAAGCGGTCCACTACGTCGCGCGGTACGGCCAGCGCCTGGGTCGTGTCGCGAAGCTCGTGCTCATTGGCGCCGTGCCTCCGATCATGGTGAAGACGCCGGCCAATCCGGGAGGTCTGCCGATCGAGGTGTTCGATGGCTTGCGCAAAGAGCTCGCCGCTAACCGGGCGCAGTTCTATCTCGATTTCGCAGGCGGCCCGTTCTACAGCTTCAATCGTTCCGGTGCGAAGCCGATCCCGGGCATCATCCAGAACTGGTGGCGGCAGGCCATGATGGGCAGTGCCAAGGCGCACTACGAGGGCATCAAGGCCTTCTCGGAAACCGACTTCACCGAAGATCTGAAGGTCATCAACGTGCCGACGCTTGTCATGCATGGCGACGATGACCAGATCGTGCCGATCGCCGCTTCTGCATTGCTTTCGGCCAAGCTTGTGAAGACGGCGACGCTCAAGGTTTACGAGGGTTTCCCGCACGGCATGTGCACCACCCACGCCGATACGGTGAACCCGGATTTGCTTGCCTTCGTCGAGACGTCGGGCAAAGCCGCAGTTGCTTAGAGCACGGCCTGCCAGCACCATGCACCGTTTGCTGTTGAACTCGGCCGTCGGCAAGAATCAGCCCTTGGCAGGGGACCTTCTCGGTGAGCGCTAAAATGATTGAGAAGTCATCTGCTCCATCGCGCTTCGCGCCGCCGGCTCCGATGAGCAACACGCCCTACAGGCTCTGCAGAGGCGTCTTTCAGCTTGCGCGAGCGCTGTCGGGGCGGCGTGCGACAAGGCCAATGCCGGCGAAGGCCAGCGCCAGTCCCCATAGGTTGAGACCAAACCATCCGTAGCCACCAACCCCGTTGGCGGCAAGCAAGGCAAGACCAGCGGTCGTCACGAGCGCGCCGCATACGTAGTGCCAGGCAAGCGCCGGTGGTCCTTCGGGCACGCCGGGGCGTTCAAAGCGCCCGAACGCGGCGACAAGAGGAATTAGCGCAAGGGTGTTGGCTATGATCCAGGGGACCCGCGCCCACCACCACTGGGCACTCCCTGGGTCCAGCCGCAGACCGACGCCATTTGTCAGATAAGCTGCGAGAACCACGAGTGTGGTGGCCGTCAAATGCCAGATGAACAGCGTCATGATGCTGCTGTTGATCGCCACGGTGGCGGTCCATGCGCGGCGTCCAGCCAGCCAGCGGCGGGCAGGCGCCTGTACAGCGAGCAATAGCCCGACCTGCAGTATCGCGAGCGCTATCAGTGTGACCTTGGGCGGCGTCGTGTTGCTGACGGGATCGCCGGGGACGCCGATCATGGCGACGGGGTACGGCCCGAAGTGGACGAGCAAGACGAGCGCAGCAAAGCCCAAAGCACCGCAGACAAGCATCACCGTGCGGTCGGAGAACCGTTCGTCGAGCCACGCAAAGCCGAGGAGCGAGATCGCGCCCCAAACGAACAGATAGTTGGCAAAGCCGAGCCAGCGCAGGTCGAAGACAAAGTACATGACGTCGCCGACGATTGCGGCAGCCGTCAGGGCCCAGAACGATCCCATGTCAAATCGGGCCCACGCGGCCTCCATGATCGGCACGAGCAGAACGATCACGACGTACACCGCGAGGAACCAGATTGGAATGAAGGCCACGCGCGAGCCATAGCTGATCAGCTCCGGCCGCACGCCGCGGGCGTACTCGACGCCGACGATCATCACCCAGACGACGAGCAGCGGGAGGAGGGGCCAGAGAATGCGACGCAATCGGCCTTCGAGCCAAGCGGCATACGATTTGCCGTCCCGCTGCGCGGCGCGCCAACTGATGCCGTTTGCATACCCGCCGACCATGAAGAAGATCGGCATCACCTGGAGGATCCATGTGAGCCAGGCGGTCCAGGGAGCGCGCGTCAAGATGTGAGCGGTGACGAGCGTCCCGCTAGCGTCGATGTGGGGCGCGGCAGCGAGCCAATGCCCGACGATCACGACCAACATCGACATCGCCCGCAGGAAATCGACATAGCGGTTGCGGGAGGCGGGTGTGCGGTCAGCGAGCTCGGCAGCGCGGGACCAGGCGGCCATGACTATTCACCGGCGTGTCGCTCAGGCCGCATTGGCGGGTTCCAGTCCATCCGCTGTAGCAGGGCAATGAGGCTCAACGAACTGCGATCGTACGCCGCCGGGCGGAAAGCAGAACGAGCGCTTGTGTAAGCCTTAGACGTCACGAGCTCGCTCCACACCTCATAGAAAACCTGAAAGCATGTCTTGTCGAGCCGGGATCGGCGGAACGAATTCCGGCTGCAGGAACGTCCGTGAGATCGACGCGAAGCTGCCTCCGATCGCTTTCGCCGGCATCGCTTGCCGCGACGTTGCGCCTGAAGCCGGCCTTAGTTGGGCTCGTCCTCGATCCCGCCGCTCGCAGTGCTTGCAGGTTGGGAGAGCGGGCCCAGGTCATCATGCGCGCCGCGGCCGAGGAGATGCGCCGCCGAACGCCAGGCATGATGCGCCATCTGGTGGAGCCGCCGAACGGTCTCGATCTGCTCGAGGGCATCCGCGGCGGTCCGCTTTCCCGACGCGACGGAGGCGAGGGTCGCGGCGCGATGGTCACGCTGCAGAGCGTCGAGCGCTCTCGTTGCGCCCTCCACCTCGGCGAGCGCTGCTGCGACTTCGGACGAAACGCTCCAACTGATGGGAGCGGCCCGCGCACTGAGGGCGGATTCCGAAATGATCGAGCCGCCAACCACCTGTGTTGCGCGCATGGCCTTATTGCACAGCTCGGCGGCGCGAAGGTCATGGGGCGCTCCGGCCGGCCGTCCCGGCAGCCTGCCGGCCGCCAGAACTTCCACGAGACGCGAGGCGTGATCGAGCGCGTGCAGTGTGCTTGCCATGCGGAGCCGCTCGGCGTCCGTCTCGGGAGGCTCCTTCAATTCGGACAGGAAATCCCGCACCTTCTCCAGTACGACGGCGGCTCTCGTCGTGTTTTGTGCCACGGCGCCGGTCCCGCTTGAAAGGGCCGCGGAAACCGAGGCGGCAGTTGACGTGAGGACGTCCGCCACGACGCGCCGGGCGGTTTCGACCGCGATCACCGGACTGGCGAGCGCGCTCGGATCGAGCGCGCGCTGAAGTGCGGTCTGCTCGGAGGGCAGGAGCCGCTCCACGACGCGGGTGAACCACTGCGTCGCCGGAAGGAGCACTGCGACGCCCACGACGTTGTACGCCGTGTGGTAAGCAGCAAGGAGCGTCGTCCCGTCGACCGACGAGGTGAGCGCCTTCATCAGCGCTGCCGTGAACGGAAAGGCGACGATGGCGATGAGCGCCGCGATGACCTTGAACAGCACATAGGCGAGAGCGAGGCGTTTGGCCGTCGCACTGGCACCGATGGCCGCCAGCGCGGAGCTCGTCGCCGTCCCGATATTCTGGCCGATGATCAGCGCCGCGCCCTGCTCCAGGCTCACCGCTCCGGCGTAGAAAGCCGAAATGGTGACGGCGATTGCAGCCGTCGAGGACTGCATGACCGCGGTCATCGCCAGGCCGACAGCGATCAAGGTCATGAGGCCGACCGACCCTGCGAGCCAGCTGACCCCCGGCGCGCCGAGGACCGCAGGCAGGTCGGACGGATGCAAGCTCTCGGCGAGCCCGCCCATTCCCTGCTGGAGGGTCGTCAGCCCATAGAGGACCAACGCAAAGCCTGCGAGCGCGCCACCCGCGGCCGCGATCCGACCGCCCGCCAGCAGCTTGGCCAGCGCGCCAATGAAGATCATCGGCAGCGCGTAGGTCGAAAGCGAGACGCGCACGCCGATCAGCGCCACCAGCCAGCCCGTGCCGGTGGTTCCCACATTGGCGCCGAACACGAGGCCGAGCCCCTGCGCAAAGGTGAGCAGGCCGGCGCTGACGAGGCCGATCGTCGTCATCGTCACCGCGCTCGACGATTGCACGAGCAGCGTGACGATCGCGCCCCAGAAGGCACCCGAGAGCGGCGTGTCCGCCGCCTTGCCGAGGACGGTGCGCAGGGCGGAGCCCGCCATCGCCTTCAGGCCGTCGGTCATGACGGTCATGCCGAGCAGGAACAATCCGACGCCCCCGAGAATGGCAATCGCTGTCGACATGCACGTCTCGCCCCGTCTACGCTTAGGCCTCGAGTTCGTCGGAGTCGTACCGCCAGCCGACCCGATCCGATAGCCTCCTCACAAAATCCGACGCTCGTCTGAATTTTCCCTGACTAGAAATTCCCGATTTCCTCGCGCTTAGTCGTGGAACGGCCGGGGAGCGTGGATTTGAAGCCATTGGAGCAGGCTGGGGCACGTTAATTTAGAAGGAGCCGGAGGTTTCGTCGGGCGAAACTTTGAGCGCGTCCTCTTTTCCGCTCCTCAATCGAGAGCTGACTTTATCAACCGCACCCCGGTGTGTTGTCTTCCGACGAGCGGGATGTCCACTTCTGCGATCGACCATCGATCTAAGTCGCTAGCCTGACGGGCGATGGTTCGAACTCTCGTCGAATCCTGAAGCGACGGACCGAGTTCTATCCCTCCAGCTATCGCATCTATTCATGTTCCCGATCAGGAACATTATGCTGTGCGCTCGTGCACAGCGTGACCCGCCTCGGCGATGCGTCGGCTCTGAGAGCGCGCGCTCGTCGTCGGCGGGTCACGTCCGTTTGATCAGAAGCTATAGGGGATCAGCGAAAGTCGAGCCTCACCTACTTGGCATTGCAGGGAGGCGCCAGCGCCTTCACGTCTCTGATCAGCTCAGGCATCGTCTGCTCGGCGGTCTTCGCGCCGCTGATCAGCCCCTCCGTGTGGCTCTTGATGACCTCGATCATCTTCAGGGAGTTCGGCCCCGGATACGACGCCCACTCGGTCAGCCGCGGCAACTGCATGAGCGCCGTCACCTGGTTGGGATAGGTCTTGTAGAAGTCACCGAGCAGCTCTGGCGTCGTGGCCGCTGCCTGGTTGACTGGCATATAGCCCGTACCCTTGGCCATGATGGCCTGACCGACACCGCCGGTGGCGAATTTCAAGTATTCCCACGCCGCCTGCTGGCGCGCCTTGTCGGTGGTCAGCATCATGGCCATGGCACCGCCGCCGGGCAACTGGGCCTTCTCCGCGCTGATGGGGAAGGGCAGCGTCTTGAGCTTGAACTTATCGCCGATCATCCTCTCGGCCGTCGCCGCGAAGCCGGACGACGACACCCAGATGCCGACCGTCCCGGCGACGAAAGCCATGCGGCCCGGCACCTGTCCGAGATTGCGCATGCCGGCTTTGGGGAAGGACTCGAAGATCTTCAGCGCCGCCATTCCGTGCGCGTCTCCGAAGGCGAAGTCGCAGCGGTTGTCGGCGAGCATCCGGCCGCCGTTGCTGGTGACCAGGCCCTGGAACAGCCAGTTCCCGGTCTGCTCCCAATCGAAATAGAAGCCGGCCGTGGGCTGGCCGACCTTCGCGTCGACGGCCTTGCCGGCGGCCAGGATGTTCGGCCATGTGGTGAGAGAGGCGACGTCGACGCCTGCTTTGGCCATCAGGTCGGTATTGACGTAGACGATGGGCATCGACACCGCGAAGGGCATGCCGTACTGCGCGCCGTTACGCTGTCCGAGCGCGGCGAGTGCGGGATGATAGCCGAGCTTTTCCATGCCGCCGTCGGCGCTGGCATAGGCATCGACCGCCACGGGCAGCTTCTGATCCGTGAACAGGCCGAGCTGGTTGATGCCATTGAACGCCACGTCGGGAAGCGTGCGGGTAATCTTGTCGCGCATCAACTGCTGGGCAAGCTCCTCGTAGCTCGCCGGCGGCGTGCGGAACTCGATCTTGATGTCGGGGCGCTGCTCCATGAACTTGGCAGCAATGGCTTCCTGCACGGCCTTGTAGACCGCCGCGTTGGAATAGGCGACCTGGAGCTTGGTCTCTGCGTGCGCCGCGCTCGTGGCGAGACCCGACGCGACCATGATCGCGGCGATCGTGCCGGCCATGAATCTGTTTTGGGCAGTCAGCATGTTTTCCCTTCCTGAGGTGGACTATTTGACCGAGTGAATGGTCAGGCCGTCGATGAAGCGGCGCTGAGCCAGGAGAAACGCGAGGATCAACGGTGCGACGATCGTCGCGGTCGCAGCCATAAGCGGGCCGAACTGCCGTCCGGTCTCGTCGTCGCGAAACAGCAGGATGCCCAGCGCCGGGGTGGCCAGCTCAGCGCGCCGCAGCACGGTCAGCGGCCAGAACAGATCGTTCCAGTGCAACACCAGCGAGAAGATGCCGAACGAGGCGATGGCTGGCGCACTCATCGGGATCATGACCCGCCAGATGATGTCCGCCTCGCTCATGCCGTCGAGCTGGGCCGCCTGGATGAGCTCGTCGGGGATCGTGCTGAAGAATTGCCGCAGCAGGAATACGCCGAAGGCGGAGAAGATCCACGGGAGGATCAGCGCGCCGTAGCTGTCGATCAGTTGCGCGTAGTAGAGCAGAACGAAATGGGGGATCGACAGCACTTGCGGCGG
>ERZ778022.3621-NODE-3621-length-14307-cov-5.018875_pt1 | contig 14307 bp, 10 predicted proteins | sample MGYA00375752_ERZ778022 | MGnify/ENA primary metagenome ERZ778022 (study PRJEB29350, sample SAMN05389826) | bioreactor metagenome | isolation source: Thiocyanate bioreactor | place: South Africa: University of Cape Town | collected 2014-04-04 ... | reverse complement strand
GCGCTGCCGCCGTGGGCCCATGGCCGCAACAGTGTGCGGCGCAACAGCGGCGCGCCCACTTCAATTGCGTGTGCAATAATGGGCAACCGTGTCTTAGCGGCGCAGTGTGGTAATTGTGCCCGCCGGCCCCACCGTGCCGCGGCCGCCGGTCGCCGGTCGGCGGCCCTAAGACAGTCCTTGGCTGCGGCATGGCCGCATGCCATGGAACTCGCGTCGGTCACCCGTCGGTGGGCCGACTCTGTGGCTCCGACACTGGCTCGGACACGGCATCCGGTGGCCGTCCACCGGCACTTGCCGCCGGCTTCACCCACCCGCCGCCACTGGTGCCGGCACCGGCACCCCACCCGCCGCCGCCGCCGGTCCGGCGCCAGAGTCCAGACCCCGGCGGCCCGGGCTCGCCCGGCGGCCGCGTCACGTCCGACAGGAATCGTGCAAAGGGGAGGAGAGAGAGGGGGGTCGATTTTTGTCCGTTGGCGGCAAAAAGTGACCACTTTGCGACACAAAATAGAGGGATTGCGCACGACGGCGGTAGAATTACGGTGTGCAAATTGATGATGTTGAATGTGTTGGAGGGGTTGTGTGTGCTACTTGTAAGTGATACTGGCAGCATTATTGTTTTGATTTTCCGACCTCGTCGTCCTCTCCTCTCCTCCTCCTTCTCTCTCTCACTACTACTACTACTGTTGCTGCTACTTGTCTCTTGCTACTACTACGGCTACTCACTACTGCTGCTGCTGCTGCTGTGCTAGTGCTGCTGCTGCTTCTGCTGCTGTTGGTGGTAGTAGTGTTTGGTGCTGTGTTGTTGTGTTGCTGGTGTCTATCCACTACTACTACTTACTACTCTCTGCTACTACTGCTACTACTACTACTCTGCTGCTACTGCTACTACTACTGCAACTCGCTACCTACTACTGCTGCTACTGCTGCTGTGTTGCTGCTGCTGCTGGTGGTGGCGGTGGTGTTGGTGCTGTTGCTACTGCTGTTGGTATTGGTGCTGCTGTTGTTACCGCTGCTGCTACTTACCGCTGGTACTATCGATAGTGCTACTGCTACTGTAACTGCTGCTGACGCTGCTGCGATTACGCTACTACTACTACTACCTGCTAGTACTACTATTGCTAGTGCTGTTGTAGTTGCTACTGCTGCTGCTGCTGCTGTCTACTGCTGGTGGTACAGCTCCTACCTCTGCTGCTCGATGGCAACAACACCTCTCTCGCCGCTCCTACTATCGCACTCCTACTACTTCGCACACCCACACACCTCGACACCCCTAGTGCTACTACCTACGACTACTCGATCTCTACTACTTGCCTACTTGGCTATTTCTTCACTTAACGCAGTCTTACGCCCTTTCGCCCTCCTTCACCGCCACCTCTCACGGCGACACCTCCCACTCTACCACTCCGTTCCCATCTCACCACCTACCTCTCACCCACCGCCGCTCGTCTCGCCGCTGCCCACCTCACCGCCACCGCCTCCCACTCTCACACGCTTGCAGACGAACAGACGACGCAGAACAAGCCACCAAAGCAACGCGAGAACCAACCACCGGCAACTCATACCTACCAACCGACAGCCCGCCACGATGGCGGCAGCGCGGCGCATGACGCTGGATGACAGCCGGCTGTCCATGACGTTTGGTGCGCCCAGCGGGCGCGACCGCACCTCGTTTGGCGCGCCCCTCATGGCGGCGCGTGCCGGCGTGAAGGTGGCGCCGCCCACCACCGGCAAGAAGGAGGCGCCCCACCGCGCCCGCCTGTCCATGGCGGTGGGCGCCATGGATGCACAGTACGTCATGTTGTTTGTGCCTGGCGGCAGTTGCAGCACCGCTCCGCGTACCTCACTCACCCCCACTATCCCATAACCCCTCTAACTGCAGCAGCCGCAGCCGCACCAGCCTGTTTGGCAAGCTGACGACGGCGGGCGGCGGTGGCGGCGGCGGCGGTGGCCGCAAGGAGGGGCGCGCCGACCCGCGGCCCATCACCACCGATGCGTTCAAGGACGACGCCATCACCGCCATCGTGCAGTTCTGCCAGGCCACCAACTACCGCGCGGGTGCCATCAGTGACAGCATCCTGCGCAGCCCCACCGGCAAGGACTTTGCCAACATCATGACGCACCTGTGCCAGCAGCTGGACGCCTCGTACGCCGTGACGGGCAAGGTGGAGGACGAGGTGGCCACCCTGCTGAAGACCATGCGGTGCGTTCCTCCTTGCTTGTTTGCTTGCGTAGTACCGTCCAATTATATTTCCCGTGTTGTCACCCCCCCCCCCCCCCCCCCCCCCCCCAACCCACGCGCAGGTGCCCGTTCGTGCCCACCAAGACGTCGCTGGCGGCGGTGGGGTCAGCGCCGTCGTACCCGCCGGTGCTGGCGTCTATGGCGTGGCTGGTGGACCTTCTGATGTACGACTACCACGCGCGCGTGGTGGATGACGAGGCGGTGGAGGCCGCCGTGACGCGCGGGCCGCAGCCGGTGCCGCCCACCGCTGACGTGGCCAGCGCATCCGAGATGTCGGCGGTGGCCGACGGCGCCTACTTCTTCACGTACCTGACGGAGGCGTACGAGGCGTTTCTGGCGGGCAACGACGCGCAGGTGGCGGAGCTGGACGGCGCGCTGGCGCAGGCGTTTGAGGCCAGCTACGCCAGCGAGGCGCGCGAGGTGGAGGAGGTGAAGCGCGAGATCGAGTCGCTGAAGAGCGAGCTGGCAGCCACGCGCAGCATCCAGTCCAGTGTGCCCAAGCTGCGCGCCAGCGTAGCGGAGCTGACGGCGGCGCTGGACAAGCTGACCAAGGCGGCGGGCGAGCTGGAGGCGACGCGCGACGGCCTCACTACCAAGATTGATCGCGACGCGCGCGTGCTGGCAGACCGCGGTGCGTGCCGTTGTGTTACCCCCTGCTGCTGACGGTTGCACTTTTGCGCCACCATCTCACTATTCACAACGCCTCTCCCCCACACTGCAGAGCGCGAGCTGGAGCGCACCACCCTCGCCGTCGCGGATGTGCAGCGGCGGCTGGATGCGCAGGAGCTGTCGCCCGCCGACGTGGAGCGCATGGCGGTGAAGAAGCAGCAGCTGCGCGAGCAGTACGCGACCCTGCGCGATGAGGCGGCGCGCGTGGAGGGCGAGGTGGACCGCGACCGCACCGGCGTGACCAGGGCGCTTGCCAAGCTGCAAGGCGTCATGGCAGAGTACACGGCGCTGGCACACAAGGTGCAGCTGCTGCCGGTGGGCGCCAAGTACGCGTTTGGCGTCGACTTTGGTGTGAAGCTGCAGGAGGGCGTGCTGGACGCGGTGAGCGACGGCACGCTGGGCCTGGACGCGTCGCTGGTGTCCAACACCACGGGTGACTACAGCCTGGCGGCCGCTGGCTCGGCAGCGTCCGCCGCCACCACCACCGCGTTGCTGGGCGCCGACCTGAAGCACGGCATCAAGCCACAGCTGCGGGAGCTGCGCGCCAAGATGGCGCGGCAGGCGACGGAGCACACGCGCACGGTGCTGGAGCTGACGGAGGCGGTGGCGGCGCAGGTGGAGGCCAAGGCGGAGGCGCACGCGCGCATGGAGATGGTGCGTGCCGCGTGCCGGGGTGGTAGTCATGAACTAATTGATCGCACCCCACCCCCTCATCCCACCACCCCCATGTGCAGCTGAACAAGCGGCTGAAGGTGCAGGAGGACGCGGTGGTGGCGCTGCGCGGCGACGCGGAGGCGACGCTGGCGAGCGCGGAGGCGGACGCCACGGCGCTGACGGCGCAGGTGACGGCGGCGCGCACGGAGCTGGCGAACGCGCTGGCGGCGGCGCGGGAGCTGAGCCCCGAGGTGCTGCATGGCATGAAGCTGTCCATTGACAGCCAGATGAAGGCGATGGACGCCATGCGCAAGCGGCTGGCGGACCGCATTGCCACGTCGCTGGTGGCGGTGGCGGGGCACAAGGAACTGGTGACCACCAAGCTGACGGGTCTGCGGTCGCGCTGCCATGCGTTCCGCAATGACGCGCTGAAGCGCCCCGCCGTCGTGATGCCCACCGTGCCCACCCTGACCACCGTTGCCACCGCCACCATGGCTGCCAACGCTGCGGCTGCCAGTGTGGCACACCTGCCCGCCGCCGCTGCCGCTGCCGCCGCTGTTGCTGCTGTACCGACGCCAGGGCGCGCTCTGGCCATGCCCGTCGTGCCTGCCTCCCTCGGCCGCGTTGGTGACGCCAGTGCGTACCGGTTGCCGGCTGCCACCGCCCTGCGGGCGGGCCTGCATAACACGTATGACGACACCGCGGCGGCGGCAGGATACGGCGGCGGCGGCGTCGCTGGCATGGATGCCCTCGCTGCGCGCTCCGCTGGCAAGACCGTGATGCCGCCGCCGCTCCCTGCCGCCCTGGGTGGCAGCCGCGTGGTACAGAAGCTTGCCTTTGACCGGGGCATGTAACCCGACGGCCGGGTATGAACGCGTGTGTGTGTGCGTATCTGCGTGTGTGTGCCTGTGTAGTGCCATTATGTCAACGCCATGTGCCTCAAACTATGATACTGTCACGGCACCGGCTGCAGATGCCAGCGGCCGTCGTGGAAGGGGTGGTACGTGCCCCACAGGCCGCTAAAGGATATGTACGAGGTGGTGCCTGCCAGCAGCAGCCCAAAGTTGCGGTCAGTGTCGTGCAGCAGCGCGTACAGCGTGTTGGCAGCCGCGTCTGCCGCCGCAATAGGTAGCAGGCCGGAGGCGGGTGCAAGTGCGCCGGGGGCGAGGCGGCCGGGCGCAAACACCACCTCCCGCCAGCCCGCGTAGGTCGCCGTACAAAACACGGGGCTGGTGTCATCACCGGCGGCGGTGTCAACGACGAACTGGCGCTCAGGCCACGCCTCACCCGACACGGTAGGCGACGAGGTGGTGAGCGGGATGCCCAAGGCGCGGAACAGTGTACTTGCAGGGAGGCCGCCACGTGGAACGTCGACACGTCGCGCAGTGCCGCTGGACCCCCGCAGCGCCGGTGGTGCCGGCGCCGACGGCGGCGGTGGCGGTGGCGGCGCCAGGGCGGAGGAGGTGGCACGCGACACCAGCAGGAGGTCGCACTCGCCGGCGGTGGTGACCACGAATGAGATGCATGCATTCAGCCTGCCTGCCTGCTCCCGTGCAAGCGTCTGCAGCGCTGTCGCTGCCAAGTCGCCGCCGCCGCCGCTCGTCGATGGGGCGACGCGGCAGAATGGTGCGTCCCGCCCTCCCACCATGTCTGCCTTCAGCTCGTCGCACACGCACAAGGCGGGCAGCGGCAGGCGCTGGTACATGCCAAGGTCCATGACGCACAGGCGCTGGCGCGTGGCGGGGTGCGGCATGCACAGCGCATGACCCAGGCCCTCGTGGTACGTCACCGCGTCGGAGCCATGCACCTCCGGGTGGTACCACGCCTCTTGCGTCACCAGGCCCACGCCGTAGCCCACGCGGGCGCCGGGCGCCGTGGCGGCGGCCGCCGACAAGGGTGTGCCAGCCAGGGCGCCGGCCACCTCGTGCAGCCGCGTCACGCCCCGGAAGCTGCTGCGGGAGCCGCCCGCCAGCGTGATGTCGGAAATGTCCACGCCCTGCGCCTCCGCCGCGCCCCAGATGTAGTACTTGGCCAGCGGCGGCAGCGCGCGCGCCGGTGGCGCCGGCGGCGCCGGGGTGGGTACCGGAGTGTGTGTGGATGTGGTGCATGTACCGGAACCGGTACTGGTAGGTGGCCCATACGCGACCTCCACCCCCCAGTCTGCAAACATGACAAACACGATCTGCGTCGGCAGGGCGGTATCGCCGGGGTGCGGGTCGGCACCAAACGCGACACACGGCAAGGGCGATGTCGCAGGCGAGGCAGCGGCCACCACGGCGTCGGCAGCACCGTTGTAGAACTCATCGGCGTCGCCCTCGCGCGCCACTGCGCCGGCTGGCAGGTGGAGGGGGCCGCGCAGCAGCCACGACACGCGGGACCCTGGGAACTGGGACTCATGGAAGGCGGCGCAGGACGTCAGCAGCGTGGCGCACTTGCCCTCCCAGCCGGCCACTGGTGTGCCGCCGGTGGGCACCACATACACCCCGACAGCCACCACATGGCGCATGCTCACGTCTGGCCGCTTCCACAGGTGCCAGTCTTGTGGCGGTGGGATGGGAGCGGCGGCGGCGGCGGCGGCGGCGGCGGGGGTGGGAACGGAGGTGGTGGTGGTGGCGGAGGTGGGTGACGGTGTTGCCGAGGCAGAGGGTGTAACGGGTGACGGTGTGGCTGAGGCGGGTGACGGTGTTGCTGCTGCTGCAGCACCGGCGGCAGCGCCGGCAGTCGTACCGGTGGCGGCAGCGGTGGCTGGTACATCGCCTGCAGCAGCGCCGGTAGTCGTGCCGACGGCAGCGGCAGTAGTCGTGCTGGCAGCGGCTGCGGTGGCCGGTCCGTTGCCGCCTCCACCGTGTGCGTCACCCCTACCCTCCACGCCGCATGCACCGCTGTCGCCGCCTCCACCATCGTGTGCGTCGTCGCCAATGCGTGCGTCGCCGCCGCCCCCATCGCTTCCACCACCTCCGGCACCACCTTGTGTTTCGTCACTACCGGTTCCCTCCATGCTGCTATCTTGGTTTCGCTGCAAGGACGCCAAGTGCAGCAGCGGCGGCAAAGACAGGTGGCAAACAACCACTGGTGCAGCTGCAGCTGGTACATTTGCCAGCACCCAACTTGCCCTATTTATGTTTTTCTTGCATCCCTCTTGTTACTCTCATACCGGTACGCGCTGGTGATCCGAGTCGGCGGGTGTCGGGCGGCATGCCGGTTTAACAGCTGCAGCTGCACATGGAACGCAAACATCTCAGTGCCACTGGGCGCGGCGGTGCAATTGTTGCAGAGCCACATGCGTGCCTAACACATTGTTTATTACATTGGAGAGCTGTGCGTACCACGAGGTGCCGCGCCAGCACCCGAATGTTGCCCCAACTTCAAGCCACCAGCCGTCGTCGTCGGTCGGTGGAGTCCGACTTCAGTCACCGCAGCGAGGGGAGGGTGGTGTTGCGCAGCGAAGACGACACGCAACGCGCATTTCTTTATGCGCGCACTCTCGCGTGGCACACAAAACGATCGACCAAGGACTACTGTTAGCGTGGATGCAGCACGTGCGGCAGTTGTTTGTGTGAGCAGTGCAGCGTTTGGCGTTGCATCCGTGCTGCTTGTCCTCCTTTGCCCACTGCGACGCCATCACGTACAGGGGCGGCGCACCCGCAGGGCTCGTTTGGTACTACCCGGCGGGCCTCCTTGGCAGTGACTTGCTACTCGACTGGCGGTGGTTGAATCCTTGGATTGCGGGCTGCTGGCAATAAGTACCGGTACTGCAGTGCAGCACCATGGCGTCCACGCCGTCTACCTTGTCTGCGGCGGCCGCGGCGGCGTCAGCAGGGACCATACCGGTAGCGCGTGCTGGCATGGCGGCGGAGGCGCCTGCCGCCAGGCCACCGAGTGCCAGTGCTGCTGCGCCACCGACTCCGTCTGCTGACTCCTATCATGAAGTCGTGCTTCACCATGCACTCCCTCCGCCACTGCCGCCACCGCCGCTGGCGCCACCACCCCAGGTGGTATCCCTACACGAAGAGGCAGCTGCCGCTGCATTTGCTTCCGGCAGTACACCCGGTGGTGATGAAGAACCAGTGGCGACCATGAGTGTGCCCAACGCTGCGTCGGGTGTCAAGCGCCGGCGGGCGGCGTCACGGGCGACCGTTGCTCCGACGGATGGCTCTCTGGTAGCGATGGTAGGGGTAGCTGCGAGGGGAGGCGGCGGCAAAAACGCCAAGTGCGAGCACGGGCGCCGACGCGTGTATTGCAAGGAGTGCGGCGGGAGCGCCATCTGTGATCACGGCCGCGAGCGGTGCAAGTGCAAGGAGTGCGGCGGGGGCAGCATATGTGTGCATGGTCGCACACGCAGCATCTGCAAGGAGTGCGGCGGGACCAGCATCTGTGGACATGGCCGCAGGCGCTCCAGTTGTAAGGATTGCGGCGGGAGCGGCATCTGTGAGCATGGCTGCGTGCGCAACTTCTGCAAGGAGTGCGGCGGGAGCGCCATCTGTGTGCACAGCCGCCAGCGCCATCGATGCAAGGAGTGCGGCGGAGCCAGCATCTGTGTGCATGGCCGTGTGCGCAGTTACTGCAAGGAGTGCGGCGGCGGCGGCATTTGCGAGCATGGCCGCCAGCGCAGCAAATGCAAGGAGTGTGGCGGGGCCAGCATCTGCCCGCATGGCCGTGTGCGCAGTTACTGCAAGGAGTGCGGCGGCGGCGGCATTTGCGAGCATGGCCGTTTACTAAGCCACTGCAAGGAGTGTGGCGGTCGCGGTATTTGCGAGCATGGCCGTTTACTAAGCCACTGCAAGGAGTGCGGCGGAGCGGGGGTTTGCGAACATGGCCGCCAGCGCAGTTACTGCAAGGAGTGTGGCGGGAGCGCCATCTGCGAGCATGGCCGGCAGCGCTACAGCTGCAAGGAGTGTGGTGGTGCCGGCATCTGTGAACATGGTCGCCAGCGCTACAGTTGCAAGGAGTGTGGCGGTCGCGGTATTTGTGAGCACGCCCGCGAGCGTCGCAACTGCAAGGAGTGCGGTGGCTCAGGCATCTGCGAGCATGACCGCCTGCGCGCATACTGCAAGGACTGTGGAGGCACCGGCATCTGTGAGCACGGCCGCCAACGCAGTCGCTGCAAGGAGTGCGGTGGAAACAGCATATGTGAACACGCCCGCGAGCGCCGTCGATGCAAAGAGTGCGGTGGGGGTGCCATTTGTGGACATGGTCGCGAGCGCCGTTTCTGTAAAGATTGCGGCGGTAGCGGCATTTGTGAGCACGGCCGCCGTCGCTACGGCTGCAAGGAGTGCGGCAGTGGTGGCGTGTGTGAGCATGGTCGTATGCGTCGTCGTTGCAAGGAGTGCCTGGGTGGCAGTACGTGAACATCGTTGTCGCCGCCGACCTTTGACGTGGGGAGTGCGGCAACGTATGAAGCTGCTGCCGCTTCTGTGGGTAGTCTGCTTGACTGTGAACTGCCCGTGCCGCGCTGGCCGTCATTGTGGTGTCCCGTATGCGCTGCCAGCGTAAGGCGTATTGGAGTTGGCGCTGGTTGTCGGCCGGGCTGGGTGCGGCAGTGACAGCGCAGCCGCCAGCGGCCGGCCGCATAACCTAGGGCAGCGACTGTGACTTGTGGCTGCGAGCGGTGGCCAGCTCCGTAGCCTGCGTTGCACCTGTACCAGCCGCCACTCAATGGTCCAGGTGACCAGGTCCGCCTGGCCAGGCTCCAGCTCAACGTCCACACCACGCCACGCCACCGACGGTCGAAACAGAATGACTGCGCGCCCGTCGTGACAGCTGCTGCCAGCCCCGCGGTGGTCATGGCGTGCAACAACGCGGGAGCTGCTGCCACGTGTCGTACACACGCATGCCACGGTGGCGTTGGCATTTTCTACATTGTGTCTATTCTGGTTTTCCCAACTTTCGTTGAGCTGGCTGGCACGGCGAGGAGAGTGGTGTGGTGGGCTGCCGCGGTAATGCCAGTGTCATCAACAAGCTCACACCGCCGGCGGGCGTGACATTCCATGCCGTGACGGCGGGCGACGACTTTAGCTGCGGCCTCACTGCTGTGAATAGTAGTCTGCGTTGCTGGGGCGCCCTGTCGGGCGGCACATCGCAGCTGCCACCAGCGTCCACCTTCTTTGTGGACGCACACGCGGGGCCACGCCATGTGTGCGGCCTAGTGCCAAATGGCACCGTGTACTGCTACGGCGATGCGTCGTCGCGCGGAGCCATTAATGTGCCACCGGGTGTTGTCTTTCAGGGTGTTACATCCGGCGCCAATTACACCTGCGGCGTGGCGCGCAACCATAGCGTGGCTTGTTGGGGAGATGCTACCAACCCGGTAGTGGCGGCAGCAACAACATGGCAGACAATTACGGACGCGGAGCATGTGGCATGTGGTGCTGACCACGCGTGCTACGTGCGGGTGAACGGCAGCGTGGCTTGCTGGGGTAGCAATAGTCGTGGCGCCGCGGCGCCGCCGGCGACGCTAAAGTCGAATGGAAGCGTGTGGTGGCTAGCTGCGGGCGCCGGCATGACGTGCGCCATGTCGGGGTGGAGCGTACCGGGGCCTGTAACCTGCTGGGGCGCTGTTACAGGTGCCATTTCGGCCGCTGGCTACGAGGTGGCGTGCGCGGGGTGGGGGTGCGTGGCGTCTACAGGAAATAGCAGCGCGCGGGTGGCGGTAGCAGCCGCCTTAGGAGGCGTTGGGATGCCACAAAATGTGGACATTAGCTCGCCGGTTGTTACTACATTGGCAGGCTATGGTGCTGACGGTAGTGCGGATGGTGTGAGCGCGTCAGCTCGATTTAGCTATCCACGTGGTGTGTCGTTAGATGGAGCCAAGTGGCTGTACGTGGCAGACTGCGGCAACCACGTGATTCGGCGGGTGGACATTGCAAGCCGCGCGGTGACAACTGTAGCTGGAGTGTCAGGTAGTGCTGGCGCAACAGTGGGAGCCACGCCACTGCAATCCACATTTAGTTCCCCACACGGAGTGGAGGTGGATAGCGAGGGCAACGTGTATGTGGCGGACTCTTCCAATTGCGCCGTTCGTATGCTGTCGGGTGTGTGGGTAGCTGGAACTGGTGCGTCAGGGTCTGCCAATGCTGCTACTGGTACCAACGCCACATTTGGTGGCGTGCATGCGGTACGAGCTGACGTAGCTGGTGGGATGCTATTTGTAGCGGATGGTGGTACCTTTCAGGTGCGCACCATTACAGCCGCTGGTAGTCACGCCGTTGCGACACTGGCCACTCTGCCTGCTTATGTGTGGGCAATTGCACTTGATCCTGCAGCGCGCATTATGTACGTCGGAGTGTACTGCTCAGTTTATGTCGTCACATATGCCGGCGTGTCCAAGCTACTGGCAGGCAGCGCCAATGGAATTGGCTACTTAGATGGTATTGGCGACGTGGCACGGTTCGACCTAGTTGCCGGGTTGGCGCTAGATGCTGGCGCTGGGGTATTGTATGTTGCGGCCGAATACAACTATCGCATACGGCTCGTTACCACAACCCTAGGCATGGTCACTACTATTGCAGGTTCAGGTGCCATAGGATTTCTGGATGGCATTGGTACGGCAGCAGTATTTAATAACCCAACAGGTATTGTGCTGGATGCTTCCGCAGGCACCCTGTACATCAGCGACCGAACCAACCACGTCATTCGGCGGATGCAACTTGCACCACCCACCCCAGCTGCCCTCGCTGCCGAAGCTGCAACCCTGCCGCCAACACCACTTGCACCCACCCACCAGCTGACGGCATGGCGCGCACTTGGCAGCCTTGGAATAACGTATGCGCAGCCGGTACTAAACGCACGTACTGCCGTCTTTTCTTCGTTCCTTAACGCTGCCAACACCGCCGGCCTCAACCCCGCCATTGGCACACTGCTGCTGGGCAACGTGACGCTTGCACCACGGGACGCAACCCCCGCCGCCGCCGGCAACACCAACACCACCTTCTCCACGTCGGCGCAGCGCGGTCTGCGGTCGCTCACCCTGACAACGCCCGCCATTCCGGCAGCAGCCCTTGCCCTTCCAGCACTTACCAACCTGACGCTGACTGCATCAGTCCCGACGCAGCAGATGCTGCTGACCGCCGAAAGCTTTGCAGGACTGGTCGCGCTATCCACACTTGTGTTGTCAAACATTAACAACGTCTCGTGGCCATTCCTTTCATGGCTGCCTGCCGTTCCCGCCCTACTATCATTGGACCTGAGCGGCAATGCCATCACAACCGTCAACGAGCACGACTTTGATACCACCCGCTCTCTGCGCTGGCTGTCACTGGCCGATACCGCTCTGAACTACGTCAGCGACATTGCCTTCTCCGCCGCCAAGCAACCGGCACTAGCATTGCTCGACCAGTCACGCACGCCGCTAGTGACTGGAGCTGGCTGCCGTCCAGGGTTCTCAAACCTCTTCCAACTGACTCCCGCCAGCGGAGCGCCATATGTAGCATGCCTCGCGTGCCCTGCTGGGGCATCATGCGTCGGTGGCGCCAGCAGCCCGGTCCAGTGCGGCGCCAACACGTATTCTACCGGCGGTGCCGCTGCCTGCACACCATGCCCTGCTGGTATGTATGCAGCGCGAGCTGCGGTAGAGTGCACACCGTGCCCGCCGGGCCTGGCAGCTCCTGGCTGCAATGCCACCGCGTCGTGGCGTGACAGCATCACGCTCGTGGCAGACGGTGCTGGTGGCTGGGTTAATGCTACCGTCTACCTCGTGCCTGCCGGGTTGCAGCCTGCCGCTGCAAACTTGTCCTGCGGCCCGCTGGCCGTGCTGTCCACCAACGCCGTGGCGTGTGCGCTGCCCTTCTTGCTGCCGTCGTCAACCTCAGTATCAGTGCTCACGCAGGTGTGGGTGGCGCATGCTGCCATGGGCGGCATACCACAGCGGCTCAACTCCACCGTCATATTAGTGCCACCGCCACCGCTTGTCATTGCGCCTGAAGGCGGCCTCGGGTTAGCTCCACACGCGCCTGGTACCGGCCGCGTCGTGCTGCGCCTCCCCTCGCCACGGCTGACAGCTACCGATTGGGACGCTGTCGGGCTGCCACCACCGCCGCAAACAACCATCGACGACCTGGTCGTGTGGCTGGACGGCGCGCCGTGCACGGATGCGGCTTGGGAAGCACCCACCACGCTGTCGTGCATAACGTCCGCCACCGACGCCACCAGCGTGACCGCCGTGGTGCAGCTGGCGAGCGGGGCCTTCAACATCAGCGGCGTCCTGCCGTCGCTGCTGCTGCCGACACCGGCACTTGGCATCAACACGGAGCTGCAGCTCCTGCCACCTTCGCAGCCGATGCCAAACGCAACCATCAACCTCACGCTGGCTGGCGTGGGCCTGTGTACCGGCGGTAGTGTCCCGCAGTTAGCATCCGCATCAGTGGCCGGCGTGCCATGTGCGTCAGTTGCATGCGTTGCTGGCCGCCCTGACGTCGCGCTGTGTGTGGGCTGGAACGCTAACAGCACCGCGGCTGGCGCGCAACCTGGCAGTCCAACGTTGCTTGTGAATGTGACTGTAGCATGGGCAAACCCCACCACCCGCTCCATTACCTGCGACGCCTGTGTGACGCTAGCGACACGACCAGAACTGACATCCATCACGCCCAACTCCATCGCCACGCCTGGGGTGCCGGTGGTGGTGACTGGCACCGGCATCATGGACGCCGCACGCGTACCGCCCACCGTGCTCATTGGCGGCGAAGTTTGTAGTGAACTGCAGGTCCTGGACACACGGTTTGTGCAGTGCAATGCCCCGTCCGTGCTGGCGTCGGCACCCGGCTACCCGGTAGTGCCCGTCGTGGTAGTCAATGCTGCCGGCGCTGCGTCCACCGAGCCCGTCAACCTCACGTACCCCGCCACCTTTGCCGCGTCGTGGGCACCGTCATCATCAGCACTGACCGCGCTGCCGGGCGGGCTCCTGTCACCCGCGCCCACGTTGCGGGTGCTGTCGCGCGAGGCAGCGACCTGCACCCTCGCCATCAATACAAGCTCGTGCGCCACATCTGACGTGTCGCTGGCATCGCGCCCGTCTGGTATGACCGTGTCGTCGCCTGCCACGTCGCTATCAGTCGGCGCCAGCGGCAGCTCGGATGCCGTGTCAATCGACTTGTTGCTAGACGTGTTGACGGTGAGCGGCGGCTCGGGCTGCGCCGGCACACTGACGGCATCATGCATTGACGCCGTGGGGCAGAGCGCGTCCACGGCAGGGCAGCCTAACCCTGCCGTGGCATTGGCGGCCTGGCATGTCGACTGGAATACGTCCCGCGTGCCGCAGTCATTTGTTGTTGTGCCGGGCGAGCTGCCGACCCTCACAGCTACGTTTATCATATTGAGCGACAGTGGTGGCGCCAGCCTTTACGCTGCGTCGACGCAGCTATCCTGCCTGGCACTGCTGCTGCCCGCGGCTGCCACCCCGCCGCCGCTGAACAAGTCGCTGGACCGCGTGTCGCCGCGGGACGTGCTGTCGTCGTCCACCGCAGCGGTAGCAGCACTGAATGACACGGCAGCAGGTGTTGCCTTTGCCGGCTTGTCGGCGTCGGGTGTGCAGCTGGGGCTGTCGCTGACGCTGTACGCCGAGTGCACCTGGGTGCCCACTGGCGAGCGGGTGCGCTTGCCACCGCTGGCGCTGTCGACGGTGGCGTTGGCGCTGGATTGGGTGACGCCGCCAACGACGGTGTTGGGGTACACGACGCTGCCGCTGCATGCGGCGGTCACAATGCTCACACGCGCCACTGCCGCTTCTGGTACTGGAAGTGCTGCCATGGTTG
>ERZ778022.3619-NODE-3619-length-14314-cov-6.164317_pt1 | contig 14314 bp, 3 predicted proteins | sample MGYA00375752_ERZ778022 | MGnify/ENA primary metagenome ERZ778022 (study PRJEB29350, sample SAMN05389826) | bioreactor metagenome | isolation source: Thiocyanate bioreactor | place: South Africa: University of Cape Town | collected 2014-04-04 ... | reverse complement strand
TTGCTTGATTTTGCGCTTAATACGTTGTCGAGATCGGTCGGTTAGCATTATTGACCTCTTCGAGTGCCGCATCGCCGGTTGGCAGTACTTGGTAACGGAACTCTCCCTCTCCTCTCCTCTCTCCTCTCCTCTCTCGCTCTCAACTCACTTTGCCTGCTTTGCCACTGCAGTGATTATTGCAATGCAATGGCGCTGTGGCAGCGGTGCAATTAACCACATGCGGTGTCCTCACATTGTACAACAAGAAGGGGGTCCTGCACGCGTGCGTGCAGCTCTGCTTGGCAGCCAGATTCTCTGCGATCTAGCAAACTAACTCACCAGCTTGCCAAACCAGCGCGCTGCCGACGCACTCATCAGCGAACCAATGGCGGCGGCAGGCAGTGAGGCGGAGGTGGTGCCGCCGGTGGCGGCGGTGGTGGACATGGGGGCGTCGTACTTTACACTGACGGGCGCGCCGCGCACACCCGCACGCGCTGGCGACGGCTCCACGGTGGCAGCGCCACACTCACACGCAGGCGGGCATGAGACGCACGGGGAGGAGGAGGGCGGCGGCGGCGGAGGGACGTGGGGTGGGGGACTGGAGGAAGGACCATGGACAGCGGCACTGAGCATGGATGGCAGCGAAAATGACGACGACGTGGCGGTCGCCACGCCCCGACACTCGGTGGCTGGTAGTCGAGACGGCGGCGACGGCGGAGGCGGCGGAGATACCGAAACCAGGTCGGCGGTGGACTCGTGGGCGGGTGACAACGTGGAGGGCATTGTGTACCCGCGCCTGGATGCTGTTGCAATAGTGGCGCTGGCAGGCGGGGCGCTAGTGCCGCCAGGCGCCGGCGTGGCACTGCCAGAAGCGCGCCCCGGCTCGCGCGACGTGGTGCCAGCACTGGCACGTGTCGCCAGCCGTGGCCGCCCACTGTCGCGGCAAGAGCTGGTGCGGTATGTTGACCCCGTGATACCTGTGGCGGGTGCCAGCGCGCCGTCGTCGCGGCCAACCACGTCGCCGTACCGGTACGATGTGTATCATGTGGCGGGCATCGGGGAGACAAGTGAGCAACTGGCTGGGTCGCCGTACCCGCCGCCCTCGCGCGGCACGGCGTCCCGTGGCGGCGGTGAGGTGGCGCGCATACTCCCGGCGCGCCGCCACAATGCGTGGGAGGCGATGGCGGAGGAGGCGGCGCGACTAGTGCACCTGCTGGCGGCGCTGGGCGAGCCAACTGAGACGCCGGGCCGCGATGGGCATGGGCGTGTGCGGGTACTGCGCGAGCGCCTGGAGGTGGCGCGCAAGGCGCTGGCGGGCAAGCGTGCAGCACGCGCCGCGGTGTCCCGCGCTGCCCGCATTGCCGCATTTGTGCGGCACCGTGTGGGCGGCTACGTCACTAAGCTGGTGGCCGCGTTCCATGCGCACGACGCCGGTGGCATCATTCAGGGCCTGGAGGCGGGCGCACCGCCTACCACCGTGTTTGTCAGCGGCGACACCGTGCTCATGACGCTGCTGCGTTGGAATGACGCCGCCGCGGTGGCACGCGCGCTGGAGCTGGGCGCCGACCCCAACGCGCCCAACCGCCTGGGCGTCACACCACTGGCGCTGGCGGTGGCGCTGGGCTCCCGGTCCGCCCTGCGCGCGCTGCTGAGCAGCGGGGCAGTAGAAATCGGCGCGCAGTGCCCCATCGGCCAGCGTAGCGCTGACACCGGTGACGCTCCAGAGTCGATCGGCACGCCCGTCATGCTGGCAGCGGGGCTGCGCCGCGCCGCGCTGGTGAAGATCATGTCGGTGCATGCTAGCTGGCATCCCAACGTGAACAACGCGGTGGGCCGCACCGCCCTCATGTACGCCTGCCGCTACGGCAGCCGGGACGCGGCAAACATGCTGCTGCGCATGGGCGCCACAGTGGCACCTGCGGACGATGACGGTCACAACGCCATTGACTGGCTGTGCTTCGCGGTTGCGGAGGCTATGGTAGGCAGCGGAGACGGCGGCGGCGACGATGACGGCGAAGACGGTGATGGCGGCGATCGACCGCCAATGCCGCATGGCGGCATTGGCGGGCCACGCGGCAACGTGCTGCCGCCCGTGGCTGCCTGGAAGGCGCACCTGCGCGCCATGTGGGAGGACCTGCAGGCACATTACGCGTTGGAAACTGGGGTGCCGTACGTCATGGACGAGTCGGCGCCGCTGCCAGCGGCCGCGCTGTGGCCGGCCGGCGAGCTGTGCAGCGCAGAGGCAGTATCCGCGTTACCGCAGGAGGTGCTGGCGGCGGAGGTGGCAGCCGTGGCCACCAGCCCGTCAGGCAGCAGCAGACGCGGACCGGACAGTCGGTTTGAGGATGGCGGCGGCGACGACGGTGAGGCAGAAGTTGCAGCAGGGGGTGCCGGTGGCAGTGCGCGGGTGAGTCGCACCTCGCGGTCGTCGCCGCCGCCGCCGTCGCCTGGCGCAGGCATGGCCATGCTGCGCAGTGGCATGGCAGCGGCTGCGGCCGCATCACCACGGTCGCCAGACGTCACCATGCCGCCGCTGCACTACCGCCACAGCAAATCCATCCTGAAGAAGCCGGAGGGGGGTTCGGCGCCACGCGCGTCCGAGGCGCCCACCCGCCGCTCGCCGCCAGCCGCTCGCTCGACTCGCCTGCATTGCGCCTTCTGCACCGCGCGGTTTGCTACGCAGCACTGCACCGAGTGCCTGGCAGACATGTGTGACGGCTGCTGTATTGCCGTTCACCGTGGCTTGCCCGTCACCGAGTTGCACCGTGTGCTGCCGCTGGCACTGCCACCGTCACCCGCTGCGGCGCGCGGTCGCACGGGCAGCGTGATGGCAGTGGTGGGTGCCGCCATGGCAGACATGAAACTGGCTGTAGCGGCAGCGAGCGCGACGGCGCGCCGCCGCCAGGGCAACTGGGCGACTGCCACCACGCCTGCCGTGGATGTGGCTGCCGCCGTCGCGGCAGCCACCGACGTTGTGCTTACATGCGGCACAGACGTGCGTGCCAGTGCGACGCTAGAGGCATATTTTGATGCGCAGGCGGCGCCGCCGGCTGCTGTCAAGGAGCCGCCGCCGTCACCATCACCTCGCGCCAAGGGCTCCATCATCCTGCCGCCGGTGGCGCGCACCGGCAGCATGGGCAGCAGCAGCGCGCGTGGCGCAAGCGAGTCAGTGTCGTCGGTTCCCAGCTGGCAGCGGGCGGGCGCGCCACCACCACTCGATGTTGCCGCGCCGTCTCCTTCCCGCTCCCGCTCACGGTCCCCATCCAGGTCTCCGTCGCCACCGCCTGTCGCATCCCCGTCGCCGCCGCCCCCGTCCCTGCCCGGTGCTGCGGCTCCACGCCACCGGCGCGGCTCGGCTGCCGAGCTGAGTGTGGCAGCCGCCATTGCCGCGTCGCGTGCCACCACCACCCTGGCAGCCATGCACGAAGGCGCGGCGCTGTACGCCGCTGGCGAGGCTGGCAGCAGCAGCAGCAGCGCGCCGGCGGCGGTGAGTGCCGTGGCGGCGGCCACAAACCTGCAGCGCCAGCTGGCTGCCACCTCCGTGGCGCTGCAAGACACCGCGCCGTCCGTTGCCAGTGGCGGTGAGGCGCCGCGGCGCGCCAGTATGGATGGCGCGGGCAGCCCGACACGGTACCGCCGCCGCTCGTCTGTGACGCTCGCGTTCATGGGGCCGCTGTCTCCCTTTGGCACCGGTGCCGACGACGTGCTGCCTCACGAAGCGGCGGCGTACGCGGTACCCGTATCGGCGCCGTCAGAGACACCGCCACCTGCCGCTGCACAAATCGCGGCGGCAGCGTGGCGCGCGTTGGCAGACCTGTCCACCATCAAGCTGGGCGTCACGCTGCTGGCGGGCGGCAAGTCGCGCGACGCCGCTGACGCGCTGACGCGCACGGTGGACACGGAGCTGGGGCAGCCGCGGCGGCGCATGGAAGTGATTGTGTACGCCCTGCTGCAGCTGGCGTTGGCGCAGGCGGCGAGTGGCATGGTGGCGCTGGCAACGCGGTCGCTGGACCGCGCCGCCGCCGCCATCCGCCTCATGCCGGAGCAGCTGCGCCCGGCGGCGGCGTGCAGCGTGGCGGTGACGGAGGCACGCGTCTCCGCCTCCAAGCTGGCGGACCCCGCGCTCGTTGCCGCTGCCACGCGCGCCCGCCTGCTGGGCTTCCTGGCCGTGCCTCCCGGCGCCACGTGGGCGGCGTTGCTGGCATACCGGGACGACGCGTCGTTGGCTGCCGACGCGGTCGGGCCGGCGCTGGAGCGGCGCAAGATGGCGGTGGAAGACGTGGATGTTGCAAACGCCGCCGTGCCCACCGTCCGAGCCGCCGCCGCCGGTGCGGCCGGGGCAGCAGCTGCCATTGCGGCTGCCGTGCGCCGCACCTCCATGCCCGCGGTGTCCCTGGCCGCGGTGTCGGTCGCTGCCGCCGCCGCAGCTTCCGCGCTGCCCCCCGCATCCGCCACCGCCGCTCCGACCACCGTCACCAGTAGAAGGCCCTCCTTGGCGTCGCCACTGCCGCAGTCGACGGTGGCGCGCAATGCCGCCACGCTGTCGGCCACCCTGGCGCGTGCCGCGCTCACCATCCAGCGGTGGTACGCCGGCTACCGCACACGCCGCTGGCTGGCTGCCACAGTGCGCCGCCGGTGGGTGCGCCGCCTGGATACTGCGACCGGCACGCCCTACTTCCTGGACCTGCACACGGGCGCCACGCGGTGGGAGCTGCCAGCATTCATGCAGCCGCACCGCATTGCCGTGTCCGCCGTCTGCGCCACCTGCGCGACGCCCGCCGGCGGCGGCACCCTGTCCACCTGCTACTGCCTACGCTGCAACCGCGGCGCCTGCGCTGCCTGCTTTGCTGCCAACTGCGCCCCCGCCGCACACGTAGCCTGCCGCCTCCCGCCGCCCATCGCCGCCTGCACCGCCTGCCAAACCGAGGTGGCATGCCAATCCTGCGCCACCTGCGCCGCCGCCGGCCGCGCTGGCGCTGCTTTCTGCGCCGCCTGCATCGCCACCGCACACCCGGCTGACCACGCCGCCGCCACCGCCTGGCTGCCGCCGCTGCAGGCTGCCTACGATGCCATGGTTGCGGCCGCTGCCCCGTGAAGACACGTGGCAGCGGCGGCAGGGCGCAGCGGCAGGGCGCAGCGAGGAGGAATAAGATAGAGAAAAGAAAGAAAAGATAGAGGCGGGTAGAATTGGCCAAATGCGGTGGCGACATGTACAGTACAGCCACAATTGTAACACGCAGACACGCCGCCCCCAAGTGCCTTGCCCCCTTATTTGTTGCTTTCCCCCATTTACCGCTTCATTTGACGTGCCACTGCCATTATCCATTTGTGAACATCCACCCTCCTCTCTCCTCCTACTGCCCGCCCTCTTCTCTCTACTCCTCTACTACTCCTCCCTCTCTACTCTACTCTTGTACTGCATTCCTACTGGCACTGCCTAGAAGCAACCTAGTTGCCTCTTGCTGGGCGGCTGCTGCTGGGGCTGCTGATACGACCGGCAGCCACCTTCTCCTCGCCGCCTACCCTTCTACTGAGCTCCTCCTGCTGACCCCAGCAACGACAACAAGGCCAGCAGTGCCACCCCCCCCCCCCCCCCCCCCCCCCCCCCCAATGGCGTTCCTGAACCGCCTGCGCGAGGGCTCCAACGCGCTGGCGCGCAACCTGGCAGAGGCGGCCGCCAAGTTCTCAGACACGCCGGAGAAGGGGGACAAGGATGGCGTTGGTGCGGATGCGGCTGGCGGCGCAGGGTCTGAGGCGGCGGCGGCAGTGGCGTCGCCAGGTGATGCCAGCGCGGATGCGCTGACGGCCAAGCTGCAGACCCGCCTGGCGTCACTGGAGCTCAAGTACACACGCCTGCGTGATGAGCGAACCGAGGTGGTCACGTTTTTGGAGCAGTCAGCGCTGGTGCCACCAGTGCCAACCGCGGCGCCCACCGCCTCGCTACACGGCCGGCACCCGCTGGGCTCCCTGAACGTGCCGGTGCTGCGCGCCGCGCTGGCCACCCTGCTGCGCGGCGTGGCTGACAGCGGCGGCAGCGGCGCGGCGCTGGCGGCCGCAGCCGCGTTGGATGCAGCGTCAGATGGCAGTAGCGGTGACGGCAGCGCGCTGCCAGAGCTGGCTGCACTTATGTCCCGTGGTGGCGCCAGTGCGGGTGCGGGCGCGGCCGTGGGTGCTGGTGCGGGTGCAGGGGATGGGCGGCCCGCAGCGACGGCAGCGGACACGGCGAATGGCGCTGCCACCACGGTGCCGCCCGTGGCACCCCACGCTGACCTGCTGGGCCTGGGTGCCGGTGGCGCCGCGCCTGCACCACCACACGCTAGCAGCAGTAGCGATAGCGCTGCTGCCGGTAGTGGTGACGCCGCGATAATAGCGGAGCGTGATGCCCGCATTGCGAGCCTGCAGAGCGCACTGGATACCAAGACGCGCGATTTTGAGACCATGGCGGGGCGGTCAAAAGAATTGATAGACAAGTACCGCAAGCTGCTGGCGGAGCACGGCGACTTGAAGAAGTTGGTGGCTGGCGGCGCTGCCGCCGCACCAGCATCATCCGAGGCGCGGGTGGCGGAACTGGAGGCGGAGGTGGCCATGGCGCGCGCCTCCATCTCGGAGTTTACGGGCGCCGCTGCCGCTGCCACGAAGGAGGCGACCGAGTGGCGTGGCCGCGCGCAGTACGCCGCGGGCCGTGTGCGCGAGGGCGAGGCGGCGTTGGAGGCGGCACGGCGGGAAGCAGCGGAGGCCAAGGCGCTGGTTACCGCCATGGAGCGCGAGGTAGAGAAGCACATGGCGGCGGCGGCGTCTGCCACCACGGCGGGCGAGGCACGCGCGGGCACGCTGGCGGCACGGGTGGCGGAGCTTGAGGCGGTGCTGGCGGGTGAGCGGAAGGCTGTGGCAGAGGACAAGGCGGCGGACGCCGCGGATGCCGCCAAGTCGCGGGCGCGCGTGGCAGAGTTGAAGGCGGCGCTGGCCGAGGCACGCAAGGCGGCGGGTGGCGATGCGCATGCCGCCGAGGCGGCGCGCAGCAGTACCGCGGCGGCGGCGGCAGCGGCGGACGCACGCGCCACCGAAGCAGAAACGGCAGCAGCAGCGGCGGCGGCCAAGGTTTCCGGGCTGGAGGGCGCGCTGGCAGCGGCCACCGACCGTATTGCGGAGCTTGAGGCGGCGGTGGCAGACGCGGTGGCGGATGCGGCCGCCGCGACAGAGGCGGCGTCAGGGCTGCGGGATCACGTGGCGGCGCTGGATGGGCGGCTGGCGGCTGAGCGTGCTGGTGCTGCAGAGGCCGCCGCCGCCGCGGCTGCCACCATTCAGCGGCTGGAGGCGGCGGTGGCGGCAGCGGCGGCAGCTGGCAGCACTGCCTCTGACGCAACTGCCGCGCTGCAGGCGCGGGTGGACCAGGCTGACGGCGCGCTGCGCGCCGCAGAGCAGGCGGCGGGTGAGGCGGCTGGCGCGCATGCGGCGCGGGTGGCCGAGTTGGAGGCCGCGGTTGGCGCAGCAACGCGCGCCAGTGGCGCGACAGAGGACGCCGCGGCGGCGCTGCGGGCACAGTTGGCAGCGAGCACGGAGGAGGTGGCGGCATTGCGCGCCGCCGCGGAGGCTTCCGCGACACGGCTGCAACAGCTCGAAGCGGCGGCTGGGGAGAGCAGCGCCAGCGTCACTGCCAGTGAGCGCGACGCCGCGGCGCGCGTGAGCGCGCTGGAGGCGCGCCTCGATGCGGCACAGCGGGATGCCGAGTTTGCAGCAACCGCGGCTGCCGACCGCGTGACTGTGCTGGAGACTGCGCTGCAAGCTGCTGTTGCCGCCGCTGCCACCGCCGGCGACGACGCCGCTGCCGCCACCACGCGCATTCACGAACTGGAGGCGGAGGCAGGCGCGGCGGCGACGGCGGCGGCGCAGCACGCTGCTGATGCGGATGCCGCCACAGCTGCACTCCACACCCGCATTGCGACGCTGGAGGCAGAGCTGGGGACGGCGCTGCGTACCGCGGAGGGCGCGTTGGCAGCGGCAACGACCGCCGGCAGCGACGCCGCCGCCGCGCTGCGCACTCGCCTGGCGGCACTGGAAGCGGAGGTGTCGTCGGCACGAAGCGACGGTGCCGACGCCCTGGCAGCGTCGGAGGCACGGGCAGCGGAGCTGCAGACAGGCGTGGACGCGGCTGCACAGAAGGCGGCAGCTTCCGACCAGCTGGCGTCCACGCTGCGCGCGCGCGTGGGCGAGCTGGAGGACGAGCTGGCGGCCAGCCAGCGCGCTGGGGCGGAGGCGCAGGCGGTCGCCAAGGCGCGGGTGAGCGAGCTAGAGTCAGAGATTGCGGTGCGTGGCGCCAACCTGGAGGCGGCGTCGTCGGCTGCCGCTGCAGCGGCTGCCTGCAGCGAGCTGGTGGTGGCCGGCCTGCGGGCGCGCGTGGGCGAGCTGGAGGAGGAGGCGGGCGTCATGCGCGCTGCCATCCAGAGCGCCGCCACGCAGGCAACAAAGCGGGTGCGTGACCTGGAAGCCGCGCTGGCTGCCGGTACACGGGACGCGGCGGCAGCCAGTGAGGCGGCGACGGCGCTGCGGGCGGCGGTGGCAGTTGCCGAGACGCAGCTGCGGGATGCGGGTGAAGCAGAAGCCGATGCGGCGGCGGCGTCCACGCTGCGTGCCCGCGTAGCAGAGTTGGAGGGCGTGCTGGAGGCAGCACGCGCCGCAGCGAGCGAGACGCAGGCAGCCAGCGTGGCGCACGTGGCGGCGTTGGAGGCGTCGGTGGCGGCGGCAGGGGAAGAGTCCGCTGCCTCCGCCGCTGTCACGGCAGCCCTGCAGCAGCGCGTTGACGAGCTGGAGGCGGCGCTGGCGGCAGTGCGCAGTGCCGCAGCGGATGCGTCTGCAGCAGCCGCCCGCAAGTTGGCCGATGTGGAAGCCTCAGCGGAGCGCACATTAGCCGACGCGGAAGCCTCGGCAGCGGCAGCCGTGGCGGTTGAGCGTGCAGCAGCAGACGCCGTGCGCGAGCAGCTTGCTGCACTACAATCCGCCGCTGATGCAGCAGCTTCAGGTGCTCGCGCGACCATTACTGACCTGGAGGCGGAGGTGCAGCGCTTCACTGCCGCAGCGGGTGAAGCGGCGACTGCCAGCGCTACAGCAGTTGGCGTGGCGGGAGCCCGCATCAGCGAGCTGGAGGCGGAGGTGCAGCGCTTGACGGCGGCGGCTGGTGAAGCAGCTGCTACGAGCGCTGCAGCAGCTGGCGTGACGGCAGTCCGTGCCAGCGAGCTGGAGGCGGAGGTGCAGCGCTTGACGGCTGCCAGCACAGCAGCGGCGTCACAATCGACGTCCCGGATCAGTGAGCTGGAGGCAGAGGTGCAGCAGTTGACTGCGGCGGCAGAGGCCGCACATGCGGCCGCTGGCGCAGCCGCGACGGCCGCAGCGGCGCGGATCAGTGAGCTGGAGACGGGGGTGCATCGCCTGACGACTGCCAATGCAGCAGCCGCGTCGGAGGCAACAGCTGCAGCAGGTGCGGCGTCAGCTCGCCTCACAGAGCTGGAGGCGGAGGTGCAGCGCCTGACGTCTGCGAATACAGCAGCCGCGTCAGAGGCAAGAGCTGCAGCAGGTACGGCTGTAGCCCGCGTCAGTGAGCTGGAGGCGGAGGTGCAGCGGTTGACGGCGGCGGCGGATGCCGCAACAGCAACCACTGGCGCAGCCGCGACGGCAGCGGCAGCCCGCGTCAGTGAGCTGGAGGCAGAGGTTGGCGAGTTGCGTGCAGGCGCCACTGCGACAACGGCGGCAACACAGACACGCATTGACGAGCTGGTTGCCGCCGCTGCAGCGGCAGCATCCACTTCTAGTGACGCTGCAGCACGCATGGAGGCGGCGGAACGGCGGGCGGCGGAAGCAGAGGCGGATGCGGCTGCCAAGCACGAGGCTGTCACGGCACTGCAATTACGGGTGGGCGTATTGGAGCGCGCTGCGGAGAGCGCGGCGGCGGACCTCGCGACCAGTGAGGGTGCACGCGATGCGGCCGCGCGATTGGAAGTGCAGCTGGCTGACGCAGTGGAGGCGGCGCGGGTGGCTGTCGATGCGGCGCGCAAGCAGGCGGCCGCGGCGGAGGCTGCAGCGGGTGAGAGTGGCGAGCGCGCCGCGGCGGCGGAGGCGCGCGCTGCTGCGGCGGGTGGCGAGGCAGGCGCTGCGGCTAGCGCGGCAGAGGTGGCACAATCGCAGCTGGCGGCAGCGGAGGCGGCAGTGGCGGCAGCAGAGGCGGAGCGCGACACCGTGCGCAAGGACGCTGCCACCAAACTCGCGGCAGTGAAGAAGGCGGCACAGGAGCTGCAACGTGATCGTGACGAATGCCGCGCCGCCGCCGCGGCGGCAACGGCACGGGCGGCAGAGGCAGAGCGCGGCGCTGTGACCGCCACCGCCACTGCAGCGGCGCTTCAAGAGGAGCTGGCGGCGGCACGGGAGGCTAGCGAGGCGGCAGATGCCGCGTGCGCCGAGCAGCGCAGTGCGACGCAGGCGCTGGAGGCACGGGTGACGCACCTTAGTGCCGAGGCGGCGGCGCTTGCGGCACGGTGTGAAGTGGCAGAGGCGGCGGCTGCTGCCGCGGCGGCGGAGGCTACGGCGGCGCGGGCGGGCGAGGAGTCTGCCAACGCGGCGCGCGATGCCGCTGTTGCCAACGCCGCTGAGCTGGCGGACACGGTGGCGGCGTCGCGTGCCGAAGCGGCGGCAGCAGCGTCCCGTGTGGCCGCTCTGGAGGCAGACATGGCCGCTGGCGGCGAGGCGCTGGCGTCTGCACGGTCTGCCGCCGCCGCCGCGCGGAGCGACGGGGCGGAGGCAGCGGCAGCGGCCGCGGCGACGCTGGAGGCAGCACGCAGTGACGCGACGCGCGCACGAGCTGCGGCGGCGAGCGCAGAGGCGCGGGTGAGTGAGGCGCGGGCAGCGGTGGCGGCGGGGGAGGAGACCGCGTCCATGCTGCGCAGCGAGGTGGCGGCTGCCACTGCGCGCGCGGAGGCGGCAGAGCGCAAGGCGGTATTTGCACACGCCGCCGCGGTGGAGGCGGCGGACGCGGCGGCGGCGGCAGCGCTGGCAGAGGCGCGTGCCACGGCGGCGCGGCGGGAAGAGGAGGCGGCGGCGGCGGAGTCGCACGTGGCGGCCATGACAGAGCAGGTGGCGCGCGCGGCGGCGGAGGCGCGGGAGCTGCGCGCGCGTGACGCGGCGTGGACGTCGCAGACGGCGGCACTGGAGGCGGCGCTGGCAGATGCACGCGGCGACGCGGCAGCGGCGCGGGCGGCGCAGGCGGCGGCTGTGACAGCGGCGCACGGCAAGGACGCCACCATTGCGACGCTGACGGGCAAGGTAGCGACGCTGGAAGACACGATGGGCGCGGTGGTGGCGGCGTCCAGCGAGGCGGGCGACGCCACCGTGGCGCTGCAGCACGACCTGAGTGCCGCGCGCGGCGAGGTAGAGGCCCTGCGCGCGGCGCTGGCGGCGAAGGACGCGGAGGTGAGCGAGGCAGCGGAGTCCGCGGCGGCGGCGGTGGCGGCGCGCGCGCGCACCACCGCCAAGGCGCGCGAGAAGCTGCGCAGCCTGGCGGAGGCGCACGCGGCAGAGGTGAGCGTGGTGAAGGAGGAGCTGAGCGGCCGCATTGGCGCGCTAGAGGAGGAGCGCGACAGCTTGCAGCGGCGGGTGGCGGCGGCGGATGCGGCGGCGGCGGCCGCCACAGCAGCTGCCGCGTCTGCCGTCACCAAGCGCGTGGCGGGGCTGGAGGCGGCGCTGGAAGAGGAGCGGGCGGCGGGGAAGGACGCGGCGCGTGCGCTGGGCAAGCAGGTGGCGGCGGTGCGGCGGGAGGCGGACGACGCGCTGCGGCTGCTGGGGGAGCGCGAGACGGAGTTCCGCACGCTGAAGGCCACTACCGCGTCACAGCTGGCGGTGGTGGCGGCGGAGCGCGACAGCATGGCGCGGCGCATTGGCGCGCTGCAGGGCGCACTGGAGGCGGAGCGTGGGCGGGTGGCGGCGGCGGAGGGCGCCGCCAGCAAGGCCGCCCACGCCGCCATCGCCGCCAAGCTGGCGCAGCTGGAGGAGCTGCGCGACACGGACAAGAGCATCATTGCCGAGATCCGGCGCACCGCGGAGGCGGAGGTGGTGGGCTTGAAGGCGGCGCTGGCAGCGGAGGCTGTGCGCGCGGACGAGGCGGCGGGTGCAGCGACGGTGGCGGTGGCGGCGCGCACCGCCCTGCAAGCCACCGTGGCTGGCCTGCGCGGCCAGCTGCGCGACGCGCACAGCCAGGTGGAGGCGGGCAAGGTGCAGCTGGCGCAGATGATGGCGCAGCTGGCGAAGGGGAAGGCGTCGTGACCCCCTTATTAATGAATGACCACCATAATGAACTGACTTGAAGTGGCGTGACCCGCCGCAGTGGCGCAGCGCGCAACGGCGGCAGCACAGCGCGCATGGGCGGGGCAGCGCGGGGCCAGGCAAGTCAGGCACGTGTACAAACGCGGGCGACACCTGTAGGGTGGCAATACTCCCGTAGGCAAGGGGCGGGCGGCTGGCGCGCAATTAAACACACAAACGCTGCGCGCCTAATCCTCCTCCTCCTCCTCCTCCTCCTCGTCCTCATCCGCCTCTGCCAGCCAGGTGGCGAAGCGCTTCACCTCCGCCGCCAGCTCGGGCGCCACGTCCTTGGTGGACGCAAACGCGATGATGGCGTCCTCCTCCAGCACGTCCACGTCGTACAGGATCTTGAGGAGGGCGGCGGTGTGCTTGGCCAGCGTGTCGCGCTGCGCCAGGATGATCACCTGCAGCGCCTTCAGCAGCTCCGCCTGCGACGCGGCGGCGGGCGGCGCGTCCTTGCCAAACAGGAGCGTCTTGAGGACGGTGGCGGTGCGCGGCGCCTTGAGCGCCGCCACAGTGTTGGTGGTGGCGGCGGCGCGCAGGAAGAGGGCGCCGCGCTCGGTGGCGGCGCGGCCGCCAAACGTCTGCTGGCGGCGCACCTCTGACACGAGCTCGTCCACGGAGGCGGGCGCGGGGGTGGTGCGCGCCAGCATGTCTGCCAGCACGCCACCCGGCGCCGCGCCGTCATCCTCGTCCTCGTCCGCCGCAGCGGCGGCAGCGGTGGCGGCCGCCGGCGCGTCCTTCTTGGACGACGACGACGAGGTGGAGCGCGCGGCGGGGCCAGCGGGCGCTGCGCCCGTGCCCTCATCCTCGGAGGAGTCGCCGGCAGCAGCGCCAGACGAGCCAGCGCCGCCAGCCGCTGCCGCGCCGCCACCCTTGTCGCTCTTCTCCTTCTTCTCCTTCTTTTCCTTCTTCTCCTTCTTGTCGCCCTTCGCCTTGCGCGCCTTCTCCTCCTCCGCGCGCTCCTTGCCCGCCATCGCGCTGGCGGACGCCGCCTCCTTCAGGATGAACACGCACAGCTTGTGGCTCATGTCCACCGGCTCCCGCGCGCCGCACGCGGAGCACTTGTGGTAGATGATGCCGTCCTTCTTCACCACCAGCGCCGTCTCGGGCAGGTGGCAGTTGGGGCACAGCACAAACTTGTCGATGAACACGTTCATGAGGCGCTGCAGGTCGGCGGACGTGTGCACGCCGTTCACCGTCGCGCGGCCCGTGTCCTCCTCCCACCGGCTCTGCGCGCCCAGCTCCGTGCCAAAGAACTTGGTGGGCAGCGACGCCGGCCGGTTGATGGCCTCCGCAATGTCCGCCAGGTTCATGATCAGCGTCTTGATGCCGTTGCCGCGGCCCTCCGTCTTGGCCGCCAGCTTCGGCATCTTGTAGCGGTACGACGGGTCGTCGTTCACCGTCGTCCCCGTGATGTTCATCATGGCCGCCATGGTGGACGTGGCGAGGAGTGAAAGAGGAGGGTGGGTGGTGGACGGGGGAACCTAACTAAGGGTCAAATAATCACCAGGGCCGTCTCAGAGCACGCCGCACGTGGCGCGGTTACAGCGACCTATTGCTCGAGAGGCGGCAGCGCGGGCGGCGGGGGGTGGCGGGGGCGCGGCGTAGTGAGGCATATGAGAGCACGCAGGGCGGCAGAGGCGCGGGGTGGACATGCGGTTGCAGCTGGTGTGGGCGGGCGGCGGGACGACGGCGCTGGTCGCCGTTGCTTTCGATCGGGTGGGTGGGCGGGGCTGTATGAGACGTCAGGGGACCTGCGCAGGTGGACGTGGATGATGGTGGACGTGGATGAGGAAGGGTGGAAGGGAGGAAGGGTGGTGGTGGGAGTGCAGCCGCGCCGCATCTCGCCTCCTCCACACAGAAGGTCACACCCCCGCCGCCGCGGACATGCAACACCAACAACCAAACCCGCAATCACAACAACGACAGCGGCTGTCGCGTTCCTCCCTCCCCCTCCCCCCTCCTCTCTCTCTACTCACTCACTAGGGCT
>ERZ778022.3618-NODE-3618-length-14317-cov-3.984504_pt1 | contig 14317 bp, 14 predicted proteins | sample MGYA00375752_ERZ778022 | MGnify/ENA primary metagenome ERZ778022 (study PRJEB29350, sample SAMN05389826) | bioreactor metagenome | isolation source: Thiocyanate bioreactor | place: South Africa: University of Cape Town | collected 2014-04-04 ... | reverse complement strand
CAGCAGCCTTCCAAGCTGAATACGAGGGTTCGATTCCCTTCACCCGCTCCAGCCGCTCCATGAACATCTGTTGTAGGTCATGACGGGTCCCACCGGCCGACCTTCAGAGGGCCGAAGGTGGGCGGCGAAGCGGTTCCATCGATAACCGTCGAACTCAACCGGGATTTTCGCCGATCCGGCCACCGCGTCGAAGACCTGACCCTGTTCCGCTACATGTTCATGCCCAGGGACCTGCTCGATGCGGAAAGCAGGAATGCCGACTACTCAGCTTGCCACGACATTGCGGTCCAGCCCGATCAGGGCGACCAGCAGCTGCGCCTCCGTATCGGATTCGAGTCCGAGCAGAACCAGTGCATCCTCGCCAAGATGGGCCCCCGAGATCGCATGCTGTGGGAATCGATCATCGCCGATTTCGACGAGGCGCTGGCAGTGGCCGCGCCCTCGCCAGATGCCGACCACATCCGTGCCCGCAACCAACGACTGAGCCGCTGAGCGCGAGAAGCGGTTGCCGTAGGTGCACCATTCGCGCATGGAAGAACCTATGGTGAGCGATCGCCTGTGGCCGGCCAGCGATATCGATGGCGTCGTCCCTGAACGGACACATCGCTCTGCCTCAGCTCGTGAGTTGACTTAAACATCAGACATATGATGTATCGCTACGTGCTGGGAGGGATATCGGATGGGCGAGCGGGTCTTGGTGACCGGGGCGTTTGGGCTGCTGGGGCGGCGAGCGGTCGGCGCACTCATGGATGCCGGTTACGAGGTGCACGCCGTCGATAGAGTTGCAGCACCCGACGGTCTGGATTGCACCCGAGTCGATGTCGTCGATCTCGCTACCTGGGAGGGTCTCGAGACGGCGCTCGCCGATTGTGATTTCCTCGTGCACATCGCCGCAGTGACCAATGTCGCCGCAGTGCCGCCGCGGGAGCTTTTCGACGCCAACGTTACGCTGACGTCGCGTGTGCTGCACGCCGCGGGGGCGGCTCGCGTGCGCAAGATCATCTACGCTTCAAGCCAGTCGGCTTTGGGGTTCTCGCGGGCGCCACTAAAGCTGGTTCCGGACTACCTCCCGGTCGATGAACGACACACGTTCTATCCTACTGAAACGTATGGACTTTCGAAACTAGTGGGCGAGCTTGTCTGCGCGGTGGTCGAGGCCAGCTACGGCGTTCCGACACTGTCGTTGCGCTTCCCCGTGATCTGGGCACCCGAATCCGCCGCGGCCCATGTCGCCCTGCGGTTGGAAAATCCGGCCCAGGCGCCCAAGAGCTTCTGGTCGTATGTTGATGTGCGCGATGCCGCGCGGGCGGTGGTGCTGGGTCTGCAGCGCGAGACCGAGCCGCGCGCGGTGCTCAACATCTCGGCCCGCTGGTCGTTCTGCCAGGGCGACATCCACGCTGCCGCCGAAGCTGCATACGGGCCGCTGCCACAGGCCATGGCGCCGACGCCGGACGCACCGCTTTGCGGAGTCGATCGGGCCGCTGAGAAGCTCGGTTTCAAGGCGCGATATCGGTGGTCGCCGGAGCGCATCGAAGACATGGGTGAATAAATGTCAAGCGCGTCTGGAAACGTTGACTCAGAAACATCATACGTCGTATGGTCTGACTATCAGATCATGAGCGCGATGATCGAGGTCGGGGAGGGCGGTGGATGGACTTTGTGAAAGCCGATGGACGCGATCGCCGTGAGGCGGTGCTGGACCAGCTGCTGAGCTTCATCGCTCGACAGAAGGACGTTGCCGGCATGCGGCTGCCGCCCGAGGGTGAGCTTGCCGAGATGTTCGACGTCAGCCGCACCGTGATCCGCGAGGCGATGCGCTCGCTGCAGGCAACAGGTGTGGTTCGTATCGAGCAGGGACGGGGGACATTCGTTTCCGAGCATCCATTCTCGCAACCATTCAGCGTCTGGGCCTCGCTCAATGCGCATCGTGTGACCGAGCTTTTCGAGATGCGCGTCATTCTTGAGGGCGAGTCTGCCAGCCGGGCCGCGGCCCAGGCGAGCAAGCCAGAGCTGCCTGCGCTGGAAGCGACGCTGGAGAGCTGTTTTGCGCAGGCGGAAGCCGGCGACTGGTCAGGCACGATGGCTTCTGATCGCGAATTTCATCGGTTGGTGACGCGGATGGCGGGGCTCCCGATGCTCGAGGAGTTGCTCGAGGTGACCGTGCCCTCCTGGATGCAGATCACCGCCAAGTTTGGCGATGAATCCAATCGTGAGACCCGCATCCGCTTCGTGATCCGCGAGCACCGCGCTGTCTACGACGCGATCTGCCAGGGCGATCCGGTGGAAGCTCGCAATGCCATGCAGCGCCATCTGCACAACGCGCTGCAGCGCAGACTGAAACATGACCGGGCGGTGCTGCGCTCGGCCCCGGTCGAGGCCGGCAAGATGGGTGACAGGACTCGCAGCACACCGAAAGCAAAGTGAGGAGGAAAGATGCGTTCTACTATACGAAACTGGGGTGTGGGTGCCCTGGCATTGTCCGTGCTGTTGTCGGGCACTGCTATCGCCCAGGACCAGACAGTGGTCTTCTGGAACAACTGGGATGGCTCCCGGGCCGAGCAGCTGCGCACGGTGCTTGATGCCTTCGAGGCGCAGCATCCAGGTATCAAGGTCGAGAATGTCACGCTGACGAGCTCGACCACGGCGCAGCGCATGCTGGCCGCCGTCGCCTCGGGCGAAGTCCCTGATCTCTATATGACTGCGAGCAACGACGTTTCGCAGTGGGCCGGCCTCGGGGCCCTTGCGCCGATCGATCTCGATGGCCTGTTCTACACGAGCAGCATTGAGGGGTCGCGCTATGACGGGAAGCTTATCCAGCTTCCGTTCAAGATCCCGACCTCGCTCGCCATCTGGTACAATCGCTCGCTGTTCGAAGAAGCGGGACTCGATCCCGACAATCCTCCGAAGACCTGGAAGGAACTGGAAGCGGCCGCACTTGCGCTGACGAAGCGCGATGGCGACGTGATCACGCAGCATGGCCTCAACATCTGCATCAACTGCACCACCGCTGCCGAGAACGCATTCAACGAATGGCTGTCGCGCAATGGCGGAGCGCTGCTGACCGCTGACGGCAAGGACGTTGCGTTCGATACGCCGGAGGGCGTCCAGACCCTGCAGTGGATGGTGGATTTCTCCAACAACACGTCCGGCAGCTGGAGCAACGCGGTCGAGCAGTACGGCGGCACTTTCTCCGAAGTTCGGCCGAGCTTTTACACGGGCAAGGTTGCCATGCTGATGGACGGCCCGTTCCTCTACAACATCATGCGTGCCGAGGCCCCGGAGGCCGCCGAAAATGTCGGGGTGTTCGTCGCTCCGATCAACGGCGACAATCCCGAAGCCAAGCAGCGCTATGTCGGCTACGGCGTACCCGGCTACGGCATTCCGACCGGAGCGAAGAACCCCGATGGCGCGTGGGAGTTGCTGAAGTTCATCTCCGCGGAGATGGATGGGGCCTGCACCTTCTTCCAGATGCAGGGACGGCCCGACTCGCCGCTGCGCGATTGCAAGACGGACGTTCCCGAGCGCCTCGTCGCCCCTCTCAACGAGAATATCAATCTCGTCGAGGCTGCCGTGTCACCACCGGGCTTCCCGGAAGTGCACAAGCGTATCCAGGAGATGCAGGAATCCGCACTCCTCGGCAACGAGACGCCGGAAGATGCGATCGCCAGCGCTGCTGCTGATATCCGGGCAATGCTGCAGAGCCGGTAGGCGGCTCAGGCTTACGGGTGCCGGTTTGTGCCGGCACCAGCCACAACAACCAATTCCATTGTGACTTCAGGCAATGCCCTGCGGCAGTCGCCTTTCCGTGCCTTGAGCGAAAGCCTCGACGAATGACCAATCCTGCGACAGGGCCCGCGCCGGCTACGCCGCCCGCGCGAAAGAAACGCCTCAAATCGGAAACCCGCGAAGCGATCTGGGGATACATTTTCATCTCGCCCTGGATCATCGGATTCCTCATGTTTTCCGCCGGGCCGATCGTCGCGACATTCTATCTGAGCCTGACGAGCTACAATGTCGTTCAGTCGCCGGTCTGGGTGGGGCTCGACAACTACATCAGGTTGTTTACGAGCGACCCGGCCTTCCAGAAGTCGTTGGGTGTCACCCTCGAATACACCCTGGTGCGCGTGCCCCTCGTGATCGCCGTCGGCATCGGCCTGGCCATTCTCGTCAACAAGCCGAGCCGGGTGATGAACGTGTTCAGGCTCATCTTCTATTTTCCAGCCATCATCCCGCTCGTTGCTGCGTCGATCGTGTGGCTGTGGATGCTCAGCCCGCAGTTCGGCTTCATCAATCCATTCTTCCGCGACAGCTTCGGCATCGTGCTGCCGAACTGGCTCAAGAACCAGAGTTGGGCGCTCTACGCGGTGATCCTGCTGGGCATCTGGCAAGTCGGTCAGACCATGATGATCTTCCTCGCGGGCCTGCAGGAGATTCCTCTGGAGCTCTACGAGGCGGCGGATATCGACGGGGCCAGTACCTGGCGCAAGTTCCGTTCCATTACTCTGCCGATGCTGACGCCGACGATCTACTTCAACTGCATCATCATCTTCATCAGCTCGTTTCAGGTCTTTGCGGCGGTGTTCGTCTTGACCAACGGCGGGCCCGCCAATCGCACCATGGTCTACGTGATGTATCTGTACAGGCGCGGCATCGAGTTTCTGCAGATGGGATACGCCTCGGCCATGGCGATCATCCTCGTGCTGATTGTTCTCGCGCTCACCATCCTGATCATGACCACCTCCAACAAGTGGGTGAACTATGACCGCACTTGAAGTGCCGCTCGTGGAGCGCCGCAAGCCATTCGTCCTTTCCCAATGGCTGCGAGAGAACCTGCGCTACATCGTTCTGTTTGGCCTTGCGGCACTCTGGCTTCTGCCTGTCGTGCTGATGGTGTCGACGTCTCTCAAGACGCAGAGCCAGACGCTGGACCCCACCCATCTGCTGCCGAACCCGATCGCATGGGAGAACTACCATGCGGTGCTGTTCGAGCTGTTCCCGTTTGGGCGCTACCTGCTGAACAGCGTCATTGTCTCCGCGCTGGCGGTGACGGGGGATGTGCTTTCCTGCGCGTTCATTGCCTACGGCTTTGCGCGCCTACGGTTCCCAGGCCGGAACGTCCTTTTCGTCCTGATGATCTCGACGATGATGTTCCCGTTTGCAGTCCGCATGATCCCGCTGTTCCTCATCTTCAAGGAATTGGGCTGGATGAATACCTTCCTCCCGCTCGTCGTGCCGTCGTTCTTCGGTGCCCACGCGTTCTTCATTTTCCTGCTGCACGAGTTCTTCAAAGGTATTCCCGGTTCGCTCATCGAGTCCGCTCGTATCGACGGCGCCAACGAACTCCAGATCTGGTGGCGCGTCGTGCTGCCCCTTTCGAAGCCCGCGCTGGCGGTCGTGGCAATTCTATCGTTCGAGCAGAGTTGGAACGACTTCCTGCCGCCCCTTCTCTTTCTCAACGATACTCGTCTCTACACGCTGCCGCTGGGCCTGTTCACCATGGCCGGCAACGACGACGTGGCCAGCAGTTGGCACCTGGTGATGGCCGCGGCGACCACGATGGTCCTGCCGGTGCTGATCATCTTCACCTTTGCCCAGAAGTACTTCGTCAAGGGCATCACCATGTCGGGCATCAAATGATGGCCGTGCGCAAGATTACCAGAATTCGAAAGGCAGCCTGATGGCGTCAGTCAACGTCAGTTCCGCCGTGAAGCGCTTTGGCTCGGTCGAGGTGTTGCGCTCCGTCTCGGTAGACATCGCCGACGGTGAGTTTGTTGTTCTCGTCGGCCCTTCCGGCTGCGGCAAGACCACACTCCTTCGCATGGTCGCAGGGCTCGAAAGCGTCACTGCCGGCTCGATTTCCATCGGCGACACCGATGTCACAGATCTCGCGCCCAAGGACCGCGACATCGCGATGGTGTTCCAGAACTATGCGCTCTATCCGCATATGACGGTCTCCGAGAACATCGCCTTCTCGATGTCCGTCCGGGGGGTGAGCAGGAGCGAGGCCAAGGAGAAGATCGACCGAGCGGCGAAAATCCTCGGTCTCGAACAATACCTCGATCGGCGACCGCGAGAACTTTCCGGCGGCCAGCGTCAGCGCGTCGCCATGGGACGTGCAATCGTGCGTGACCCCAAGGTGTTCCTTTTCGACGAACCGCTTTCAAATCTCGATGCGAAGCTGCGCGGTCAAATGCGTGCCGAGATCAAGTCGCTGATGCGAAAGCTGAACGCCACGACCGTCTATGTCACGCACGATCAGATCGAAGCCATGACAATGGCTGATCGTATCGTGGTGATGCGCAACGGCATCGTTGAACAGATAGGCACGCCGCTCGAGGTCTACGACACCCCGCAAAGCCTTTTCGTTGCGGGGTTCATCGGCTCGCCGACCATGAATTTCGTAAGCGGGCGATTGGATGGGAACAATCTCGTACTTCCCGATGGCGGTTTGATCCCGCTTGGCGAGCGCGTCCAGGGACGCGTCGGCGACGTGGTGCTGGGCGTTCGCCCCGATGCCGTCCGTCTCGCCGAAGTCGGTGTTGAATTCGCCGTCAGGGAGATCGAGCCCACCGGTTCTGAAACGCTGCTTCTGCTGGAGCGCGGTGACATCGAGGTCACCGTGATCCAGCGCGAACGCACCGCGCTCGCTGTCGGCGCGCGCGTGTCGGTGCAGTTCGATGCCAGGGCGGCACATCTATTTGATCCGGTGACAGGGAGTCGGCTGGGCTGATGCAGACCCGCCCACCGTCACCTCCAGAACAGCACGAATAGAACAGCAGGGATTCTCTCAGATGAAGTTCGAACGCACGCTCGATGTGCACTCCGCGCCTGACGTACTCGTCGTCGGTGCCGGCTGCGCTGGAACGATCGCCGCCATTGCGGCGGCCAGGAGGGGAGCGTCGGTAACGCTCGTTGAGCGCTTCGGCTTCGCCGGCGGCTACATCACCGGCGTGATCGGTGCGTCGCTCGATGGCTTCGTCGATCTGCGCAGTGGCCTGCCCGTTGTGGGTGGCGTCGTCCGCGAATTCGCCGAGAACGCGATCGGCGCCACCAGGGATCTCTACACGCAGTCCTATAGCCCTAGCGGCGAACTGCGCGAGATGAAGGAGAATCCTACCCGCCGCACCATCCGTTTCGACATTGAAGGCTTCAAGCTCCAGGCCGATCGGCTGCTCAGGCAGGCAGGTGTCAGGGTAATGTACTATACCAGTGTTGTCGACGTCATGGCACACGACGGGCATGTCGACGGCGTCGTTGTGGCCAACAAGGCCGGGCTGTCCGTCATCAAGCCCAAGACCATTGTCGATGCCAGTGGCGATGCCGACGTCGCTGCCTGGGCCGGCGCAGATTTCGAGTTCAGCGAACACAACCAGCCGATGAGCCTTCATTTTCGCGTCGGTGGCGTCAACATCGACGCCAGGACGCGTGACCAATGCAGTGCCGTGCTGATGGAGGCGCACACAAAAGGCGATCTCGGGCTCTACGGCGGGCCATGGATAGGCCGCATCTCCGATACTGAAGTCTACTTCAACGCGTGCCGCTCGCCTGGCCGTGGTACCGTGCCTGACGACTTGACCCGCGCGGAGATTCAGGGACGCGAGGACGCCAGACTAATGTTCGACCTGTTCAAGGCGCGTGTCTCGGGTTTCGAGAACAGCTTCCTGTCGAGCAGCGGCCCATTTGTCGGTGTGCGCGAGTCGCGTCGCATTGCCGGCGACAGCATGCTCACGGGCGAGGACGTACGCGCGGAGGTCGAGAAGGATGATGTCGTGGCGCTGGGCGCCTGGTGGATGGATCAGCATCCGGTGGACAAGGCCGGCTACCACATGCACGAACTCGTCCGCCCCTACGATATCGCCTACGGCACGCTGGTGCCGCGTAAGCTCTCCAACGTGTGGGTGGCCGGTCGCTGCCATTCGGCCGACAGCCTCGCTCTCGCTTCGAGTCGCGTGACGGTCACGGCAATGGGAATGGGCGAGGCGGCTGGGACCGCCGCAGCCATGGCCAGTGCTCTCAATACAGACTCGCGTGGGATCGGCATCCGCAATTTGCAATCGGAGTTGCTGGCGGCTGGCGCCATCATCTGCGAGGAGGCCGACCGCATCCGCGCTATCGGTGATGCAGTGGTCGAAAAGCCCATCTCGATGGTGCGCTGAACCCTATTCCGGGAGAGTTATCATGCTGCGCAGCTGGCGTTGGTTTGGTCCGAGCGACCCCGTCACACTCGAACATGCGAAACAGGCGGGTGCCTTCGGTATCGTGTCGTCGCTCCACCACATTCCCGACGGGGACGTGTGGACGAAGGACGAGGTCGGAAGGCACGATGCCCTGATCCGAGCCGCCGGCCTCACCTGGTCGGTGGTCGAGAGCGTCCCCGTTTCCAATGACATCAAGGTGCGCGGACCGAAATGGGCGGAGCACATAGCCAACTATCACGACTCGATCCGGGCCGTGGCCTCGGCAGGGATCCGAACTATCTGCTACAACTTCATTCCGCTCGTCGATTGGGTCCGCACCGAGATGCGGCACCCGCTGCGCAGCGGGCTCGCCCTGCGGTTCGACATGGTCGAATTCGCAGCTTGCGACGTGTTCATACTGCGCCGCTCCAATGCTGCCGACAGCTACAGCGCTGACTTGATGGCTCGCGCCGAGGCGCGCTTTGCCAGTATGTCGCAGGAGCGCCGTGACGAACTCGAGGCAACCGTTCTTGCGCCACTGCCAGGCGGAACGGTCGCGTATAGCAGAGAGGCGTTCGCCAGCACCCTCGGGCTCTATCAGGGAATTTCGGAGGACGACTATCGCGCCAATCTGGTCGAGTTCCTGCGCTCCGTCGTCCCGGTAGCCGAGGAGAACGGCATTCGCATGGTCCTCCACCCGGATGACCCCCCGATCAATCTGTTCGGACTCCCGCGCATCGCCGGCACGGCGAAGCAATTGCGTGCCATATTCGATGCGGTTCCATCTGCCGGCAACGGGCTCACCTTCTGCGTCGGATCGCTCGGTGTGCGCGAGGAGAACGACCTTGCTGCAATGGTCGAAGAGTTCGGGCCACGCATCGGATTTGCGCACCTGCGCAATGTGCAGCGGGAGCCCGACCTGTCGTTCTATGAAGCTGAGCATGTCGGAGGGAGTTCCGACATGGCCAGCGTCGTGCACGGGCTTCTGACCGAAGAACGTCGACGCAAGGCGGCAGCGGAGCCCCACTGGGAAATTCCGATGCGCCCGGACCACGGGCATCTGATGCTGGACGACATCAGCAAGATTGGCAGCAAGCCTGGATATTCGGCCATTGGTCGTCTCAAGGGCATGGCAGAGCTGAATGGACTTATCGCGGCCTTCGAGTGGCAACATAGGCGCGAGGCCCGCTGACCATGAAGGCGCCGCGGTTGCTCTGCGTGGGCGCGCTGACGATGGACAAAGTCTATCGCCTGCCGCGCCTCCCGGCTGAAAGCGGTAAGTATCTTGCGACATCGGCCGCCGAGGTCACTGCCGGCATGGCAGCGAGCGCTGCCATCGCGGCGGCGCGGCTCGGCGGCGAAGTCGAATTGTGGGCATCCCTCGGTGATGATGCAGCTGGCGACCGGCTTCTCAATGGCATGAACAGCCAGCGCGTGGGCTGCCGTTTCGTTCGGCGCGTTCCTGGCGCGGCCTCGCCGAGCGCGACCATCGTTGTCGATGATGCTGGCGAGCGCATGGTCATCGCGCACTATGCGCCCGAGATTGTCGCAGCGCCGTCCTCTCTTCCGGATCTCGCGAGCGGCAATTTCGGTGCGGTACTCGCCGATGCCCGCTGGGTAGCGGCCTCTGACCTCGCGCTGAACTGGGCAAGAGGGCAGGGCCTTCCCGCCATCCTCGATGCCGATGTTGCGGCGCTTGCGGACCTTCAACAATTGCTGCCGCTCGCTACCCATGTGGTCGCTTCGGCTGCCGGTGCAGCAATCGCAACCCGGCAGACTGACCCGATGGTCGCCCTGTCGACGCTCGCGGCGTTGTCTCGAGGCTTTTCCGCCGTAACACTTGGGGCTGAGGGCTGTATCTGGACCGAGGGAGCGGGCGCGCCCATCGTGCATGCTGCTGCACCCCGTGTTTCAGTGGTCGACTCGAACGCAGCGGGCGACGTCTTTCATGGCGCCTTCGCCTTGGCATTGGCCGAGAGCATGCCGCACACTGATGCCATCCGATTTGCCTCGGCCGCCGCCGCTCTCAAATGCACTCGATTGGGCAGCGCCATCGGCGCGCCCAGCCGCACCGAGCTCAGCGCGTTCATGGCGCAGCAGGCGCACCTGAACGGATGACGTGCCTGCCTGGCTCGTGAGCAAAGATCATGACTAACGGAGATCATAGATGACAAATTCGGTGCCTGATGCAGGGGCCGCTGCCGGCAGATCAGCGCGGCTGCGTGTGGGCATGATTGGGGTGGGAGGCGTGGCGGCGAACTACCGTGCCGTCTACTCGGAGTACCCGCGCTCGACTCTCGCCGCAGTATTCGACATCGACACCGAACTTGCCGCCGGAGTTGCCACGGAGCTGGGCGCAGAGGCGATATCTTCCGCCGAGGCATTGATTGCGGCTGACCTTGATGCCATCGTAATCAACACACCGAACTTTCTCCATTTTGCGCAGACCGCTGCCGCTCTGAAGGCGGGCAAGCACGTGCTGCTGCAGAAGCCGATGACGGTCACCGCTGCCGATGCCCTCGAGCTGACTCGGATTGCTGAAGAGTCTGGCAGCCGCCTTGGCATGTATATGAACAGCCTCGACAATCCACTGATGCGCGATTTTCGCCGCATGGCTGCAACGGGCTTCTTTGGACGCATCGGCGCCATCAACGCAAAGCTCGCCAATGGCCGCGGCATGAGCTTCAAGACGAATGAAGGCGCAACCTGGCGCGGTTCGCGGCAGGCCACGGGCGGCGGCAGCTTTACCATGCTTGCCACCCACTACATCAATCTCGCGCAGTGGCTGATCGATGAACCGTTCGTCGCCGCCACCGCCATGGCCAACAACCTGATGTCAGGCCATATCGAGGGCGACGACATCATGGCGAGCGTCCTGCAGTTCAGGAGCGGCGCGCTGGGCATCATCGAGTCCTCCTGGTGCGTAAGGGGTGAACAGATGTCGATCCATGGCAGCGAAGGCAACGCGGCCTATATCGATAACTCCGTGCTCACCATTTCCGGCGCGAATACGTTCGAGGGAGAAGTGGTGAGGTACGTCACACCCGGTCAGCGCATCGTGGTCGAAGGCATCAAGCCACCGGCGATGGGCGAGTGGAAGAACCCGTTCAATCAGCATCGGCAGTTCGTCGATGCGATCCTGGATGGTACGCCGCTGCCGGTTTCGGCGATGCGCGGCCTGCAGGATATGCGCGTCGTGGAAGCGGCCTATCAAGCGGCTGAGCAAGGCCAGCGCGTTCAGATCGATGCGGTGTGGCCAGCATGACGGGCAGGTCAAAGAGAACTGCACTGGTTACCGGTGCCAGCGAGGGGATTGGGTTCGCCATCGCGGCAGCGCTGGCCCATACGGGGCACCGCGTCGTGCTCGCCGCACGGCGGCCGGATGGGCTCGAGGCGGCGCTGCGCCGGCTTATCGCGGCCGGTGTCGACGCCGACAACCTGCTGAGTGTCGAGATCGACATCGGGAACACCAGCTCCATCGATGCCGCGCTTGCGACGGTCGCGCCGTGGGCACCCGGGCTAGACATTCTCGTCAACAACGCAGGCCTCGTGATCGGACCCAAGCCTTTCGGTGCCGAAACGGAGGCTGCGGTGCGGCGCGGCCTCGAGGTCAATCTGTTTGGTGCGCTCCAGCTCATCGAGCGGCTGTTGCCCGGGATGCGCAAGAACAGTTACGGCGGGATCGTGAACATTGCTTCGACCGCCGGCATGCACGGCCCGCCGACGCTCATCCCCTATGCGGTATCGAAGGGGGCATTGATCGCGTTCAGCCGTACGCTTGCAGTGGAACTGGCCGGCGCCGGAATCACGGTCAATGCGATCTCGCCAGGGCCGGTCGCCACCGCGAACTATCGCGCCAGCAAGGGTGAGGAGGCCATCGCCAACCGCGCCCGTTCGATCCCCGACAACCGTCTCGCCCATCCCGATGATGTCGGAGCGCTGGCGGCGTTCCTCTGCTCGGAGGAGGCCGGTCATCTCACGGGTCAGAACATCGCCCTTGATGGAGGCGAGGACGCGGCTGGCCCCTATGTCGGCATGGTGATACAGCAGCGCCCCCATACGGGGCATGCCTGATATGCCCAAGGCATGCGTTTCTTGACCGACGAGCGCATTCGCATTGGTTCGGCAGCCCTCACAGCCGAGATCTCGCCACGCGGCGCCGAGCTGATGAGTCTGAGGGCTGCTGACGGTGAGGAGTACCTTTGGCAGGGCGATCCGTCGATCTGGGCGGATCGAAGTCCCATTCTGTTTCCGGTGGTAGGCAGGCTCGCCGGCGACGTGCTCCGCGTCGATGGTAGGGACTGTCCAATGCCCATCCACGGTTTCGCGCGCGCCATGAAGTTCGCCGTTGCGCAGCTTTCGGATTCATCGGCGATGTTCAGCGTCCGCGCGACCGAAGCGACACTGGCTTCATACCCTTGGGACTTCGGCCTCGACGTACACTACACGATCACCGGCGCCACCCTTGCGATCAGTCTAGCCGTCAGCAATCACAGCGACCGGCCAATGCCGTTCATGCTGGGCCTTCATCCGGGCTTCCGATGGCCCCTGAGCGCCGCTGCACCACGCGAGTCCCACTATCTCGAATTCGAGCACGACGAGTCGATCGATATGGAGATCGGCAGGAATGGATTTCGCGGAACCGAACGACGCGCGGTCGGACTTCTCAATCGGCGTCTGCCGCTGAGCGACGAGCTTTTCAACCGCGGTGCCGCCATTTTTCCTGCCCCGCTGAGCCACAGCGTGCGATTTGCCACCGCTGATCCGGCCCCATTCATCAAACTCGACTTCAGCGGCTTCGAGCACCTGGCTCTATGGACGCGTCCGGGCGCATCCTACTTGTGCATCGAGCCATGGCAAACTCTGCCCCACGCCGAACACGCCCCTCCCGATCTCGCCCACGCGCCGATGTTGCGACGTGGTGAAAGCGCCAACTACGTTGCCAGTGTAACAATCGGCTGCGATGTCTCCGTCAGAGATGCGGGGCCAAGGCTGGCGGAGTAGAGGCAAGCCGGGCCGCAGAGCCTTTCTTCACCTGCGGCACGCGTCAACGCAGCATGGCGCGAAGGTCTGAGGCGACGCTCAGCATGCCGGGAAGGTAGAGGTGAACCAGTTGCTCGGCGTTGACCTGGGTGGCGGCGACGCCGACGTTCATCGCGGCGACCGTTACGCCGCGGGCATTGTGCAGCGGCACCGCAAGCGAGCGAAGGCCGATCTCCACTTCCTGGTCGATGAGCGCGTAGCCGTCCCTGCGGATCTGATGCAGCTCGCGCACGATCGCTTCGGGGTCGGTCTTTGTGAAGATGGTCCGCTTCTCGCGCGGCGACGACGTGAGGAATTCGAGTGCCGCCGCGTCGTCGAACGAGGCCAGGATCACACGGCCCATCGACGTGCAGAATGCCGGCAGGCGGGAGCCGGCCATCAGGCTTACCGACATCACCTTTCGCTGCGCCGCACGGGCGATATAGACGATGTCGGTGCCGTCGAGGATGGAGACCGAGGAGCTTTCCCCGAGCTCATCGGAGAGCCGGTCGAGCAGCGGCTGCACCATCTGTGGAAGCGGCATGGTGGCGAGGCATGCCGTACCCAGCCGCAGGATGCGCGGCTTCAGCGTGAAGTACTTTCCATCGTAGTCGGCATAGCCGAGATAGGCCAGCGTCAGCAGGCAGCGGCGGGCGGTGGCCCGATCCAGTCCCGATGCCGCCGAGACGTCCGCAATCGACTGTCGCGGGCGCTCGCCGGTGAAGGTTTCAATCACCAGCAGACCCTTGGCGAGGCCACCCATAATGTCCCGCTCCAGGATGTTCATTGTCGCTCCATAGTGTGCGATAAGTCAACAAATGAAGCATATCGCACATTTGCCGTTGTGAAGGAAGATCGCATGCGCATACTTGCAGGCGTTGAGGGGGGGGCCTGCTGGCCGAATTCGCGTGACGGACAAGACGGTAGCGGACGTCGCGACAGCCATCGCCGGCATCGAAGACGGCATGACGATGATGGTCGGCGGATTTGGTGGCTCGGGCGCCCCGCTGGAGCTCATTCATGCGCTCGTAGACCGGTCGCGATCGACCGGATCACCGCGCAATCTGACGGTCGTGAACAACAATGCAGGCAATGGCCGCATCGGAATCGCAGCAATG
>ERZ778022.3611-NODE-3611-length-14341-cov-5.039059_pt1 | contig 14341 bp, 18 predicted proteins | sample MGYA00375752_ERZ778022 | MGnify/ENA primary metagenome ERZ778022 (study PRJEB29350, sample SAMN05389826) | bioreactor metagenome | isolation source: Thiocyanate bioreactor | place: South Africa: University of Cape Town | collected 2014-04-04 ... | reverse complement strand
CGGGGTGGCGCATGACGGAATCCGAAATTTCCTGCTCCAGCCCGCCGGCGGCCGGCCGCAGGATCGTGTAGGCGAACGCCATCCCGCCGACCCAGAAGACCACGGCCAGGATGTGCAGCGCGAGCAGGATGGGGATCATGGCTTTCCTCTATGCCGCCAGAGGGGAGCAGACCGCCGCCCGCAACGCAAGCGTCGATATGCGCGACGGTTCGCTTCTCCCGGCCGGCGGGCCTCCGCGCTTCACGGCAGTTTCCTGCCCGGCTTGCGTTTCGGATTGCGCGGACCTTCCGGCTTGCCGGCCGATTTGGCTGCATTTTTCCCGGCCCAGGACTTGGCCGGCCGCGCCTCTTCCTCGCCCGGCGCGCCCTTACCAAACGGGCGCTTCGGCTTGCCGGTCCATGCGTTGGTATCCGGCTTTGCCTTGCCGCGATGCGGCTTCTTCTCGGACCGTCGCTGCTCGCCGTCCTGCATCCCGCGCTGTCCGGCGCGGGAAAGGTCGGGCGTGCCCTGCAGCCGCGTGACGGTGATGCCGCGCTCCAGCGTGCGCTTGCCCAGCGCCTTCAGGAAGCGTTCGCCTGCCCCGGCTTCCAGTTGCACGAGGCTCTGTTCCGGCATCAGCTTGATCTGGCCGATGTCGCGCTTGGAGAGCCCGCCATTGCGGCAGATCATCGGGATCAGCCAGCGCGGCTCGGCCTGCTGGTTGCGGCCGATCGACAGGCTCACCCACACGCTGTCGCCGAACTCTTCGCGCCGGGGCCGCTCCGCCGCCGCCGCGTGCCGGTCGTCCGAGGGGCGCGGCGCGAACTGCGCGGAAGCGATCTCGATCAGCTCTTCCGGTGCCGAGCGCCCGCTGCGCGCGTTGCGCACGAAGGCCGCCGCGATGCGCTCGGCGCCATGCGCTTCGATGATCTGGCGCACCAGCGCCAGCTCATCGTCCGTCGGGTCCGCCGCGAGCGCCGGATCGGCCAGGATGCGCTCGTCGTCGCGCTGCATGACGTCTTCCGCCGACGGCGGCCGCGCCCAGTTCGCCGTCACGTTTGCCGCGCCCAGCAGGCGCTCGACGCGCCGTCTCGCCGAGGCCGGCACGATCAGGGCACTGACGCCCTTGCGCCCGGCGCGTCCGGTGCGCCCGCTCCGGTGCAGCAGCGTCTCGGGATTGGTCGGCAGGTCGGCATGGATGACGAGTTCGAGATCGGGCAGGTCGATGCCGCGCGCCGCCACGTCGGTGGCGATGCAGACGCGGGCGCGCCCGTCGCGCATCGCCTGTAGCGCATGCGTGCGCTCGTTCTGGCTGAGCTCGCCCGACATGGCCACGACCGAGAAGCCGCGATTGTTGAAACGCGCTGTCAGATGATTGACCGCCGCCCGCGTCGAGCAGAACACCAGCGCGTTCTTCGCCTCGTAATAGCGCAGCACGTTGATGATGGCGTTCTCGCGGTCGCTGCCGGCGACCGTCAGCGCGCGATATTCGATGTCGACGTGCTGCTCGCGCTCCGCTGCCGTCGACAGCCGCACCGCGTCGCGCTGGTAGCTGCGGGCGAGCGCCGCGATCGGCTTCGACACCGTGGCCGAGAACATCAGGGTCCGCCGCTGTTCGGGTGCCGAGCCGAGGATGAATTCGAGGTCCTCGCGAAAGCCGAGGTCGAGCATCTCGTCCGCCTCGTCGAGCACCACGGCGCGCAGGTCCGAAAGGTCGAGCGCGCCGCGCGTGATGTGGTCGCGCAGGCGGCCCGGCGTGCCGACCACGATGTGCGCGCCCTGTTCGAGCATGCGCCGCTCGCCGCGCATGTCCATGCCGCCGACGCAGGAGACGACGCGCGCGCCCGTCTCGGCGTACAGCCATTCCAGTTCGCGCTTCACCTGCATGGCGAGCTCTCGCGTCGGTGCGATGGCGAGCCCCAGCGGCGCGGCCGCCGGTCCGAACCGCTCCTCTCCGGCGAGCAGCGTCGGCGCCAGCGCGATGCCGAAGGCGACCGTCTTGCCGGAGCCCGTCTGCGCCGAGACCAGCGCGTCGGCGTCGGCTGGCGAGAGCCCCAGCACCGCCTCCTGGACCTGCGTCGGTTCGGTGTAGCCGCGCGCTTCGAGAGCGCGGGCGAGCGGCGCGATGACGCCGGAGAAACCAGTCATTGTTCCATGCCTTTCGGGGCGCGCCCTGCGCGCGTCGGCGGCGTCGCGGCCGCGTGTCTTGATGACGGGGCGGCTCAGGCCGCCTTCGTCTCGGCGCGCACCTGATAGTCCTTCACCGCCGCGAAGCCGATCTGCTTCCAGCGCTCGGCCTCGTAGTTCAGGCCGAACTCGTGCGGCGCGAGGAAGACGGGATCGCCGTCGAGGTCGCGGGCGATGTCGCCGCGATGGCTCTCCATGAAGCGCTCCAGCTCCGCCTTGCTGTCGGCCGAGATCCAGCGGCAGATCGAGAAGCGCGCCATCTCGAAGTCGACCGGCAGGCCGTATTCGGCGTTGAGTCGCTCCTTCAGCACGTCGAGCTGCAGCGCGCCGACGACGCCGACGATGGCCGGCGAGCCGTCCTCCGGCTGGAAGAGCTGCACCACGCCCTCCTCGGCCATCTGCTGCAGCGCTTCCTTCAGCTTCTTGGCCTTCATGGCGTCGCCGAGGCGCACGCGGCGCAGGATCTCCGGCGCGAAGTTGGGCACGCCGCGGAACAGGATGTCCTCGCCCTCGGTCAGCGTGTCGCCGATCCTCAGCGTGCCGTGGTTGGGGATGCCCACCACGTCGCCGGCATAGGCCTCGTCGGCGGTGATGCGGCTTCGCGCGAAGAAGAACTGCGGCGCCGACAGGCTCATCGGCTTGCCGGTGCGCACCAGCTTGGCCTTCATGCCGCGCTCCAGCTTGCCCGAACACACCCGCACGAAGGCGATGCGGTCGCGGTGGTTGGGGTCCATGTTGGCCTGGATCTTGAAGACGAAGCTGGTCATCTTCGGCTCGGTCGGCTTCACCTCGCGGCGGTCGGCCTCCTGCGCCCGCGGCATCGGCCCCCAGGCGCCCAGCGCCTCGATCAGATCGCGGACACCATAGTTACGGAGAGCGGATCCGAAGAACACAGGCGTCAGGTGCCCCTCACGGAAGGCCGCGAGGTCGAACGGCCGGCAGGCCTCGCGCGCGAGCTCCAGCGCCTCGATGAAGTCCGGCCGCTCGTTGTCGGGCAGCAGGCCGGCGACGCGGTTGGAGTCCGGTCCGTTGACCTTGGTCCGCTCGGCCTCCTCGTCGGAGCGGCGCACCGCGTTCTCGGCGAGGTGGTAGGTGCCGGCGAAGCTCTTGCCCTGGCCGATCGGCCAGGTGATCGGCGCGGTGTCGAGCGCCAGCTTCTGCTCGATCTCGTCGAGGATCTCGAACGTGTCGCGCGCCTCGCGGTCCATCTTGTTGACGAAGGTGACGATCGGGATGTCGCGCAGCCGGCACACCTCGAACAGCTTCAGCGTGCGCGGCTCGATGCCCTTGGCCGCGTCGATCACCATCACGGCGAAGTCGACGGCCGACAGCGTCCTGTAGGTGTCGTCGGCGAAGTCCTCGTGGCCGGGCGTGTCGAGCAGGTTGAAGACGTTGTCGCCGTACTCGAAGTTCATCACCGATGTGACGACCGAGATGCCGCGCTCGCGCTCGATCTTCATCCAGTCCGAGCGCGTCTGGATCCTGTCCTTCTTGGCCTTCACCTCGCCGGCGAGCTGGATCGCGCCGCCGAACAAAAGCAGCTTCTCCGTCAGCGTGGTCTTGCCCGCGTCCGGATGCGCGATGATGGCGAAGGTGCGTCGGCGCGCCACCGCCTGTTCGATTGTCTCGGCCATGTCGGGGGTATGTCAGGGGTTCCGTTCGATCGCGGCTATATAGTCATCGTCGCGCCGGGTGTCGAACGGAAATGCCTGCGCCGTCCCTCAGTCCGCACCGCCCCCGTAGGCGCCCTTGTATTCGTAGTGCCACGGCTCGCGCGGCTTGGCGAGCGGCCCGGCGAACGGCATGCCGGAGGCTTTCACCGCCTTCGCGAGCTTCTCCGTCCAGCCGGCCTCGTCCCAGTCGTCGTCAATGGCGCCCGTGTCGGCGCCGGCGACGATGTCGCCGTCCTTCATCACCTGGAAGTCGAAGGCGCGCGCGCGCCCGGCCGTGCGGCGACAGCCCCGGCGCGGCGAGCGCCACCGGCCGGCCCGGCTGCCAGCCGGAGAGGAACGCGCTGGCCTGCCGGGTGCCGGCCTTCGGATGCGCCTCGCGCCATGCCGCGAAGGCGGCTTCGAGCTCGCGCGCCCCGGCCGCCACCGAGGCGTTGCGGTTCCATTTCGCGATCTGCTCGTCGAGGCTGCGCACCTGCGTGTTGACGCGCAGCGAATAGCCGGGGTTCTGCGCCTCGAAGGCGGCGATCACCGCGTCCACCGCCTCGAACGCCATCCGGCTGGCGTCGGAGGCGAGGTAGGTGTCGATCTCCGCGTCGGTCCAGCTCCACCGCGCCTCCAGCGAGCGCGCCGAGCGCAGGTAGCTGCGCAGCGCGAGCAGCCGCCGGTCCGCCCCGCTCATCCGCTCCAGCGCCGCATCGACCACGTCCGGCAGTTCCACACGCAACTGCGCGACGGGGTCGGCGGCCGTTTGCGTCGTCGGCACGGCCTTCGCCGCCTTCTCCGCCGCCATGGCCGGAGCGCCGGCCAAAAGCAGCGCGGCGAGCAGCGCGTGCCAGCATGCAAGGCAGCTGCCTTCCGGCCTGCCGTCTCCCGTATCCGTCGTCCTCACCCTTGCAAAGATGCGACTCTGGTACAGCAGGGCAAGCCCTGGCTGGCTTCAGCAGGCCTATCGGCCCAGCCTTCCCGCCAGTTCCTCCAGCCGGTCGAGGCTTTCGTTGGCGCCCCATTCCATGTCGGTGGCGGCCATGCCGTCGCGCGCCTCCACGGAGGGGAAGCGGGAGATCGCCGTGTAGCGGGTGCGCCCGCCGGCATCCTCTAGGATGTAGGTTTCCACCGCGTCGACGCCATCGAACATGTTCTCCATGCCGAAGGTCCAGACCAGCCGCTCGGGCGCCACCAGCTCGCGGAACTCGCCGCGGAAGATGAACTCCCGGCCCTCCCTGTCGCGCTGGATCACCCGCCACTTGCCGCCGGGGCGCGGGTCGAAGGCGGTGATCTCGTTCGTGTAGCTGCGCGGCCCCCACCAGTTGGCGAAGTGCTCCGGCCGGACCATGCACTCCCACACCAGCGCGCGCGGCGCGTCGAGCATGCGCGTCATCAGCATGTAGGGCCGGCCCTGCGGCAGCGCGATCGTCAGCCGCTTCGGCCTGCCGTGGGCGGCGTCCAGCGCCGCGAGCTCCAGCTTCTCGACCTGCTGCGTCCAGCCTTCCTCCATGCCGGCCAGGCTGTCGGCCGCCTCGGGCTCGGCGTGGTAGACCTGCGCGTGGATCGTCACGCGGGTCTTGGCGCCTTCTTCCCTGAACGTCACCGTCACCAGCGAGCCGACGAGCAGCCTGTCGCCGCCGTGGCGGTATTCGGCGGTGAACACCAGCCGGTCGAAAGGCGAGACCTCGCGCACCTCGCCGTAATTGGGGAACACCTCGCCGTCCGGCCCGCGGAAGTCGATCCTGAGCCTGCCGCCCGGCCGCGCGTCGAATTCGGCATGCGGCACGGTGAAGTCGTGGGGACCCCACCAGCGGCTTATGTGCTCCGGCTCGGTCCACAGCCGGAACATCAGCTCGCGCGGCGCGTCGAAGACGCGGGTGATCGTCAGTTCGGGCAGGTTATTCTGCGTCGCGCTCGCGCTCATCGGCGGCTCCCTTGCTCTGCAGTTCCTTGAGATAGTCGTCGAGGCGGTCGAGGCGACCCTCCCAGTGCCGCCTGTAGGTCTCCAGCCAGCCGGCGAGGTCGCGCAACGGCTCGGGCCGCAGCCGGCGCGGCCGGAACTGCGCCTCCCGGCCCTGCTCGACCAGCCCCGCCCGCTCCAGCACCTTGAGATGCTTGGAGATAGCCGGGAAGCTCATGTCGAACGGCTCCGCCAGCTCCGTCACCGTCGCCTCCCCCAGCGCCAGCCGCGCCAGGATCGCCCGCCGCGTCGGATCGGCCAGTGCGGCAAGCGTATGGGAGAGGGGGTCGGCCTGCATCTATGGAACCATTCAGTTAAATAACTGATTGGTTAAATATAGGCGATGGGAAGGGGAATCAAGGGCGCCGAACGGGCGCCCCGAAGCGATCGCTATTCCGCAGCAGACGTCGCTAGGGCTGAAATCACCCCACCAGCGCCAGCGCCACCGGCTCCGGCAGGAACGGCGCCACCGTCAGCCCGTCGCGCGTCAGCGTGGCGAAGCTGCCGGGCGGGATCGCTTCCCAGTTGGGGCTTTCGCGGTCGAACGGCTCCGAGACGAGGCAGCGCCCACTGTCGCGAAACCGCCCGGCATAGAGCGTCGGCGCGGTGCCGGCGCTGGCGTAGCGCACGGCGAGCAGCCGCTTGCCGTCGGCGAAGGCCGCCGTCAGCTTGAAGGCCGGCTCCTGTCCCGCCGCGCGGCAGGCCTCGATCACGCGCCGGGCGGCGCGCTCCACCGCCCCGCGCGGGTCGGCGTCGAGGCCCTCCTGCAGGCACATCAGGAAGAACAGTTCCGAATCGGTCGAACCCTGCCGGCTGTCGTAGAGCGTGTCGGGCAGCGTGCCCTCCAGCCTGCGCCGCACCTTCTCGAAGCCGCCGATCTGGCCGTTGTGCATGAACGACCACCTGCCGTGCGCGAAGGGGTGGCAGTTGGCGCGGCTTGTCGCGCCGCTCGTCGAGGCGCGCACATGCGCCAGGAACAGCCCGGCGCGGAGCTGGCGGCACAGGCTCCTGAGGTTGGGGTCCGACCAGGCCGGCAGGATGTCGCGATAGAGCCCCGGCTCCGGCCGCTCGCTGTACCAGGCCATGCCGAAGCCGTCGCCGTTCGTCGCCGTCTTGCCTTCCAGCGCGTGGTGGCTCTGCGCGATCAGCGAATGGCACGGGGCGCAGACGATCTCTTCCAGGAAGACCGGCTCGCCCAGATAGGCCGCCCAGCGGCACATGCGTTGCTGCTCCCTCCGGCTACTCCCCGGCGACGACCTGCGCCGTGGCCGCCGCGCCCCTGTTGTGCGTCCGCTCGTAGAGCTGGCGCACGATGCGGCTCGCCGTAGTCTGGAAGAGGAAGGGTAAGAAAGCGTGAACGAGCGCGGCGCCGGCCGCCATCGCCAGCCGCGAGGAGAACCAGCCGGCGAAGGCCATGTGCTCGAGATAGCTCTCCCCGACGCTCTCGGGATGGTCGGTGAAGATGCGCGTGATGCGGGCGGACATCGGGCTTTCTCCGTGGTTGGGGCCGTTTCGTCCAGAATGATGCGCCTGCCGCGGCAAATCTTCCCAATTCGTCCTTGCCTGGCGCCTTCTTATGAGACATTCATCCCAAGCATGGAGCACAGGCTGGACGAAACGGACCGTCGTATCCTCGCCGAGCTGCAGCGGGACGGCTCGCTGCCGGTCGAGCAGCTCGCCGAGCGGGTGCACCTGTCGCGCAATGCCTGCTGGCGGCGCGTGAAGCGGCTGGAGGAGGAACGCGTCATCACCGGCCGCGTCGCGCTGGTCGATGCCGACCGGCTCGGCCTCGGCCTGTCGGTCTTCGTCATCGTGCGTACGTCGAGCCACGACCCGGACTGGCTGAAGCGCTTCCGCGACGCTGTGACGGGCTTTCCCGAGATCACCGGCGTCTACCGCATGTCCGGCGACCTCGACTACATCCTGCGCGCCCGCGTCGCCGACGTGAAGGCCTACGACCGGCTCTACCAGCGCCTCATCGCCCGCGTTCCGCTCACCGACGTCTCCGCCTCCTTCGTCATGGAGGAGATCAAGGAGACGACCGTCGTCCCGGTCGAGCTGCGGTAGCGGTAGCCCACCTTTCCTCTGGATTGATTCCGACTGTGAGTTGACCGCCCGGCGGGTGCGCTACATAGGCTCTCGTCATGCAGCTCGTCGTCAGCGAACCCACCCTTCCCATCGTCCGCCTGCCGCATGCCGAAGGCCTGCCGCTGCCGGCTTACGAGACGGCGGGCGCGGCCGGCATGGACCTGCGCGCCGCGGTCCCCGAGGACCGGCCGCTGATCCTGCTGCCGGGCCGCCGCGCGCTGGTGCCCACCGGCCTCGTCTTCGAGATCCCGGAGGGCTTCGAGGGCCAGGTCCGGCCGCGCTCCGGCCTTGCGCTCAAGCACGGCGTCACCTGCCTCAACGCGCCCGGCACCATCGACAGCGACTATCGCGGCGAGGTGAAGGTGCTGCTCGTCAATCTCGGCGGGGAGGACTTTTCCGTCACCCGCGGCATGCGCGTCGCCCAGCTCGTGCTCGCCGCCTTCACCCGCGCGGCGATCGCCGAGCGCGCATCGGCCGGCGCCACCGCGCGCGGCGAGGGCGGCTTCGGCTCCACCGGCACCGGCTGACGCCCGCCTTTGATCCGAAAGGTGCGCGGCCCCGCCGCGCATGGTATGAATGCCGGGTCCCGATAGGGGAGGCCCGGATGCGCACACGTCCCGCACGATTCCTGCTGGCGGCCTGCCTCGCTCTGCCGCTCGCGACCCCGGCAATGGCCGGCGAGGTGACGTTCCCGCAGCTCGCCGACGCGGTTCCCGGCGCCGGCGGCGCGACCTATCTCGATCTCGCGCGGCAGGTCCTGCCCGACCTGGCCCTGGAAGGGGACAACTACCGGGGCCGCACGGTGATCGACATGCGCCATCTCGGCGGTGCCGACATGGGCGTGCCGCCGCTGGAAAGCTTCCCGATCTTCGACGTGCCCGTGACCCCGATCCGCGCCGAAGGCAGGAACCGCCTCGCCATCCTGCTCGACCTCGGAAGCGAAGAGGCTGAGGGCTTCGCCGCGCTGGCGCTGTTTGATCCGGCGGGAAAGCCGCAGCTTCTCGATGCCGCGCAGGTGGCGTTCGACCGCTCGACCTATTTTCGCGATCCCGCCGCCATCCCGCTCGGTTCCGACGACGACCTGCTGCTCACCATGAGCATGCATTTCAATTCGCAGCAGGGCTACGTCACCACCGCCATGTCGCTGGTCCGCGACGGCCGGCTCCAGCTCGTCGACACGGTCTTCACCTTCGACGAGCGCGTCTGCGGCTTCGAGCGCATCCAGTTTCCCGCCTTCCGCGCCGGCGAGCGCGGCGACCGCCCTTATGCCGACATCGTCGTCACGGTGACCGAGGAGACGAAGCGGACGGAGGAGGATTGCGGCGCCGCGGAGCTTCCGGCCGCAGGCGTGCGGGCCGTCGAGGTCATCTATCGCTGGGACGCGGCGCAGATGCGCTTCCTGCCGGATTCCGACGCGCTGGAGGTGCTGGCCCGCGAGACCGAGGCCCGCTTCTGAGCCAACCGACGCCCGGCTCTGGACCGGGCCTGTCAGTTGTCTGGCAGCCGCCGTCCCTGCCACAATCGCTGAAACCGCAATCAGGCCGGAGAGAAGCGCGATGGACAAGGGTCAGACGTTCAGGAAGCTGCACGAAAAGGCCTTCATCATCCCCAATCCGTGGGACATCGGCACGGCGAAGATGCTCGCCGCCGCCGGTTTCTCCGCGCTCGCCACCACCAGCGCCGGCTACGCCTTCTCGCGCGGCAGGCCGGACGGCGGCATCCCGTTCGAGGAACGCATCGCGCATGCGAAGGAGCTCGTCGGCGCGACCGACCTGCCGGTCTCGGCCGACTTGGAGAACGGCAAGGGCGACGGTCCCGACAGCGCCGCCGAGACCGTCTTCGCGGCCGAGGCCGCCGGGCTGGCCGGCTGCTCGATCGAGGACGCGACCGGCGATCCGGCAAGGCCGATCTACGACTTCCCGCTCGCCGTCGAGCGGGTGGCGGCGGCGGTCGAGGCCGCACGTTCGCTCAAGCGCGACTTCGTCTTCACCGCGCGCGCCGAGAACTTCCTCTGGGGCCGGCCCGACCTTGACGACACGATCCGCCGCCTCCAGGCCTTCGAGAAGGCCGGCGCCGACGTGCTCTATGCGCCGGGCCTCTCCGACGTAGAGACCGTGCGCAAAATCTGCTCGGCCGTGTCGAAGCCGGTCAACGTGCTCGCGATCCCGGGCTTCACGCTGGACGGCCTGCGCGAGGCGGGCGCCATCCGCATCTCGCTCGGCTCCAAGCTGTCGACCGCCGCCTTCGGCGCGGTGCGGCGCGCCGTCGACGAGATGCGCGCCACCGGCAGCTTCGAGTTCGCGCGCCAGGCCATGCCCTTCGACGAGCTGCAGAAGCTGTTCGGCGCGAAGGAGTGATCGCGCCGCTCACGGTGGTCGACATGCACACCGGCGGCGAGCCGGTGCGCATCGTCACGGCCGGCTGGCCGCCGATCCCGAAGGGCACGATCCTCGAGAAGCGCGCCTTCGTCCGCGACAACCACGACCATCTGCGCCGCCTGCTGATGTTCGAGCCGCGCGGCCATTTCGACATGTACGGCGCGCTGCTGGTCGAGCCGGACCTGCCGGGCGCCGACCTCGCCGTGCTGTTCATGCACAATGAGGGCTATTCGACGATGTGCGGCCATGCGGTGATCGCGCTTGGCCGCTACGCGGTGGACGAGGGCCTCGTGCCCGCGCGCGAGCCGGTCACCACCGTCGGCATCGAATGCCCCTGCGGCCTCGTCGTCGCCTCGGTCGAGGTCAGGGACGGCAGGGCAGGGGCCGTCTCCTTCGAGAGCGTGCCGGCCTTCCTGCATTCCCGCGACGTCGCGGTCTCCGTCCTCGGCCATGGCGAGATCGTCTGCGACGTCGCCTATGGCGGCGCCTTCTACGCGCTGGCCGACTGCCGCCGGTTCGGCCTCGCCTTCGGGCAGAGCCGCGCCCGCGACTTCGTCGACGCCGCCGCTGCGCTGACCGAGGCCGTGAAGCCGTCCGTCCCGCTGTCGCATCCCGACAGCCCCGACCTCGCCTTCCTCTACGGCTCGATCCTCACCGACGGCGGCGACGGTTCCGGCGGCATCGCCACCCGCAATGTCTGCGTCTTCGCCGATGCCGAGGTCGACCGCTCCCCCACCGGCTCCGGCGTCACCGCCCGTCTGGCGGCGATGCACGCGAAGGGAGGATTGCGGATCGGCGAGCCGCGCCTGTTCGAGAGCATCGTCGGCTCCCGCTTCGAGGGCGCCGTCGCCCGCGCCGTCACGCTCGCCGACAACCGCCCCGCCATCCTCGCCCGCGTCTCCGGCCGCGCCCACTACACCGGCACGGCCACCTTCACGCTGGAGGACGGCGACGAACTGGGGAAGGGGTTTCTGGTGCGGTGAAGAAGGTCGTCTTCACGCAGCATGCCGAAGACGCGATCCGCGAACGCGAGATCGATCGGGACTGGATCGTGCGCACGGCGATGGATCCGGAATGGAGAATACCCGACCCGCACCGCCCCCGCATCGAGAGACGATTTCGCGTCATCGCGGAGTTCGGCGGCCGGGTGTTGCGCGTGGCGTGCTTTGAAACGGAGGCCGAACTCCGTATAGTGACGGTCTTCTTCGACCGCGGCGCAAGGAAGCAGCGATGAACCCGAAGATCATGTACCGGCCGGAAGACAACGCGGCCTATATCCGGCTTTCCGAAGCGAAGGTTCTGGAGAGCGAGGAAGTCGCGCCCGACGTGGTCTTCGACTACGACGCGGAAGGGCATATCGTCGGCATCGAGCTGCTGGACGCGAACGCGCAGCTTCCAGCCGATGCACGAAGCAAGGCTGCCTGACGCCTCCCACCCATCACCGTCCCTGATCCCAGGCATTCGAATTTCGCGCTTTTCTCCGGCCTCGCCCGGTGCGAGTGGAGGGACATGACCCTTCCCGGTTTCGTTGCCTATGCCGGCGCGCTGGCGATCGCCGCCGCCATTCCCGGTCCGGGCGTCACCGCCATCGTGGCGCGCGCGCTCGGCTCCGGCTTCCGCTCCTCGCTGTTCATGTCGCTCGGCATCGTGGCGGGCGATCTCGTCTATCTCACCGCCGTCGTGCTCGGCCTTGCCTTCGTCGCGCAGACCTTCGGCACCGTCTTCCTCGTCATCAAATGGCTGGGCGTGGCCTATCTCGCCTGGCTGGCAATCTCGTTCTGGCGCTCCGGCCTGTCGGCCGAGAAGATCGAGGCGCGGCGGGCGGCCGACGGCCCCGGCGCGAGCTTCCTCTCCGGCCTGCTGCTGACGCTCGGCAATCCCAAGACGATGATCTTCTACATCGCGCTGACGCCGACCATCGTCGACCTGCGCACCATCACCGCCGCCGACTACGGTGTGCTCGCCGCCGTCACCGTCGCCGTGCTGCTCGTCGTGCTGGTGCCCTATCTGGCGCTCGCCGCCCGCGCCCGCTCGCTGCTCGCCGCCCCGCGCGCGCTGAAGGCGCTCAACCGCACGGCGGCCGTCTTCCTGATGGGCGCGGCGGCGGCCATCGCCGCCCGCCAGTAGCATTGCCCGCGCGAGCCGGTGCCTTGGCAAGGCCGGCCGGCTGCGCGACAGTGCGCCCGACCAACGGGAACGACACGACATGACCGACAAGGCAAAGCCCGGCCGCGGCCGCGTCTATGGCTCCATCACCGAGACGATCGGCGACACGCCGCTGGTGCGCGTCGACCGCTTCGCCGCCGAGAAGGGCGTCGTCGCCGACCTGCTCGTCAAGCTGGAGTTCTTCAACCCGCTCGCCAGCGTCAAGGACCGCATCGGCGTCGCCATGATCGAGGCGCTGGAGGCCGACGGCCGCATCGCGCCCGGCCGCACCACGCTGATCGAGCCGACCTCCGGCAACACCGGCATCGCGCTCGCCTTCGCCGCCGCCGCCAAGGGCTACCGGCTGATCCTCACCATGCCGGAATCGATGTCGATCGAGCGCCGTAAGATGCTGGCTCTGCTCGGCGCCGAGCTGGTACTCACCGAGCCCGGCAAGGGCATGAAGGGCGCCATCGCCAGGGCCGAGGAGCTGCGCGCCGAAATCCCGGACTCCGTCATCCCGCAGCAGTTCGAGAACCCGGCCAACCCCGAGATCCACCGCCGCACCACCGCCGAGGAGATCTGGAACGACACCTACGGCAAGGTCGACATCCTCGTCGCCGGCGTCGGCACCGGCGGCACGATCACCGGCGTCGGCCAGGTGCTCAAGGCGAAGAAGCCCGGCGTCCGCGTCGTCGCGGTCGAGCCGGAGGGCTCGCCGGTGCTGTCGGGCGGCAGCCCCGGCTCGCACAAGATCCAGGGCATCGGCGCCGGCTTCGTGCCCGGCGTGCTCGACACCGCCGTCTACGACGAGATTGTCACCGTTTCCAACGAAGACGCCTTCGCCAATGCGCGGCTGATCGCGAGGCTGGAGGGCATCCCGGTCGGCATCTCGTCGGGCGCCGCACTTGAGGCGGCGGCGATCGTCGGCGCGCGGCCGGAGAATGCCGGCCGCACCATCGTCGTCATCATCCCCTCCTTCGCCGAGCGCTATCTGTCGACCGCGCTGTTCGACGGGCTGGCCTGATGATCCGCGTCGAGAGCGTCAACACCGGCGTGCCGCTGCCGGGCCTGTCCACCTTCGGCGTCACCGGCATCGACAAGAAGCCGCAGCCGGGCCGCGTCGCGATCCACCCGCTCGGTCTCGCCGGCGACCACGTCGTCGACACCGACCATCACGGCGGGCCGGACCAGGCCGTCTACGCCTATTGCGTCGCGGACTACGACTGGTGGGCGCAGGAGGGCGGCCGCCGCTTCTGGGTCGGCGCCTTCGGCGAGAACCTGACGCTGTCGGGCATTGCCAGCGCCGACATGGCGGCCGGCGACCGGCTCTCCTGCGGCGATCTGGTGCTGGAGGTGACCGCGCCGCGCATCCCCTGCCGCACGCTCGCCCACCATGTGGGCGACAAGCACTTCATCGCCGCCTTCATGAAGGCCAACCGCACCGGCCCCTATATGCGGGTGGTCTCGCCCGGCGACGTCGGCGCCGGCGACGCGTTCGTCCATACGCCTCATCCGGGCGAGCGCATCACGCTCGCCGAGCTGGTCGAGGCCTATCCATACAAGAAGCTCGACGCGAAGACCGCCGCGCGCTTCCGCGCAGCACCCCTCCACCGCAAGGTGCTGGCCGAGCTCGCCGAGCGCTACGGTTAGGTCCGTAGCAATTCCAGGAAAAGTGCGCAGCGGTTTTCCGTCCGAAATTGCGTCAGGACGGAAAGCGAAGCGCCGCCTTCCGTTCCAGCAGGAAGTCGCGCACCGCCGGATCGCTCTCCAGCCCGATCGCCCGGTCGTAGGCCTCGGCGGCCGCCGCCGTCTGCCCGGCGCGCGCCAGCAGCTCGGCCTTCGCCGCCCACCATGGCTGGTAGGTGGCGAGCCGCGGGTCGTCCCCGAGCCGCGCGAGCGCGGCGAGCCCCGCCGCCGGGCCCTCCGCCTCGGCCACCGCCACC